>Ga0007798_10000241_pt1 | contig 22551 bp, 19 predicted proteins | sample CryBogmetaGMA17M_FD_60370 | JGI IMG/M metagenome (GOLD analysis project Ga0007798, IMG submission 60370) | Freshwater microbial communities from Crystal Bog, Wisconsin, USA - MA17M | ecosystem: Environmental > Aquatic > Freshwater > Lake | place: Crystal Bog, Wisconsin, USA | collected 2009-07-06
TGAGGATGAGGTCATCGGCCTGGACCTGCCCGAAATCGGGGATCAGCATCATGTCGAGAGTGTAGCTTTCGTTGATCCCCCACCTCAGGTCCATGCCTCCGTGGAATTCATAAGACCAGTCCTTTGTCCCAGGATTGTTCAGCACATAAGATGAGAGGTACGGGACGAACGAAAGCCTCAGAGGGGGTTTGATGTTGGTCATCCCCTTAAGGGTTCCGTAGTATTTGAATATGTTCTGAGAATTATTATTGACCCACGACCAGGTAGAATATTCCTGTTTGCGGTAGTAATTTCTCCACATATTGATGCCCCATACCTGGTTCTCTATTTTCGGGAACCTCAGGGCTGAATAAGGAAATTTCAACTCCAGCACCCATGACGAATCATTGATGCTCGTGCCGCTTTCCCATACAGCGTCCCAGGTGATATCCTGGCCAACCATGGAATATTTGCAGTCGTTCTGCACCCCCGCCGGGTTCACCTTGAACTCGTACATGTTCATTTCGTCGTTGTACGGTAGTATGTCTATCGAAAGATAATCGTTGGCCAGCTGCTCCAGCATATCCCTTTTACCGAGCTGCTTGAATATGCTGTCGGGATGTGCATCAAACATGATCGCTCCTACATACAAAGCCATATCATCATAAGCAAACCTGACCTCGGTTTTACTCGGGGGTCGGCTCCCGTTCCTCGGAGCATATTCCACGAAATCCCCCGCCACCGGCAGTGTCTTCCAGAATGCCTCATCCAGCTTCCCGTCAATTTTCGGCGGCTTGCTGATGCGGACAGCCTGGATCGATTTACGTCTGAGGAAACTTGAATCAGCAGGGGCCTGAGACTTTACATCATTGAATGATAGAAGGAAAATGAGTACCCCTAAGTAGCGAAGTAGCGAAGTAGCGAAGTAGCGAAAGTTATTACATTTACGAATACACCTTCTAACAGAGCCATTAATACATGCCGCTCCCATCTTGCAATTATTCATCGGGTTATCCCAGCAATATCCATAAGCCCGATGTCCCATTTTTTCAAAGTAAAAAGTCAAATATAGACCAAGCCCGAAATTACTAAAAAACTATTCGCCGGGAGTGGTAAAATAATCGCTGAAACAGCTAAGCTGCAAGCAAATTTTTACCCTCCGGTATACCACTTTTGAGGTTTTGCCGGATTAATAAAAAACATAAACCAAGAAACACCTGTTCACATATTTGTTAACTTTGCCATGGAAAGAAAGAATATTTTGAAGAAAAAAGTAATGAAAAATAAAATCGAAAAAATCAGAGGTGCCGGTACTTTTGATGAATTACTGAATGCCAAATATGGCCTGATCGTTTCAGATAAAAGAAATGAATTCGAGATTTCTTCGAAATCATTAATGATAGGTGAAATGCTGAAGGAAGCGCGCCTTTTTGCAGGTATGACCCAGGATGATCTGGCGCGAAAAAGTGGCACTAAGAAAAGTTATATTTCAAGGGTTGAGAATGGGAAGCTCGACATCCAGATATCGACTCTTTTCAGAATATTTGAGAGTGGTCTGGGTCGCCAGGTAAACCTTACTATTATTTAAAAAGTTTTATATACATTTGAATTATATTCCAAGTTCATGCCGGTGAGGGTAAAATTACTTTTATCAGCGTTTTTTATACTGCCTTTCACATCCTGTTTCGCACAGTCAGATTACGGGGAAGGGCCGGCAGGACCGGTAAAACTCCCTCCGCTCCGAAAGATCATCATCTTTGAAGATACCACCAAATACCGGCATTATATCGTCAGGGAGCATGACTTTATCAGGTACAGCCTGCTTGATTCGGCAGAAACCCTGAAGGGTAAGATCATAAAGATCCATAGTGACACCTTGTTCCTGAAACATGATTCGGTGGTTACAGGCGATATCGATAAAATAGTCCTCGCGCATTCAAGGTCACCTCATTTTTCTGTGACTCACAGCAGGGTTTACCTGCTGCCCGACAGCGCTTACAATTCTTCCTGCAGCAAAAAAGAATGGAAGAGCAGGGTCATGAAACCCATTATACACAGGCAGATCCTCAGAGGAACTGATTCAGTGCATAAGAATTTTATCAAGATGAACCTGGCCCGCCTGCTTTCATTCGAGATCGCATTCTCCTATGAAAGAAAGATAAGCCGCAGGTGGTCGGTGGAACTTGAGCTTGGATACGGCTTCCCCGTTGGAAATAAAAGCAACCCCAGCGGTAATCCATTAGCGGCAAAATTCTATTATCCCGAAAGCTTCTCGGTACTGGCAGGACCGAAATACTACAGAATCATTCCGAAAATGCCTGGATCTTATCTTGAGTTTTTTCTGCAGTTCAAGGATGAACGATTCCTTGACTCATACTTCTCATCTTCGGTCCCTGGTAATCCCTCGGGCAGCGAAATTAATCCTCATGGCGATGTGTACAGTAAAGTATATGGTTTCTCGTTCCGGTTCGGGACCCTCAGAAAATACGGGGCCGTAGTCGTGGATTATTATACCGGCATCGGACTGAAACTCAAGGTAAACACCTACTATCTCGACGGTTACTATAACGGTGAAAGGGATGAGTTTCACTATTACAACGCCGACCACTCCCAGGTTAAAAGTGAACAGAATGTCCTTGTCCCGGTATTCAACCTTGGGCTGAAACTTGGGTTTGGGTTCTGATCCCTGGGACTCTTGAAGTAAAAGCGAAAAGTGAAAAGCGAAAAGCGAAACTTAGAATTTTATTTCGCTTTTCGCCATTTCGCTTTTAATATTTCAGCACCTTCTTCCCAAGCGATTCGTGCAGCACTTCCGCCATGGCCAGGTAAATGGCCGACAGTCCGCAGATGACGCCTTCCCAGCCTGCAACATGGCCGATGAAAGCGGAGCCTGTCCACGAACGTGTGGCCAGCAGGAAGAACAATATCCACAGTGATAAAAAAACAAAACTGAGGCAGAAGCTTTTTCCGAAGGTTCCTATCCACATAAAAAACGTGAATAATCCCCACATGAATAAATACCAGCCGATAAATGCGTCAGGACTGCGGACTCCCTTGCCTCCTGTGACTTCCGGGAAAACGAATATTGCAACAAGGCTAAGCCAGAACATTCCGTAAGAAATGAAGGCAGTCATGCCGAAGGTATTGCCTTTTTTGAATTCCATGATGCCTGCAATGACCTGGGCAATGCCTCCGTAAAAAATACCCATGGCGAGGATCATGTCACTTACCGGAAAAAAACCGGCATTGTGAAGGTTAAGCAGGACTGTGGTCATGCCGAAGCCCATCAGGCCGAGGGGAGCGGGGTTAGCTAGTTTTGGTTCCATCGTATTGTTTTTGAAAAACAAAAAGCGAAAGGTGAAAAGCGAAAGGTGAAATAAAATTCTAAATTTCGCATTTCGCTACTCGCTTTTCGCTTTTAATTTACATACCATACATCTCAATAATCTCGGCTTTGGTCTTGCCAAGGATGTTGTACTTCTTTCCGACTTTCCTGAAAGCATCCAGGGCTTTTTCGAGATGATGCATCTCGTGGCCTGCCGATATCTGGGTGCGTATCCTGGCTGCCCCCTGGGGTACGACAGGGAAAAAGAAACCTATCGCATATATGCCTTCATTATACAGATCTTTCGAAACATCCTGCGAAAGCTTGGCATTGAACAGCATCACCGGAACAATAGGGGTGTCACCGTCTTTGATGATGATGCCTGCTTCGGTGAGTCCCTTACGCCAGAACGCCGTATTTTTTTCGAGTTTGTCGCGGCGTTCGGTGGTAGCCGAAAGAATCTCTAGTACCTTGATAACACCTGCTACAACAGGAGGGGCTATGGTGTTCGAGAAAAGGTACGGGCGTGCTTTTTGCCTGCACATTTCAACGAGCTCCTTACGTCCCGAAACGCATCCGCCGGATGCTCCGCCAAGTCCTTTTCCGAAGGTGGTGGTGATGATATCCATCTTGCCCATGACGCCGCATTTTTCATGCGTGCCGCGGCCTGTCTTGCCTATGAACCCGCTGGAATGGGATTCGTCGCAGAACAGCATGGCATCGTACTTTTCGCATAATTCAACCATCTGGTCGAGCTTTGCGGTGTCGCCGTCCATGGAAAATACTCCGTCGGTGATGACCATTTTCTGGCGCTTGTCGCTGTGCAGCTGCAGTTTTTCTTCAAGATGTCCCATGTCGGAATGCTTGAAGGTGTCGTGCATTGCGCTGCAGAGACGGATGCCGTCAATGATTGAAGCATGCACCAGGCGGTCGGAGATCATCACGTCGTCCTTGGTCAGGACGGCTTCGAAAACACCGGCGTTGGCGTCCATGCATGAAGGAAAGAGGATGGTGTCCTCGGTGCCGAGGAATTCGGTCACCATTTTTTCCAGTTTCTTGTGGATGTCCTGGGTGCCGCAGATGAAACGGACCGACGACATGCCGTAGCCATGTGAGTCAAGGCCTGCGTGAGCGGCTTTTATGACCTCGGGATGACTCGATAATCCGAGGTAATTGTTTGCACAGATGTTGATGACCTTCTTGAGCTCAGCTCCTTCGGGAAATTCCACTTCAATGTCGGCTGCCTGTGCAGAATGGATGTAACGTTCCTGCTTGAACAGTCCGGCGTCTTTCATTCCGGTCAGGATGTCGGTATACATCCCGCGGGTTTTGTCAGTGTAAGCCATATAACCTCCTTTTATTTGGTGAATTCCAGTACCAGTGTGCAGATCTTGTTCACCGAGTCAAAAGCTTCAGGTGTTGCCTTATCATCAGGAATTGAGATTTTGTATTTGTTCTCAAGGAATCTTTTGAGTGATACCATCGAGAAACTGTCGACTATCCCGCCTGAGATCAACGGGGTGTCGAAGGTAACTTCGGAATCATCCTCAACGTACTCATTAACTACATAAGTTCGTATAATTTCTTTCATGTCTTCCATAGGGTTTTCTCCTTTTTAGATTTTCTGTTTAATTATTTATTGCTTATCTATCGTAAATTTTTTGTGATGCTGATTAAAAGCGAAATGGCGAAATGGCTAAAGGCGAAATAAATTCAAAATTCATAATTCGTTATTCGATTATTCGATTATTCAAATTACGATTAATCATTTTCCAAGGTGGAAGTATCCCCAATCTCCTCTCCCCACTCCTTTGCATGAAGTATGCGGCGCATGATCTTCCCGCTTCGGGTTTTGGGCAGGTTGTCGATGAATTCTATCTCCTGCGGCATGGCCAGGGGCGAAAGTTTTTTGCGCACGAAATTCATGATCTCGAGGTCGAGGTCCTTGCTGCCCACGAATCCGGGTTTCAGGGTCACGAAAGCTTTCACAACTTCCATGTTCACGAAGTCAGGTTTCGATACTACTGCCGATTCGGCTACCGCCGGATGTTCGAGCAGCGCTGATTCCACTTCAAAGGGGCTTACAAGATGGCCACCGGTGTTTATCACATCGTCGTCGCGGCCCACAAACCAAAAATATCCTTCGGGGTCTATGCTTGAACGGTCGCCGGGCAGGTACCATCCGTTCCTGAATTTTTTATTGTAGGTTTCTTCGTTGCGCCAGTAGGTGCGCATCATCGAAGGCCAGCCTGGTTTGATGGCGATAAGGCCTATCCTGCCGGGGCCGTCGAAGGGTTCGTAAGTGTCTGCATCCAGCACCGTGGCAGTGATCCCCGGAAATGGCTTGCCCATCGATCCGGGCTTTATCTTCATGCCGGGATAATTGCTGATCATGATGCTGCCGGTCTCGGTCTGCCAGTAAGTGTCGAGGAATGCTTTCCCGAAGACTTTCTCGCTCCAGATCACGGCTTCGCTGTTCAGCGGCTCGCCTACCGATGCAAGGTGCCTGAGCGATGAAAGGTCGAACTTTTTTATCACCTCATCACCTGCTTTCATAAGACTGCGGATGGCGGTTGGCGCTGAATACCACATGCTGATCTTGTGCTTTTCGATGAACCTGTACCAGTTCTCGGCCGAAAAGCCTGAATCAAGCACGCACTGGGTCACGCCGTTACTGAATGCTCCTATGATGCCGTACGATGTGCCTGTTACCCACCCCGGGTCTGCAGTGCACCAGTAGATGTCGCTGTCCTTGAGGTCGAGCACCCATTTGGCGGTTAAATACTGCGAGATCAGGCTGTAATGAACATGCTTGACTCCCTTGGGCTGGCCTGTTGTACCTGAAGTATAATGAAGTACTGATGGCGATTCGGCTTTGGTCGGATGGATCTCGAATTTCTCGGGCTTGGGGGCATTGTCCATGTCAAAAGCTATTTCCCTTTCACCAAGCGGCTTCGAGGGATCGGCATCCACTATAATAATATGCTTGAGATAAGGCATCTTGTCGAGGATCTTCCTCACCTTGGGTGCATGCTTGCGCTGGGTTATCACAGCCGTGGTCTGGGCATTGTCGAGACGCACAATAAGCGACTCGTCACCGAATGCCGAGAAAAGCGGCTGAACTATGGCGCCTATCTTCAGCACACCCAGGAAACCGATGTAAAGCTCAGGGATCTTGTCCATGAACAGGCAAACCCTGTCTTCGGGCTGTATGCCCAGGTTGCGAAGAAACTGCCCCACCCCGTTGGAGGTCAGGCGAAGTTCGTTGTAAGTGTAGCGTTTTTCCTGTCCCTGGGAACCTTCCCAGATCAGCGCAGGTTTGTCAGCCTTTCCAAGCTCGCAGATGCGGTCGGAACAGTACCAGCCAATGTTGATGACGTTACCAGGCTGGTAATCAAGCTCTTTTTCAGAGATGCTCCAATCGAAATTCTTAATCCTTTCGTCGTAGGAATTGATGTTAAACATGGTGGTTTGAGGGTTTTGTTGGTTTATACTCACTCTGTGGCTCTTGATCCGGATCACGGCTCACGATTCACGGTTCACGTTCGATTATCACAATAGCGGTTGTTAATTCCTTAACATGCGATAAAGATACATGAATTTTTGAAAATCCCTCTTTTTCGGCTAATTCTTTTGCCTTACCATTTAATCTGATATGTGGCTGGCCAAGTTCATCATGGTAGATGTCTATGTCGGCAAACCTTATGCCGAACCTCCAGCCCGTTCCAATGGCTTTCATCAGCGCTTCCTTGGCCGAAAAACGTGCTGCATAATGCTGGTACTTGTTCCTGCTTTTGGTTTCGCAATATTCGATCTCACCCTCTGTGAATATCTTGTCGCGGAACCCGATGTCGCGCTCCATCACTTTCTGGATGCGAGCACATTCTATAATATCAACACCGGTTCCGTAGATCATATCGCTCCGAGTTGTTTGCCTACTTTTCTGAACTTATCCAGTGCAAAACCGATCTGCTCGAGCGAATGGGCGGCGCTGATCTGTACCCTGATACGAGACTTACCCTTGGGGACTACGGGATAATAAAATCCGATTACATAAACACCTTCTTCAAGCAATGCATTGGCAAACTCCTGCGATAACTTCGCGTCATTCGGAAGATGCCCGAACAATACCGGGACAATAGGGTGGATGCCATTCACTATCCTGAATCCCGCATCCTGCATTCCCTTCCTGAACAACTGGGTGTTCTCGAACAGTTTATCTCTCAATGCGGTGGTTTCCGAAAGCATCTTCAGAACCTCAAGCGTTGCTCCTGCGATCGCCGGGGCCAGGGTGTTTGAAAAGAGATACGGGCGCGAACGCTGCCTGAGCAATTCGACGATTTCCTTTTTGGCCGAGATGCATCCGCCGGAAGCTCCTCCCAAGGCCTTTCCGAAGGTAGTGGAAATAATATCCACCCTGCCCTGGGCATTACAGTGTTCTACGGTCCCTCTTCCTGTCTTTCCGACGAAGCCCGTGGCATGTGAATCGTCAACCATCACCAGGGCATTGTATTTCTCAGCCAGGTCACAGATCTTATCCACCTTCGCGATGATGCCGTCCATCGAAAACACACCGTCGGTGACTATGAGTTTGAACCTTGCTTCGCTTGCATCCTGAAGGACTTCCTCCAGGTCATCCATATCGTTGTTCTTGTACCTGAACCTCTGTGCTTTGCAAAGCCTTACCCCGTCGATGATGGAGGCATGGTTCAGCTCGTCACTGATGATCGCATCCTGCTCCCCGAGAAGGGGTTCGAACACCCCGCCGTTGGCATCGAAAGCCGAGGAATACAGAATCGTATCCTCCATCCCCAGGAACTCGCTCAGCTTGGCTTCCAGGTCTTTATGGATCTTCTGCGTACCGCATATAAAGCGCACGCTCGACATGCCGTAGCCGTACCTGAAGAAGGTCATGTTGGCCCCGGCCATGGTCCTGGGGTCGTTCGACAAACCCAGGTAATTGTTTGCGCAGAAATTGAGGACCTTCCTGCCATTGGTCATGATCTCCACTCCCTGGGGGGTCGAAATAATCCTTTCGGTCTTATAAAGGCCGTCGTTTATTATGCCGTCAAGCTGCTGCTGAAGATGTTTCTGAAATTTACCGTACATGAGTAAAAAATAGCTGGTTTAGAGTCAGTAAAATTAATTAAAAAAATCATCGGATGGTTCTCAGGTTTAAGGACCTGAGCCTGGGGAAGATCTTGAATGCGGTAAGGACTACCAGCAGGGTCATCCCCCCTCCGAAAATCACCGATGGGATCAGCCCCATAAGCTTTGCGGCAAGCCCAGATTCAAACGACCCTATCTCATTGGATGAACCTATGAAGATTGAATTCACCGAAGCCACCCTCCCCCTCATTGCATCGGGGGTCACCAGTTGCATGGTGGTCGCCCTGATAATCACGCTGATGTTGTCGAACATCCCGCTCATCATCAGCAGCCCGAAAGAAAGGTAAAAGTTCTTCGAAAGGGCAAAGAGAATTATCGACAAGCCGAATCCGGCTACGCTTAAATACAGGTACTTGCCGGCTTTCACCATGGGAGGCCTGTAAGCCAGTATAGTTCCCATGATCACCGCTCCCATCATTGGGGCCGACCTCAGGAACCCCAGTCCTTCCGGACCGACTTTCAGGACTTCCGCAGCAAAAACAGGAAGCATGGCAACAGCTCCTCCAAACAACACCCCGAACATGTCGAGCGACATGGCCCCCAGGAGGATCTCATTCTTTAGAACGAACTTCAACCCTCCCGATAACCTGTGCAGCAGGGTCTCCCCTTTTTCATAGACAGGCGCCGGCCTGCTCTTCACGAACAACAGCAGAATGAATGAAAGGAAAAGGAAAAGAAGTACACTGAGGTAAGCCGCCCTCACACCGAGGAAGCCGTAAACAATCCCTCCTATCGCCGGTCCTGTGATTGCTCCTATATGCCAGATGGTTGAATTCCAGGTCGATGAATTGGTGTAAAGATGGCGTGGTACAAGCTGTGACATCAAAGCGATGATCGCAGGGTAGAGGTAAGCCCTTGCAACACCGGATACCGCTACAACAAAATAAATGGGGATCACTCCCACCTTTTTCAGTATGCCGAGTGAGGGCACTGTAAAAAGGAATAATGCGAGGGTTCCGCAAAGGAACAAAAGCATGAACCAGGTGATGATGCTTTTCCTGTTGTACTTGTCGGCTGCATTGCCTGCGAACAAGGCTGCAGCAATGTTGGGCAAAGCTTCTGCAAGGCCTATGAGACCGAGCGCCAGTGGATCTTTTGTGATCTGGTAAACCTGCCATCCCACGATGATGCTCTGCATCTGGAAGGCAATGGTGGCAAAAAAACGGAAACTAAGAAAAAGACGGAAATCCCTTACACGCAAAACTGCGTATGCATCGTGTTTTTGGGGATTATTATCCAATGGCTTATTCTTCGTCTGACTCCTGGTCTTCGTATGCTTTCAGCAGCTTATCCTGTACATCGGAAGGCACCTGTGCATATTCTGCAAATTTCATGGAGTAAGTTGCGCGTCCGCTGGTGATTGAACTGAGCGAGGTTGAATACCTGTTCAATTCGGCCAGGGGTACTCTTGCGATGATCTTCTGGAATCCAGCCTCGCTGTCCATACCCATGATGACGGCCCTGCGTCCCTGGAGGTCGGTCATGACTTCACCCATTTTATCCTCTGGCACAAGCACTTCCACGTCGTAGATAGGTTCAAGGATCTTTGGGCCTGCATTCTTGAATGCTTCCCTGAATGCATTTCTGCCAGCAAGCTTGAAGGAGATTTCATTTGAATCAACCGGGTGCATCTTTCCGTCGTAAATGTTGAAAACAATGTCGCGTGCATAGGAACCCGTGAGTGGACCTTCTTCCATCTTAGCCATGACACCCTTGAGGATGGCAGGCATGAAACGTGCATCGATGGCGCCGCCTACGATACAGTTGTTCATCACAAGCTTGCCGCCCCATTCGAGTTCTATGGGATCCCTGCCGCGGATGGGGAATTCGGTCTGATCGGCCATGCCTTCCTTGTATGGCTGTATCATCATATGCACTTCGCCGAACTGTCCTGAACCACCCGACTGTTTCTTGTGGCGGTACATGGACTTGGCCGATTTGGTGATGGTCTCACGGTAAGGAATGCGTGGCGCGAGATATTCGATGGGAATTTTTTCAAGATTTTCGATGATCCACTTTGCAAAGTTCAGCTGCAGTTCTCCCTGTCCCTGGAAGATGAGCTGCTTGAGTTCCCTTGAATATTCGAACAGCAGGGTGGGGTCCATCCTGGCCATTTCGTTGATGGCGGCTCCGAGTTTTTCATCATCATTTGCGCTCTTTGCCTTTACCGCAACCCTGAATTTCGGTTCAGGATAATGGGTTGCCTCAATGATGTCATCGGCATTCTTGAGCGAATTCAGGGTGTTGCCGGTATGAACGTTCTTCAGCTTGATGGTGGCGCCTATATCTCCCGGCATGATCTTTTCAACCTTTTCGCGGTTCTTTCCGTTTACAACAAACAGCTGTGAGATCCTCTCCTTGCTGTGGTTGCGGCTTGGATTGATCATATCCTGCGCTTCTACGATCTCGCCCGAGTAAACCTTGAAATAGGAGATCTCGCCGATATGGGCTTCTATGGATGTCTTGAATACAAAAAGAGAAGTAGGATCGCTAGCCTTGAAACTCAGCTGCTTCCCTTCGGTGGTCTTTGCACCGGGCATTTCGTTGGGGGCAGGAATTGCGCCTGAGATGAATTCGAGTAACCTGCCAACGCCCATGTTCTGCTTTGCACAAATGCAAAGTACAGGGAACATGCTGCGTGAAACCAGGCCTATCTTCATAGCTTTGTTGATCTGCTCCTCGCTGAGGGTTCCCTTTTCGAAAAACTCTTCCATCAGCTTCTCATCCTTCGATGCAAGCTCCTCGATAAGGGCTGCCTGCATTTCTTCGGCCTTGTCTTTTTCGTCAGCAGGGATGTCGGTGATCTCGGGCTTTCCGCCGCCTGCAGGATATTTGAACATCTTCATCTTCAGAAGGTCGATGAAGGAATTGAAACCTAAACCGGCGTTTACAGGGTACTGCACAGCGGTGACATTGCTGCCGAACCTGGCTTTCAGGTTACGCATGGTCTCATCGTAATTGGCATGCTCGAGGTCGAGATGGTTTATGACGAAGATCATGGGCTTTTCTGCCTTTGCAGCCCAGCGCCAGGTGATATCAGTACCTACTTCAACTCCGTTCTGTGCATTGACCACCATCACTGCAGTGTCGGCAACGCGCAGGCTCCCTATAACCTCTCCTATGAAATCATCAAAACCAGGGGCATCCAGTATGTTGATCTTCTTGTTATCATAAAGTGAATATAACAGCGAAGCGCTCACCGAAGCCTGGCGCTCCAGCTCTATCGGGCGGTAATCCGAAATTGTGTTCTTGTCGTCGACTGTCCCGCGGCGGCTGATTATCCCGCCTTCAAATACCATCGCTTCAGCTAAAGTGGTCTTTCCTGTCTTCGTGCCTCCTATGAGCACGATGTTACGGATCTCATTGGTCTGGTAAACCTTCATGTTAGTAGTATTATTCTGTTTTTATGATGAAAATGTGAATTTCCAGATAGGGATGCAAAGTTATAAATAAGGTTGGAAAAACCAAAGGCACAGCAATATAAATGGCGAAAAGCGAAATGCGTTCGCCGAAGGCGAAGTGAGCAAACAAATGAAATAAACAATTGGTGCGAATAAATAGTGAAATCAACCTGCATTTCGAATCCTGAATTACTGCGGATGATGAAATCCCTGGCCTATCAGACTTCGGCTCTGATCATGTTCCAGCGTTCACGGCTCATCTTCGACCCTATGAATTCTATTACGTTGCCCGATAGAATCGCCCCGTAATTCCCGCAGGTTTCCAATGACTTGCCCTGAGACAGCCCGTAAAGGAAGCCGCTGGCATACAGATCGCCTGCACCCGTGGTATCCACCGGTTTCACATCTATCACACCTATATCCCAGGAAGCTTCCCCGCTCTTTATCATCGAGCCTTTGCTCCCGATCTTAACCACTGCTATTTTTACTTTGGATGCGATCTCGTCGAGGGCCTGGCGGGGTTCAAGCCCGGTAAGCGCCTTAGCCTCTTCCTCATTCGCAAAAACGATGTCGATATAATTTGTGATGATCTCGTTCAGGAAATCGCGGTTGGCTTCAACAACGTTGTAACTGCATAAGTCAATGGCCGTTATTAAGCCAGCTGCCTTGGCTTTTTCAGCCACGGTACGGACCAGCTGGTGGTCCTGCACCAGGAAACCTTCTATAAGGACATAATTGTAATCGCTGAACTTGAAATTGTTGACGAACTCCATGGAAAATTCGGCCGATGCACCCAGGTGGGTTGCAAAGGTCCGCTCAAAATCGGGTGTCACCAGCGCCACAACCCTTCCTGTTTCATTTTTTGTGTGGACCATGTGAAGGTCAACGCCGGCATTCACCATATCCCTTACAAAGGCCCCGCCGAACTCATCTTCACCTACAACCCCTATGAATCCGCTTTTAGCTCCAAGCATGCCCAGGCCATGTATCGTATTCGCGGTAGACCCACCGGCCGAATTAGACTTCTCAAAAGCCTTCACCCTGTCGAGCACCTGGTTCGACCTTGTCTTATCGACCAGCTGCATACTCCCCTTAGGAAGATCCAGCTCATTGAGGATTTGATCATTATCTATTTTCACCATGATGTCAACCAGGGCGTTTCCTACTCCGAGAATCTTTTTCATAAGAATGTTTTTAAAAGCGAAAGGTGAAAAGCGAGAAACGAAATAAGAAGCAGTTTCGCCTTTCACTTTTCGCTTTTCGCTTTTTGTTTGGCAAAAGTATACATTTTCCTCTCATTTCTCCACACTTACTAATTCCCTCTCTCTCCAACGCAACCAAAATCAAGCCTTCCCGTATAACCAAGAAAAAACAGCCATGAAAACACTACGATTTCTGATATTAGCCCTTCTGTTTACGGCATTTTCAGTGGAGAGTTACGCACTCATCGACGATTGCCCTTGCCGCAGAAAGGTTGTGAAGAAGGTTGTAAAGGTAAAGACCGTAGTATATAAGGTGCCGACAAACAGGTTTACTATTTTCACCGAAATTCCATATGTTCCTGAAAATTTTGGTTGCAGCAGGCCCGCTATGCGGCAGGTTGAGAACTTCCAGCTTAAAGTCATGCCGAACCCGGTGCAGAAAGAACTCAACGTGATCTCTTATATTGAATATTCAGGCCCTGTCAAGATAGAACTCTTTACCTGCGAGGGTAAACTCATCACCACCCTGATGAATGAACATTGGGAAAGCGGCACCAACGTTCGCAGTTTCAACCTTGAAGGCAAGGTGAAACGCGGTATCGCTTATGTAAAACTTACAGCGGGCGGCGAGGTTCGCCAGGTCGAAAAGATCTTCATTCTCTAGTAAATTCTATAACCAAAAGCTAAAACCGGCGCTTCGCAAGAAGCGCCGGTTTTTTTGCGCTTCTCAACTCCCCCTCTGCTGGTTCGCTGAAATTCCGCTGCCACATCCATGCATTATGTTCTCAAATCCGGTAAATGCATCTCTCCCTCCCGAAATCACATTTCACACGTTCCGGAAATAAATTCTACCCCTCCCATGTAATAATTTCAATAATTTAACGTCTTAATTAGACTGATTCAAAATTACAGCCCGGGATACTGGTGTTTAATCTCCCGGGGTAAATTCCCCCTGGTTGGCGAGGGACCGGGGATCAAGCCATATTGACAAGGATATTATGTTTCGAACAGCATTATTAATCATGGGGTTAACGGTTTTCTGGCTGGTAAGTTGCAGCCAGGGAAGTAAATCCGTTGAACAGCAAAGCAAAGGAAAGATGGAATTTAAAAAACTTACACCCGAAGAGGAAAATGTGATAGTGAACAAGGGCACTGAAAGGCCTTTCAGCGGGAAATATGAGAAATTCTCTGAAAAAGGAACGTATGTCTGCAAACGTTGCGGAGCCCCGCTCTACCGTTCAGAAGATAAATTCGATGCAGGCTGCGGCTGGCCGAGTTTCGATGATGAGATCCCCGGGGCAGTTAAAAAGCATGCCGATGCCGACGGGATGCGCACCGAGATACTTTGCGCCCGCTGCGGTGCTCACCTGGGTCATGTCTTTAACGGCGAAGGACTTACACCTAAAAATACCAGGCATTGCGTCAATTCAATCTCCATGGATTTCATTCCTGCAAAAGCACAGGCCAAATCCGATACCGCAATTTTTGCGGGAGGGTGTTTCTGGGGAATGGAATATTTTTTGAAGAAAGCAAAGGGAGTGATCAGTACCACTGTTGGTTATACCGGCGGGCATACCGATAATCCAACCTACAAACAGGTTTGCACCGGAAATACAGGACATTACGAAGCCATTGAAGTTGTCTTCGATCCTTCCAAAACCTCTTATGAAGAAGTGACAAAACTGTTTTTCGAGATCCACGACCCCACCCAGTGGAACCACCAGGGGCCCGACTGGGGCGAGCAATACCGCTCAGCCGTGTTCTATCGCAATGAAGACCAGAAAAAAATCACTGAAAAACTGATCGCCCGGCTAAAAGTAAAAGGATATACTGTAGTCACCGAAGTCAAACCGGCAAAGACCTTCTGGAAAGCCGAGGACTATCACCAGGATTATTACAATCACAAAGGCAGCGAGCCTTACTGCCATGGGTATGTGAATCGATTCTGAGGGTCGTGATGGAAGTTCGTAAAGAAGTACGTGACGGTAATGCGTAATGAAACTCGTAAAGAAGTGCGGTTTTCTTACCGTTTTACCGTCACGTTTTACTATCACGAATTTACTTATTTCCCCCTGCCATCTGCGGTATCTTAATCTTTGCATCTTTGTTTAACCCTGAAAGGATCTGGATATTGATGCCATCGGACAAACCGGTCTTCACAAATTTTTTCTCGAATTTCTGGGGCGCTGTCTCTATTTCGACGTAAGCCGAATCCCCTTCGAACTGCAACAGGCTTTCCTTGACAGCGAGTACATTGTCGGCCCTCTGCAGCACAATATCCGCATTCGCGCTGTAACCCGAACGTATGAACTGGCTGTTCTTCAGCACCACATCGGCCTTGATCTCGAACTGCACTGCCCCGTTTTCAAGAACACCCTTAGGCGCGATGTATTTAAGAATGGCCGAGAATGTGTCGTTTTCGATGGCGCCTACTGTCAGCGAAAGGTTCATCCCGGGCTTGATCTTGCCGACTTCGGTCTCATCGAGTTTCCCCTGGAAGATCATGTCGCCTACATCGGCAACCGAAGCAATGGTGGTGCCTGCATTGAAGTTATTGGTCTCTATCACCGAAGAACCCACTTTCACCGGCACGTCCAGCACCATCCCGCTGATGGTCGACTTGATAAGGGTATTGGTGGCTTTGCCCGATTTCTTGTTCACCCCTTCGCGTATCAGTTCGAGGTTAGCCTGGGCAGCATCCACCTCCTGCTTTGCATTCTTCAAGGCGATATCGGCCGGCTGGTATTCAGCTTCGGCAATAACTCCCTGCTTGAACAATTTCTGCTTCCTGTCGAAATTCATCTGGGCGTCATCCTGAGCGATCTTGGCCCTTTCAACCCTGCCTTCGGCATTGTTCAGGTTCACCAGGTCGGGAATGATACGGACCTTTGCAATGATGTCTCCTGAATTCACCTTCTTCCCGGCTTCAACATAGATCTCTTCCACGATACCCGAAACCTGGGGTTTTATTTCGATTTCCTTACGCGGGATGACCGAGCCCGTAGCAACTGTCTTCTTCACAATATTAGTCACAAACGGCTTGTCGGTTTTGTAAACCACCGGTTTTTCCTTCGACTTGTTATACAGGTAGAAAATAGTGGCTGCAAATAGTCCGAGGATTATTACCAGCAGCGAGATTCGGAGTATCTTTTTCATTTTTCAACAGATTTGGTAATTTCATATTATAAAAGCGAAAGGCGAGTAGCGAAAAGCGAAATTCAATTCCTATTTCGCCTTTCACTTTTCGCTACTCGCTTTTCGCTTTTTGTTTATTCATACCTCAACGCGTCTATCGGTTTCACGCTCACCGCTTTTCTTGCCGGTACCAGTCCTGCAAAAGCTCCTGCCAGAACCAGTATGCCAAGGGCTGTTACAGCAACATTGAAATTAATTCCTGGGTGCAGGAACATCTCGGTATTGGCACCTGATTTTTCGAGCAGGTAATTGATCAGTTCCAGCAATCCAACCCCCAATGTAAGTCCGAAGTAACCCGAGAAAGTAGTCAGTACGACCGCTTCGGTCATGATCTGGCTTATAATAACCCAGGGGGTAGCACCCAGCGCACGCTGTATTCCGATCTCCCTGGTCCTTTCCCTGACTACGACCAGCATGATGTTACTTACGCCGATCACGCCTGCGAACAAAGTCCCTATGCCCACAATCCATACAAGCACCTTGATCCCGAAGAACAGCCCAACCATTTTTTTGTATTCGATTTCCAGGTTGAAATGCCCGATAGCGGCTTCATCTTTGGGAGCAATGGCATGTCTTTTTTTCAAAACCATGATGGCTTTTTCTTCAACAATGGCGACCGGGATCCCGTCTTTTGATGTGATATTAAAGAACCCGATGGCATCGCCCATATTATATGTTTTCTGGCAGGTGGTGAATGGCATATGTATCCTCTGGTTGTCAAAGCTTGCTGCTTCACCGGTGCGTTTCGACTTAAACAGCCCCACCACTTTAAAGTACACCCCGTTGATCTGTATATACTGGTTGATGGGGTTTTCGCTTTTCTCGAACAGGAGCTCCCTCACCCTGTCGCCGATGACGACGATTTTCCGTTTTTCCTTTATGTCAAGCTCATTGAGAAATCTTCCCCTGAGCAGGTTTACAGGGTCAATACTGTCGAACACCGGGTAGTCGCCGAAGATCTGGAATGATCCCGATTTAAGTCCGCGGATTACGCTGCTCGCACCATTAAACCCGCCCACGTTGGTGCGCGGAGCCAGGAATTTTATTTCGGGGATTGCGTCACTCAGGGCTCTCACATCCGCATTCTCATATTCAAATCTTCGTCCCCTTGTAAATCCTTTGTACGGGACCGAAGTCTGCTGCGCCCAGATGAATACGCTGTTGGTGGCCATGTCGCCGAAGTTCTGCGAAACGCCGTTCTTGAGCCCGTCGCCAGAACCCATCATGATCACAAGCATGAAGATCCCCCAGAACACCCCGAATGCGGTGAGGAAGGTCCTGAGCTTGTTCTTGCTCAGCACATGATAAATCTCCTGCCAACGATCCAGGTCAAACATTTTCTTTTTTTATTTCGCTTTTCACTTTTCGCCTTTCGCTTTTATTCTTCTCTAAGTGCTTCAATCGGCCTTATCGCCGCCGCTTTCATTGCAGGGAAAAATCCCGCGAAAGCTCCGGCAATGATCAGTAAAATGGTCGCCCCTATGGCTATTGTAAAATTGGCTTCCGGGTTTCTGAAGAAATCGGAAGGCGGCATGTTTTTCGAGATCAGTTCTAGCAGTCCAACGCCAAGCACCAGTCCGATGTAACCTGCAAACCCCGTGATCAGTATGGCTTCCTGCATAACCAGGCCGATGATGGAAGCCGGCGTTGCTCCAAGTGTTTTGCGGATGCCGATCTCCTTGGTCCTTTCCTTGACCGAGATCATCATGATATTGCTCACGCCCACTATCCCCGCGATGATTGTACCGATGCCGATGATCCAGATAAACATCCTGATCCCTGCAAACAGGGCGTTGAACCTGCGCACGTCTTCGCTTTTGTTCATGATGTCAATGGCCCTGGGGTCGTCGGGTGAGAACGTATGCGAACGCGAGAGGGTCATCTTTGCTTTTTTCAGCATCACATCGGCTTCTTCGGGAGAGGCATTTCCTGTTGTGAAGGATATCTGGTTGATTACATTGCTGGTATAAAACACTTTCTGGGCTGTGGTGATAGGGATGTAGATCCTTTTCTGTTCGTTGTCGTCCCTGCCGAAATCTCTGAAGATCCCTATGACTTTGAATGGCACGCCTTTGATATTGATGTATTTTTCGAGCGCCACGGTATCCCTTCCCTTGAAGAGCTCGGTTTTGACTTTTTCGCCAATGGCCGCAACTTTCCTGCATTCCCTGATATCGATCTGGTTGAGGAACCTTCCCTGAAGAACCTGGATCTCCTTGATGTACCCGTAATCGGGATGGCTTGGCGAGACAAAGAAGGACCCGTATTCATTTTTATTTGAAACCAGTACGCTGCCGAGAAAGAGCCTGGCCGAAATGTGGTCGTAACCTTTGATTGAATTTTTTATGAGCTTATAATCCTGGTCGGTGAACTTGATCTCCCTTCCTGTTTTCAGGCCCTTATACTGAACGCTGGTAACCCCGCTGCTGATCCATATGCCGTTCATGGCGCCGCCTTTGAACTGTTCCTTGACCCCGTTCTCGAGCCCGTTGCCCGATCCCAGGAGGATGATCAGCATGAAGATACCCCAGGCCACGGCAAAACCCGTAAGGAAGGTCCTGAGTTTGTTCTTCCTGATTGTAAGATAAATTTCCTGCCAGCGGTCGATTGAAAACATAATAATTAAATAGCGAAGTAGCGAGGTAGCGAAGTAGCGAAATAATATTTCTGATTCACGAACTTCTTCACGTTTTTTGTCACGATTTTCATTACGAACTAATTTTTAACGATTTCCGTAATCAAACCATCGGTGATCCTGATAGTCTTTTGCGTTCTTTTTGCAATATCGAGCTCATGCGTGACAATGAGCATGGTGATATTTTCATTCCTGTTGATGTCGGTAAGTATATCCATGACTTCCTGGGATGTCACCGAATCGAGCGCCCCGGTGGGTTCATCAGCAAGGATGACCTTAGGTTTTGCTATCAGTGCGCGGGCAATGGCAACACGCTGTTTCTGACCTCCCGAAAGTTCATTCGGAAGATGGTGCGCCCATTCTTTCAGCCCCATCCTGTCGAGGTATTCCATGGCGATCAGGTTTCTTTTTTTGCGTTTAATATTCTGATAATAAAGAGGTAAGGCCACATTTTCAGCAGCATTTTTAAAAGAGACCAGGTTAAACGACTGGAACACGAACCCCAGGTATTTGTTCCGGAGCTGTGCTGCCTTGCGCTCATTCAGGTCTTCGATTTTTATTCCGCTGAGCAGGTATTCACCATGATCATGGTTATCGAGTATACCGAGAATATTGAGCAAGGTTGATTTACCGGAACCCGAAGCACCCATGACCGAGATCATTTCACCGGCTTCGACTTTAAGGTCGATACCCTTGAGCACATGCAGTTTATTTGTTCCTGTAACGTAGGTTTTATGAATATTTGTGATATTAATCATTTGTAAGCTGTTAAAATCCCGCATCATGCAATCAGTCAATAAGACTCTATTTTAACGGCAGAGTTACATGAGGGAGTCTGAAAATGCCAATTATTTTCACCAAAATGCAGGTATGATCGGTGAATTGCCCAGAATTACCGATGAGTATTAAGGTTTTTTTTGGCCATGTATTGGAATTTACCGGATTCTTTGTAATTTTGCACCCCTGAATTCCTCCTTAGCTCAGTTGGTTAGAGCATCTGACTGTTAATCAGAGGGTCGCTAGTTCAAGTCTAGCAGGGGGAGCTGAAAATGAGCCACTTACAAAGAGAATGTAGGTGGCTTTTTTCTTTAGTACACATAAAAGTACACATCAAAGATTGGAACAGTTTGTGCACATACCCGGGAAATTACTTGTACACTTTCTTGTGCACTTACCTGTGCACCTGACTTGCTGTTTCATTGAAAAATATAATGAAATGATATTACATTCCTTAAAAAAGACGGACAGGAAGACTATTGATTTATGCCTCCCAGGAAAGCCTTCCCTGATTCTGAAAGAAAATACTTTTGCTCAGGGTCATTCTTTTTTTCTGACATATCGATAAGACCAGCTTTTCGTAATGGGATTAAGTAATTATCGCGAAATGTTTTACGGTTATTATAATTCATGAACTTCATCAGGTCGTTCAAACTAATAGGTTCGGAACAGAGAGCCAGAATAGATAGCAGGTACACAATTTTTTTATGAAGGAGGTTGGTACTTTTTTTATACCAGGTTGGTACCTTTATTTCTCCTTCGTTAATAAGTGACTGAATATCAGTAGCTATATTTATAGGAGGGTTGGTACCTTTTCGTTGAACAAAAGATGGTTTAGCGTAAAAAGTTTTTGTAAAAGGATGATTAACAGGCCAATCCAGAACAGAGAGCTTGGTACCTTTTTCATGCCAGCCTGGTACCAGATGCATCAATACTGTTTTCCAGGATGATTCTACGAGTGCAGTTGAGAAAATGACGTTTGCAAACCCTTTTTTCAAATGAGGTAAAGCATCGGTTGGTAAATCAAGCCACTGATGGAATTGGTCAACAAATGAATCCAAAGCGATATATTGTAAAGGAATGATTGTAAGAAATGTATCATCTTCGGAAAAAATCGGTTTTGCCCCGGTGATATAAAACGGTAAATACTTGTTCGTGTTCCTAATGCCTGAGCCTATTTCATCGGCCCATCCTAAGGCAGTGAAAAACTTACGGATATTTGGATTTTTTGCATACGGATTGAATCGGAGCGGATCGATCAGACCGTGAAAGAGAGGTTTATTCGGATTGGTAATCCGGACCTCTGATCCTGAAATTATAATATCAGTGGAAAAAGCGCTTGTATATTCACGGTGAATAATGCAATTCCCTACTACTTCGCGGAATATCTTGTCACGCAAGTCGATACGCTGATCTTTCTCGGTATAAAATTTTTCGGGCAGATACTTGTAAATGAACTGTTTTATTTCCAGGTAAGTGTCGATCAGATTTTTACGCAATGTCAATCGGTCATCCCAACGATCCGGATTTTCGATACGCACCATCACCTCGACTTTATACGCCGGAAGAAGGCTTTGTATGGTCTGTTCGGTTCCGAACATTAAAGCCGCTGCCATCGTTAAGCCTTGTTGATTGGAGAAAAAATCTTTTCGCCATAAGGAAGTCTCACGAAGCATTTGCTCATCATTAACAAGCAACCAGGGATGATCTCCCCGAACGTTGCGGATGATGGTCCGGGCTTTTTCAAACAGGCCTAAATCCAGATCATCCATTGACAACCGCGGTATTATCTGAGCTTCGGAGAAAAAGTTACGCTTACGTAAAAACATATCACTTACCTGCACCTGATCATCGGTAATGTCCATGTCACTTTCGAAAGAACGGCGATAGATCCGGTCATGATATTTATGAACCTGGCTGCTAACGGATATTTGCACCACCATCACCAATCCATCGGGATGACTTATTGTAAAAGGTTCGATGGAAACAGGTGGATTGATGCAATCGGGTGAGTTTAATGCAGTAATTATATCCTTCTTGATCTTTATTTCGGAACCGGGATTGATACCATTAACCACACCATCATCAGTAACTCCCAGAAGAATTGTCCCACCATCGGTATTACTGAACGAAGCCACCGATTCATAAAAACTTGAAGGAACTGAATCAACGGCCTCTTTGTATTCTGTTTGAATACCTTCTCCTTTTTTCAATAATATGTTAATGTCGTCGATGGTCATAGGAATCGGTTTAAGTTTTATTGATTGTTGCAGGATCGAAAAATTCCCAACCTGTTAAATCGTTCGTATCGGTTATCTGATTACGGCAAAATCTGAAGGAAACGATATTACCGGTGGATTCAGGAATGGTAATCCCCCCTACAAATTTAGCATCGGCATCGGAATTTTTCTCTTTTTCTATATAGGCAATGAGTGCGTTGTGCTTTTGAGGCGCTTCGGAATCTGATCTTTTGGTTTTTGTATCGAAAAGTCCCGTTGTGCCATTTTTTAACCTGATAATAAAATCCACATAAAAAAGAGAAAGTTCGCCGGCGCCATTTGTATACGAGATGGAGAAGTTTTCCTTGCCTTTATCCCCGTTTTTATACCACCACTCAATATATTGTTTATTCTTTTCGAGCAGTTCAGAAAATGCTTTTTCAGGTGAAGACACGGATTTATATTCGTAGAAAGGTTCTAATACATGCCATTCAACCTGTTCCTGCTTTTGGTAAATTTCAGAATAATACCGTTCTTCCGGAATATGCCAGAGTGTATCAACTATCCGTTTATGCTTATTCCCTCTTTCTTTTTGCCAGGTCTCGTAATGCTCAAGTGAAGCGGTAATAAGCTCAATCACTCTTTGTTG
>Ga0007798_10000254_pt1 | contig 21811 bp, 20 predicted proteins | sample CryBogmetaGMA17M_FD_60370 | JGI IMG/M metagenome (GOLD analysis project Ga0007798, IMG submission 60370) | Freshwater microbial communities from Crystal Bog, Wisconsin, USA - MA17M | ecosystem: Environmental > Aquatic > Freshwater > Lake | place: Crystal Bog, Wisconsin, USA | collected 2009-07-06
GGCTCAGAAGGAAAGACGTTTAAAACAGGCTTCATGCACATAAGAACATAAGATCTTTTCATGATCTACCTGAAAGCCCCTTTTCACGATGGTGTCGTGTTCAGGGGCTTTTGCTTTATATGGGAATTATTGTTTAGTCCTTACTGAAAGCGTTAGGCTGAATAATTTCATTGCTGTAGTAGAATTCAAAGGCAAATCGTGATAATTGAATCATGAAATAGGCAGTTGAATAAGTTCTATAAGGGTTTAGCGCGTCTTTGGCAATCGCTCAAATGGGGTGTTATCCGGATCAATCTGATTATTGTTAGCAGCAGTATAAATTACTTTCACATCTTATAAGGAGAAGATCATGGAATTAGGGAAAGCAAAAGATTTTTGCAATCAATGGTTGCCTGCTTGGACGGGTAACAAACCTGAATTGTTGATATCATTTTATTCTGATGGTGCTTTTTATTCAGATCCTTTCATACCTCAAGGTCTAAAGGGGAAGGAACACATATTAAGATATTTTAGAAAATTTATAAGTTATTATCCCAACTGGAAATATGAGCAGGTTGAAATATTCCCAACAGAAAATGGATTTACGTTGAAATGGAAGGTGTCTCTTCCTATTAATAATGACACAATTGTTGAATATGGTTTGGATATTGTTGAAATATCAAATGATAAAATTGTACGTAATGAAGTATATTTTGATACAGCGAGTCTACTAAAAACCATAAAGGAAAAACAATCTTAAATAAGGTAAAATATCATGACACGATATATATAGAAAATCACTAAACAGACGACCTCTCACGCTATCTTCCTGAACTGTTGAATTTCAGATTCAGCCCAATCATGCACTATTTCAAATCATAATCAATGAAACACCTCCTTGACTTTTTTATGGATTAGGCACACATAAAATTAAAATGCTTAAAGGGATAAACAAAATGAAAAAATTATCTGTTTTTATCGGGCTGTTCTTTTTTTTAAGTGTATTGCTTATCTCCTGCTCGAACAATTCTGCCGGACCTCAAAATCTAATATTAACGGATGAAGTAAAAGCAAAACTGGAGGCTGCCGCTGACAGGGTTTTTGGGCAAGTCAGCACACCCGGAATGATAGCCCTGATTTCTGCAGAGGGTGAGGAGGATTTTATCATTAAACGAGGTGTAAGCAACAGAGCAACCGGTGAAACGATGAACGAAAACCATTATTTCAGAATTGCCAGCAATACCAAGACATTTACAGGGTTGGCCACTCTGCTGTTGGTTGATGAAGGAAGACTTAATCTAGATAGAACTATTTCTGACTATCTTCCTGAATATAATATCCCAAACGGCGATCAAATTACACTCAGAATGCTCGGTAACATGACAAGCGGACTGTATAACTATTCGGATGATATAATGTTATGGAATGATTTTATAGCAAGCAATTTTATAAAATCATATACTCCGGACGAACTGCTGGCAATAGCCTTCCGTCATCCGACTAATTTTCCTCCGGGAACAAAATATGAGTATTGCAATACAAACATTGTATTGCTCGGTTTGTTGATAGAAAAAGTTACAGGGAAATCTGCAAAGCAGGTTATTGAAGAGAAAGTGATTCAGCGATTAAATTTGGGAAACACTTATTGGCCCGACACGATTTATTTGCCGGAACCCTATACCCATGGGTATACGAAAAATATTGATGGGTCTATAATGGAGGCGACAAACTGGAATCCTTCATGGGGTTATACGGCCGGGATTTTGATATCGAATTTTTCAGATATGAAACAATGGGCTAAGATTGTAGCTGAAGGAACTTTGCTTTCCGAACAAATGAAGGCGGAAAGATTTAAATGGGTTGATAACCATTACGGGTTTTGTGTAATGAAGGCAGGGGATTGGGTCGGGCATCCGGGAACGATGTTCGGGTATAATTCCCATGTTTTTTATAATACGGTAAAGAAGATTACTGTCGTCATTTTGACGAATATGGATTCGGGAACTCCTGTTGAATATTTTTCACAAGAGTTCAGAAAAATTCTGGATGAGTAGGTACGCATTTTCAACTCCCGCACCCGAGCTGAAATAATTAAACCAAGGAGAATGAAATGGCCGACCTTAAATTAAGCACGGCAGTTTGTAGAACTTCCTGAAACAAAGCTTCCGGCATTTTCAACATTGATCCATTCTTTCAAATGATTATCCTTATTAACTGAAGTTCACACACTCCTGTCATTATAAAATATTTAAGATAACGAGTGACAATACGTACCTGTTGTTCATTTTTCATTGACTCACAAGGCCGCCCATCGTATATCTTCACCTCACAGATGTAAGTTCTTATCCAAAACAAAAGATACGGTCTTTCACTACAAACAATTGCAAGAATAGGAGGGCCATCATGAATCGTCGCAATTTTTGTAAGCTCGCAGTGCTTTCATCGGCGGGTGTGGGCAGTATACTGTTGAATGCGAACTTGACCATGGCTAAGGGCATCCCATCAGGGGCCTTTTCCGGCAGGGGAACGGATAAATGTTACGCAGGTCCGCCTAAAGGCGTCATCTTGACGTCCTTGACCGACCTGTTCAAGATCGGACCGGGGCCCTCCAGTTCCCATACTATTGCACCCTTGCGGATTGCAAACAATTTCCGGCAGACCATGGAAGAAATGCCCAAGGATCAAATCGGTAACGCCCAAACAATTGAGGTCAGGCTTTACGGCAGTCTGAGTGCCACAGGCAGGGGACACCATACGGATCGCGCCATCATGGCCGGCCTGTTGGGTCAGAAAGCCGAGACGTGCGACACAAAACTTATGGATCAGCTTCAGGACTTGACGAAAAAATACCCGACGACTATCAACGGCAAAACCTTTATGATCAGCCATGACATGATCGTTTGGGATAAAATAGAACATGCCTATCCCTATGCCAACACCATGATCATGCGCCTTGTCGGCAAGGATGGATCTATCCTGTTCGAGAGGGAGTATTATTCTCCCGGCGGGGGGTTCTTCCTCTGGAAGGGGCAACCGGAAGTAGATCGGGGCAAGCCTTTGTATCCCTACCACAGCATGACTCAATTCAAGGCGTTGGCAAGAGAGAACAAGAAAAGCCTCCACGAGATCATCCTGGAAAACGAAAAGGCCATCATGAAAGTTGGGGATCAGGAGACAAACGCACACCTCGACATGGTGATCAAGATCATGCTGGACGGTGTCAGGCAGGGTCTTCATGAAGAGGGTCTCCTACCAGCACCGTTTGCGTTTCACAGGAAGGCAAAACGGATTTATGAGCGTTCCCGGAAGGCAAAAGGGGGAGACGCCTTTATGGGAAGGTTGAGCAGTTATGCCCTGGCTGTTTCAGAGGGCAACGCTGCTGGGCGCCTAGCGGTTACCGCTCCAACACTGGGTTCTGCAGGCACCATGCCTGCAATTGTTACCGCGATGAAACAGATGAAGCTTTCTCAGGATGCCATGAGAAAAGGGCTTATGGCGGCTGGACTGGTCGGTTTTTTGTGCAAGAACAACGCGAGCGTAGCTGGCGCGGAAGTAGGCTGCCAGGGAGAGATCGGCGTGGCATCCGCGATGGCGGCGGCGATGATCACCTATGCAACCGGAGCATCTCTTGAGGCCACTGAAGTTGCCGCTACAATCGCTCTTGAGCATCACTTGGGCATGTCCTGCGACCCCGTGGGAGGCTTCGTTTTGATCCCCTGCATCGAGAGGAACGCCTTTGGGGCTCTCAAGGCATATAATGCCTATCTCTTGGCCACCAACGAGATCACGTCCCAGCATTGGGAGGATCTGGATCGGGTCATCATGGCCATGCTTGAAACAGGCAAGGCCTTACCCACCCCCTTCAAAGAAATGGGAACCGGCGGCTTGGGGATAACAATGGTGGATTGCTGAACCCGGCGGTTGGCGATCTTGAAAAATCATAATGCGGCTTTTTTTATTGAAGCCTTCCTGTTATCCACAAATTGTCAACCTCGATGAAGATGCTGGACTTTATTTCATAATCATTATTTATATTTCCTCAAGAATTATGATATATATCATAATCATTCCTAACAGGAGGCAAAAAATGAACAAGATCATTCGTTGGATGAAGCTTTCTTTGTCGATAGTAATAATGGCCGGAATGATTCTTTCCCCGGGCTTGGTCTTTGCCGCGGACACTAATCATAAGCCGATAACCCAGGAACTCATCACTTTAGTAAAGAAAGATCCGAAGATCCGGAATATGTTGGAAGCATCCATCGCAGAAGCCGCAAAAATCAATCCTGACAAGAAAACAAATCCCGTTCAGAACTTGTCGGAGTATTATGATTTTCTGGACAAGGCCGCAAATCTCCTTCCGCAGAATATCCTGGATAATCCGTCCAATCCTCTGCCGGTACAGATTCAGCAAGGTATCTGTTATCTCTACTTCCTGACTGACCAACCCTTGCCACAGTTAAAAGAAAACGGAGTGGGCAGAGACTCGCTTCAGTACTATAAACCTTTTGCTAAATGGTTGTACAAGCTTGTCAACAGTTACGGAGCATTCCTTGATACCAAAGCGTCATGGAATGAAAAGATCTATCAGGAGCTTTACAAGGATCCGAGCTTTGGTTTGCAGAAAGAGTGGTACGAATCTCCGGCAAAGTGGAAAACCTTTAACCAGTTTTTCGCCAGGTACTTAAAATCACCGGACGTACGTCTCGTCGCTTCGGCCAATGATCCGTCGGTAGTTGTTGCACCGGCGGATTCCGTCCCTCAGGGAGTATGGGCAATTGATGGGAATTCAAATATCAAAGTTGAAGGTGGATTGAAGGTTAAAGAAGATACGTATTACAACATCGAGAATCTGCTTGGTAAAGACAGTAAATATAAAAATGCCTTTGCCAATGGTATACTCACGCACACGTATTTGAATGTGAATGACTATCATCGCTATCATTTTGCTGTTGGTGGAATTGTTAAAGAGAAGAAAATTTTAAAAAAGAATGTTGCCCGGCGGGTAACATGGGACCCGAAAGAGGGCAAATACTTTGTGCTTCATTCAATAGATTGGGAGTTCTTTCAGACTCATGGTTATGTAGTAGTTGATACGAAAAAGTATGGACTGGTGGCATTGATTCCCGTAGGATTGGGCTTGGTGTCTTCCTGCAATTTTGAGAAAAACGTCAAAGTGGGAAGCATGCATAAAAAAGGTGACATGCTTGGTTATTTCCTGTTTGGGGGCTCTGATATCATTATGCTTTTCCAGGAAAAGGCCGGTTTTAAAATCACGGCGTCGGCCGAAGATATAACTGCTTCGCAGCCTGGTTCCGACCATGGGTCTAGCGTAACAACCTATAAACACATTCTTATGGGCGAAAAGTATGGCGTATTGACGGGGCAAACTAAATAATTTGTATGGCTTCTGGTGGCCTTTTGTCGAGCGGGTGATTTATCGGTATCTGGATTGTGGCGACATCCACAACGGGTTTACCCGCGTGAAATGCAAAGAATGCGGCCATCGATGCCAACAACCAGCACATCCGGTTCAAGGTTGTCAAAGAACCCCCACAGCCCGAGATTCCCCTGCCGACCATTGATGGAAATTAATTTTTTTCATTGAAAGGAGTAACTAACCCAATGTCAAAATCAAAACCCACCTACACCAAAGGAACACTTTACGAGATTAATGTAAAGGATCTTCAGACTGACCCGAACCAACCCAGGAAATACTTTGATCCCGGTGCTCAACAAGACCTGGTCAATTCCTTCCAGAAACAGGGTGTCCTTCAACCGGTCCTCTTTGCTAAAAATTGGAGATTTCAAATATGAAATGCTATATCATGATAGCATAAATTCAATTCCTTCTTTAATATTATCTAAGCTCACAATCTGTTGCTTTATTCTGATGCTAACTTATGGCTGTGCCGGCACAATCCCTGCAATTATTAACGCAGCGGGTTCGGGCGATATTAACACAATAAAGAAATTACAAGTTGAAGGAAGAAATATAAGCGAACGTGATGGTAATGGCGCAACAGCGCTTATGTATGCAATATGGAATAAAAAAACCGACGTGGCAAAGTTCCTCATTGAGCAGGGGATAGATATTAACGCCAAAGACTCAAATGGATATGATGCTTTACACTACACAATTGAGTGTGGACAACTTGAAATTATGAGTATCTTGATAGACAAAGGGGCCGATATTGAGTCAAAAGATTTATCTGGGATGACGCCTTTGTTTTATGCGCTTTTAAATTGTCAAAACTACGATGCTGTTAAGTTACTAATAAAAAAGGGTGCCGATATAAATACAAAAAATGTTGATAATGAAACTGTGTTAGATTTAGCACTTTCATCAGTAAATGGCAACATTGTGTCTGAATTGGTAAAAGTAGGAGTTCGGCTATGGGAACCGGAAAAGGACAAGGCACGGTTATTTTTTATTGGTACAGAATTGTGGGATTATGCTGCGGTAACAGTTGGGAGCCAGCGTAAGAGACTAAACGAAAACAAGTATATAGGATTGGCCTTTGTTGATGTTAATCCGGGAAATCATAAGATTACTGTTTCGGAAGTGCATACCACAAAAGAAGAACCAACATTATTTACTAATACTGTGGCAGGGCAGACATATTACTTCAAGATAACACAAAATATGAAACGCAGGGCATGGCATTATGCTGGCATTAAAATTGATTCATTTGTAGTCACACCATTGAATGAATCTGAAGCAAAGGAAGAAATAAAGGTCTGCTTAAACCAGAAGAAGTTATAGAAATAAAGTTGACAGTTCTATTTTATCGGGGGTGTAGATAATTTTGAGTAAATGGTTAAGGAAAATGAATAATTTAAATAATAATCCTAGGAGGTATATATGAATAAGCGGTTTTTTGTGATCTCTGTAGCCTGTCTTTTTGCTTATTTTATTTCAAGCACCGCGACCTTTGCACTATCGCAGGAAACTGAAACAACTTCTGTTAACACCACAAAAGAACGGTTTTATGAATCAAATATCAATTATCATAATATTATTCCAAAAATTACTTATAAGGGAAACAGGTCAATCTCTGTCGTTGTCCGCGATCAACGACCTTATGTCTTATCCGGCCAGACAGGACCTGAATATGTCGGAATATTTAGAGGCGGTTTTGGTAGACCTTATGATCTTGGAACATCAACACTAAAGCCCCTGGCCTATGAATTTTCTCAATTTATAATGAGTGGTTTTATGGCCGCAGGATTTAAGGCCAATGATTCAGCAACCCCTGATAGGATTGTTTCAATTGATATTTTAGAGTGGTTAAGCGTTTCGGGAAGCAGTTTTCTTTCTTTAACTTTCGGGACCGATCTGCACTATAGTCTTGTCGTTAGAGTGACTGATGGAAAAGATAATGTCCTTACAAACCAAGAAGTCAAAGGAACGGATACATTAGGGGGCAATTTTTCTCAGATTTATGAATTGATTCCAAGAGGAACAGAAAATCTTTTTAATAGAATTCTCAATTCTCCAAATTTTCGGTTAGCTTTAACAGAATAAAAAACTAAATTTCAAAGTAGCAAGAAAAGAGGCCTGATTAAATTTTGCGGGGGTGTAGGTAATTCTGTATCAATGGTTATGGATGAGATAAACAATCATTTATACGGGAGGACTTCACATGGCAATCAGAGATGAGATGCTGGGGAGGTGGGAAGGGAATTGAAGAAGAGGGTGGATGGTTGATAATATGATACCGATCAGGATTTATCGCCTTATTGTTGCCTTTATTGCGGTGACGCTTATCGCATCGGCAGATATATGGATTGAAAAAGCAGTTGCCGTTGAACCCGCAAACAAAATCATGGTGATTTATTTTTCGGATAAACATGACAAGCTTACTGTGACATTCGATATCGCCAATGATTCAGTTGAAATAAAATTGCCCGATGGAAGACACGTCAACCTGCCAAGGGCCATTTCCGCATCTGGAGTGCGTTACACAGATGAAAAAGAAACCTTTTGGGAACATCATGGAGAAGGTTCTTATTGGGTGGGTGATGAATTGATATTTCGTGGTAAAGCTGAATAAGAAAAATATGATCAGCTACATGAATAGACATGAGCAATATGTAAAAGAAATGCTTGATAAGAATCTCAATCAGAGGCATTAAAAGATATTCTCGAGTATCATCTCTCTGGCTTCAGATATCTGAAATCTTTAAACCGATAGTCTAAACCTGTAATGTCGGGAGAAACCGGACTACTCGACTAAAGTGAAAAATGCCATGCTGTTGCCGAAATGCCATCCCATAATCATCTGGATTTGCACCCTTCTTTTGGTTTCCCCTTTAGGATGTGTGCGTGTAGCAAAAACGCTTCCCCCAAAAGACCTGGGTTCAGTTGCTGTCGTTTACGGTAATTTTACACCCGAAATCATGCTCGATAAACCTGCTAAGGGATGGCTTGCCGGTGCAGGGCGAGGTTCAGCAAATTGGGCAGGAAAGATATTTGCATGGCCGTTTACGAATGACAGCCTTCCAATTTGCGACGGGGAATTATGTGGTTTAGCATTACTTGTAATGTTAGCACTTACTACAACTGCGGCAACGGTCGGCGGGATGGCTGGTGCCGTGGTGGGAGCGGTGAAAGCGGAACCGGCCAAAAAGGTTGACGAGGCCGAAAATATAATCAATTCGGCTGTTGCCAAGCTAAGGATACAGGAAACTTTGCGGGATCATGTTGTAAAGGAAGCTCAGAAAGAAGAACGCGGATGCTTCACCGTTTTAAAGGGTTATGGTCCAACTTCAATTGATCAAAAGGTGTCCTACAGGCATTTGACAGAAAGAGGTTTTGATACAATTCTTCAGATTTCGGTAATTCGCTTTGGCCTCATCGGCAAATGGGAATTAAACCCGCCGCTTCAATTAGAGATGGTTGTACAGGTAAAAGTTATTCAAGCAAGGGATGATAAGGAATTACATTCCGACATTTTTCAATACACAGGTGAAAGCAGAAAGTTTTCTGAATGGTGCGCTGAGAATGCGCAAGCATTGCAAGATGAATTTGAAAGATGTTATAGAGTTCTTGCAGAAGACATCATATCAAGATTGTTCTCTTAGACCATTTCTACCGTACCATTAGACCCACGGAGGTTATGCATGGTGGCATTGATCATAGACCCCGTGCTTGGAGAGGGTATGGGTAAAATTAGCACAACTAAACCTGACACAGCTCGTCGGCAACTGGATACCGCTATCCGAATGCTATTTTCCAATGAAGACCCTCTGACCATTTATTCGGTGGTCGGTGCAGCTGATAGGATCGTCCGTGATTTAGCTGATAAATCCGGGAAATCGCAATATCATGAAACCATCCGACAAATGATTCGACCAGGAAAAGAAAGTATGTTTTGGAAGAAGATGAATAAGGCCTTCAATTTCATCAAACACGCCGCTGCCGATCCTACTGGTGTGCTAGATTTCGAGGAAGAGGTAAATGACATAACAATTTATATTGCTTGTATATACTATGAGACCCTCGGATACCAATTGACTCCATTCATGCTCGCCTTTAGAACATGGTATATACTTCTCAATCCTGATCTTTTTGATGAAACAGCGCCAGTAATGGATATTTTATCTAATGCCACATTTGACCAATATCGTTCACAGCCGCGAATTGAACAACTGAAGCTTGGGCATCAGATTCTCTGCAAGGTTATGGCGGCTAAATCGAACATCTAAAACACCAAAGAGAATATGGATGATCGAGACATCGGAAATACGTTTATAATTTGCAAAAGTTCCACATCAGATCAGAATCCTGATAATTTTACATTGAATGTACATGGAAGGAGTCAATATGCGTGACAGTATAATGAGAACGATAGTAATAACATTTTTATTAGTAATTTTAATGTTATGTCAGTCATGCACAGCTGTAAAATGCGAAACACAAAGGATGTCATGTAAATGGGATTGTCCAACGACAATTGCAGTAAAGCAAGTTTGTGAACAAGCGTGTAACATTTCATATGACATTTGTAGGCAGAGGTGAAATATGAAAAAAATTGCCTGCGCGGTTGTTATTCTCACAATGATCATCTTTCTCGTAAACCCATTGTCCAGTGACGCAAGAGGCGGCTATGGAGGCGGCCATGGCGGTGGTTATGGAGGCGGCTATAGTGGCGGCCATGGCGGCGGTTATGGGGGATATCATGGCGGGTGGTATGGTGGACATGGCGGATATCGTGGGTGGTACTACGGTGGATGGTGGTATCCTTGGGCCGTAGCAATTCCCTTTTTGCCGTTTTATTACCAGACCGTCTGGGTAGGTGGTTATCCTTACTACTACGCCGATGGGTCTTATTATGCTCCAACCGCAGATGGTTATATGACTGTTAATCCACCGCAAGGTGCGGTCAACCAGATACCACCGTCGACGCCATCCGTAGAGCGGTTGTTTATCTATCCCCGGCAGGGCCAGAGTGAAGAGCAACAGGCGAAGGATCGTTACGAATGCCATAGCTGGGCTGTGAGTCAGACATGGCGAGAGCCTCGAAAAGTTAGTATGGAGGAATGGGCCTTTATTATCAAATCCATGCCGGAAGCACAACGGAATCAGATGCGTACAGATTATCACCGGGCGATGGATGCCTGCCTTGACGGTCGCGGGTACACCATGAGGTAGCATCAGAAAGAATGAACCCTGCGGGAAGCTTTTTGATCACCTTCTCTGAAAAACGCAGGAGCCTGCGCTTTTAAAATCTAGGCCCACTCAGCAATGTCACATAACGAAACGAATTGATAAAACCCATGCATAACCGGATGCCGGTTATTGTTTCAGGGTAGCCATTTAAAAATAGTAATGAAAAGGCTGGAATCAATGTGAATCACACATAATTTGCCATTTCCAGGTATGAACCCAAGACAGAGAAAAGCGAATTGATGTGTAATACATAAGAATACTCATAAGTGCGTATGACCATAGACTGCCACTGCCACATCTTCACAAAGCAGATTATCCGGAACGTGATCTCAAGGACGGCGTTGGTTGAGGAACTGGGACTCGGTATAGATGTCGAACACAGATCTGATCCGCAGGTTCTTGATGAGTCAGCCGGAGCAAACGAGGTTGCATGCTGCATTTTGCTTCCTACAGCGTCCCCGGACAGAGTGCAGATTGAAAATGATCGCTATTTTTCCGTAACATCCTCATTTCCAAAATTAAAAACTCTGGCAACCTTGCATCCTCAAATGGTTAATCTTGCCGATGAAACCGAAAGGATGTTCTCTTTGGGTATCACCGGCTTCAAGTTCTCCTCATTTTCACAGCGCTTTGACATCGCATCGGATAATGTAGAAAAGATGCTCAGAATCATACAGAAAATCAGTATACTAAAAAGGAATAAATATACAATTGTCTTTGATACATTCAACCGAGCTGATGTTCATTTTGGCGCTCTTGGAGAACACATTACGACACCTGCAAAACTTAATTCCATTGTTGTTCGTCATCCTGAGATTAACTTTCTGGCCACTCATATGGGAGGCCTGGTTGCCGATTATGATGACAATCGGCAAAATCTTGAACCGGAAACTAACCTCTATCTCGATACATCGAATGCCGCCCATACGTTAAGCACCGATCAATTTATCGAGCTTCTGCAACGGCACGGGTCAGATCATATCCTTTTCGGTACGGACTGGCCCTGGTTTGATCATGCGTCAGAGATACCGTTGATTGAATCGCTGTTGGAAAAGGCCGGATTTGACTGGCATCAAAGAGCAGCCGTATTCCGGACAAATGCGGAAAAGCTATTCTTTAATCGGTAAAGATAGATGGAATTACGATCATAACTATGGAGGACCACTATGGATATTATTGAAGCGATCAACACAAGAAAAAGCATTAGAGGGTTCAAATCCGATCCTGTTTCAAAGGATGTTTTAACCAGAATCCTTGAATCAGCCTGCAAAGCACCCTCAGCGATGAACACGCAACCATCGGAATTTATTGTTGTGACGGGTGATGTTTTGAACAGATTGAAGGCGGCGATTGTTGATAAATTAAACAAAAAAAAGCCGATGTACCCTGATCATGAAGTGGTTAGTTGGTCGAATGACAGCATATACAGAAATCGTCAGATAGAATTGGCCAAAAAGATCTTTGAACTCATGGATATTCCCAGAGAAGATAAAAAGAAAAGGGCAGCGTGGCTGGAACGGGGCTTCCGTTTCTTCGATGCTCCGGTCGCAATCGTGCTGCTGACGGATAAATCATTGAGTGATATCGGACCGCTGCTCGATCTTGGGGCAGCCATGCAGAATATTTGCCTGTCCGCACTCCACTTTGGGCTTGGCACCTGCATTGAAGATCAAGGGGTGTTGTATCCTGAGGTATTAAGAGAGATTCTACAGATACCGGAAAATAAGAAGATCATCATTTCCATTGCCATCGGATATCCGGATTGGGAATTTCCTGCGAATGCTTTGGCAAGCGGGCGTGAGGCTCTTCATAATAATGCTCAATGGGAGGGATTTTAAAAGATCATCCCCTTGAGAACAGGGTAAGAATACAAAAAACGCAGACTCCTGCTTTTTTAAAATTCATACGTGTGGAAGTCAGAACTTGACTTTACTCAGACTGTCAAGATTAAGAAGTTCTTCCTGTAACCGAGCATGTCAATTTTCTGCCATCTCTACAATGTTTCAATCGGGAATAAATAGGTTACGTCTAATGAGATTCATCCAAAAAAGGCTTGGGTTTTCCCGGCCTTTTGTGTTTTATTAGAACGAGAATCAGACACTACCCATACAGATTAGAGGAGGAAACATGAAAGCTTTACGTCTCAAATCATTTCCCCTGCTGGTCCATTTAGTAATATTCCTTTTTGCTGTTTCGTGCATGGCTCTAACGTCTTGCGGCGGGAGCAGCTCCGCCCAGACGGACCCGCAGGCCGACTACAGCGCGGCGGTCCAGGATGCGAAGACACTGGCGGCTGCAAAGATCTCGAAAAATCTGACTGCCATTGTCCCCGAAAATGCGAACCTCATATGGGAGAGTGATGTGCCGGGCACGCGTGTGCTTGTTGCTACCTGGATTGGTAGTCAAGCGGCGTGCCAGAATTATACCAACCAGAATTCGCCGGGCTGCAAAGTCGGGCAGGAGTGCCCAAGCTACGGGTTTAATTCTTGGGTTACTGTGGTCCCAGAGCTGAAGAATCTCCTGGGCAACGCTCCTACCCTTCTCAGGGTCGCTCAGGCTCTCGGTTTGCCTCCCCCCTCCGCGACTCAGACACTGGAAAACACGTGCATGGTCGAACTGTATGTCTCCCCTGCCAACCTTTTCCGGCCCTCGGCGGACCCGGAAGTGACCGATCATGAGGCGGAGCTTGTCTTTCCCGCGGATGGATTCCGGAAATTTGATGACACGCTCCTTGTCTATTCGGATATGCCCTGTGACGCAAGCTACTGTGCAAATTGCACTTCCTCCGGGAAGTGTGGGATGACCTCATACCGGAACTGGTATAGCAACCGCAGGACCTACATCTATTCGCAGACGTCCGTGAACAGCCCTTACCCGTGGACCGCGCTCGGCTACACTTACGACTGGGGGAATCCCACTCCGCCGCATTACGGAGCGAGTGAATTTGTGATCAACAGCGGAACAGCAGGGATAGGGGTCTTTATCAAGTCGTGCACGTGGACCGGGGCCTACTTCAACAACTGAATCGGTAATCTTCGTTTCTAAAAATCGACCATAGCTGAATAGTTGTAGGTTCAGACAGCGATTCCGGCGGTTTGGCGATCTTGAAAGTACTTAATGCTGCTTTTTTATTGAAGCCTTCCTGTAACGAAGCAATTAGGCTTTTTTTGGGCATCCCACCTTTCGATGCGTAATGGTCACCTTTATCGGGACCCTGATATCCTTGGGATCAATACATTCATGCATAACGCTTCATGAATCGTGAGGCGTGAAGGAAATCTCTGTCAGGACTCTACTAAAAAGGGCCTTCGTGGCAGGTAAATGAACAAAAGGGTGAGCCGATTTATCAAAGGGATAGCCGACTCGATACATCACTCGCATAATGATCGGAACCGCAACGCCAATTTTGTGGTCAATATTCCATTGACACTCAAGACAACTTTTCTTACACTCTCTCCACGAAAAAGGAAGTTCGACTCAATTCAGAAGACTGCGTTCTTGGCGGCAATAACGTTATCTATGGGAGGTTGCATGAGACAGCTACTGAAAACTATGCTCTGTTTACTGGCTGCTTTCATGCTGTCAGGCTGTTCGAGAGACAGCGCCCCGGTATCGAACCGCACGGTCTTTACTCTGGACGCCAATGCCTCCGGTGTGATCGAGACCATCAACAATATTGTCAACATGACAGTGGTATCCAAGGATGCCAATGATCTGAAGGCCGAGTACCGGGCCGGTTTTGTTCAGGGCAAGCTGCAGGGTAAAACCATCCTGTCTGCCCGTGATAACAACTGGGACAATGCCTACTTGACGGATCCGTCCCATTCATTTCCCAAACAGCACGGCCCGAGCCAGTCAGAGCTGCAAGAGGCCGGCGGGCTTTTGAACGCCAACTACAACGGCGTTATCACCCATCTTAAAAATCCTGCCACCGATGTAGATGTAGCATACCGGTTGAAGCGTCTCCTGTTCAGAATGTTGGGGATCTACCACGGGGCAACCCTCATGGATCCGGCAACCCTCGATTTTTCGGGGACCTGGTTGCCGGACGGCAACTACTTCAGACTGGAGGAACTGAACCTGGGCTATGAGACCGCCGGCCTTTCCTTCATGGATGTCTACTTCCTGAACGCATATAGTGACCTGATGGATGTGATCTCCTTCTCGCCGGAACTGGTGGTCGGCAGGCTCAGACCGGGGGATTATCCGGATAAATGCTCCGCCTTCCTGAAACGGACTGGCAACGAGGTGATTCTGACCCACAACAGTTGGGCGGGATTCCTCTCACAGACCATGACCCAGACCCTGGCGGTCAATGGCGACCTGGTGACCCTGAACGCATTAAATCCGGGGTTGATCGGTTCCGCCACCGATTTCGGCTTCAACAACAAGGGGATCATGTTCAATGAGACCACCCACCGAATGTCCAAGGGGCAGGTCAAGCCCAACGGGCTCTGGATATTCTGGCGGGCTACACTGGCAGAGCAGTTCTCGGCTACGATTGACGACTTTTTTCGCTACATCTCGCTGGACAACACTGGCACTTACCTGAATGGCTACATGCTGGTTGATACAAACACCAATGAAACCGGCCTGGTGGAGATGTCCTACCGCTGTTTTATCTACTACCGCTCCAGCGGAGGCACATACACGGTCAGCAGTACGTCTCTGGATGGTAATGTCTGCTCCACCGATTACGACACCGAGATGATTACCCCCGACTACCTGATGGGGATCAATTACCCGGCCTCGCTGCAAGTACGTAGCGATCTGCAGTCTACCGACAACCGCCCGGCCCGACGGCGACAGTTCAAGCAACTGCTGCCTGGTGTGACAAATTTGGAGACAGCTAAGGCAGTGATTACCTTCACTGATCCGCTCAACCCGCTCTCAATCTTTGGCCGTTGGGATCTGGGCTACGGCGAGACCTCCTATCCCAAACAGATTCCCGATGGTTCAATTGATTCCAAGGTGGGTTCCACCGGCATGGTTCGCTCCTTCATGGGGTTGTCCGGCACCCTTGACACTTCGGCCGTGAATACCGGTTTCTGGATGCTGTACGGCACTCCTACGGTAAATGGTGCGCCGTTCATCTGGAGCCAGTCATTGTGGAATTGGCAGAAGTTGCGGGATCTACCTGACCGGCTAGACGGCAGCTTTACCCTGATACCGCTGTATCTGAGATAGTCTGAAAGATCTGATGTGGAAACGACATCCAGATCGTTCTGTTAGTCAGCAGGTTCCGTAGAACATGTCTTTCTGAACTCAATCATTGACTGATTTCGAGAACCATGCGAGAGTACAAACGGTGATGCTTGAAGTACTGTGGATTGCCAGGAAACCAGGCGGCAAACGGAGGAAATAAACCCCAACCTGACGTAGGGGGAGAAACCGGTCTACTCAACACACCTATCACCTTTAATTCAGGAGGCAAAATCATGAATCGTCGAGAGTTTATCAACCTTGCGGGCGCTCTGGCAGTTGGAGTGGCAGGAGCCGATACGCTGAAAGACCTGATGGTTAAGGGGCCATCGGGGATAATGGTCGGCGACGCCTTTGCAGGCCCTCTTCCTATGAATCGCTTAAACGCCTTTGCCAAAGAAGTGATCGAACGAAAGCAGCATGCCGTGGGCTATCCCATCAATCAGAACCTCAACATGAAAGACTTTTATAAGTGGTTCGTTGACTCCGGGTTGTGCAATGTTTCGATGAACAACGTGGGCAACCCTCGAAAAGAAAGCGCCCTGATGAACAGCCACGCCTTCGAGAATGAAGTCATCGAATATTTCGCACCATTATTCGGCTTCAAGCCTGGCGAGGCTTGGGGCATGGTGACCCACAGCGGAACGGACGGCAATATGCACGGCATGTATTTCGGGGTCAAATACCTTCAGTCTAAGACAACGCAGTTGCCCATTGTGTATGTTTCCGACCAGGCTCATTACTCCATCAAGAAATTGGCTGATTTGCAGAACCTCGAACTGAGGATCATCCCAGCCGTTCCTATGGGTCAAATGGACGTATCTGCCTTTGAAAAGGTGATCGACCCAACAAAGCCGGCGCTGGTGGTCGTTGCCATTGGGACTACGTTCAAAGGGGCTATTGACGACCATCCCGCTATTGACGCCGCTCTTCGCAGGGCGAATCCGCCCGCTGTTTACACAATGCTGGATGCGGCACTCTTTGGGGGCTATATACCATTTTCTCCATTCAAGAACGTCATCAACAAGCAGAAGCTTGCTTTTGACGCAATTGCCGTTAGCGGGCATAAATTCTTTGGGTTCGATGAGCCGCTGGGCCTTTTTATCACAACGAACGCGGTCTTCAACAGTCAAAACCCGTTTCGGGTACCCTATCTGAACGATGCCGTTCCTACCATTACCTGTTCCCGTTCGGCGTTGGGGGCCTTGAAATTCTGGTGGCAAATGACCAGAAACGGCGAAAGCGAATATGCGAAACAAGCCGCATACATTCTTGAAACCGCGCAGTATCAAAAGGACAAACTTGACGGAATGAACTATCCTGCGTGGCTGAACCCCATGTCGAACACTGTCTTTTTCAAGCGGCCAGGCGATTGGATCATGAAAAAGTGGGACCTTGCGCCAGACCATGATGAAAGGCTATGTGGCGATCTGGCCCATGAAATCCTAATGCAACACGAAAGCAGAAAGACCGTTAACGAGTTCATTGCCGATCTCAAGAAAGACGTTTCTATGAGGGACATTACGGGATAGCAGTCGGTTCCCACTCTTGCGGGACTGTCACGGAATGAGCACATGGGATTTTTTATTTTCGCCAGAGATAAATATTTTGTATGAAGCAAGCGGGTTTGTTGACGTGTGGACATCTTCCTGTACTGCACAATATCCTTTCATGCCTCAGAGTTCAAGATTTGAGATGGTTATCGTTGATTCTCAATGATACACCTATGTGTGACTTTGTAGATACCGTTCTTGTCAAGTGGAAATAGGTTGAAAGTTTGGATCATACTTTTTCCCGGATTTCAGGAATCTAAAAATGGTCACTAATACCCTTACTCAAGTTGTTTTCCATTGACACACAAGGGCGCTTTTTATATATTTCCACCACGGAAATGCGAGTTATTATCAAATCAAAAGTTAATTTGAAAGGAGGAGAATATATGAAAAAGTTCTTCATTTTAATTATTCTTTTAAACTTTCTGACCGGAATGGCTTTCGCCGATGACTTATGCCCCATGCCAGAGGAGCTTAAAATCGTACAACCGGGAGCTGATGTACCACCGAAAATCGCCAATTATTCCGGTATATGGAGGGGAAAATGGGGGGATGCAATGGTGACACAAGAAACAGGCATTGCGATCATAGAGATCACCCCTTCTAACGTGAAGGCCATACGCTGCTGGGGGCTTAGAAGGGGAAAGAAGGCGGGCTATCAAATGGAGGAGGGAAGCATTCAAGGAGACACCATCATCCTCAAAGGGCCAAGTACAGTATTGAAATTAATCCCCACGGGAAACCCGGACATCATCTATGCGGAAATCACTGCCAGTGTGGACCTAGCGACAAGACGAACCGGTATGTGGACAAGCAGAACAGATCTGAAAAGGGTGAAGTGACAACGCTGGTTTGAGCTTTTGAAAGAGCGGGATCAGTAGTGGCCCCGCTCTTTTTTTATCTATGGACCATGCAAGTCTTTAAGCGGTAATCATTGCTGTTCGTGGTTTATTGATTCTGACGCTTCGTAGGTAACCTCAATAAACAATCAAAAATGAGAACAAGGATCATCCAAGGTCACGAAAAACGTTCTTTGAGGGTAGCAATAGGGTAGCAACAATGAAAATAGCTTACAGTTGTATTTCTGTAAGCTATTGTTTTTATTGGTACCCCTGGCGCGATTCGAACGCGCGGCACACGGATTAGGAATCCAATACAATCATTATTACTTAAGACCACTATACATCATTTAGCATTTAATATCAACCATTTTTGTGGTTGACTTCATCACGCCTCATTATGTAAAATCACTTATCAAGTTAGCTATAGGTTAGCAATAAATACTTGAAGGTGAAAAATCATGAGTCCTCTCAAACCATCCAAAAGAATAAACATACCAAAATTCCAGGGGGTTTACAGCAGAGAATCTTCTAAGAGAAGACACCTGGGTAAACCTGATAAATGCTTTGATATCTGCTACAGGGATCAAAAGGGAAAGCTTATATGGGAAAAAGTCGGTTGGATAAGTGAGGGTTACACAGCTGTAGCCGCATCTCAAATTCGTTCGGAAAGGATAAGATCTGTTCGTCATGGGGAAGACCTTCCCAAGAATAAACCTGAAGAAGCGACATTAGGCGCAGTGTGGACCAAATATGATGAGTGGCTTGATACAGGCAAAATTGATACTACAACTGATCGAAGTTATTACAAAAATCATGTCGAACCGTTATTTGCTAAGATGATTATATCAGAGATAAGTGTCCTTGAACTTGAATTATTAAAAGCAAAATTAATCAAAAAGGGTTTAGCGCCTGCAACAGCGAAACATATTCTGGTATTGATTCGTCAGCTTATTAATAAAGCTATTCTATGGGGGATGTGGAGCGGAGAAAATCCCGTAAGAAAGGTTAAGCTACCCAAATTAAATAACAGCAGAGAACGATTCCTTAGTTATGAAGAGGCACATATTTTATTCCGAGAATTAGAGAAGGTGAGTGTTCAACTCAGAGACATGTCGCTTCTAAGTCTCCATACTGGTATGAGAGCAGGTGAAATATTTGCAATTAAATGGAGTCACCTGGATATGGGAAATAACCTCATTCATATTGCAGATCCCAAAAGCGGCCGCGCAAGAAAAGCTTTTATGACGCCGACCATAAAAGACTTGTTTAAAAAAATGCAATTTGGTGAACCTGATGATTATGTATTTCCTTCAAGGACTGAAAAACGCATCGTGGCAGTTAGTCGTGCTTTTGATCGCACTTTGATACGTCTGGGAAATACGCATGACTTCTGGGCGGAAGAATTCAAGGACCAGATATCACCAGAACGACTCCGCACGGTAATTGAAAATGATTACCAAAATCTTCCCGTTAACAATGAAGAAAACACACTGAAATGGTTAAATAAACACTTAGAATTACCATTTTTTTATGATACAATTATTAGAAAGCGCAAGAAATATAAGTTTTCATCGGATATAAAAAATCTAATTTCAAAAACTGCTAAATATAGACAGAAGAATGTTAAGGAACTCAATTATACTGAAAAGAATAATATTCAGAAACTCAACCGATTATTGCTGGAAACAATCTATCCAAATGAAACTCCAAGAATTAGATCGAGATTTAATAATGGAGTCACAGATCCCCGTCAGAAGATCACATTCCATACCCTGAGGCATACATTTGCCAGTTGGTTGGCAATGCGAGGAACACCAATCCTCACAATCAAAGAACTACTCGGTCATCAGAGTTTGGCAATGACCGAGAGATATAGTCATCTGAGTCCCGATCAAAAAAAAGATGCTGTTGATGACATGGAAAAACTCTTTAGGGCAGCAATGACACCAAATCAGGAACTAGTAAAGTTGAATAGTTAGAAAGTAGATAAATATTATGCCTAAATTCAAAGATGGTTTTATAGGAGAATATACAGGAAATTACTCTTTTTCTCCTGTCAGGTTGACTCGAGAACCAAGATCAAAAAAAATTGAAGATATACAATCCATGATGAGCAGATTTAAAGATTATTCTGAAAACATGGGGATGCTGCAGAAGTGCTCTTTAGGAGTATCTCGTATACAGGGCAGTATATCATTGGAAGATTTCTGTTCTTCAATCGGAAAATTTATAAAGGATACTTTTAGATCAGATCCATACAAAACGGTTGTACATGAGCTTAATCAATATTTAATGAGGAAAATCTCTTATCAGATTGATCCTGAGAAATTTATAGAATCGTTTAATTTTAATAATCTTATTCATGTTACCAGTATTATTCCATTAGCGGATGAATATATAAACAAAATTTATAAGGGTAAAAAGATTCAACAGGGATATAAATTTGAAAAAAGTGCCATAATAATCAATATTTTGTATTCGATGTTACTGGCGGATTATGTCGGAGTTATACGTAAAAGTATCAAGAACGATGATACAGATGCCTCACATTTATGGAGACTGACATATGAGATGGGTTTCCTTCAGGGGGAAATGTGTTTGATTGAATCGCATTTAGATCCCGACATGAAAATGATTCATCGCGACAGCGCTTCTTCTCACGCTATGGATAAAGATTGGAAAGTCAGATACAAAAAGATACAGGCGAGGGATAAGATAAGGGATCTTCAATATGAAGAACCCTTAAAATATGCGGCAGATGAGTGGAAAAAGGAAAAGAGAATAATTTATCATAATAAAATGGCAGATGAAATAATCAAAAAATTCCCCAAATTAGGAATAGATAGATTCATTCTTATAGAAAAACTTAAACCCCTTGCAAGGAAATACCGTTATTCCGAATTTTGTGGAGGGGAGTTTAAAAGTAAAGCTGATATTAAGATCCTCTGTCAAGTTATCAATAATGATAAATATGGCATTAAACTGAATATCCCCGAATATACTATTGATAGGTTAAATGAGATCATAAGGACGCCCGATTTTTATTCCAAATGGTTCAAAAGGAAGGGAAACATTGATTTATCCCCAGAAGCAGACGAACTTATTGGGGATACACATGGTTGTCGTAAAAAGCAATTTCCAGAACTTACAGAAGAAGAGCAAAGAAAAATAAAAAGGTTAAATCGACTTCTTTTGGAACACACCTATCAGTTAATGACTCCCAAGAGTCTTCCACGCGGTCTTATGAAAGGTCCAGAATGGAAAAGGGGCACCACCTATTAAGTTGCAGCTACACCAAAATCGTTATAGACATTACCTATCAAGCATCAACACGCCAGTAACCATCTCAAATAATCCTAAGTTCACATCCATCCTATAGCAGCGTTCCCATCTTTGCACAGTTACGGACTGACGTTTCAGATGATCATTCAGTTGAAACTTTTTCGGCATAAATATCCAAAGCAAAATATAAAGGACAAACCCGGCACCAAAACACAAAAACAGAAATGAAAACATAAAACGCCATACCCATGAAGGAAAGGGACTGTGTTGCCCCAATC
>Ga0007798_10000284_pt1 | contig 19783 bp, 22 predicted proteins | sample CryBogmetaGMA17M_FD_60370 | JGI IMG/M metagenome (GOLD analysis project Ga0007798, IMG submission 60370) | Freshwater microbial communities from Crystal Bog, Wisconsin, USA - MA17M | ecosystem: Environmental > Aquatic > Freshwater > Lake | place: Crystal Bog, Wisconsin, USA | collected 2009-07-06
ACCATCTGGGTTAAAAGCCTCACTTAATGCATCATTTTTAGTGATAATTTCGTGTTCTGTTGAACCAGTTTGTGAAATTACATTGAAACGAAGAGCGTTATTCTGTGGATCGTAAGAACGACTGAAAACCTCTTCGGCTGAATATTGTTTATTTGAGTTTTCGTTTATCATATCTGTATATATTCGTTTATCTTACTTTTCTTATTTGCCAATCGTTGATTTGTCTCTGTGGATGATCCCAATATTTTGTTGAATAATATAGTGGGTAGTCACTTTGATGATATGTAATGTATCTAAACATTTCTTTACGTTTGTTATTAATGAAACTTTCAATATATTCACGGTAAAAGAACATATCTTGTTTTTCTGCTTGTATTGAATGGTCAGAATTCTTTATGCGAAGTCCAGCATCATTCAATTGTAAAGAAAGACTTATCATTAAATGTTTCCATACACCAAAAGAAAGAATATATTGTAGATAATTGTCCATAATATAAGCATTTGGAGTAGAATAAGTACCACCTGTGAATTGACCATATACATCATCGAACCACATTTGACCCATTGTGTCTTTCAAAAGTGTCTGTTGCATTAATATGCATGCTTGGTCTACCAAAGTATCATTAATACTGTTGTTTATATCAGGACAAATTGCTTTAATTTGTGTTGCTGTTAAAATTGGCATTAAATTCATATCTTTTTAAATTGTTTTTTAGTGATGAACCTCTTGAATTTTTGGTGTCGGGTTACTTTGTTCATATTTTGGTGCTGGTGATACACTCTCAGGTGTAGGTTGAGGTGGAACAGGGTTATTTACTGGAACAGTCACTATACTTTCATGTAATTGTGAACTATCAACAAATTGTTTTATATATTCATACCCAGAAAGAATCTCATCTTTCATTGGGTTAACGATAGTTGTGTTATATATCTGTTCGAACTGTGGAATCTCAGTACTCGAACCCAATTTACCGGGGATAAGTACACCAAGTAACACTACTGGTAAACCATGTCCAACTGAAATTTGTTCAGTTGTGAAATCAGATAAGAATCTGTATTTTAAGTCATCTTCTTCTTGGTTGAATTTAACAATTTCAGGTGCATTATCTTTCGATTCGCCATACATTATCATCACTGATCCAGCATTTTCACTTCCAGTAAATTGTCTCTTTATACTCTTTTCAAATAAGTCCTGTTGATCTTGACTCATTGGAGTATGTACAGATATAATTGAATTACCTACGAAATTACTTTTGATAAGGTTGGCATAATAGTTATTCAATTCAACTTGTGTGAAAATATAACGGACAGCTGAATGATAATACGGTTTTGGATATATGTCTGCCTGAGGTGAATATCTCATGTAATAATATATTTGATGGTCACCAGAATTGGGATTTGTGTCGAATACAGGTAACTTGGCTAAATTTCTATTATTAAATTTGAACCAATCATTTGAGAATATATAATTTTCAACTTTACCAGTTTCATTATCCACAATTCCACTACGAACTTTAGAAAAGTCTAAATGGTTTAATTTCAATATCTTCGTATGGTTCAAATTCCATATAACTTCTATACAAAAACCACCGAATAAAAGGTAGTCGAGAGATGTTTTATAGAATAATGGGTCTTTAATACCAGCATTTATTCTTAAATGTAAGTTATTTATGATAGATGCATGGATACTGGAATTCCAATATAACTCCAATAGGTCTTGAAACCAGCGATTTGTTTGTCCTGCGTTATAATATTCATTATTATAACTTTTTATTTCAAGTAAACGAGGTATTTCCATCTGACTAAATTTTATATCTAAGCTATTAGTCTTAAATTTTGACTGTGTTTCAGTGGATTGAACAATATTCTTCTTCTTTGAATCCATATGACTTTTTTATTTTCTATCTATATATATTCAAATTGGATGGTTTGAATGAGTAAGAAATTTAGAGTTTCTATAAACTTATATCCTGTGAACTACTACTACACTAAAGATGTAGTAGTTTCTACGCCACAAGCACAATGCAACCATTCACTTTGAGTGACGCTGGGTTGGTTCCTCAACCCAAAATTTCTTATATTCATAGCAGCATTGATGTCCCTATCGTGATGTTTTCCACACTTACAATTCCATTCTCTATCATTTAAAGTCAATTCTTTATTGATTGTTCCACAATAACTACAAGTTTTTGATGATGGATCAAATCTTCCAATTACACTTAAATTTTTTCCATACCAATCACACTTATATTCAATCATAGATTTAAATTCAGACCAACCCATATCACTAATTGCTCTTGCTAATTTGTGATTTTTAACCATACCAGACACATTAAGGTTTTCCATACAGATTGTATCATAATTATCAACCAAGTATCTGGAAATTTTATGTAAATAGTCCTGTCTTTGATTTTTGATATGTTCATGAAGCAATGATATAATCATTTTTTGTTTTTTGTAGTGGTTGGAGTCTTTCTTTTTTCTTGCTAATGATCGCTGCTCAATCCTTAGTTCATTCATAGCAGATTTGAAGAAATCTTGGTTCTTGAATTTCATTCCATCTGAAGTTATTACAAAATCTTTTATTCCTAAATCTAAACCAACACTAGTTTCAACCTTTATAGGTTTTTTATCAGGTTTAGGTATATTATTTTCAACCAATATAGATACATAGTATTTATTAGTTATTGATTTACTGACCGTTACGGTTTTAATTTCACCTTTAAATTCTCTATGTAAATCAATGTCTATATATCTTAATTTAGGTATAAAAATTTGTTTTTTATTTTCACTTAAAAATACACCTTGAGGTAATTGAAATGATTGCTTTCCATATCTGTTTTTAAATTTAGGAAAACCAAATCCTCTAAAAAAGTTTGTATAGGCATTATCCAAATTACGAATAGATGCTTGGAGTGCTTGCGAAGGACTTTCTTTCAACCAAGGAGCGTCTGTATTTTTTAATTCAGTTATTTGTTTATTTAAATCAAAACAATCTATATTTTTTTTATTTCCAGTATAATTTATTATCTTTGTCTCCAGACCTAAATTATATATGAACCTAACCTGACCAAAAATTCTTGATAGGTATTCTTTTTGTTCCTGATTAGGGTATATCATATATTTATAGGCTTTTAACATAGTTTAAGGAAAACTTTTTTTTCTTTAATGTATATATAATTAAAAAAATGTCATTTATTTCCATTTTTGAAATAATTTTAGTCAAATTCATCAAACTACACTAAAGATGTAGTTGTTTTCTTTGACGGGACTCCATGAAATAGATTGATATTATTATCATTACTAAATTGAAAAAGGGATAACAATGTTATCCCTTTTTCTTTTCAAAATATTTCTATCTCAATTAGGCAACATATGTTGCTTCAAAGTTAAGACTTGCTGGAACGATGTAGAAAGGTTTTGGTTCGATACCATCCAATTCGAATGTAGTCACACCAATTTTTCCATCAACGGCTGCTTCAGTTCCAAGTCCACCAGCACTCATGGATAAACCATTGTGAGCACCTATGATGAACAGGTCACCATTTATAGTCTTTGCTACAACAACAACATCAGAACTCATTAACTGTTCGTAGAACCCAATAGTTGAAGCAGACAATCCTTGGATTGCACCACTAACTTTAGGTTTACTTACAGCAACACCATTCATGATATTGATCGTAGGCATGTCTATAAAAGCACCAACTTGTTTGTTAAGTTTTACTCTCCAAAATACATCCATTTGACCAGTTGTACCTGAACAGGTTAAACCTGACAAAGTAGTTCCATCAGCAATAACTGAGAAAGAGGCTATATCGGTGTAGTCAGCAATAAACAATTCAGTTACTCCCGGCTGTGCATCACGACAAGCTTTTGAAATTTCAGTTGAGAATCTTAAACAACTCATAATTTTTCTTTCTTATTATTTTTTAACATTTTTCAATGTATTTGTGGAACTATTAGTGTCCGTAAACAATATAGTCACCAAAGTAGTATTCTACTCCAGATTTCCAATTACAAACCATTCTCACGATTTGATAATCCTCTGACCACCAGACTTTTAACTTATCTTCTTCGCCCTGTAAGTCAGTGGCGTAGATAAAATTGCTTGCCGGGCCCAAAACTACCACGCATTGACCATTCAATCCTGAAACTGGTACTAATTTTACGTTTGTACCCGGAAACATGAAAGCTTGCATACCATTGTTATTTGTAACATCGATATGGTACAAATTGGCAATTACAAGACTTTGAACGATCTTTCTGAAAACTTCGTGACCAACGAATAAAGTCAAATCTTCAAATGACTGAATTTCTGCTGGAAGAACGTTTATCATTCCGTAAATAGCTGCTAAATAGTCAGAAGCTGTGTTACCAGTTGCACACCATGTAAAAGTTGTGTAGTCATGAACATCACCATCTGCATTTAAAAGATGTTGGAAACCCTCAAAAGCTGTAGCACTGTGGTCTTGTTTTCCCCAGATCATTAGCTCAATACCTTTTTGAATTTCTTTTACCTTTTGTTCAGCATATAAAGCTTCGAAAGGGATATTAGTGTTGTATCCGGGCTTCATAGACAGCTGTAAAGAATAGCTGTTTAAGTCCTCTGGACACAATTCTTCAGTAACTTTTAAAGATGTTACCAGTAAATCTTTCTCTGTTAGGGTGGTCGTACCAGATCCAGTGAAACCACAGCCACCTTGTTGGAACAAAGCGTCAGTTGCCAAATATTTAAGTCTTTCCTTGTATTTAATACCCGGAATTACTGTAATATAAGGAATTGTCTCAGCTTGAAGTACGGCCTTAGTCAATAATTCCTGCGAATTATCGTTTACCCATTGGGTTAATGCACCTACATTAAATGCCATAATACTAATTTATTGTTTTTTGAAATTACCTATTAGTAATTTTACGGATCAAATCAATTCTTGACTGTTCTGAATCCTTTATTTCCAACTTAGAATTGGTCTTAATTTCCTTTGCAAAAGTTGTCTTTTCCAAAAGTGTCTTTAAATCCGCCTTCATCTGTGTCATTTGTGTCTGAACATCAGGAGTTGGACTTTCAGATGGTTTACCGCCTTCGAGAACGGATAAACGGTTTATAATATCGGTAAGTTTAGTTTCAATGTCAGTTAAACGAGTATCTACATCAGTTGCTGTAGTACCACTTGCATCAGCAGCCGGAGTTGCTGATATTTGTGGGTCAGTTGAAGCAGGTGCTGGAGTTTTACCATCACCAGTTTGAGTAGGATCAACGGCTAACATTTGTTCGTGTGGCCAAGGACCACCACCCCAAGGACCACTTCCACTTTCATCCATAACACGATTTACAATCGGGTCTGGAATAGGTTTGTTGATAACTGGACTGATAATTTCTTTAACTACACCATCCTTTACAGTTATAATATCACCTGAATTAAGTGTATAAGAACCTGTTGGTAATGGAGTTAAACCATCCTTGGTCTGAACTGAAACTGTAACGCCAACATTAAAGAAATTTCCGTCAATCTCCAATTTAGTTCCATCTTGAAGTTCTAATTCTCCACAGAATTTGGTGATTTTGAGAATGTTTTTCAATTTGTCTAGCATATTACATTCATCATTATTTTTTATGTATTAACTATTAAAATACAATGGTATATATTAATGGTTAAACTTTTGTATAAAAATTGAAGCCATAAAAATAAGAGATAATTATTTAAAAGAAATTCACACCTAACTTCTGCATTTCCTTTATTTGTTCTTTCAGCTCTTCAACTGAATCGTCATCGTACATGATTCCGATACCTGATAATGACTTTGCAATTTCTTCTGCTTTCTCAATTGCTTGGTCAAGATACCATCCTGTGGCGACAACAGAACCAACATATTTATTGTCAGGATCATAAGTTATATAAGTCTTATCTCCATCCATCATATACCTATCCCAGAATACATTTTCACGATATTCAGGTGGACAATTAACTGATAACCAACCTTTTTTACATTGGTCACTTGTTAATATAAGTTGACATCCAAAAGGTTCATCAATCTCACAATCAATTATATTTCCAGATGCTGTTTCCCATAAAATATCAGGTAAATTTTTGTACATATACCATTGAAGTTGTGATGGTGGTAAAGGTTGTCTACAAGTAGCATCCATAAAGTATGGAACACCATCTTTTGTAATTCTTATTTCAGTACTGAAAGCTCCCCTGTAACCGACTTTCTTAAAAAATGGTACAAGACTATCATTTACTATTCTAAGTTGTTTAGGAAACTCCGCATACGGTAACACCTTACATAAATAAGATGCATTCTTGGCCTCTATTCCACCCATTGTTCTATCTGGAAATTTACCGTCACAGACAAAAATATCCATACCAGTTTCTACACCCGTTGGAATTGACTGTTCAACCAGAAAAGGAATGGTATTTTTTAAACAAGGACCAAGTTTTGTATCCAGTTCATCAATTAAAGGTTCAATGGTATCATAATTCTCACTATGAAATGTTTCAGATGTTCCTCTAAACTTATCAATTTTCACATAAACATCCTCATTTTCCTTTAAATATTCTCTTAAATTCTTTGTACCAATAATTGTATCAAATTTACCAACTGGTAAACCGACATTTAGAAGTAATTTTTTCAATTCGTGTCTCTCTTGTTCGATAATTTCACCATCTCTTGCACCCCAAACCAATTTTCCTTTTGAAATAAGGTACTTTTGTAGGTCTGAACGGAGTACATCGGTAAATATAAACAGGTCAACATCGTTAATTATACTGAAAAAGTCATCAACTCTGATAACATTTGGTATACATTGTCCAATTGCCCATCTATTTATCTGTGGAAAACCTGTCTGTTTCCACTCCGTATAGTAAAATGTCTTAACAAAATGGTCTGAAAGTATCCTTGCTAACTCAACGCAAGTACCACCCTCATCGAAAATACATACATTTTTACCTACATAATTACCTATTTTTGGTCTAAAACTGTAACTTTTTATCATATTTTCAGATTTAATTCTCTATTTTTAACAATGCTTCGAGTGAAAAACCAACGACTTTCTTTGCTTTAATGACTTCCCAAAGTTTATTATCAATTACTTTATAAGATAAAAACCATTTTGTAGTGTTTTTTATGTCATTTTCTTCGAGATAACTATCTAAAAGTATACAAGTTCCAGTGATATCTTCGTTATGTTGGAATGTAATTGACCTGTTATAACCGTATTTTTCTTTCATTTGACGAACAGTATTCCTTGAAAAGTATACATATCCGGGGTTTCCAGTTCCATCAGCGTTGTTTCTATATATCATTTGGTTACTTTGTAATACCATTCCTTTAACAATTCTCTTTTCATATGAATCAACAGAAAAAGTAACCATTGTTTCCTTGTTCATGAACTGCATTTGTAAGTCTTTTGGTACTTTACTTAGTGGCATTCTCCTTAACCAGTGTCTACAATTGTATAATTGTTGGTCAACTGAGAAGTTTCCATGTCCTTTGAATGATTTAAAGAAGTTAGAACCATCAATAAAACCCTCTCCAGAGGTCTGCCATGAGTTTATTTCAGAAATATGATAGATATGTCCAGCATGTTCCTGACAGAACTTGTGAGAGGTCTCAATTATCTCTGGTTCTGGGTCTGCTGTGTACATATAAAAGTCTGAACGATCAGCAAAGTATTCAAATGGGGTTTGAATTGCTGGGTATTGAACAAAAGATATAGCATGAACACCTGAAGCGTCATCCCAATCAATTGTCATTTCCTTTATTACGAATGTTGGATTCATTTTATTGATATTATTTTTTTATCCTTTATTGTCATTGTTGTATTATCATCTAATTCATAAGAACCATCTGACATATATATTGGTATATCATAGTCCGAATACTGAAATGGTATCATCTCTATATCATCCCTCGTATGAATATATTTCATATAAAATTCTTCACCACTTTTCAAAAATATTTTAGTTTTCAATCTGGTATATTTTTTTTGTTTGTAACTCTCATTAACCAATCTCTATCACCCTCTATTCTCATTTGATGATAAATTAAGAATAATATGGTTAATATTATTCCAATAATTATTCCTATTAATATGTACACTATTACCATGAGTTATTTGTTTCTATTACATTAACTTTTTTTTGTGTTCTTGTTATATCTGTCTCGACCACATTAACTGGAATAGAACGAATTGAAGTTATTATGGCATTAGAAATTGCATTTGTATCAACTGACATAACTTGTGAACCTCCACCACCTTTATTTATTTTGTCGAGTAAGAATTTATTCTTTTCGGCTGATATACGGTTAACCATATACTCACCACCCTCAGCAACAATGGGTACACCACCGCCCTCATGAGATGGACCAGTAATAGGACCACCAGTTGCATATTTTCTTGGTATAAGACCACCATGTTTAAATGTAGGCAATGGTTTTGACATTATCATTCCTATTTGTAAAGCTCCAAGAGCACCAACCAATATCGGCATGATAATATCCAAAGGTGGTGGAGCATTGGTAGCTTGAATAACACCTAAAGCAGTAGATACAATTGCTTGTAAGATATCTGCATTTCTTTGTTTCCTTGCCTGTTCAGTCTTTATCTTAGCAACCTTAGCGGCTTGTTCTTTATCGAGAGCTTCCTTTCTCTTGTTATATTCTTGTTCACTGATAGATTTCTTTTTATAAAGTTCATCAAGTGCTTTGTATTCACCTTGATATTGTTTATCCAATTGGTCTAATTGATATTGAGCAGCATCAGCAGACTGTTGTGATAACATTCCGATAAGGTTACCAACTTCACCTAATACAGCCGAAAATATTTCTTTCATCCCAGCCGTAGCACCTTTCATTTTACTATTTAAGTCAGTAAGACCCTTATCAGCATTATCTAATGTAGTTTGCCATACTTCTTTACTAATTAAACCATCTGCATATTCTTGATTTACTTTTTGTTTTACATCAATTAAACTTTGAATACCATCTTTTATTTCCTGAATTTGTCCAGCATATACCCCCTCTTTACCTTGTCCTATTTTACTAATTGCATCAAAAGTATCTTGATGTGCTTTTACAAGTTTGGTTTGGTTATCTTCAAATTTCTTTTTTTCTTTTTCCTGAATAGCAATAACAGCATCTGAACGAGACTGTTCATTCTTTACAGTTTCATTATTGAGTTTAGTCTTTAAAAGAGTAATTTTAGCATTCAAATTATCTTGAAGTGCTGTTTGTTTTTCTATTTCTTCTGGAGTTAATGGACCAACTTTATTTTTACTTTCGTCCATTTGTTTTTGTAAGATATCAAGTTCAGTCTTAGCATTCTTTTCCAGAACTGATTTCTTATTTGCAAAAGCATCATTGATAACTTGTATCTTAGTTTGTTGACTTATCTTTTCATCTTCAATAACCTTTTTGGTTGCTTCAATTTGAGTATCGGCACTTGCAGTGGCAATGTCCTCATATATCTTTACGGTTTCATCTCTGAATTTCTTTAATTCTTCTTGTCTCTTAGTTTCTGCTTCAATTATCTTTTGAATTGATTCAATTTCTTTCTTTGCTGCTGCTTCTGCTGCTGAAGCTTGTTCCTTTTTGAAACCAGATATCTTCCCAGATGTTCTTTTTCCAGTTTCATAGAACTGTGTATCTGCTTCAACAGCCCCTTTATATAAGTTCTCTAACTTTTTAAGTGTTTCACCACCAGCAAGTATTTCCCATGCTTGTTTAGCCTCTTTTTGTTTCTTAGGGTCTTTAAGTGAATTAACATAGTCCTCACCTCCTTTAATTAAACCCATAATAGTTTCATTACTTGCCATAAGAACTCCACTTTGATATTTCAATTCGGAGTCTAATGACTTCTGAGCAAATTCAACTCTTTGTTCTGCTAATTTCTTTTCTAAAGCTTGTGATTGTAACAAAGCATCCATACGTTCCTTAGAACTTTTGGTTTGGTCTGTGGCAATAAAATTCAATTTTGCTATTTGGTTATTCATATCAGCCTCTTGTGAAATGAATACAGTTTGAGCATCATCTATTTCATCTAATGCAATTGCATATTCCTTTGCTGCCTTAGTGGCATTGGCCATATTTTCACCTATGTTTACAAAGGCATCACTCATTTCACCAAGACCTTTTTTGAAGTCTCCAGAGAAAAATGATACTAAACCAGTGGCCAATTTAGCCAGTCTTTGCATTACAACATCAACAACAGCACCAATTTGTTTCATTAAAATTTCAAATTTAAGTGCACCACTATCAGTTGAAGTAAATGCTTTACCTAATGCTATTATACCAGTGAGTAATAAACCAATGACAACAACTATAGCACCTATACCACTGGCTAACAATGCTTTTGTTAGACTTTTAACACCAGTAATAACACCACCTATTGGTCCGGGTAAATAGTCAAGTGATGAACCAATTTTATCAATTGATTTACTGAACATATCAGCATTCTTTGCTTGTTCACCACCAAATACTTTCTTCTTATCAATACCACCTAATTGGTCCTCTACTTGTTTAAGTTGAGACTTTAACTTATCTACATTGGCACTAAATTGGGAAATGTCGAGTTCGACACTATATTTTTGGTCAGCCATTTATTATTCTATTATTTTTTCCTCAACTAAACTGTTGATAGCTTCCTCATATGTGTATATATTATCAATACAATACATTATAAGACCATTCTTCCATTCTTTCCAAGAAAAATGTTTCCATGCCTTATGTTTGAAGTACATTCTTATCATATACCATTGAACTCCTAAACTAATTATAAGATATTCTCTTTGTACATTTTTTAATTGACCTATCAAGTTAAAAACTTTATCATTTATATTCATATTTATTGTTTGTTTTATGCTGGTGAAATTTGACTTGCTGCTCTCCAACTTCCACTTCTATAATTTTGAAAATGCATAACTGAACTACCATCCAAGTATATTTTCCAACTCCCCTCAGTGTCTTTTGGACCTATCAGTATTATTCCATCCAAAGGAATATTTAGAATAGTTCCACCAGACATAATTATATTTTGACTTTTATTAAAGTAATTATTATCTACATATGTAACATCTGTCAATGTATCAACATCTCTATTATTTATATAAGTCTTTCCACTTTCTGATATCGTTTGTCCTGATGAATTAATTAAAACTGTTCCATCATTATCACCTGTTAATGTATTATAAGACGAATTAATTATAACAATTTGGTTATCTGTTGGTGTTGTATTACCAGTATTGGCTATGTTATTATTACCACCAATAATTAAAACATTTGGTGCAAGAACAATGTTACTATTACTACCAATAATTGTATCATTCATATTAGCAACAGTATTATTATTACTACCAATAATTGTGGCATCTGTGGCATTACCAGTGACTACATTTGAATGTCCTTTTACAAAATAAATATTACTATTAACTAAATTATTACCACCTATAATGATACCAGATTTTGCATTACTTGTATTATTTGTACCAATAATTATACTTGCACTTCTTTTACATATAGTATTACCTTGAAGTGTTGATGGATACGAAGTAAAATCACTTGAATTTAAATTAGTTTCTCCACTATAAGAACTATAATTACTTGGATAATAAACAATATTAGGTGGAGTTAAAATAATTCCATCCATACTAATTGTTCCTCTTATATCAGGAACTTGGTTTGCTGTAGGTGAAATTGGTGTAATTTTAGATTTCCAAGTTGTTGGTGTTATGTAAGCATTAGAGTCCAAAACAGCATCTTGAAATAATTCTACTTTACAACTATTACCATTTGGTGTCCATTCAATTATTTTATTTAAACGATATAAATTATTATTCAATATAATTCTTTTTCTGAAGTCCAATAAAGAAATATCTGTTGGTGTTAAACGTAACCAAATAGTAACCAATTTACTATTTGGATTCATATATTGATATATTTTATTCTTCCAATATAACCAAAATAAATTTCTTGTGGTATTATAATTAGTATCATAATAATTAGCAACTCCATAATTCAAATCTACAACAGTTGTAGGTGATGTTACATATGGATCTGATAGATAACCAGCATATGGATATTTATTGGAAAATACACCAAGAGTAACACCAGTACCATTACCAATAGTGCTATTTTGATCATATACAACAATAATTGGTGTAACATGGGTAGTTGTGAGATATTTTCTACTTAAAATTCTTGGAGAATATTCACATTTAGTTGGAAAACCATTATATTCTGTCGGTTTCATGTCACTAAATATTTTACTGACAATTTTATCAGTATCACCAAAATTTTCCAACATGGTTGAACTAAATTTATCTTCTATTTTTTCTACTCCACCAGAATAATATGGATTTTTAATTAAATAATTTCCAAATTCGGTATTATTTGAATCACTATACATTTTTAGATTTACATCATTACCATCTTTATTCATACTAAATTGTAAATCCTTATCAATAAGATATGGTATTCTTTCAATCCATTTTTCTTTATTTAAATCTATTTTTTTACTCCAATCTATATAAGTTGTACCACCCGTATAATAAAAATTATCATATGGTTCTATAATTAAATTTTTTGAATTACTTTTATCCTCACAGAACATTAAACAGAATTTATTACAAATTGATGAAATGAATTCCAATTGTTTCATTTTAGGTGATATATCATTAGCATAAACAATACTACCCAATGTGTAATAGTTTGTTAAGTCGTTACTTGGTGCTAATATCCATTCGTTTTGTGTTGTACCAGATGAACTACCTAAACCATATTGATTTAACCTTATAGTTAAAATTCCCGGATTTGGTGTTGTGTTTTGACTTCCAGTTTTATAAGGCCAAAAAGTATTACCATGTGCATGAATTTGTACATAAAATTTATCACCATTCAAACATATTTCATTTTCTACCGAAAAATTAAAAAGTTTTTCTGGTATAAACCAAGTACCTGATGCAAAATTACTATTTAATACAAAGTCATGATCAATAAACGGCGAATTACCAATAACTGAAACCACTCCACTACGAACTCTTACTAACTCAAATACTACATCTATATAAGGTTGTGTATTAACACCCCTACACCACGCTGTACCATTTAAAGTATCTATTTTCATTGCATATACAACATTCACATTGAAATTATATGATGCCGTTCCTCCAGTATTCTCAAATATAAATGTACTTGTATTATAAATTCCAAGAGGGTTATAAAAAATACTATCTATTTTATCATATTTTATTTTTTCTGATAAAGATGTCCATGATGGTGATGAAACTCCAGTTAAATATGCAAGTACATTCTGACTTGAAGTAATACCAACATCGAATTTAGTATTTTCTAAATTAAAATCACTAATTGTTTTTGTATTCCCCTCTGGTACAATTAATGATTTGAATATATCAGAATTTAAAAATGTGCTCGTATAAGTAAATCCTGCTCTTTGAAATATTCTATCCCAAATTTCCTTAACATAAATAGATGGTCTAAATTGTTCTACTTTATAAAAATTACCACTCTCTACATTAGCATAGTCTATCATCGGATAATAAATACCAGTTGAATTATTATAACCTATTCCCTGCCATGTACTTTGAATATTCAACCAAGTAAATGTATGATTGTATTGACTTATATCTATATCATCTTTATCTGGTTCACTATTACCAGTTATCATTACATCTCCAATTGAATCTGCTATATTTTTAATATTCGTATAAAAAACTCCCTCATATTGAATATCACCATCTGTATTTAATACTCTATTCAATTCAAAATTTCCAGTTAATAATTCTATACTTTCATCATAAATACCCGCTCTTATTTTCTTATTGAAAAATATAGACTGTGTTGTACTTGGTGTAGATGTGACAAAATCAATAAATAAACTTTCTTCAAATAATGAATTGAAAATTATATTATTATTAGATGTTCCCGGTAAAGTTATTGTTTTTGAAAAAGTAGAACTTTTATTAGATATACTATTTTGTATTTGAAAAGTTAAATTAAAATCCTCATCATCATATAAATCTATTTTCCTGTAATTATTACCAGTTGGTAATATAGTTACTTTTGAAATACCTGCTGTTCCTGTTGTTGGTCTAAATGATAAACCACCATTTTCACCAGTTCCAATAGAATTAACTTGTATATATTGAGTATAATGTCCATCTGAAGAAACTGGTGTACCATCAGTACCACATAAACGTGGTGTTATTGTACATCCACTGACATCTTTTAAATCAAAATCTATTTGATAATATTCACCTATCGTAATACCACTTAATGTTTGCCACATAGCAAGTGTACTGGTTTGATTTGTTATCAACCAACCATTGTTCCATGTCCAACCATTTAAATCTGGAATTGATTGTAAAGTTCCATCATTATATAAGTTTGGATATATAGATGCACTTGTTCCTATTGATGCCGCTTCCCAACCATTGGTATAATAATTAAAATTCGAATTCATCAAATTTGTATATGTACCAACCACTCCATTACCAACAACTGGTACAGATGCACCAACAGGACTTGTTGTTGGAATTATAAACCTTAATTCTGTTTTTATCATAATATTGTTTAGTCGTTTTGTAAAATAAGTTCATTTGCTGGCCTTATCTTAATTTCCATTACTATTTCTTTATCATTTTTCTTATTCTCGTATTTTATTCCATCATTTGTAATTATATAAGGTACACCATATGGATATACAGAACTATTATAAGTATACATTGTATTAACATATATTCTTGGACTTTGTGCCAATTGTATAAGTAATTGTGCCTCTTTTTGAGAAAGTAAATTAGAACGTAATGTTATTTCCTGTGTTGATTTATTATTATATACACGTTCACCAGCCTCATAACTCGAAAAACTTGGATTCGGTGATAACTTCTGTTTATATGTACCCTTTTCTAACTTATAATTTATATCAGTTTTTCTATCAAATGTATAAGTATCAAAACCACCATGAAGATTTAACCAAAATAATTGCCACTTCCCATATTTACTTGATTTACAAGTGTTATAAACTATAAAAGGTTTGGCATTTAGTACAGTATTTCCACTTAAAATGTCAATTGTATAATAAACCCAACTATCTGCATATCCAGAAAGAATATTATTATTGTTAAGACATTGATATGGTCCCATTGGAAAATAATATTGTAAAGTATTCGTATATGAATAAGAAACATTTGTATCATACAAATATGAAGTTGAACATATCCCTGTCCAAGATGTACTTGGATCTGGTTCTACTCCACCACCGAAGTCTAAATTATATTGAGGAATTGTTTGTGGAGTAGGTTGATCTTGTATTGGACTATTATTTAACTCATTTGTTATTCCAAAAAATGATGGTAAATCAGCAGGGTTTGTACCTCCACCAGAACAATTGTAATATACCTTATAACGAATTCTTGTTGGTCTACCAGTTGTATTATCACCCAAAAAATATAAGAAAGCCAAATCACTATTACTTAAACGAAATTCAGTCGCATCAGTTAAAAATTGTCCTTTTGTAGTTCCAGTACTCATTACCCATTTATAATTACCAGATGCATTTAAGGCCGTATAGTCGTAAGGTATGAACTGTTGTGTACCATTGTATGCTTTAAATGGTTGATACGAACCAACCTCACCTGCCCAATTACCAGTTAATTTTTTTGTCGGTGGTGTACCGTAATATTCGTAACAAGTTAAAGAAAATTTACCAGCACCATATAAACATTCTTTTAATGATGTTGTACTTGTATTGAAATCATATGACAGATAATTCTTATAAATAACACCCGGATTGAATTCACAAGTACCACCAAAATTAGGAAATAAATTAAATGTTCCTATATTAGTTTGTGTACCATCATAACTCCAATATGTCAATACAAATTGATATTGGAAATTAGGTTGAGTATAATTACTCGAACTAAAAGTATAAGTTAAACGATTCGTATCCCAGACTCTCCCCCATGTCGTGGGTCTACTTATTAATGATATAGCCATATTACTTTTTAAATATATTTTTTAAATAACCAAGAAATTTATTACCACTACCAGTTTCCTTAATTATAACTTTTAATGGTTCAGTAAAATCAACTCCCTTGAAACCTTTTTTACCAATAGAACGAGCAATAACAAATGCCATCTGTTTATTCTTCTTTTCAGCAGTCATCTGTTTCTTTTTATTCTTACTCAAAACATCTTTACTCGAACCACCCGTTGTCCACTTAATTCTTTTTACTTTTAACCACTGTAAGATAGGGTTAATTGGTGGTGGTGTTTGTCCTTTACGCCTTCCCTGATCAATTACTCCAGATGTTGCCCTTGTTCTTGGATTGACCGTAACAGGTCCATAGTCTGAATAATGTACAATAAGTTTATTACCCATTATTTCATACGAAATATCATTGATAAGCGTACCAGTTGCTCTTCTTTTATTACGAATCAACTTTTGTTGCATCATATCAACAATATCACCACCTATGTTTTCAAGAATATCTTTTATTTCGTTATCCATGTTTGTATATATTATTATCCCATTTTATTCTTTGATGAACGATATTCATTTATACTGTTTTCCTGAACCTCAATTACCATAAAATCCAAAATATCGTGTAGGGGCCTACGGTATAATTGATGCATTTTAATTAAATCATCACCAGATATTCTTTTACAAACCAATTCCCAATAAAAGAATTTTAAAATTATATCTACTCCACTCTCTTTAACTTCTCCTTTTTCTTCATCATCTTTTCCATCTTCTTCTGGTTCATCTTTTCTTTCAAATAAGTTATGTTTATAAACTTCAAAGACAAAATCACGTTTTGATAAAAAAAAACCATCAATGCCGTAGCAATTCCCATGTCCAATTGTAATAACATTTCATAAATTTTATCTTGACTTTGTAAATTATAAGGTTCTATCCTACCCCAAAAATTACATGGACGAAAATAAATAGCAAGTAACTTATGTAAATTTCTGATATTATCTTCTTCCGATAATAATTGGTCAAGTCTTGACCACTGTTCAAAAGTACTATCCAATAAGTCAGTCTCCCACTTCCATGTTTTACCCATAAATTTTACTGACTTACCTAACTTATACTCCTTTACTTCCAATAATTTCTCCAGTTCAGTCCTAACTTTAGTTATATCCTTATCCGTTTTTATATTGAAAATCTGTGCTATCTTAGCCTCATAAGTAGTAGAACCAGAAATTAAATTTGTAACTAACTGATACTGTTGTATATTCATATTTATATTTTCATTGTTTTATTGTCATATGTTTCCCAATCAATTCCTAAGAATTTACATATCTGTTTCTCAACTTGAAGTGAAAACATATGTTCCGAATGGTAAGGTGCAGTTGGAATACTACCCGGATCATTACTATCTGAATTCGATAAGTCAAATTCTAAAATTTCTGTTTCCTTTATTCCATTATATTCAGTTAGCATAACTTCAACTAATTCATGAATAGAAATAAGATAGTCATACCATTGACATCCCGTTTTACTCACAGTTATATGTAAATGTTCTTCACAGTTTTCATTGGTCTCATACCAATAGTCTCCAAGTGTATTGAACCTCTGTTGTTCCATTGGTATAGTCTCTATAATTATTTTCATCCTATCTCTTCCTCTTTTTTATTAATTAAAGGTAACTTTTCACCACTTGTTTCTATATTCTTCTGGTCTGTTCTACTCTGTGTCCATGTTTTCATCATCAATATGGCACTCACAGCAGAGAAAGTGGCAAGTAAAACACTTCCGTCATGAAAGTAAAAAGAGAATATCGAACCAATTATTAGGATGATATAAGCACATAATTTGCTTGTAGTTAAGTATATATTTATTCTGAAACCACTCATTACTTTTTCTTTTTCCATACATTTTTACCCTCAAAAGGCCTAATTACTATCGTAGGTTCTTCACTTTCTTCTACTATTGGTAAGGATTCTGGTAATACCTCATCAATTTCAACCACCTCTACCTCATATTGTGTCATGAATTCCTGTGGTGTAGGTATCTTTTCCTCTTCAACTTTCTTCTGATACTCCAACCATGATGGTTTCATACGGTTATATAAGTTCATTAAATCAACCGCCACACGATGTAAACAAGTCGAACAACCTGATATCTGTAAATTCCTACCAAGTATCTTCTCACACTCCTGTAAATGTCCTACATTAATTCTTCTCCTATTAGGTAACATTACCCTCTCGAAGTATTCCATAAACTTTATTTCACTTTCAACCATTACTATTTTCCATTCTTTTTTGATGATCCTCTTTCATTCTCATTTGACAATACTCCACCTTTTGTTCCATGTCAACGAGATATGACTTGTAATTCTTTAAAAACATATCCAAATAAAATTGTTTACCATTCTGATGTTCATTTATATTAATTCCAAGTATCTTATTACAATGTCTTATGTCATACTCACCAATTCCACCATTCATTTCACCAACCATATTTGGAAATAATATTTTATCATAAAAATATTCCATAAATAATACCATCTTAATATCCATGTAGTTATATACTCGTAGTCATATATTTTTTAATAAAAAATGTTAAGAAGTAAGACAATGGCATTAACAAGAAACCAATACCACTATGTAACAAAATCAATATTGAAAAACCACATAACCAACTCGAAAAACAACTGGAACAATTCAAAACCTTATGTATAATTGAGAAAATATTATCAATGATTTTTATTTGACTGCCAATCTTTCTCTCATATCCAATTCCCCAATAGTCCAATAAATTTCTCCAAGGTATAAACTCATCAACTATCAATATCGACCATAATGAACTCATCAGTATTATCAATAGTATTATCATATTCTTCTCTTATTTTCATTTTGGCAAACTTAATTAACGTGTTCACTGTTGAACGACACATTCCAAATATCTCTCCAAGCTTCTTCATACTCATACCATCCGATGAGAGATATAACTTATATATCTCGTAACTAAGGGATATACGCATTTCCATCTGTGTCAATCCACTTTGTCCAAATTTATTATTCTCAATAATATTCCACAATATATCTAACCTAATATCATGTGTAGGTTCATCTTCCACTTCGACTCCAGTTAATTCAATCGTGTCCTGTTGAAAATGTATACTGATACCCTTTCGATACTCACTGGCATAATAATTCCTCTGGTTCTTTATAACCTGACTGATGTATTTCCTGAGCTCCTTTTTGTAAAACATTTCATTCAACTTGTAATTATCCATCACCATCAACTTCATATAAATTAACTGCTCCAGATCCTCACACGACTTGGTTGAAGTACATTCACATATCTGATGTTTCACCAATTGAAGAACTTTGAAGTCCCTGTGTACTAATTGAACTATCTGATAATTCGATTTCATTAGATTGTATATATATTCGAATAAGGTGGGGAAAAATGATAAGTTATAGTTGAGTTATATTGAGTTATATTTGAAAACTCTTTTTTAGTGAAAAAAATATGTGTGTTGCTATAAATCATATAACACCCTAACCGACAGAAAATTTGTTAGGTTGTAACTAATGTGTTAGTTCACATAATATAAGTTACTTGTCATGTTATAACTAAACATTCAGTTCAATTGAAGTCACCTGACAACCTGACAGTCCACAACATAACAAAAACACATTCAGATATATAAGATATTAGATACGTTTGAATATCAGATAGTTACCTTATATCCATTTGTCTTATAATTACTATTATGTTAAATAGAAACCTTATATGGAATGATTCTAAACT
>Ga0007798_10000294_pt1 | contig 19540 bp, 27 predicted proteins | sample CryBogmetaGMA17M_FD_60370 | JGI IMG/M metagenome (GOLD analysis project Ga0007798, IMG submission 60370) | Freshwater microbial communities from Crystal Bog, Wisconsin, USA - MA17M | ecosystem: Environmental > Aquatic > Freshwater > Lake | place: Crystal Bog, Wisconsin, USA | collected 2009-07-06
GAGCTGGACCGATGAAGGTGAAGTCTCCAGCATTTCAATTCTATGTCAGGGATTGGCTGTGTTCTGCATCTGTAGCGAGGATGACCGGCGATCAGGTCAAGGCGTACATCAACCTGCTTTGTGCAGCGTGGTTGGAAGATGAGTGCGCGACACTCCCCAACGATGACATCGCTCTGGCGGCGCTGGCGCGGGTGGATACCTATACTTGGAATCAGATCAAAGAACCGGTGTTGGCAAAGTTTAGTCTGCTACCAAGCGGCCGTCTTTACAATGATCGTCAGATGGCGGAACTGGAAAAGCAGATCTCCTACCGCGAGGCCGCACTACAAAGGGAGGAGCGTAAGCGCAGAAATCAAGCACAATTCGTCCACAACAAGACCACAATCAAACCACAACAAGACCACAACAAGACCACAAAACAACCACTGGCACAGAAGATGAAGAAGAAGTAGAAGATGAAGAAGAAGTCGCCAGAAAAGAAAGAGAAACGCGGAGAGATATGAACAAAACAACTAGCAGTATGATCCCCACACAGACCGAACTCGATATGCTGAAGCGCAACATCGTGACGATCAAGCGCGGGATGGAAGAGATCGACACCAAGACGATTGAGGTAGGCGTTGCCCTACTTGAAATCCAAGACAGGAAGCTCTATCGGTTTTCTGGATTGACGTTTGCGGAATTCGTCGACAAGGAGTTTAACCGAAGCCGAGAGTGGGCGTACAAGATCATCAAAGGACAAAAGGCGTTGCTTTCCCTTCCCGAAGGCAAGCGCGACAGCGTGAAGAGCCAGCGCGCGAAAGAAACATTAGCCGACATCCCTGAAGGCAAGCGCGAATCCGCCGTCGATACCGCCGGCGACAATCCAACCAGCGGCCAGTTGAAGCGTTCCGTCAAGCCGACTGAAGTCCACGAATTAGACCAGACAGGGAACGTAATCCCGCCGGAGATCTTGAACGATTGGAATCGGGCGCTGAAGTGCAAGACTTTGGTGGATTCCATCTCCAACGTCAAATGCTCGTTGGAGAAAGCCACAGCCGACGAGGACGTGATCATCGCGGAGATCCCGAACCTTGTCTTGGCGGCGCTGAAGAATGTTTACAAGGATCTCGGCCGAATCATCCCTTACACAGTCTGTACATCGTGCCGTGGGTTGCAGCGTGGCAAGTGCGGGTTATGCAAAGGCCGCGGATTCATCAGCAAATTCCTCTACGATAATGCTGTCCCTGAAAAGACCAAGAAACTAAGAGGTGACAAATGACCGAGAAACCTGAAGTGATTGAGAAACTCAAAGCCGTGGCTGCGGTGGCGCGCGATTTTGACGATTATTTGTGGGAGAATGTCTTGCCGGACGATCTGCACGAAAACTATCGGAACGAAATCCTTGATAGCGCCAAGCGATTGAGCGTGGCCATTCAAGAGTTAGACAGGGAGATCAATGCACATTCTTAGGCCATACCAGAAAGACGCGGTAGAGGCGATCTTTGAGGAATTCAAGGAAGCTCGGTCCACTCTTTGCGTTCTCCCGACAGGGACAGGTAAAACTCAAATCTTCAGCGAGGTGATCAAGCGCAACCTACCCGGCCGCGCAATGGTGATCGCTCATCGCGGCGAGTTGATCTACCAAGCCGCGAAGCGCATCGAATCGTTTGGAATTGGCACATCTATCGAGATGGCAGCGTTGGCGGCATCGACGACATTCTGGAATCAGACACCGGTGGTGGTTTCGACAGTCCAGACACAAAAAGCTGGCAAGGATGGCGGCCGGATGACGAAGTTTGCACCTAACGATTTCACTCTCCTAGTGATCGATGAGGCGCATCACGCCACATCTAAGAGCTATCGGGAGGTGATTAAGTATTACTCGCAGAACCCGAAGCTGAAGGTATTAGGCGTGACCGCGACACCAGATCGGACAGATGAGAAGGCCTTAGGTCAAGTATTTGGCTCGGTGGCCTACGATTACGAGATCTTGGATGCAATCAATGACGGCTATCTAGTCCCGATTACCCAAAAGATTGTTGAGATCGAATCATTGGATTTCAGCGGGATCAAGACAGTCGCCGGCGATCTGAACGGTGGCGAACTCTCGGAGCTGATGGAGCGCGAGAAGAACTTACAAGGCATCGCGTCAGCATCACTCCAGATGGTTGGCGACAAGCGTACCCTTGTCTTTACCGCATCCGTCAGGCAAGCGGAGATGTTGGCGGAGATCTTCAACCGCCATAAACCCGGCTTGGCATCGTGGGTATGCGGCGAAACCCCGAAGGAAGATCGTGCGGCATTGCTCCGTGATTTCAGCGAAGGCCGGATCCAGATCGTCTGCAACTGCGGTGTCTTGACGGAAGGTTTTGATAATCCGGGCGTAGAAGTCGTTGTACAGGCTCGGCCAACCAAGTCGCGGTGTTTATACTCGCAAATGGTCGGAAGGGCTACGCGGCCACTTCCCGGCGTTGTGGATGGCCACGACATTGATGATCCGAAGGTCAGAATCGACGCAATCGCGGCCAGCGCGAAACCGGTGTGTCTGGTGATCGATTTTGTCGGCAATTCCGGCAAGCACAAGCTGATGACATCGGCTGACATTCTCGGCGGCAAGCTTTCTGATGAGGTATTGGAAAGGGCGAATAAGAAGGCGAAGGATGGTCAGGTGCGGATGGATCAGGCATTGATCGAGGCCGAAAAGGAAGAGGCTGAAGAGATTGAACGCCGGCGATTGGAGGCGGAAGAGGCGCAGAGAAGGTTGGAAGCGCGGCGCGGCCACCTAAAGGCGAAGGCGACATTCTCGGTTCGCACGATCAATCCATTCGATGTGCTAGACATTCAGCCGGCGCGAGCGCGGGGATGGGATGAGGGCAAGGTTTTAACGCAAAAGCAGATGGATTTCTTACTCCGTCAAAAGATCGATCCGTCAGAAATGACGTACTCGCAAGCCAAGCAGACGTTGAATACATTATTCTACCGGCTACACAACAATCTCGCCACCTTGAAGCAGGTTAGCCTACTGAAGAGCCGCGGGATCAATGGTGTGAATCTGACGATGGAGCAGGCTACGGTGGAGATCAAGAAAATCGCATTGGCCGAGGGATGGCGGTGAGGTACAAGCAGGCCAGAGAGTTTAAGTGTTTTCATTGCGGTAGAACAGTCAGCCAGCCGTGTTACACTTGGCGACTAATCTACGCTGAAAAAGTCGAGCAAATCAAACTACATTACGATTGCGGGAAATGGTACGAACCAACGAAAGGACAACGATGAAACTGACCAGAGAAGAAGAACAAGGCGCACAGAAACGATGGCAGAACTGGTGCGGCTGTTTTGCTGATTTCCTCAGCAACGAGTTCAACCGCGAGCGCGAGGTAGCCGAGAAGCGACACAATCAGGAGGCGAAATGAAATACGATGGAACAAACTTAGCAGCCATTCTCGCCGCGCATAGGGCGTGGATTTATGGTGACGGTGGTGGAGAACGTGCCGACTTTCGCGGTGCCAACTTTCGCGGTGCCGACTTGCGCGGTGCCGACTTGCGCGGTGTCGACTTGCGCGGTGTCGACTTGCGCGGTGCCAACTTGCACGGTGCCAACGGAGAGAAAAAACCGGTAGCACAAATGAAAGCGTTTAGTGGACTTTATCCATACGTTGTTTATGCCGTCCTATTCCAAGACGGTTCACGTTGGGTGCGGATGGGCTGCTTGTGGTATTCGTTGGAGGATTGGGAAAAAATCGGCATCCGCAATAGCAACGTCGGAGAGTTTCCGAATGACGGAAGCGAAAAGTGCGAAGAGCGTGTCGCGGCGTTTGAGTTTGCAAAAGCAACTGTATTACGAATGAAATTGGAGGGGAAATGACATACCGAGTGCAAGCTGCGGTTAAATGCCGAGGTATTTTCGCTCAGAGTTCATAATAATGAAAACAAAATTAACAAAAGTAGAGATTGAAAAGAAGATTGTCACCATTTTAGAAGATTGTGAAACAGATGACTACAATGGTGCCGGTGATGGTTATACCTATTTTTCAAAAGATATGGCCACGGGCGCACTGCTGAAGTTGTTGACTGAGTTGGGTGTGGACTTTGCTAAGAGTTAAAAATAATTCTTGACAAAAAGTAATAAAATTGGAGTGGGTAGGGCATATTATGGCATCACGAATCAAATCCGGTGCTTTAGTCACCAGTAAAGGAGAATGAAGATATGAGCGAACCAAACAAACCGCTAGTGCCGAGTGAACACGTCCCCGGTTTAGGCTGCCTTTGTGGCGCAAGTCCCAGTTTTGAGTGTGGCTGTGAAATCGTGGATTGGCGGTCACGCCGAGAGGTTGAATTAGAGGCAGAGAACAAGAAGCTGCGGAAGGTGGTGGAGGCGGCGAAGGAAGTCTCGATAAGCGCAGAGAGGACTTTAGGTTTGATGTCTTGTAAAACGCCAAATTGCCTACGTCCATTTTGTAAAATGGATTGCGCCCTGAAAGAATTGGAGCAAATAGAGTGCAATAATACGAACCTTAAGCAGGGTTAAGGGGCAAATGATTGCATCTAAACTAAAGGAGCAAACGAAATGAAACGCAGTAAAGGAGAATGAGATATGAGCGATTGTCACACAATAGACTGCGGTTATACTGTGACCGGTAAAGTCTGTAATTGTAGCTGTGGTGCTGCGGATGAGCTAGTGCCGAGCGAGGCGGAGTTGAAAGCGATAGACCTAACGAAAAAGCTGACGCACGGGAGGCGACGAAATGAGAGAGCCTACATAGACCCAAAGACCAACACCGCGAAATGGCGTGAGAAGCCACCGGGAGAGCAAGCCTCCCGTTGTCGTCCAGCGTCTGGTTCGGAGGTGTGGATCAAGATGAACCTGCGAGCTTACTCAATGAATGCAGCCATCATGTTCCCCGTCGTCGTGGTGATGTACGCGGCGTGGAACATACCGCCGATGCCGTGGACCTGCGGCATCACCACCGGCCTCTGGCTCGGAATGATGCACAACGTAATCTGGGGGATGCTCGTCTGGCAACGTCCTCCGAACGTGGAGGTCAGCAATGGCGAGCGTTAGCGAGACATTTGCTGCACCGTCTGGTTGGACGGATTCCTTGCGCGTCCTCTGCGGTGACGTGCGCGAGACTCTGAAAACCCTACCGGACGGATGCGTGAACTGCTGCGTGACATCGCCGCCGTACTGGGGGCTGCGCGACTATGGCCACGCCGGGCAGATCGGGCTGGAACGAACGCCAGCCGACTACGTGGAAACGATGGTGCAAGTCTTCCGCGAAGTGCGGCGCGTGCTGAAAGACGACGGCACGCTCTGGCTGAATCTCGGTGACACCTACAGCGCCCACAAGGACTGCAAATCGCCGCGCCAGACAATGAAGCTCGGCACGAAACACGAAAACGCGAACCTGCTGGAAAAGGATGTGAGCAACAGCCGCAACTCCCGGATGCTGAAAGAGCAAGGACTGAAAAACAAAGACCTCATCGGCATACCGTGGATGGTGGCCTTCGCGCTGCGGGCGGACGGCTGGTATCTGCGCTCGGAAATAACGTGGTGCAAGAAAGCCTGTATGCCGGAGAGCATGACCGACCGGCCGACATCTGCCACAGAAAAAATCTTCCTGCTCACAAAGTCGCCCCGCTACTACTACGACGCCGACGCCGTGAAGGAAAAAACTGTGACATTCGATGACTCCAATCGTGACAGAGACGGCTCAAAACTGAACAACACTCCCGGACGGACAAAATCGGGCGGCCTGAAAACCAACCAGTACGAAACACGGAACATGAGAAACTTCTGGCTGCTCGGTCCCGAACCGTGCCGGGATGCACACTTTGCGGTGTACCCGTCACCAATAGCGCGCCGCGCCATACTCGCGGGATGCCCGCACGATGGTGTGGTCCTCGATCCTTTCGGTGGCAGCGGCACGACCGGCATGGTGGCTCTGGAACTCGGACGCCGCGCCGTGCTCTGCGAACTGAACCCGGAATACGTGAAGCTCATAAACAAACGGACGAACGTGACGCAAGGCTTCGCGCTTCCGTCCAACGCCAAGCTCACCTGCGGCGAGCGCAGCGAGCCGTTAGGTGCAGCGCATGGTTCGACCTCCTAAAATCGTGTCAAGCGTGAAAATGAAAAGCGTGACGACAAGGACTTGCGACGATGAAACACCTGAAAACGCACGATCTGGAAAAACCGATTTGGTAAACTATGGGTATGAAACGGAAACTGATATTCGGTAAATGGCTCAACTCGCTCGGCACGCCAGACGAGCGAATGGCGGCAACTGTGCGCGAGCACCAAGAAGCTGAAGCAAGGTGCGGGCGCGACTGGCTGACGGATGGATGCGCTTGTGGCGCGTGCCGAATCGAACGGCGTAAACTACAAGAGGCTAATAGGTCGAACTATGTCGATGAAGTGAATCCACGCTGGCTAGTTGAAGTGAAGGAGCAAACGAAATGAAACCTACAATCCCGAAGGGCTGGCGCAAGTTGAGGGTGGGGACGGAGATTAAGAAAGGGGATGCGATGTGGAACAAATACAAGTTCGAGAAGATTCCAGATTGTGTTTTTTTTTATTGGAATATTTACGCAGATGAAGGTGAAACATTCATCCGCCGCATCCGAAAGGGCAAGTGAAATCAACGTGGTACAGAGTCAGCCGTAAACAACCTTGCGGAATATGTCACAAGCCAGATTGGTGTACATTTACTGATGACGGCGCGGCCTGTTGTATGCGGGTTGAATCGGCCAAGCCGACTGATAACGGAGGTTGGTTGCACAGGGACGCGACACCACGGCCATTTGTCGCATTGGTCAAACCTAAACCGGTAGAGACAATCAATGCGCCGGCGATGCTTCAGCGGTGGGCAATCCAGAGCACCGATAACCAGCGCATCATTCGTCACGCGGAACAATTAGGAGTCGATCCAATCGCATTGGTCGAGATCGGTGCGGTATGGGCGGCGGAATACAATGCGTGGGCGTTCCCGATGAATAACGGCATCGGTCAAGCGGTGGGGATCAGGTTGCGGAACGAATCGGGCGACAAGTGGGCGGTGAAAGGTAGCAAGTCGGGGATCTTCACGCCTGCCACACTCCCTCCCGCGCCACGGATCTGGATTGTGGAAGGAGTTACGGACACAGCAGCGGCTTTGACCATCGGGCTGTACGCCATCGGGCGGCCAAGTTGCATGGGATCGGAGTCGGACATAGTGACAACGCTCGGACGGCTGCGCTGCAAGGAGGCCGTCATCATCGCAGACGAGGACGAACCCGGTCAGCGCGGCGCGCTCCGATTACAAGGTGCGCTCAAAGTGATTTCGAAAATCTGGACACCACCCGCTAAGGACATCCGTGAGGCGGTGCGCCGCGGGTTGAACGCAAGCGACATAGAGGACGCAATCAAAGACATTCAATGGACATTGCCGCGGAGTTTATCGGAAAATTAAAATCTGCATTTCACGCAAGCGGGCATTGCAAAAATCTTAGAGCAGTAAAAATTATTTTGACATAGATTACCCAAGCGCGTAGGCTTGTCTCACAAGCCGAGGCATAACGCCTCGACACAACAAGCGAAAGGGTAGATATGTACAAGACAAGTTGCAAGCAAACGCCGTGGGGAGTCGCGGATCAAGAAGAGCAAATTGCGGAAGGCATTGTTTCTTATGCCACGCCGAGCCACGGCGGGATCGGGTTATCATCAGAGCGATGGAAACAACTCAAGCGCGTTCATCCGAACTTCCGAACATTCTGCGGTATGGCGGGATGGTTGGAAGAGGACTGCGACTGGGCTTTCGCGGCAATCACTTGGCCGATGGAATTCCCCCCGCGCGCAGTATTCCACGCCGTTCTATCGATGGCCGCCGATTACAATCATCGCAAGCTCGCACCTGATTTCTGGCAGAGCGCAGAAGGCCGCCAAGCCGAGGCAATCGCGTTAGAGTACGCGACCACGCACGAACCAGAGGCGCGCGAAGCGGTGTTATCGGTAGGCGCGAATCTAGGGACGGAGGTGACGCTGTGATACTCGTTACCTTAGAAATCACAATCGGTGAATACTCACACCGACAATTTATTCTCTCCAAGTCCAACCACAAAAACGACATCGCCGAGGCAATCCAGCGGGACTGCTGGCCGAATGGCAAAGAGGTTGAGGACGAAGTCTGGTGGTGGGATAATGGCGGCATTATCGCCAATGTCGAGAACCAACAGGCGATCCTTCCCGAAACAATCAAGGTACTTGAAAATCTAGGGGTGTTATGAAGCCGAAATACGAGATAATCATCACGCTCCCGATCCAGATCGGGGTTGAATGTGAAAAGTTAAGCGATGGCTCGGAGGCTTGGAACGTAGTGGTTGAGGAAAAGGCCTTACCCTGCCTGAACGAGAAGTCCGCGCGGCAAGCGGCGAGGTTGTTCGTTGACGCGGCCACGCTGACGCTTTGGGGGGTATCGTGAAAAAAGCATTGATTGGATCAGATCCGTATCTGGACATCTGGCTAAAGTATCACGATTACGGATGGATTGTACTACCAGCGAATGCCGGCCAGCCGCACTACTCCAGCGCGAAAGAGGCCGCCGGCGCTGCCGCCGCGAAGATGTTCCCGTTTGGTTATACACTCAAGCGCATAGTGTCGCGCAATTATCAAGCAAGGGGGAGATGATGCCAACCTGCCCGCATTGTAAACGATTCCACGTCTACGGACGAACCGAGGCGAGCGAAGCCGCGGCGCAGTTGGCGGCGCGGTCACGGATTAAACCAACAGCAGCACAAGCAGCGGCCAGTCGAGCCAACGGAGCGAAGGGTGGAAGGCCGCGGAACAAGGATGCCACGGCATGATGACGAAAGAACTGCGAGCCGTGGCGGTTTTGCTTGTCCACTTCGAAAATCTTGCGCGAGAGAACAAAAAAATAAACGCGAGAAAACGCAAGCGGGCATTGCAAAAATCGAAGGGACGAAAAAAAGTTATTGTCAAACCTGCGCGGGTGGGTTATTTGTTGAGCATAAACCAACGCCGCAATGCGGCAGAAAGAGGACAAGATGAAGCGGACAATCGAAATTGAGGACACACTGCAAGAACGGATCGATGGCGCAATCAATGGTGTGCGCGATGCGCTGCGGGAATATCTAGTAGAGAAGCCCGAAACAACAGAGCTGCCAGACTTAAACAGCAATCTGGATTATTCAGGCGGAATTCACGAAATCATTGATTCGTCAGTCCCGATCTACACGCACGAAATCAAATCCGCGATGTTCCTTTATGGAAGCAAAATCGAAAGCGCATTTGACGATGCGGGGATCGGTTCGCGTGAGGATTATGTGGAGGGGTTAGGCTGGGAAGGCGCGGCGATCTACTGCTACATCGAAACTCAGGTTCAGGAGTGGTACGGTGGGGAAGAGCCGCAGGTTTTATTCGAAAAGTGGCGCGGTGAGCAGGACGCGCGCGAACAGGAAGAGGCTGAAGCGCGGGACAATAGCGCGGAGGTTTAATAATGAACGATAAGGCCAAGTGCCGACTGTTGCGCCGCCGTCTGATAACGTCAATTCTAAAAATTCAAGACACGCTCGCCGCGCATGAGTGTCCTACGGATGCGGATCTGGAGTTGTGCAGAATCGTGGACGAGATGAAGCGCACGTTGGGCTCCTGCGTTTCTGTTTCTTCGGGCGTCCGCCGAGCTTGCCATTCTCCCGGCTGGCGGCAGCCTTCCGTGCGCTCTTGATTCGTCCGAGGGCTTGGGCGTGTGGGTTCATTATTACCCCTCCAAGCCGATTTCGGGTGCAATAATTCCATAGCCGCCCCAGTCACAATGCAACTTTGCCAGGCCAGCGCCCTTAGCTTGAATCGCTGCCGCCTTGCGTTGTTCCTCGCGGACATAATCCGAGTCAATTTTTAGCGCATAGCCGCGAGCATCACCGTTGACGAACACCGGCACCGCCTTGTCGTGATTGCCCAGCAGGGAATTAACCTTGCCCAGTATCACGCCGACAAAGCCCGCCCAGTCATCCTCGACATGACCGAAGCGGTACACATAATCTGCGCTTGTGTAGCTGCCGGCAATGCCCGCCACAAAGGGCGTGCCATTGCAATACGCCGTTGCGCCACGATGCGCCACGACTTCCAAGCGGTGCAACTTCTTGCACAGTTTCACCGGATCCCGCTCGCTTGCATTCGGGAAGGTTGCCAGAAGGTTCTGCCCGTGTACCGTGATTGCCGCTTGCTGTTTTGCTGTCATATTTCCTTCTACCACCTCTGCCCCTTTGCCGATTGCCGCCGCCACTTCAGAGGCTTCTTCAGCGGTGTACCAGATGGCGTCCATTATGTAACCCGTGCTGATGTCGGCCTTGCCGTCAGATTGGAATTTGAGACGTGTGACTGGTTCGCCGTTATATTCTACGATGTAGTTCTGATTTTTCATTTTGTCCTATCACTTTCCGCTGGTATTGCCAGCTTTGACCGCGTTTTGTTTGTCCACTGTGTTTTTGTTCATGTCCACATAGTGAACCCATCGCTAGGTTAGTGCAAGAACTATTTTCATTTATTTTCCGGGGGTCTTTTCCGAGGGCGACGGAAGCTCAACAAAGCGGTGCGTTGGTCTCTATGCCCAATTAAGAACAAGCGTGATCCTGTGCCAATTCCGCCATAAGCCATTTGACACTCTCCCCCCCAAAGTCTATGGTATCAGCTATGGACGAAGAACAACAGAATGGCCAGGCGAGCCTTATAAGAGGCGAACAAAGGCCAGAACAACCCGAAACAGGCCAAAGCACACCAGAACAGGCCAAAGCACAGACAGGGCAAGCCGCGGCGCAGGCGCGCAGGGTGGGGTTTGGTCTGTCCAGGACTGCAGGCGGGGGAGTGTCGAGGCGAACGAAGGATATGCACAGGCGCGCGGCGTTGGAATACGCCAAGTGTGGCAACAAGGCTGAGGCTCTCCGTAGGGCCGGAGCGTCACCTGTCACAGCGCGCAGTAAGCAGAAGCGCACGTTTGACCGAATAGCGCGCGATCCAGACGCAGCGCGACTACTGCAGCGCGGACAAATCACGGAGGCTCGGATGGCCGCGAAGCTCTCAATGCTGCTGGATGCCGAACGTAAGACCGTCGATGGCGATGGGTGCGTGGTCAGCGTACCGGACAATGCGGTGCAGTTACGCGCCGCTGAGCTATGCCTAAGGTTAGGAAAATACATCAAGGACGGCGAAGATCCATCCGCCGTGTTGGTAGTTGTGATGCAACAAATCGTCCCTTTGGTGATGCCGTTTGTGCCGGAAGATCGGCGGCCTGCGCTGGCCGCAGCCGTTCAAGCTTACGGTCAGGCGCGGTGAATGTGTAGCGGTGCTACACATTTTGCAAGTCGTTGATAATCAAGGATGCAGTTAAAATAAGGTCTCTATGTCAACCCTAGTTAAAGCCAAACCACTCAACGAAATCTTGGCCGATGCGTTCATCAACGCCGCTGGTATCGCGCCGTCTGTGCGCGTTCCGCTCCCGCTGGACGCGTGGACGTTCTGCGAGGAGTGTGTTTTTACGCAAGACGAGCACGCCAGCGCGCGCGGTGCGCACTACATCCGGCCGCTGGTAGGTGAGGGCGATGAGTATCTGCGGGTTATCGCGGGTGCGGTGCGGGACGAGCGATTGTTGCGGGTGGAGAAGTCCCGACAGCTTCGCGTGACGTGGTTAATCTGCGCTTTGCTCCTGCATCGGGTACTGGTTAAGAATGGTACTCGCATAGCTTACCAAGCAAAAAAGTACGACGATGCCGACGCATACCTTCGTGACCGCTTTTGGTTCATCTACCAGCACATCCCCGAAAAGTACAAAGTCCCGCGGGCGCGGTATATTGACGGGCGCATTGAGGTATACGGCGAGCAGGAAGCCTTATTCAAGGCCGCGCAGAGCCGTGACCTACCAACCAGTCAGATACAGGCCATCGCGCAAGGGGCGGAGCAGGTGCGTCAGTTTACGTTCTCGGTATGGTGGAGTGATGAGTTCGGGTTTCAGGAGCAGCAGGACGAGAGTTTAACGGCGGTGAAGCCGTCTTTGGATGGTGGCGGGCAGGGCATCATCACATCGAGCGCGGCGGGGGATCAGAACGCATTTTATCGGATCGGGTACGAGTCTGGTGCGTATGGATCGGGAGGGGAGGTGCGGCCAGAAAAAATCTGCGAAGGGGTACGGAGATGGATGTTAAATGGATGGTGTACCCTGAATGTCCATTACAGCGCCGATCCCAACAAGCGTGGGGATTGGGCGAAGAAAGCGCGGGAGGGATATTCGACGCAGGCGTGGGCGCAGGAGCAGGAGATTGACTTCACGATTCAGCCGGGTGATCCGGTCTTTTGCGATACAGACCGGATTGACACGACCAGCCAGAACTATTCTCCGCAGTTACCATTGGTGAGTGGGTTTGACTATTCATTTCTGGCGAATGTTTGTCTGACTGGGCAGGTGCGCCGGCGGCTGGATGGCCGTCACGAACTGCGGATTTTGAATGAGTTGAGTGCTTTGGAGTGTACGATCAAGCCATTTCGGGATCAGGTGTTAGCGGATCGGAAGAAGTGGTTTGCGGGACACGCGGCGGGGTATGTTGACTACGGCGATTTCGCGGCGAACCAGAGGACGGCGACTGGAGTATTGATTGAAGAGATCCGGCCGATTGAATTGATCACGATCCCGACAGGGCCGGGTGGGGTGCGGAAGGGGTTGGAAGTGATCCAGTATTTGATCAGCCAGAAGTTATTAGCGGTTGATCCGAGTTGCGAGATGTTGTTGCGGTGTTTGCGTGGTGCGTATGTCTGGAGCAAGAAAGTGGATCAGACTGGTTCCCCGATTCCGTGTGGCGACCATCCGTTCAGCGATCACATTGACGCATTGCGGTATCTGGTGATCAATCTTTTTGAGTTACAAGATCTGGAGAATGGTGGTCACGAAGTTGTTTTGAAGGAAGGGTATCGCGGGAGCAACTGGAGTGGTGAACCGACGCGGGCGATGCTGGTGGATGATGGGGATCTGCAAGGAGTGACGTTGCGGAAGATCGACTTGGGATATTCCGGCCGGCGCGGATCGAGAAGATAATTTGACAATGCGCCTGTCTGAAGGTAATTTGCGGCCACAATGAAAGATGATGCCGCCCTACATTGGGAACACGAAGCGGCCGCCCGCCGGAAGAAACTTGGCTTAGTGAAGGACCGGATGAAGATCCGGTATCATATTTGCCATTTAACGCCGAGCGACGTGCCGGGAAATTTGTTGTGCGAAGCGCGCGGAGATTTACCGGGGTTGATGAACCAGTGTGTCCGGTCTCCCGATTTTCTGGTGTTTTATTCTGATCCGAAACTGTCGTGGAAGATTGAAGGCCAATTTGTTTGCGAGAGTTGTTTTAGCATCATCAAGGATCGGTGGGTGAAATCGGATTGTGAAGTTCTGGAAATCCGGCACGATACGCTGCCTCACGATTATCGGCGCTGGCTAGAAAAGAATTTCGTATTCACGGAGGCCAAAAATGTCGGAAGCTGAAGTCCGTCCACAGAGTGTCGAACCATTTACCGCGCCCAACATTCAAGATCAGAAGATCGGGGATCTGACTGAATTGCCGGTGGATTATCCACAGAATGATCAGGACCAAAAGCGCTTGATAGGCTATGTCCAAGATCGGATTGATGCGTCAAGAGAATGGGATCGGCCATTCAAGGAGCGCTGTCTAGATGACTGGCGGCGCGTGAATTCTCGGTTACCGGAAAACTGGCCGTACTATTGGGGGATCTTCCAACCGGAAACGATGATCGCCTGTAACGACACGATTGAGAATATGATGTCGACAGTCTTTCCGAAAGACAATTTCTTCGATCTCCGCGCGTCCAGCGGGCAGACCGAATTCCAGACTGAATTGTTACGCGAAGCAGTCCGGTTTGCGATGCGGAAGGCCAAGTACAAGGAGCGCTATTTTTATTGGGAACAGGATGCAATCTTCTACGGCAACGGAGTCTTGGCGACTTTTGCGGAACCACAATGGCTGACCAGTATAGTTCGTAAACCGGTACTGGATCCGTATGGATATGGAGTCCAGATCGGGATGCAGCGCGAGAAACAGGTGAAGTTGAGCGTCTGGCCGCAGATGAGGAACGTCAGCCGATGGAATGTCTTTCCGTCTGTCGGTCCGGTGGAAGGCGGCGACATCCAGCGGATGCCGTATTTCATCATCCGTCGATTTATGCCGCTGGTCGCTGTTAAAGCGATGGCGAAAAAACCGTGGGCGATGTGGCAGAATACCGAGAAACTCAAGGGGAGTTACAACATCAATCGGACTACCGGAACAATCTCCAATGCGGATGAGACATTGTTCGAAGATTTATGGGATCTACTTTGGTACGCAGGATTTAATGTCACCACGCAACAATCGGAAGGCACGAATTGTATGAAGTGGTGTGAGGTTTACTACTACTACGAAGCGCCGGCGGGTGGTGAAGGCTGTCGGGCGTATGCGGTAACGTGCGAGAACCAGTTGTTAGCCTGTCGCGGTAATGAATACGAACACGCCAAGAAACCATTAGCTGACATCAAGTGGACACCGATCCATCCCGATCTTTGGCAATGCGCGGGTGTTCCGAGCGAGATGAAAGCGTATCAGGAAATCGTCAACATCAAGACCAGTCAGCGGTTTGAGTTGAGCGAATTACTTTTGCGGCCACCGCGGTTGGTGGGGAAATCTTCCGGTATCAATCCGATTTCACGTCTGAATCCGTGGCCGGGATCAATGACGGAAACCAATGACGTGAATTCCGTGAAGATGCTGGAGTTCCCCAACATTCGCGGCGATCTCTTCGGAGATGATCAGGATGCGAAGGTCGGAATTCAAAGAGCCACGCGGATCTCCAATGTCAGTAAAGGGATTGCCGATCCTAATCTTGGCGAAGGTGCGACAAGGACGGCGAAGGGGATGGCGATAATGAACGCCTCGACCAAGAGCGCAAGCAATTACAAATCCTTGTTCCACGAAGAAATCGGGATCGCTCCGCAGATCACGCAATTCGCGCAGATCCTTCAGCAGACAATGGAACCGGGAACGCTGATTCATATCGGAGATGTCAACGAGACACTAAAGAAGGGCGGGGTAACCGGTGACACGCTCCAACTTCATCCCGACGACATCGCGGGGGAATGGGAGTTCTATGCTGTCGGTAGTAGCAAGGTGAGTGATCCGGCGATTGAAGCACAGAACGCGCAAGCTTTCTGGACACCGGTGCTTTCCGATCCAGAACACGGCAAGAAGTTTGATCGGATGGAGATCTACAAAGACAATCACGAAAGAATCTTTAATCGTCCGTTCACGAAGTATCTCAAGACCGAGCAGGAATTACAGGCGGCAATTCAAACTCCGCCACCAGTCGCGCCGGCGATGTTGCCGAAGTACAAGGATGCACCACCGGATATTCAGCGCCAGATCGAACAGCGCGCCGGCCTACAGCCATCCGAGATCGGCGGCGCAAGTCGCGTCGAGCAAAGTGTCTTAGATCACGCTGGAAAAGCTTTCACCGATTCCAACAAGCAACCACGATTCCTACCTAAACGTGAATCTTAAAAGTAAAAGCTGCATCGTTTGGGACACCGGCGGCTGGCCGTATATCGCAGAGCGATTGGCTAAGGATTTCGGCAAGGTCTACTACACTTCGCCGCTTACACCACCGGAGTTCCCGAAGTCTTTTGCGGGCCTACTTGGTAAAGGGATGCGCGGAGTGGAGCGCCTACCAGCGGATGAGGCCTTACGTTATGCTGATCACGTCGATCTCCACGTCACAACGGATGTCAACCAGCGCGGGCTGCAAGCAATGTTGCGCGGGCGCGGTTACCGAGTGTGGGGGATGGGGGATGCGTCCGACATTGAAACGGATCGCTGGAAGCTTGGGGAAGTTTTACGCCAGCATAATCTGGCCGTACCAGAGCGTGAGTTGATCAAGGGGGCGGATGCGCTGGAGAAATATCTTCGGAGCGAGAAGGACAAGTGGATCAAGATCAATCACTGGCGCGGCGATATGGAAACCCTGCATCACGAAAGCTGGTTCACGTCCGAGTCGTGGTTCAAGATGCGGCTGGCCGAGTGGGGTGTGGCGCGTCACGAAATGGAATTTGTCGCTGAAGAACCAATCGAAGCAAAGGAAGTTGGTTACGATGGACCGGGTGTTGTCGATGGAGAATTTTGTTCCCCTTGTCTATTCGGGTTTGAGATCAAGGACGCAGGGTACGCAGGAAGAATTGTTGACAAGGAAAAATTACCACCTATGATCCGCGAGTGTAATGAAAAAATTGCACCGTATTTCAAGACCAGTCGCGGGATCTACGCCAATGAAATCCGTGTCCACAGCAAGGATGAGTTTTATCTTACTGATCCAACTTGTCGTTTTCCATCCCCGCCGACACAAGCGATCTGCGAAGCTTTCACGAACCTGTCGGAATTCATCTATGAAGGCGCGGGTGGCAATCTGATCGCTCCGACCCACGATGCCAAGTTTGTTTGTGTTGCCATCATTGAGAGTCACGCCGATAATCCGCGGATCGAAATACCGATCCAGTACCCGAAGGAATGGTATGATTTCGTCAAGTTCCGTGACGTATACTTCCGCGATGGCAAGGCCCACGTCTTGCCACAAGATATACCAGTCCCGCAGATCGGCGCGGTAGTTGGCTTGGGTGATACCTTAAAAGAGGCGATGGAGATGGCGAAAGAGGTTGCAGATAGCGTGAAAGGGTTTGGGGTAGAAGTGAACGTGAAGGCGCTGGATAAGGCGCAAGAGACAATCGACGAAGCTAAGAAAGTGGGGATAGACTTTTGAGTGAATCAGAATATCTTTTTCAAGAGCGCGCGGCCATTATGGAATTTGATGGAAATCTTACGCGCGAACAGGCTGAATCATTCGCGTATATCGAACAATATGAAAACGCGCAACCTGCATCCTAACACGATCATCTCCGTCATCGAACACGAAAGCCATCGCTACGAAACGGTGGGAGATTATTACGTTGATCGGGAAGGCAACCGGATCATTGCCGTCAGTAAGATGTCCGATCCCCGCTACGAATTACTGGTGGCCGTCCACGAATTAGTTGAGATGGCGCTTTGTCAGCATCGCGAGATTGCCGAGAACGACATCACGGCCCACGATATGCAGTTTGAGTTGGAGCGCCAGAATGGAGAACACGGAGATAAAGAACCCGGAGATGATCCGCGCGCGCCGTATCGGAAGGAACATTTTTTTGCGACCAGCATTGAACGATTACTGGCCGCTGAATTGGGAGTGGACTGGTCAACCTATGACAAGGAAGTTGTGAGTCTATGATTATTGCCGATAAAGTCCGTGAATTATCAATCCGAGTCCAGCGCGCGGTAGTGGCGTTCCAGAATCTTGAAAAGCCGAAGGCCGCCGATCTGAATAAGCTGGTGCAGGATGGCGCGGTAGTCGTGGCGATGATGGGATCAGAAGGGTACGCGGCGATCCAGAAGGAACGGCAGGCACAGGAAGAGATAATTCTGTCTCGATTTCTCGGTAGCGAAGTCACTTCTTGGGAGAAGTTTGTTGAATTGCGCGGCTATGCGAATGGGATGCTGGCAAGCTTTGATATTGAAACACAGATCATCAGCGCCGGCATCAAAGCGGAAAAGAAGCTGGAGCATAATCGTAACAGGCCTTGACAATCAGCGGTAGTGGGGTAATTGTAATTCAGATCTTTGACTGCGGAATAGTGTAACCCGGTAACACGCCTGCCTCATAAGCAGGAGATTCTGGATTCAACTTCCAGTTCCGCTACCAGTTTTCGGCATCTGCAACGTGAGTTGGTTATGACGGATGCCGAACATTTTGAAGTTGCGGGGAGCTTGGCGTGGAAACCGAGTCCGTAACGAGTGGGGAAATCAACTAGAAAACAGAGAAAAGGACAATGAAAATTGTCAACGGAACAAGCAGTATCTAATAGCCCACAGGTCAGCGCGCCGGTGGGCGGTGGACAAGGTAGTGGACAATCGGGCAGCCAGCAATCATCTCGGATTGAGTTTGATCACGAAATGGGGACTGGTCCGAACCTACTTGCCGACAATCCTACCCAAACACCCGCGCCTGTTACCGAGCGTCCGGATCATCCGGGGAGCGCAGAGGCGACTGAATCTCAGACACAGACGGCCGCGAAAGTGGCTGATCCTGTTGTCGACTTGCAAAGCTACTACGACAAGCTTTCGGGCAAAACCGTAGAAGATCCGAGCAAGAAAACTGAAATCGAACCCGCACTATCCGCCGATGCGTTCAAGGTACTTGAGGCTAACGCCGAGAAGGTATCATCCGCGCTTAAACAAGCCGGTATTGACGATAAAGCGGTAGAGCAAATCATCAACGCAAATAAGTTAGTTGGCCGTCAAAGTAGCGAACTAGGGGAGCTGCGGAAGGTCAAAGAAGTTTTCGACACCACAGTTAAGACACTCGACACGATTGCCGAGCGTGATCCGCAAAGTGGTGCTTTGACGGGAAACTTCAACGGAATGGAGATCATTCGTCGCGCTACCGAGAAACATGGCGCGGCGGTGGTGAACCAGCAGTTGGAGCAGTCCACCGGTCTGATGTTGGTCAATGCGTCCGATTACCGGAAGATGGTTTCTGGTAATCAAGGAAGTCACGATGACATCGTGCGCGAAGTGGCGAAGAAACACGGCATCGATGTTGAGAACCTTGAGGCATCCGACATTAAGGAATTGATGTCTGGAAACGTCGACGCAATGATCGAACTGACAGACCGGATTAGCGATAACAAGATCTCCGAGCGAGATCGCGCTAACGTCACGGCACGTCAGACGCAAGCACAGAAGCAGCAGGAAGCGGAAGTGGTTACGGCTAAATTCAATGAATTGAAAGCATCCGTCCCGCATTTCGCTGAACTGGAACCGGTAATGCAAGATCTCTATCGGCAGTATTTTGCCAATGGATCGCTTGACAAGATCAGCCAGTTGGAGCTTCTGCATCTTGCCGCTGAAGGGAAATCACTAGGCAACCGGCTACCGAAGATTATGGAGATGAGCAAGGCCCAAATTGAGAAAGCACTACTCAAACGATTGGGGATTCCAGAATCAGAAGTATTCCACAACCCAAACCCGCAACAACCGGTCCAGCAACCGAGTAAGCGGTTTGAGTTTATGGATGAATTCAATGAAGTCGGGCCGGCGCTGGTTTGATGCTATGACGGCCAACCAAATTAAATGCGAAGAGAAGGAATAAAATGGCAAGTAACGAAGTAACTATCAGCAGAGCGCAAGACGTTTACAGTAACGTCACCGGCGCAAATCTGCAAACCCGCGATGTGACGAAAGAGATTTACAAGAAATCTCCCGCCAAAGCGACGTTGATGCAGATCATCATTGGAACGCGGCGAGTAATCGCTGACAACCGTTTGTTTGAGTGGTACGAGCAAGACCTTGATCCGAAGTGGATCACGGCTGGTGTCGTTACCGCCGGCGGCGGAACAACTGGCACGATTGCCCTGTCCGATGTGGATGTGGCGCTCGTCGAAATCGGGATGCAAGTCCGTCA
>Ga0007798_10000308_pt1 | contig 18716 bp, 16 predicted proteins | sample CryBogmetaGMA17M_FD_60370 | JGI IMG/M metagenome (GOLD analysis project Ga0007798, IMG submission 60370) | Freshwater microbial communities from Crystal Bog, Wisconsin, USA - MA17M | ecosystem: Environmental > Aquatic > Freshwater > Lake | place: Crystal Bog, Wisconsin, USA | collected 2009-07-06
GGTCTGGAATCACCTCGAAATGGGCGAAATATTCCGCGTCTTTTGCGAGAAAAAAATCAAGAATTCTATTTGCAAGACGCATATTTATATTAAATGTGCGATCTACAAACTTGAAGTTTCTTGCCCCTCGTTGCCAAAGCTTTTCAAACTCTTCCATGAGAAGATCAAGATCAAAAGTACGGACTTTTTCATCCATCGAAGAGAGACAAAATTCACATGAAAATGGACATCCGCGAGAAGCCTCTACGTAGATATAACGGTTTTTGATATCTTCGTCGGTGTAATATTCATAAGGAAGATTGACTTCTTTGAGGTTTTCCATGACAGGTTTTATAATGCGAATCTCGGGGTTTTTACCCTCACTGATCTTTTTTGCAAGCTTGTAAAAAGAGATATCGCCTTCGCCTTGGATGATAAAGTCTGCCAAAGAATAATCCACACGAAAAGGCTCATAACTCACTTCCGGTCCACCGAGGATGATGGTTGTTTTCGGAGAGACTTTTTTGATAAGTTCTATAAGCTCTTTGACCTCTGTCGCATTCCAAATATAAACACCGATGCCGACGATGGAAGGTTCTTCATCGAGTATTTGTTCTGCGACACTTTGAAGTGCGTCATTGATACTAAATTCTAGTAGTTTTGTCTTACATGTCAGCTCTTTCATGTTTGCCAAAATGTACCGAAGACCAAGTGATGAGTGTGTAAACCTAGAGTTTAAAGTTGTTAAAATTATATTCATAAGGGATTATATCAAATCAAATGTAAAGGGGATGAAATTTTAAAGGAGTTAGACAGACAAAGGGGGTGAAATCTGCCCAACTACACTTTAAATTTTTAAGGAGTGTATAAAAATGAAAATCTCTAAAAATGCTAAGGGGGAACATATTTGAGATTTAAAAGTATAAGATTCTATAGTTAACAATTCGTAAATCGAAGCTATAAAAATGTGGCTTTGTTTCTACCCTCATCCTTAGATGCGTATAGAGCATCATCAGATCTTTTTATTATACTATCTTCATCATCGCCAGATTGATAACTTGTCAGTCCTAGACTTATGGTGATATCTCTCACTGTATTAAACTTATAACTTTCTATATTTTTTCTGATATTTTCTGCAAGCTTGAGAACTCCTTCTTTCTCCGTTTGAGGACAAACGATGAGAAATTCCTCTCCACCAAACCTTCCAAGAATATCGATCTTTCTAATACTTTTTTGTAAAATTTCTGCCACTTTTATTAGAACATCGTCACCCACTTGATGTCCAAAAGTATCATTTACATGTTTAAAATGATCGATATCAATGATAATGAGAGAAAGTTTTTTGTTGTAACGCTCTGCTCTTTGGATCTCTAAGCGAAGTGATTCATCAATTTTACGTCTGTTAAAAACATTTGTTAGTTTATCCATAATAGAGAGAGTTTCCAGTTTTTTCTTTGCACTAATATCTGTGCCAACTGACATAAAATAGCTGATTTTATCGTTCTTGTCTTTTACAGGAATAATTGTCTGTTCCAGCCAGTAAATTTCACCCTCTTTAGTTCTATCTTCAATCTCCCCATTCCAATTGTTACCTTTTAAAATAGTTTCCCATAAATTATGGTAAAAGCTTTTTTCTATAACGGGATCTTTAATGATATTCATCTTTTGATTTATAAGTTCATCGTGGGTGTAGCCACTTGCTTTGCAAAAAGCTGCACTCACGCTAGTGATAACACCGCTGATATTTGTACATGCAGTGACAGCATATTTATCAATAATGGATCTAAAGCGTTCCAGTTCTGTATTTGTATCTTGGAGTTTTCTTTGGAGTTTTGATGGAGTTGCCGCAGCGTACATAGCAAGAGGGATACTTAAAAGTATACTCAGTATTGCAACTATAGCCGATGTCATAAGATTCTCATTTTTCATGGATTGTTCCATTAGCTGTTTTGGCTGCAGTACAAGGATCGCATTATCACTATTGTGTAAAATATGATTCATTTTATAGGCAAAAAAACCGTTTCCATCTGTTTTTCCGGCTAAGATATCAGAAGCACTATCGGGAAAATCTTGATACAGAGTTCTTTTTACGCCTGTATATTTGTTCCATGAATATCTTTCATCAGGATGGAGCAGATAATAGCCATCTTTGTCGATGATGTAGATATTAAAGATAGGAGAACTGATCGATGCAAAGAGTTTGTTTACAAGGACGTTGATAATAACCGTTCCTGCAAATTTTTTATTTTTAAAAAGAGGCATTGCGACTCTGAGCGTTGGTCTGTACGGTACGTCTATTTTTCCATTTTCTATATTGAGATTAACAGCTGAATGCCATATTTGTGAAGTGCTCATATTTTTGATGCTGATAAAGTAATCCCGAAGACTTTTATCCTGAAGTTTCTCTTTAGGGATTATACGGGGAAGTGACTGTTTGTTGTCTCTATCAACACGGATGATCTTTTTTCCATCTGCATCAATATATCGTATCTGCATAATATCTTTTTCAGAGTTTGCAATGGTTAAAAAAAGGTTATTGAGCTCAGGACTCTTTTGCGTATCCTTTGTTTGGATATAAGATTGCAATATTTTATCATTTGCTAAAGCTTCTGTAAGAGAGTTCATATGTTCAATATGCGGAGTTAAATAGTCGTTGAGTTTACTGTAAGATGCCACTTGTGCATAGTGACTGATTGTTTCATTGATGTTAGAAATATGGACTTTGTAGCTTATAAACGCACCAAGCGTAGTGATAAATATACCAAAGACAATAAAATATATTGTGAATAAAAATTTAAAATTTTTGTTAAGCAAGTTCGAATCTTTTCAAGATACACATTATATAACGATTAGATCACATATTAATAACAGATCAAGGGAAATCATCTTTTATGCGTTATAATTTCGCCATGAGATGGCGAAAACTAAAGCAGAAAAAACTGCATAACAATACTGACACTACTCCGGATCTTGTGTATCCAAAATACACAGACAAAATAAAAGGATTTATCACAGATCTTTTTATGATTTATACTCCTATTTTGTATATCATAACCTATGTTATTTTAAATGGAAAAGAGGCATTTCAAGCTTCTGCGTCTGCGCAGTTTCTGGGTGTTTTGCTTTATGGTATTATCTACGCTTCACTCCTCGCTTTTATGGGACAGACCCCTGGAAAAAAAGCGTATGGGTTGAAAGTCGTTGATGTTAAGACTCATAAAAAACTCTCTTTCTTTCGTGCATTTTGGCGTTTTATAGCTTTTTTATTGACTGCGACTACACTTGTAGGATTGCTTCTTCCTTTTTACAGAAAAGATAAACGTGCCTTGCATGATCTACTGAGTGCAAGCGTAGAGATAGAGATCCGTGCTTAGCTTTTGATGCAGTTATTACTTTCGGGTTTTTACTTTTTTTATTTTGCCATTGTTGGCATCTATGTTATCTTCTTGCCAAAAGTATTGGCGATGGTGGGTTACGATGGAGTGCAGATCGGCATCATCTTTGCCACGGCTCCGCTTGTACGCTTTTTAGTTCCTTTTGCTTTTATTAAAGGCTTTAAGCTTAGCCGACACACATTTAATTTCGCGCTTTTACTTATTATCATAACCTCCTTTCTTTTTTATTTGACACTTCACAATTTTTATGCGCTTATCTTTACAAATATCCTCTTTGGTGTTGGACTTAGTCTTCTTCTGCCCTATGTTGAGGTGATGGCACTTTCCGTTATTTCCAAAGAGCGTTATGGGCGAGTACGTCTTTTTGGTTCCATCGGTTTTATCGTCGTTGCACTCGTATTGGTAAAGTTTTTAAGCAGTGCAAATATCGCGATCTTTTATCTTATCTCTGTGAGTGTAATGACGGCTTTGTTTGGATACTTTTTAGCAAAACATGAAACAGACGAGAGTGAAGATGTTGCCATTGGCGAGGGTGGAGAGATCAAACTCTTTTCTCACTGGAGTTTGTGGGTGGGACTCACGCTTATGCAAGTGAGCTTTGGTCCGTTTTATAACTTTTTTACTCTCTATGAAACAGATCATGGCATCAGCATGGATATGACTATTTACTTATGGAGTTTTGGCGTTATTATGGAGATATTTATGCTTTTCTTTCAAGGCAGACTCCTGCAAAAAAATGCACTTATGATTCTTCAGATTGCCACATTTGTGACGGCTCTGCGCTGGTTTTTACTCTATCTTTTTCCTCATAGTCTTGGCATCTCGTTCTTTACTCAGTCTATGCATGCCATCTCTTTTGCACTGTTCCACTCAGCGGCAATCAGCTATCTTTTTACGCTGTATAAAAAACGCAAACTTGCACAGCAGTTCTTTTTGGGTATCACCTATGGACTTGGTGGATTTTTAGGAGCGATTTATAGCGGATATGTGTATCAGTATTTTAGTACATACCTCTTTTTGAGTTCGGCTGTAGTGGCGTTTTTAGCATTTTTATTTATAGTTTATGAGGCAAAAAAAGGCTTACATTCGAAGTGCCCCGTGGGTGTAAGGGCGTAATCCTTTTTGATTATCTATTTTTCTTCTAAACTATTTTTTGGTGTAACTCCATTTGTGGATAAGGGATAGAGATTCCATGTGCATCACAAGCAAGTTTGATACTCTCAAAAACTTCAAAACGAAGATCTCCATAATCCTCAGTTTTGACCCATGCACGAAGGGCGAGATTGACACTGTTATCTGCGAGTTCCAAAACACCGACAAAAGGCTCTGGATCTTGGATGATTTTTTCATTGCTACGTAAAAGTTCGAGAAAGACATTTTTTGCGGCTTTTAAATCATCTTCATATGATATTCCTACGCTAATATCGAGTCTTCTTTTTTCCTGCTTAGAAAAGTTTGTGATATTGCCTGCGATGATCTTGGCATTTGGGATGATGATGGTTCGATTATCGATGGGTGTGATGGTTGTAGAAAAAAGGTTAATCTCATCAACTGTTCCCATAGCACCCGCTACATCGACGGTATCACCGATCTTAAAGGGACGAAAGAACATGATAAGCACAGCCGCACCGATGTTTGCAAGAGAGCCTTGAAGAGCTAGACCCACGGCTAAACCGACCGCTCCAAAAACTGCGACAAAAGAAGTCGTCTCAATTCCCAGTGCGTTTAAAGAGGCGATGATAACTGCCAGTAAGAGGATAAAGTAGATGATACTTTGGCTAAATTCAACTAAGGTTGTATCGAGTTTTGATTTTAACATCAGCTGCTTAGAGAGGATTGTGAGTTTTTTCACAAACCAGCGACCGACAATAAAGATAACCAACGCACCTAAAATTTTAAAACTGTACACTGAAGCATAGTTTATTGCCATATCAAAATATTTTGTATATTGCTCGGTATTAATCATTGTATGGCCTTTGTATATCTTCTATTTTTTGTTCGATCTCTTCATATTTTTTTGCATATACACTTATTACATGTAAGCGTAAGAATTTGTATTTGAGATAATTATTGTAAACCTTCCTCGCTGAATCTTTTCTTCCGCGCTTTATCAGCTCAAAGCTTACCGCTGCATTGATATAACCTTTGAGAAGTTTCATCTCATCATCCTCTTCAAAGCGGCGTGGAAACCAGACAGCTTCTAAAGCTTCATGCGCATCGTAAAAACGCTCTTCATAGAGGCAGGTTAAAAACTCGTCAAGATGTTTACTGCTCATCGCGAACCGTCATATTTTTTCTCCAGTAACCTCTGCCACCTCTTAGAGAGATACAGATATGATCGGGAAACTTTTCTTTGTACTCTTTAAGGCGGTTGAGTGTTGCCTTGCCACTGTCGCAATAAAAGACAAAAACACTTCCTTTTGGTTCATTTTTTAGCTCAAAAGGGTTGTAAACGACACTATTTGCTTTTTCTATGGGAGTGAGAATCGTATCTACGAGGAGTACTTTTACACCGTTTTTCTCTAAGGCAATCTTGTTTGCAAGATACTCTTCTTGTGTCCATTCATCGGGAAAATTCATAGTTTATCCATTTTTTTTGTGAATTATAGTGGATAAATTTTATGAAAAGATTAAAGTTTAGAGAAAGGCTTGAGACTCAGAGGTTTTAAAATAAAACCAGAGTAGTCCCAAAAAGAAGTTGTGAAAATTAAACGTTTGTATTGCCGCAGTGTCCACATTTTTTCGCAGCAAGAGGAATCTCCATTGCACATTCGCCACATACTTTTGTTGTTGGTTCTGCTGGCGCCGGCGCTTTCTCATTTTTCATCTTTGTATATACTTTGATCATCATAAACATGACAAAACCAAGGATTAAAAAAGAGATTGCGTCGTTCACAAAAACACCATACTTGATAGCAGGTGCGCCAGCTTTGTCAAGGGCCGCCATATTCTCATAGCTGTTGCCATCAAGTGAGATATAGAGTTGTGAAAAATCAACTTTCCCCATAAGCAAGCCAACTGGAGGCATAATGATGTTTGTGACAAGAGATTTTACGAGAGTTGCAAATGCAGCACCAAAAATAAAACCTACAGCCATATCGATCATATTTCCCTGAATGAGAAACTTTTTAAACTCTTCTAACATACGTGTCCTTTTGAATAATCTATATCTAATGGTAGCAGATTTTGTGCGCGCTTGTCATTTATGCATAGAAAGTGTTAGAATGAGAATCCATAAATTTTAAACGTGAAAGGATTTTTCGTGAATAAAGAGAACTATTTTATTTTACAAAGAACGTATATCATAGCACTTGCTGTACTTGTGGCTTGGAGTACATTTGCGTATTATATATCTGAAAAAATTGTTAGAGATCAAGAAACCTATGTAAAACTGATCAATCTGAGCCAAAAACAGTGCATGCTTTCTCAAAGAACAGCCTTATATGCATCCTATCTTTATGTTACGTCTTCGCAAAAAAATAGAGAACTGCTGGGCGGTCTGCTTATTTCCATGAAAAGCGATAATCAGGAGATCATTGGAAGTATTGTCTCACAAAACGTGAAAGATTTTTATACCAAACAAGAGGGACTCGAAGAGCAGTTAGAAACGTATATAGCATCTTTAGATACTTACATGCAAAGACCAAGTGTTATAAAATTAGCTGTGATCAGCGCACAAAGTGAAGAGCTACTTCCTGTTTTAAATCAAGCAGTTACAATGTTTCAAGGTGAAAATACTCTCCTTGTCAATAAAGCAAAACAGATGACATTTTATATCTACATCGGAACACTTTTGACGCTCTTGGTTATTACGTGGTTCTTTTTTCGTGCGATGACAATAAAGGATGAATTAGAGTGATAATTACACTCTAAAACTATTCCACCACATAAACCACAGGCACAGTAATAGTCATACTTTCTTCTTTAAGCTCTTTGGGAATAGGCGCCGCTTTTGCAAGCGTTAGGAGTATCTTCTTAGCCGCATCATCTAAGAGGCCAAATCCTGATGAGCCACTTATGGAGATATTGGTAATCGTTCCATCTGATAAAACAGTAAAAGTGACTTTAGCAGTTCCGCTTTGCCCAAGCCTTTTTGCATTTTTTGGATAAACCTTGAGTTTGTCTATGCTTTGATAAAGAGCTCCCAGATACTTACTTTTAATACTCTTCGTGTCAACACCAATAACCTTTGGTTCGCTTTTTGGTGCTTTGAGAGCAGGTTCCACTGCTTTTACAGTCTCTTTAGGTTTTTCTTCCACTGGTTTAAGTGTGGGTTTTGGCAAAGCTACCGGCGTAGGTTTTATCTCTTGCACTATAGGTTTTGGTAAAGGTTTTACAATCTCTTTAGGCGGCTGTGGTTTTTGCACAGGTTGAGGCTTTACAGGTGTCGGCTCTGTTTTTGGCGTACTCGGCAGTGCCACAATGGTGATAGGAATCACTTTTGGTTTTATAGGTGTATGTGTTTGAACCAAAAGATAAACTACAACAGCGCCTATGGTTACATGTAAAGCTGTTGAGATAGCAATGCTTTTTTTAAGCATAGTTCTACTCTTTCTTCGTCGCGATAGAGAGATGGGTATATCCTGCACCTGTGAGTGTATCGATAGTTCCGACAAAATATTCATAGTTCATCTTCGCATCTCCATTGATGACGATAGTGGTTTCTTTAGGAGTTTGCCCAAGCAGAGTGATAAGTTTACTTTTATCTATAGCTACGCCATCAAGATAAGTCTTACCATCAACGGTAAGTGTGATATCTTTTGGCTTCTCTACTTTGACACTTTGGGCAGAGGCTTTTGGAAGATCTACTTTGATAGCACCTTTTGCGATGAAAGTTGCCGTTGTAAGAACTATCGCCAAAAGAACAAGCATAATATCAATGAAGGGAATGACATTGATAGATTCTATCTTTTTAATTGCCATTTTTGATATCCCATCTAATGAGGAGCACTTCCATCTTTCTCACAAGGTAGTTGTGAAACACGATAGAAGGGATCGCTACAACAAGACCAAAAGCTGTAGCTTTAAGTGCAAGTGCAAGACCTGTCATGATTGCTCCGCTGTCTGATAAGCCATTTGTACCGATAGTAAAGAATGTCAAGATAATCCCAAAGACTGTTCCAAGTAATCCAACGTATGGAGCATTTGAAGCTATGGTTGAGATGATAGTGAGATTGTTTCCAAGATCAATCTCTAACTCTTTTTTGTCGTTGTATTTTTCTAAAGATATTTTTTTATAAAACATTGTTCTTTCTATTCCTACACCTATAGAAAGGATGCTCATAAGTCCTAATGTGATGAATATCACGATGTCTAGTATATTTTTGTATTGTTCCATCTGTATTTTCCTTGTTTTAAAATAAGCTAAAACGAACAAGTTCGTTTTAGTGTTTAACCTCAACTAGAATGTTGCTTTTATGCCCGCATAAACTGTTCTGCCACGAAGTGGACCCCAAACATACGATGTGTCAAAACCGCCACTAGCGTCATAAAATAACGGTGACTGAACATCTGTTTGTACAAAGTCAAACAAGTTTTTTGCACCTGCGTAAAGGGTAAAGTTTTTGTTGATCTTTTTAGATATTTTCATATCAACAGTCATATAAGAAGGTGCTGTTTGGTTCTTTGGAGCAGAAACTGTATCGGTTATTGGATTATAAACATTATATCCCTCATAGCCGTATTGTGAAAGATCACGTGCACCAACCCAAGTCGCTTCGCCATACACATCCCAACCGCTGTAATCATAATCCACGCTCAAACGTGCGCGTTGTTCAACGGGTGCTAAAGTCATAAGTGATTTGTAGTTACTGTCATATCCATAAATTTCATACGAACCTGAAAGGGTAAGATTATTATTAACGATATATCCGAGAACGATATCTCCCTCTTTAACACTGATATCATTTGAACTGTTACGAAGTGTAGGAATCGCTCCCGAGTTGTCCACATAAGCCAGATTTTTTACCTGAGTGTATGCCGCAGAACCAGTGACACTGAGACCATTTTTATTGTAAGCAAGAGAGTAGTTCACTCCATTTGATTTTTCAATAGCGTTGATATCCATTGCAAATCCGCCATCAAGCATTCCATGATCAGATTCAAAAAATGTTAATGGCGAACGATAACCCATTCCCCAGCCCAGACGTGATGTGAGATAGCTTGTATGATCATGACGGAATAAAACGCGAGGAACAAGCAGGGTATCGTCGATCTCATTACCTTTAGCTTTTTGAGCAAGCCAGTTGGTCGTGATCTTTTCACCTCTGAGTGCTAAAGTAAGTTGATTGGCATCATCGATCGTCCACGCGTCTTGCCCATAAACACCGTATGCCGCGTAATCAAAATCATCTTTGGCCATTGCATTTGTTACATAGTAATAGGTGGACTCTGAACGTGCTTGTTCAATCTTTGCATCCAAGCCGTAAGTTAAAAAATGACTGTCATTTAATGCATGATCTATTTTGATATCTCCAAAATAGGTCTTATCTACATTTGAATAATCAGCACCTTCATAAAGAGAATCTTGTTTTTGCTCTGAGTAAGCAAGGGTTGTTTGTAAGCTCATCGTATCGCTAATGATGTGGTGCTCTTTTGCGTAAACTTCATCACGAGTTGTGTTGATGACCTCGATCATATTTATCGGATCACCTGTGTATTGATTATTGACGTTGTTTCCCACAAAACTCGTATTGCCAGTGTTTCCTTGGGCAATAGCAGAGTTCTCAGAAACCATCGTTCCACCTTTGACATCTGAAGTGAAATGCGCCGCATGGATATCCAAAGAATCATAAGGAGAAAATTTATGAGTAAGCATCACAGAGATCGACTGATTTTTCATCGAAGGCGATTCGCTGATACCGTTATGGTCGTTATCTACCTGATCTTGCTGATGAGAAGATGCCGAAACTAAGATCCCTGTTTGTTTGTCATCAGTGATTGCTTGACCGAGAATTGAGTAGTTTTTCTCGCCCAATGTTCCCATAGATGCATCAAACTCCACACCATTTTTATATGGACGCATAGGGATGATGTTTACAGTTCCACCGATAGCTTCAGGAGCAGTAAGTGAAGCACCTGCACCGCGAGTGATTTGAATACTTTGGATATCAGAAGTACCCACAGCATCAGCGCCATAAAAGCTCGATACTGTCGAGTTGAACGGAATTCCATCCACGAGTATCGTCGTGTGATCGCCAGTAAGACCGTTGATTTGTATACGTTTCATACCGCAAACAGAACAACCTGTTTGTATATTTACGCCTGCTTGTTGGCTAATTGCTTCACTTAGTGTAGCAGATTGTGTTTGTTCAATCTGTTTTTTATCAACAACCTCAGTCTTTTCAACTGCATCTTGGAGAATTCTTCTTTGTTGTACTTTTGTGGTTTTTGTAGTCTCTAAAGAGCTAGGGTTTGTATCACCTACAGTGATAGAATTGAGCTGAATATCCTCAGCAAACGCGCTTGTATAGATCGCTGCACACGCAACGACTGATATAAATTTTTTCATAGAAATATCCTAATCTTTTAATAATGGTCGTAAAAAGTGAAAAAAAGATTAGGAGAGAGGAGGGGCTCTGCTACGAGCTTGGATAAGACAGGGTTGCGCTTTGTTTTGGGGTAGGGAGATAAATTCGGCATAAGTTTTGTCGATGGATATAAGAGATGGTGCATCAACGCCAACGGCTGGAGTATGGGAAAGAACACATACGCTACAATTGTCACCAAGATGGTGCACATGCGAGATCTCATGTGCGACACCCATAAAGATAGAGAGGAAATAGATTAACGCTAATAATCGTTTTATTTTACGCATTCCTCTCCCTTATTTTTCGGAAGTATAACATTTTTATAAGACTTGTAACTTTTAACATCTTTGTAATTGGATACAATTATGTATGGCAAAGAAAAATAAACACTCAATAAAAATAAATACAAAAATAAGACATTTTTTCGGCGATGATCCTTTTGATGTTGGGATAGAACGTGTTGATGAAAAAACACTTATAGAGCTTGCTCACACCATTGGTCTCTTCGATGTGGAGTTTAGTAAAAAAGAACTTCTGCGTGCATTGCGTCAGCTCTGGTCTACCGGAGATACGATGGTGCGTGATGATATCTTGCACTTTTTTCAAGCAGATAAAAAGCTTTATCCTCCACTCACAGCGCCTGAACCATCCATGGAAAAAGAGGAGAAGATAGACTCGCTTTTAGAAGAGTTTAAAGACCTTTCCCCAGATGAGCGTTTGCAGATATTTGGTGCATTTTTAGATGTAAGAAGTAAAAAAATCACTTACGCAAAGATAGAATCAAAACTCAGACATCTAAGATTTGAAAAGAAAAAAGAGCGTCTGCAAAAAGCCCTTGATGGACGTTTTGATCTAGAAGACAGACTTGAATTTAACGCTTCCATAGCTATAACAACCAAAGAACAGAGTTTTAAAAAGATAACAGTTTTAAAAACATCTGTTATAGATGTAGATGAGCTTATGAGTGAAAATGACGAACATCTCATCCAAAAAATAGAATCATTAAAGATGACTGCAACTTTGAGAAAGCAAAAAGAGGTGGATGAGTTTATAAAAAATCTTAAATCTCCACACCCATATCTCAGTGATCAACAGATACTCACTGCTCTAAAAACCGCTTCTCCGACAGCTGATTTAAAACTTCCACCTTTGAGTGAAACTTTGTTAGCTGCTATCTTAAAACAATATTCAAGTGTTGAGGGCTTACATGTAAGCCAAGATGATGTTGTATTGACTTCAAAAGAGAAGTTTGATTTTAGTGATCTTGATATCGAGATAAAATATGAAGTACACGTTGTTATAGAGTTAGAAGAACTTTTCAAACTTATCTGGAATGGGCAGGATCTTTCACTCAATACTCAAATAGAGATGGCAAAAAAAGAGCAAGAAGATGAGTTTGTAAAAGAGTTCAATCTTCTTGTCGATGAGTGCCAAAAAGCTTCGACACTTCTACAGCTTCCCAAACAAGAGCTCCTTGAAATAGTGTTTGAGCACCTTTCTCCGTATCTTTATAACACTCTGAGTATCTCTGCAAAAACACATAGAAAAATCATTTACGCTTTTAATAAGCAGATACAAGAGGAACTTTTAAAACGTCAAAAACAGATGCTCTTAGCGCGTACTATTCGCGATTTTAAAAACCTCTTTCCTATTGCTCGTTCTATAAAAAGAGAACTTATTTTACACATTGGGCCGACAAACAGCGGAAAGACTTATGAAGCGATGCAGGCTTTGAAGAAAGCGGACACGGGATATTACCTCGCACCTCTTCGACTTTTGGCGCTTGAAGGATATGAAGATTTAAATGCCAGTGGAGTTGATGCTTCACTTGTCACGGGCGAAGAACAGCTTATCAACGAGGAAGCGACACATATCAGTTCTACTATCGAGATGTTGAACTTTGATGTCGATGTGGATGTCTGCGTTATCGATGAGGTTCAGATGCTCGATGACCGAGACCGAGGCTGGGCATGGGCAAATGCTATCATTGGTGCACCTGCAAAAAAGATTATCATGACGGGTTCTATCAACGCAAAAGATGCTATCGTCGCGCTTGCTGAGTATCTTGGAGAGAAACTCACCATCATAGAGTTTGAGAGAAAAAATCCTCTTAAACTTCTTCCAACTGCGACGGCAATAGCGGATGTTATGCCAGCAACCGCCATCATCGCGTTTTCAAGAAAAGATGTGTTGCGTTTGAAACAAAACTTTTCCCGCAGTTACAAAGTGAGTGTCGTATATGGCAATCTTTCTCCTGAAGTTAGACGTGAAGAAGCACGAAGATTTAGAGAAAAAGAAACAGATATCCTTATCGCTACCGATGCCATCGCAATGGGAATGAACTTGCCTATCAAGACTATTCTGTTTTCCAAGGTCATCAAGTTTGATGGAGAAAAAGATAGATTTTTAACTCCATCAGAGATTCATCAGATTTCAGGACGGGCGGGAAGATATGGCTTAAATGAAGTGGGATATGTCGGTGCACTAAAAAGTGATGCCTTACATGTAATCGAAAAAAATATGTCAAAACCTGCAAAACCTGTAGATATACCCTTTAAAGTAATGGCAAATCTTGACCACATAAGACTTGTCGGCTCGATACTAGAAGAGAACTCTCTTACGAAGATTTTAGAGTTTTTTGTTGAAAATATGAAGTTCAATGGCCCTTTTACAGCGGCAAATATCGAAACGATGCTTGAAGCAGCACGCATCGTGGATGGTTATGACATTGATATTGCGGCAAAGTATCATCTTGCCTCTGCTCCGCTGACACTAAAGTCTCCGTTTATCATGGCTTCATTTGAGCGTTATGTACATAAGTTGGAACAAAAAGAACCTATCATGTATCTGCCTCCTGAGATGAAAAGCGAGTTTGCGAGTACAATGGAAGAACTCCTTGAAATAGAGGATCGTGTTAAAGAGATCACACTTTATTTATGGCTTAGTTACAGATTTGATGAGTTCTTTATAGATGCGGATAATGCAAGACATTTTAGAAGTGTACTCAACAGATATATAGAAAACTCTCTCAAAAATAGCCACTTTGTGCCAAGATGCAGGATGTGTACAAAACCGCTTCCTCTGAACTCAAACTATGGTATTTGCCAGAGCTGTTTTAGAAAAGAGTATAAAGGAAAAAGACATGGATAGGTATAAAATATAGTAATCCATTTATGTTATACTATATCTAGTATATTTTGAAGAGAGGGTCGTCTGATGTATCTACAGGTTTTTAATCTTATTAAAGATTTAATTTTTGTTCACGATAGTGAGTATAAAATTGTTTTTGCGAATGATGCTTATCTTTCATTTTGTGAAAAAAAACTTGAAGAGGTGGTCGGACGTCCCTATTATGAAATCCTACCTGTGCGTGATGGTCCGCTTGAAAGCTGTTTGAAGTCGTTGAAAAGTGGAGATGTTTCTGAGTGTAGTGAAACTCTCATACTAAATCAACAGCCTTATTTAAGCCGCTCTATAAGAACTCAGCTCTCGGATTTCTCTCTTCCTGTTTCTATCCATATCCTTGAAAATTTGAACTTTTTACCGAAAAATCGAGATATTTCTGAGAATGTGCCAGAAAATAGTTTTGTAAGAGATCGTCATTCAAGCTATCTTTTTTCTTATCAAGAATACAATCAAACAATATCCCAGCTCAATGATATTATAGACACAATTGAAGATCTAATTTGGCTTAAAAGCAGTGATGGAGTTTATCTCGCATGCAACCCTGCGTTTGAACATTTGTTTGGCAGTAAAGAAAAAGATATTGTTGGAAAAACAGACTACGATTTTGTAGACAAGGAACTTGCCGATTTTTTCCGTGTAAATGATCGCTTGGCGATGGAAGCCGATGGACCAAGCCGCAATGAAGAGTGGCTGACGTTCGCTGATAACGGATATAGAGGTCTTTTCGAGACGGTTAAAACACCTTTGTATGATGATGCTCATAATTTAATCGGTATCTTGGGAATTGCACGCGATATCACTAATCTTAAAAATCAAGAAAATAGATATCGTACCTTGTTTGAAAGAAACGGTACATGTACGGCTATTATAGAAGCGGATGGGACTATTGCTTTAGCTAATGAGCAGTTCTTAGAGCTTGCAGAATCATCGAAAGAGTCATTGGTTGGAACCTCTTTTTTAAATTTTGTAGATGACGTAGATAAAGAACGGATGAAAACCTATCATCTTAGACGTTCATTTGATGAAACAATACCGGATCGGTATGAATTTAATTTTGTTTCTGCCAAGGGAAAAAAGGGACTGGGATCTGTGACTGCTGTTTATTTACCAGATAGCGGTCAAACAATAGCTTCTATGATCGATATAACTCAGCAAAATAAAGACAAAATATCTATACAGCGACTGACTCAGATGTATGCAACTTTGAGTCAATGTAATCAGGTGATTATCCATGCACTAAATCCCCAAGAGCTTTTTGAGCAGATCTGTAAATATGCCGTTACCCTCGGTGGGATGAGTATGTCATGGATAGGTCTTGTCGATGAGCAAGAGGAGACGATATGTCTCGCTGCTTCTTACGGAGATGTGCATCATTATCTTGATGAAATCGAAATTTCTACCCGCGGGGATGTTCTTTTTGGACAAGGACCTACCGGTACTGCCGTTCGTGAAAAACATCCAGTTTGGTGTCAGGATTTTATGAATGATCCTTCTACGGCTCCGTGGCAGGAAAAAGCTAAAACAATGGGCTTACAAGCTTCTGCTTCGATCCCTTTTTATCAAAACGGCAAAGTTATAGGAGCTTTTACCCTTTATTCTACCACCCTGAATGCATTTGATACATTAAGTCAAAAATTAATTCAAGAAATGACAACAGAACTCAGTTTTGCTATGGACAATTTTGACCGTGAAGCGAAGCAAAAAGCTTCACAAAACCGTTTAATACAAACAGAAAAACTGCTAGAAGATATGAGTGCAATGGCTCACGTGGGAGCATGGGAGTTCAATCCAAAAACCGGCGAGGGAGAGTGGACAGCCGAAGTTGCCCGTATACATGATATGGATCCAACTGATTCAACCTCTTTAGAAATAGGACTCAGCGTATATCACGGTGAGTGGCTCGAAAAAATTAAAAGTGCCATAGATACTGCTGTTCATTGTAGTGTTCCTTATGATATAGAACTCCAAATGACAACACCGAAGGGAAATCAAAAGTGGCTTCGTACCATCGGTGTTCCTGTTGTCGCAAACAATGGAGTCGTCAGTATTCGCGGTTCAATGCAGGATATTACCGCTCAAAAAACGGCGCAGGATCAAGTTGAGTGGTTGGCGCATTTTGATGCTTTGACGGGATTGCCAAATAGACTATTACTTAACGATAGGGCTCAGCATGCGATTAGTATTGCTGATAGAAATAACACTTCAGTAGCCGTAATGCTTCTTGATCTGGATCATTTTAAAAATATCAACGATACGCTTGGACACTCTGTGGGTGACACTCTTTTGGTTGAAATTGCTTCACGCATGAAGTTGATTACACGATATGGTGATACTCTTTCTCGTCAAGGGGGTGATGAGTTCGTTATTCTGCTTCCAGACGCTGACGTTGATGGAGCTATTCACTTCGCTGAGAAGGTGACACATATTATTTCTCAAGTATATCAGATTGAAGATCATGATCTTACAGTTACTCCATCCATCGGAATCGCCATGTACCCGATGGATGGTAAAGATTTTCAGACTTTATTTCAAGCTGCTGATGTTGCGATGTATCGTGCAAAAAATGATGGGCGCAACTGCTATCGTTTTTATACTTCTGAACTTCAAATAAGTGCAGCTCGTAATCTTCAAATTGAAAATGCTTTACGTCAGGCAATAGAAAATAATGAATTAGAGGTTTATTATCAGCCGCAGATCGATGCGATGACAGAGAAATTAGTTGGAAGTGAAGCTTTGCTTCGCTGGAAACATCCAACACTTGGAATGGTTTCTCCAGCAGAGTTTATCCCTATTGCAGAAAGTAGTGGACAAATTATTGCCATTGGCGAGTGGGTGCTTCGTACTGCCTTAGAGCAGCTGAAAAAGTGGATAGATGAAGGAATGAAACCTTTTCTTATGGCTATCAATCTCTCAGCTGTTCAATTTCGCCATCCTAAACTTATCTCTCTAGTTTTAAGTGCGTTAGAAGAGAGTGGAGTTTCATCCGAGTATCTTGAGTTGGAGCTTACAGAAAGTATTACGATGCAAGATCCAATGGATGCCATAGCTATTATGAATGAGCTTCACAGTCATGGGATACGAATGTCAATCGATGATTTTGGAACTGGATATTCATCTTTGAGTTATCTCAAAAAATTCAGCGTATATAAACTGAAAATAGATCAATCCTTTATTTGTGATATTAATGAAAATCTTGATGATAGAAATATTGTCAAAACAATAATCAGTATGGCTCACAATCTTAACATGATAACGATTGCGGAAGGTGTGGAGACAAGAGATCAGTTAGAGTTTTTACAACAAAACGGCTGTAATGAGATACAAGGATATTACTTTAGCAGGCCGATCCCAGCGAGTGAATTTGAGGTTTTCGTAAAACAGCACATCGCAAAATGTTAAAGTAGATTAGGTTTTAAGAAAAACTTATGCTACAATTCGCTTTCAAAAATTTTAAAAGAAAGTGGGTGATGTGAATGCCTGGTATCGTATTACGCCATGACGATAATTTTGATGCTTCTTACCGCCGTTTCAAGAAACAAACAGATAGAAATCTGATTGTGACAGAAGCGCGTGCTCGCCGTTTCCACGAAACAGCGACTGAAAAGCGTAAAAAAGACAAAATTAGCGCTCGTAAGAAAATGCTTAAACGCCTCTACATGATGAGACGTTATGAATCACGCCTGTAGTAATTAGTCCCTTTGGGGACTTTTTGCTCAACCTCTGTCAATTTCCTGCATCAATCATTTAATCTGATATAATTTTAATAACACCCAAGTAAACCATTTAAAGGTACTCTTATTTTTTTAATTAATACACCCATATCTGAGCAATTTAGCTCATTTTATACAAAAAACAAGTTTGAAGATTTCGAAACTGCAATCGAGTATTTCACCGTATTTGGCGGAGCAGAGATCAAAATTGATACTACAAAATCGCTTGATGAGCTTATTATCGCTCATATTTTGACTAACTACAACTTTTTACATAAGCAAGTTTCTCAGCTTGTAGATGTCGAAAAAGTTCCACTTTTGAGTGCTCTCGCTCTTGGTGATGGACGTATCCACTCTGCATTTAAACGAGCACGTGTATCCGATGCAAATGCTAGTGAGATAGCACAAGAGCTGATGGATACAAATGTTGTACGACTTTTAAAATCAAGAAAACTCTTTACAAGCTGGGTAGATGATGAAAGAGTGAGCGATAAACTTCTTTTTACGACTCCATTTTTAAGATTTTGGTTTGCTTTTGTCGCACCTATTTTTAAAGGGATTAAAGAAGGAAATTACGCTGAGTTCAATACACGCTATGAAAATAAGATAGTAGAGTTTAGAGAAGCTGTATTTAAAGAACTTTCTTATGCGCTCATCGCTAAAAGTTTTGAAGAGGATAAGATCGTTGAGATCGCAGGATATTGGGATAGAGATGTTGAAATGGATATCTATGCAAAAACCGCTTCTGGGAAAAATATACTCGGTACATGTAAGTATTCAAATGCCAAAGTGAAAAAGAGTGAGATAGTTAAACTTCAAGAACTAAGTGCAAAAGCAAAGATCAAAGCTGATATTTTTGTTCTTGTTGCAAAGAGTGGATTTTCAACAGAAGTAAGAGCTCTCAAAGGCGAAGATCT
>Ga0007798_10000331_pt1 | contig 18106 bp, 16 predicted proteins | sample CryBogmetaGMA17M_FD_60370 | JGI IMG/M metagenome (GOLD analysis project Ga0007798, IMG submission 60370) | Freshwater microbial communities from Crystal Bog, Wisconsin, USA - MA17M | ecosystem: Environmental > Aquatic > Freshwater > Lake | place: Crystal Bog, Wisconsin, USA | collected 2009-07-06
GCAAATCTTAATCAGCCACTCTTTCAAAGAATGATTATTGAAGCACCAGGAACTTATCATCACAGTATCATTGTAGCGTCTCTTGTGGAGGCAGCAGCCGAAGCTATCGGAGCTAATTCTCTAATGGCAAAAGTAAGCGCCTACTATCATGATATTGGTAAACTGACTAAACCTCAGTACTTTATTGAAAACCAGCCCAATTTTGATAACAGACATGACAAGTTATCTCCAAAAATGAGCAGTTTGATCATAATTTCTCATGTAAAGGATGGTTGCGAACTTGCCTCTCAAGTCAAACTTGGCCGACAGATTATTAGCATCATCCAACAACATCACGGCAATAATATTGTCAGCTATTTTTATGACAAGGCCAAAAAAAATAAAGATGAATCGATTCGTTCTTTATCGGAAAGCGATTTCCGTTATCCAGGACCAAAGCCACAAACTAAAGAAGCAGGTTTGGTAATGCTAGGTGACGTTATTGAAGCATCTTCGCGCACCCTATCTCATCCAACTCCGGCACGAATTCGTTCTTTGGTCAGAGAAAGAATTGAACAAATCTATATGGAAGGACAACTTGATGAATGCGAATTAACATTAAGAAATCTCAATACCATAGCAGAGACATTCACTAAAATTCTTACCGGAATTTTTCACCATCGTGTTGATTATCCAGAATCAACATCAAAAGTAACTAATGGCAATAAATATACTAATGCTAATGCAAATACAAATCGAAAACAAGCAGACCAAAATTAAAATAGAACGGCGTAAAATCCGCAGCACTGTCCTGAAACTACTAAAAATTATGGACTGCGCAAATATGGAACTAAGCATTTCATTTGTGGATGATAATGCAATTAAACAATTAAATGCCGACTATTTGCAAAGAGATAACACGACAAATGTCCTTTCTTTTTCTTTGCACGAAGGTGAATACGGTAATATCAATCCGGATATTTTGGGTGATATAGTTATTTCCGCAGAGACAGCGCAAAGAGACGCAGCCATTGGTGATCTTTCTTTATCTGAAGAAATTGATTTTTTAATAATCCATGGACTGCTTCATTTGCTCGGCTTCAATCACGAAAACACAACTAAAGCTCAAACAACTAAAATGCAGATAAAAGAAAAAGAGTTATTCGGAATTTTGAACTGCGACAAGTCAAATATGGACTAATTCCATTTCATTTTACAATTAAAACTTGACCGGGCTTGATTTTTTCGCCGGGGAAATTATTTAGCTGCTTCAATTTTTCCGAAGTAGTATTATTCTTTCTAGCAATTATTGATAAATTATCACCTCTTGTAACTATGTATTTGTTTGTACCCAAATTATCCACATCCGCAGCGGATAACGTTTGATTGGCTACTTTTATTTTTTCTCCATCTCTCTTTACTGTCTGCGTTCTTTTATTCTTTGATCTTAGTTTGTTTTTTGATAACCGGGCTTCACGGAATATAGGGATATTCAACATTTTCCCAACAACCAACCCTTTTTTTGTACTTTTTTTATTATACGAAATTATATTTGCTGACGAAACCTTATATCTTTTCGCAATAGAAGCAACTGTTTCGCCGCTTTTTACCCTATGCTTGATGAAAACAGTTCGACCGGTAAAGCGTGGTTTTACGGTCTCCGGTATTTCACTTACTACTAAATTAAACTTGGCTAAAGCTTCCGTAGGGATTTTTAATTCATATTCGCTATCCGGAGTTATTTTGTGTCTTAATTCTGAATTAAGCAGATTCATTACATCTTCGGATACTTCAATTTTCATGGCAATATCCTGAAGCTTCATGACTTTATTAACTTTGACCGTGCTATATGGAATTGGCTTCTCGGTTGTATTACCCAAATTAATTCCATATTTTTGCGGATTCTTGATTATATGTAAAGTAGCCATAAATCTGGGAACATAGCGTGCCGTCTCCCGAGGCAACTGATTATATAGATCCCAAAAACGGTCAAAGTAATTGATGTGCTGTCTGGATATGACCCGCAGAACCCTACCCTCCCCACAATTATATGCTGCCAAAACTGTAAGCCAATCGCCAAACATACCGTGCAATTCCTTTAAATAGGCGATTGCCGCTTGTGTTGATTTTTCCACATCCATGCGTTCATCGACCCATTCATCGCGACTCAGGCCGAATTTATAGCCGGTGGAAGGAATAAATTGCCACAAACCGAGAGCCCGGGCACGCGAATAAGCCTGTATTTTAAAACCACTTTCCACCAAAGGAAGCCAAAACAACTCTTCTGGAATGCCTGCCTTTTTTAACTCTTTTAGAATAATGGAACGATAAAGGCCTGACCGCTGATAAGAGGAAATAAAAAAATCGCGTTCTATTCCCTGAAATGATCGGATTTCCTTTTCTACATCGGCATTAAGAATCATCGGTATTTCACTGGCTTTACCGTTAGTAACGGTTTGTTTGGCTGAATATACAGATAATATGCGTTTGGAAATTAGAAGACGTAAGTCATCTTTTTGCCTTGATACAGCCACATCTCCGTTGGTATCGAGAACTAATGAATACGCTTTATCCAAGGTATTTAATGTATTTTCCACATCTCCTTTTTCCCAAAAAATATCGGCAACTTCCAGTAAATCTAGTGCCTTTTCCATTAAATCCTGCTCTTCTTCTGTCTTACGCTCTCGATTGGTCTGCTTCGGAGGAGTAATAGAATCTGCGGTACTTTTATCGGATATATTAACAGCTTGTGGATTATCTTGTTTTTTAGGCGATACAACCGCATTACTGCTTTCGGTATTATCAATTGTATTTTTTTCCGGTAAATTTTCAGCGAAACATAAAGAGGAAATAATTAAACACAAACAAAAAATAAAACAAATAGCTAAGTAATTTTTTATTTTTATCATCAAGACCGGCTCCTAAGCATTTCTTTGAAATATGTATGTATCTCTCTATCTAACATCACAACACTTAGACAATTCCCTGATTTTTGTCGTGTAGTTCATAGCATAGTTTTTGTTTTTCCCAAAATTCTTTTAACTTTATTTTAAATGATCTTGCGGAAGAGAGCGACTTGTTGAATTCATGAGATATGCTTGGATGAACTCATCTATATCTCCATCAAGCACTTTATTGGCGTTGCCATTTTCCAAATTTGTCCGGTGATCTTTAACCAACTTATATGGATGTAAAACATATGATCGAATCTGACTGCCCCACGCAATGTCTTTTTTAAGTTTATTTACTTCATTTTTTTCATCATTTTTTTGTTGCAGTTCCTTTTCATAGAGCCGTGACTTAAGATACTTCATCGCCATTGCTTTGTTCTTGTGCTGAGAACGTTCATTCTGACATTGCACAACTATTCCCGATGGCAAATGCGTAATTCTAACAGCAGAATCAGTTTTATTTACATGTTGCCCGCCTTTACCACCGGCACGAAAAGTATCAATACGTAAATCATCTTCATTGATTTCAATTTTTATCTCATCATCAACTTCCGGATAGACAAAGACGGATGCAAAAGAAGTATGCCGTCTTGAATTAGCGTCAAACGGCGATATGCGAACGAGTCGGTGGATACCGATTTCCGCTTTAGCATAACCATAGGCGTACTCACCTTCCACAGTGCAAGATACGCTTTTAATACCGGCTTCATCTCCGGGCAGATAATCGATAATTTTTGTAGTAAATCCTTTTTTTTCAGCCCAGCGCAAGTACATACGCAGCAATATTTCCGCCCAGTCCTGCGCTTCTGTTCCTCCTGCTCCAGCGTGAATTGATATAATAGCGTTCATTGGATCTTGTTCGCTGGAGAGCATCATTTTAATTTCTTCCTGACACACGGAAGAAGTAAGCGCGTCCATGTCACAGGCTAAATCCTGCAGGACATTCTCTTCTTTCTCTTGAAACGCAATATTCCAAAGAATATCTATGTCAATAATTTCTTTATTAAATTTTCTCCAATTATCCAGTTTATTGGTAAGTTTCGTCTTTTTTTGAAGAATTTCACGAGCCTTATCCTGATCTTCCCAGAAATCATTTTTTGCGGACAATACTTCCAAATCCCTAATCTTTAATTCTAATTCCGCAACGTCAAAGACAGTCCCCTATATATTTAATTCGTTTTTTTAAATCACTAATTTTTTCTTGAATATTTTCTGTCTGCATTCCTTAACCTCCCTTTTAAGCTCCATAATAAACAAAAGATACATAAAATAAAAGAAGCCCCTACTAATAGATCATCATGTTCCGCGTAAAAAGTAGGTATCTTTAATAATTTTACATTGCCCTTCAAGGAATCTTTTTGGAAAATATTTGTCTTTGCTACAATTTGCCCCCGTGGGTCAACAATTGCCGATATGCCGGTATTGGCTGCCCTTACCAGATATAAACGCGTTTCCACGGCTCTAAAAACGGTCATGGATAGGTGCTGATAGGGTGCGGAAGTGGAACCAAACCAGGCATCGTTTGTAATATTGACTAATATTTCGGCGGATTCATTTTTATACACTCTGGCAGCGAAAGGCAGGATCCCTTCATAACAGATTAAAACTCCTATTTTTCGGCCTGCCGCAGATAAGGGGAAATATCCATCACCTGTGCTAAAATCACCAATTCCGGCGGTTAGTCCATTAATGAAAGGAAACACATTTCGCAAGGGAACGTATTCACCATAAGGAACGAGATGAACTTTATCATATTTACCTTTGACTTCGCCATCCGAAGATAAGAGATATGCGCTATTATAAAAATCAACGTAATGACTTCTTCGTAAATAACTAATAGATCCGAATATAAAATCACTTTTTGTCTTAATCGCTAAATTTCTTATCTGTCTGCTTAAATCATTATCATCCTGAAAATTAAACGGAATGGCTGTTTCCGGCCAGACAATTAGTCCACCACTTGCCGGTATATTCTTTAAAGAAATATCTTCATAGATATTAATAGTTTCTTTCTTATAACTTTCATTCCATTTTATCGATTGATCAATATTGCCTTGTATTAATGATACTTCCATTGATGGTGTTGATGGATTTTGCAATATTTTATCAATACTATTTGCCCGAAAGATTCCGTAGATGTATACACTGATGAGAATCAGGGATACTGCTGTTGTTATGATGTATTCCCGCTTAGATCTTTTAGTGATAATTTCAAATAAAGAAACATTGACCATAATAATTAAGAAGGACAAACCATAGACGCCCAAAATATCGGCAAATTGAATAAGATATAAATTAAGATACTGGGAATAACCAAGGTTCTCCCAGGGAAACCCGGTGAAAAGCTGCGATTTACAATATTCCAGACAAACCCACAAAACAGGAGCTATTAAATACAGAGGGATCTTCCGTCTGAAATAAACGATCCCAGCCGCAAATATGGCCAGATAAAGGCTTAAATAACAAGCTAATAGCAGCATAATTATGATACCAAGATATATAGGCAGGTATCCATAATTAATCACTACATAGGCAATCCAGTAGATTATTCCTACATAACCGACAATTCCGGTGATGAAACCCAGCAGTATTGCCTGCCGAATTGATGTTACACTATATAATGCAAATAGAAGCGGAACAAAGGCGAACCATGCGACAAAGCCAGAACCATACTTGGGGAAAGATAATATCAGCAAAGCTCCGCTTAGAATTGCGAATAAAATGTTCCACTTTAAATTTTCATTCAGCCGGAAATTGCCAGGAGGAATTATCTTATTTTTCATTTGAATTAGTTTTTTTGATTTCCTTGATTTTAACTTTTTTAATACTGCGCTCATCGGCATTTTCTATCACGATATCCAATCCGTTTATATGCAAATTCTCGCCCGTTAGGGGAATCCTTTTTGTATAATTTAATATCAAGCCACTGACTGTTTCAAATCTTCCTCTTTCCAGAATGATATTGAAATACTCCTCAATCTTTTCAATTTCTGTTCGTCCATCTACCGTTATTGATCCGTCGGTTAACTGAAAAATGCCATCAGCACCGGTATTAGTCTCGTGCTCGTCACGAATTTCTCCTACAATTTCTTCGAGTAGATCTTCTAGAGTCACTAAACCGGATGTTCCGCCGTATTCATCAATTACAATCGCGATGTGTTTTTTATTTTCTTTTAATTCATAAAACAACAAATGGGTGTTTTTGGTCTCCGGGATATAATATGGTTTGATAAGACATGATAAAATATCTTCCTTAGTGATTTGCTGCGACCAAAACTTAAGTAGGTCTTTGACATTTAATATGCCGATAATATTATCAATTGTTCCGCGATAGACGGGGATGCGTGTATGGCGGGATTCTATTACTTCCTGAATAATTTCCTCGATAGTCGCTTCCGTGCTGACAGCAACTATCTGTGTGCGAGGAATCATTATTTCACGAACCAGAATATGGGTAAATGCTAATATATTTTCAATCATCTCACGCGAGGACGCATCGACAAAACCATTTCTTTGCGCTTTTGTAAGCATCGCTTTAATTTTTTCTTCAATATATTTTTTATTGCGCCGAAAAAATATGTTCGAAATAATTTTCATAATTTTTCTAAAATACACCTGACTTATAAACCACGTAAATGCTCCGGCCTGATCTTTTTCATATCTTTTTTATTAATCACTGAACTAATCAGTTTTAAAACACTTTCTTCTTGAAATGGTAAATTAGCCTTTATTGGTAAATAATTAGAGGCATGATTAGAAGTGAAATAGCAATTAGTAAAATTTGAATTTGCAATAATCAGATATAATTCTCGTATGAAACCAAATTTATCCGGCAATACAAAGCGGCCAGCCATATAATCATCATACAAAGGTGTCTCAGGTACAAGCATCAAGGTAAGGGCGCCTGCATAGTCCGGATCCATGTCCGTCAATATTTTTGCCGTATCCAAGGCATGTTCAACACTTTTTTCAATTCCACCCAATCCCAGTATAACAGTCACCGAAAGTGCAATCCCTGCTTCTTTAATCCGGTGCGCTGCTTCCACCATTTGTTCATAGGTTGCACCTTTAGAAATCTTTTGCAGCAATTCAATATTTCCTGTTTCCACACCAAGATATATTATTTTTAAACCCAATTCTCTTAGTTTTTTCAATTCATCAACGCTTTTTCTTAATATGCTTTTGGCATTAGCGTAAGTTCCAATTCGCTTTAGAGTCGGTATGTTATCATTAATTAGTTTAAGTATTTCTTCAAGACGTAGTTGCGGTATAATTAACGCATCTCCATCACATAAAAATACTTTTTCTACGTGACCATAAGATCTTGCTTCAGTAAGATCTTTGGTTATCAGTTCAATGGGTTTAATTTTGAATTTTTTTTGCCGGTATGTTCCACAAAATGTACATTTATTATGCGAACACCCGACCGTGACTTGCAAAAGTAAACTGTATGCTTCACTTGGCGGTCTTATTATTAGCCCTTCATAATCCATATTTATTCTTTCTCTCAAAACGACTATTTTTACGGGAAGTGATTATAATTGTTGAGAAGTTTATATCAATAATCATTAAAAAGCAAGTTTTGGTCAAACGACTGGTATTGTACCTATGCTTCGCAGGATAATTAGATCTGCAAGCCTCAGCACACTCTGTTTCTGAAGTTTGAGGTTCATTAAAATAGTCCCACTTAGCTTCGCACGTGGGATAATTCAACTTACAGATATTACTGCGTTGTGCTTGTAATATCTGAGTTTCATTAGAATTGGAGTTTTGCAAAAAAAAGGGAGCCACCATACTGGCTGACTCCCTTAGATTTTCTGGCGGGGCCGAGGGGACTTGAACCCCTGTCCTCCGGCGTGACAGGCCGGCGTTATAACCAACTTAACTACGACCCCAAAAAATCTTTTTTTCACTTCCCCAAATTATAAAATGGTAGGCGGAACAGGACTTGAACCTGTGACATCCACGGTGTAAGCGTGGCGCTCTCCCAGCTGAGCTACCCGCCCGTAATGCCAAAAAAACGCTGTGAGGCTTTTAGCAATATTGATATTTCTTGTCAAGCAAATATAAAAAAAGTAAGTACCGCTTAATTTACTGACGAAGTATTCATTAAGACATCATGAGCGGTGGTTACACCAAATTTAACTTCTTCATCAAAAGCAATCTTGAGCACTTCATCAATATGATCAACGAAAATGATTTTCAACGCATTTTGTACATTTTGTGGTACTTCTGCCAAGTCTTTTTCGTTATCTTTGGGTATAATAACCATCTTAATGTTACCGCGATGAGCAGCCAGAATCTTTTCTTTTAGGCCGCCTATAGGCAAAACCCTTCCTCTTAAAGTAATTTCACCAGTCATTGCCATGTCGGAACGAACTTTTTTCTTCATCAACGCCGAAGCAATAGAAGTGGCCATGGCAATTCCCGCTGAAGGGCCATCCTTGGGAATTGCTCCTTCCGGTACATGGACGTGAATATCAATTTTTTTATAAAAGTTCTTGGGCAAACCGAATTGCTCCGCTCGAGCACGAATGTAAGTCAGGGCTGCCTGAACAGATTCCTGCATTACATCACCTAATTTCCCGGTCATTACCATCTTGCCTGTACCTTCCATAATGGAAGCTTCTATAACTAGAAGTTCACCGCCAACTTCCGTCCATGCGAGTCCAATCGTGAGACCAATTTCGCTCTTGCCCTCTATTTCTCCATGGCGGTATTTTGGCACACCCAAATATTTGGAAATAGATTTGGAGCTAATTATCAATTTCTTCTTGCTGCCGTTATTGACGATTTCCTTAGCCACTTTACGGCAAACGGAAGCGACTTCCCTTTCCAGATTCCTAACTCCAGCTTCCCGCGTGTATTGCTGGATGATTCTTAATAATGCTCCACGCGAAAATTCAATGTTTTCAGGAAGTAAGCCGTTAGCTTCCAATTGTTTTGCTATTAGGAATTTTTTCGCTATTTGCAGTTTTTCCAATTCCGTGTATCCGGCAATCCGAATTACTTCCATTCTGTCCTGCAAAGGAGCAGGTATAGTCTGCAAAACATTAGCCGTAGTAATAAACATGATATCCGATAAATCATAGTCGACATCAAGATAATTGTCATTGAATGCTTTATTTTGCTCCGGATCAAGAACTTCGAGTAGTGCAGAAGACGGATCTCCCCTGAAGTCTGAGCTGAGTTTATCAACTTCATCCAAACAAAAAACGGGATTATTCGAACCGGCCTTTTTTAATGATTGGATAATTTTCCCCGGCATAGCTCCAATGTAAGTCCGGCGGTGACCACGAATCTCAGCCTCATCACGAACACCTCCCAGAGAAATACGAACAAATTTTCGATTTGTCGCCCGAGCTACTGATTTAGCAATTGATGTTTTTCCCACTCCAGGCGGACCAACCAGACACAGAATAGGACCTTTGTTTTTCTTTGCCAGTAATTGTACGGCAAGATATTCGATGATACGTTCTTTGACCTTTTTCAATCCATAATGATCTTCTTCAAGGATGTTTTCTGATTCCCTCAAAGTGAATTTGTTTTCTGTTTTATCTGCCCATGGCATATCAATCAGCCAGTCAATGTAATTTCTTACTACTGTAGCTTCTGCCGACATCGGCGCCATCATTTGTAATTTTTTTATTTCCTGCCGAACTTTTTTCATTGCCTCTTCCGACAGCTTCTTTTGTTTGAGTCGTTTTTCTATATCAGCAATCTCATTGCGAAATTCATCTTTTTCACCCATTTCTTTTTGAATAGCGCGCATTTGCTCATTGAGATAATAATCCTTCTGCGTTTTCTCCATTTGCTTTTTCACACGCCGCTTGATTTTTTCTTCGACTTGCAAGATTTCAATTTCGGAGAGCATCAGCGAATAAATTGATTCCAGACGTTCGCCGACGTCGAATATCTCCATAATTTTCTGTTTGTCTTCCAATTTTACATTGAGATGAGTTACCACAACATCAGCAAGCTTGGATCCATCTTCAATTGCCACTATTGTTCCCATCATCTCGACATGAACCTTCTTGCTTAGTTTAAGATACAATTCGAAAGATTCTTTAATGCTACGCATTAATGCTTGCTTTTTCACATCGCTTTGGTCGTCAATATCTTCTATCTCTCTGACTTTAACGAGGAAATAATCATCATTCTTTAAATATTCTTTTATGGCTCCGCGCATTTTGCCTTCGACTAAAACCTTTACTGTTCCATCCGGCAATCGCAACAATTGAATAATAATTCCAATGGTACCAACCAGATAGATGTCTTCTTGAGAGGGATCGTCTTTCTTGGCATTTTTCTGAGCAACCATGAAAATACTTTTCTCATCTTTCATGGCTGATTCTAATGCAGCAATGGACTTCTCTCTTCCGACAAATAATGGCACAATCATGTGCGGAAAAACGACAACATCTCTTAAGGGCAAGAGAGGTATTACAAACTGTTTATTTTGATCATTAAATTCTTTGCCTTCAACCATGTTTTTATTCCATATATTTCTTAAGCTGATTCAGATTTGGTTTCATAAATTAATATTGGTTTTTCTTTATTAGTTACGACTTCTTCACTAATTACACATTCCTTTATATCGCGCTGCGAAGGAATGTCATACATTACTTCCAGCATTGTATTTTCCAGTATGGATCGTAAACCTCGCGCTCCAGATTTTCTCTCCATAGATAATTTAGCGACCGCTCGTAATGCTCCATCGGTAAACTTTAAAGTCACATTTTCCAATTCAAATAATTTTTTGTATTGTTTAATAATAGAATCTTTTGGTTCCATTAAAATACGGACTAAAGTCGATTCATCCAAATCATCCAGTGTGGCAATGACCGGCAGACGGCCGATAAACTCCGGTATTAATCCAAATTTCAACAAGTCTTCCGAACGCACTTCGGCAAGTACTTCCCCAACTCTTTTTTCCTTTTTACTTTTAATTTTAGCGCCGAAACCAACGCAATTAGCACCCAAACGCTTGGAAATTATACTTTCCAGATCATTAAAAGCACCGCCGCAAATAAATAAAATATTAGTGGTATCAACTTGAATAAATTCCTGCTGCGGATGCTTGCGGCCACCTTTAGGCGGAATATTGGCCATTGTTCCTTCCATAATCTTCAATAGTGCCTGTTGAACGCCTTCGCCGGAGACATCTCTTGTTATAGACGGATTACCTGATTTTTTGGCGATCTTGTCAATTTCATCTATATAGACAATACCTTTTGAGGCTCTGGCAACATCATAATCGGCGTTCTGCAGTAAACTCAAAATTATGTTTTCAACGTCTTCGCCGACATATCCGGCTTCTGTAAGTGTTGTGGCATCGGCAATGGTAAAAGGAACGTTGAGAAATTTTGCCAGCGTTTTCGCCAGCAGAGTTTTCCCTGAACCAGTCGGACCGACTAAAAGAACATTGCTTTTTTGAATTTCAATACCGTCGGAATCTATATGGGAAAATAACCTTTTATAATGATTATATACGGCAACAGACAATATTTTTTTTGTTTTATCCTGGCCGATTACGTATTGATCCAGGAATTTCTTAATTTCTTTTGGTTCCGGTAGAACTTTTTTTGGTCCTTTTTCTACAGTTTTCTCTTCTTCTTCCTCAACAATGCACCGACAAAGCTCAATACATTCATCGCAAATATATGCTGTTGGACCGGCAACCAGTTTTCTTACTTCACTTTGCATTTTCCCGCAAAATGAACAAAAAAGCATGCCCTGCCCCATTCGATTGTCCTTACTTCTTTTTATCACTAATTATCTCCTTTACTTACTGGCAAGTGATGATGACTTTCTAATTATAATGTCGTCAATTAAACCATATTCTTTAGCTTGCTGGGAAGTCATAAAGTAATCACGTTCCGTATCATTCATTATTTTGGAAAGCGACTGCCCGGTTAAATCAGCCAGAATCTGGTTTAACTCTTCCTTCAATCTTAATATTTCCTTTGCCTGAATGTCAATATCTGTTGCCTGCCCCTGAAATCCTCCCAATGGTTGATGGATTAATATGCGTGAATGAGGTAGCGAATATCTTTTGCCTTTTTCACCTGCCGCAAGCAAAATTGCCGCCATACTGGCAGATTGACCCATACAAACTGTAGAAATGGGAGGCTTGATGTATTGCATCGTATCATAGATTGCCATACCGGAGCTTACATGACCACCTGGTGAATTTAAGTAAAAAAATATTTCTTTGTCAGGATCTTCAGACTCCAAATATAGCATTTGAGCGACGACTACATTGGCGACATTATCATCAATCGCTGTCCCCAAAAAAATTATCCTATCCTTTAATAAACGAGAATAAATATCAAAAGCTCTTTCACCTCGTCCATCTTGCTCAACCACCATGGGAATTAAATTCACTATTTACCCTCCACAGCTATACCAATTTTTTCTACAACCTTAATATTGGCCTTTTGTTCAATAAAGTCAAATACCTTTTTTTGAATTAATTCAGTCCTGAGATTATCTTTCCTGTCTTCTTTTTCGAAAGCAGTTCTTATTTGCTCATAATCCCGCCCATGTTTTGCAGCTAATTCCCTGATATGCTGATCTAAATCTTTTTCTTCCACCCCAATAGCTTCTTTTTGGGCAATCTTTTTAAGCAGCAAGAATGATTTTACGATTTTTTCGGCCTCTTCTTTAAATTTATCGTGCATTTTGAAGCTTAATTCCATAGCACCAGTCTCATCCATGCCGGCAGAAGTCATTCTTTTTTGAGTGTCAGCCATCATATAAAAAATCTGTTTTTCTACAAGCGATGGAGGAACTTCAAAATCATTAGCTTTAAGGATATTTTCCATTATTTTATTTTGCATATTAGTTTCAGTCATGCGCTGGCAATCCTGTTCCAAAGATTCACGCGCGTCATTTTTCAACTCATCCAACGAATTATATTTGTCAAAATTCTTAATGAAATCTTCATCAATCTCCGGCAATTTTTTTTCTTTAATATCTTTAATCGTTACTGTAAAAATCACATCTTTTCCCGCAAATTTCTTTTCCTGGTAATCTTCAGGGAATTTAACTTTAATCGCCTTTGTTTCGCTATTTTTCATACCGACTAACTGCTCCTCAAAGCCCGGAATAAATCTCTTGGAACCAAGCTCCAGGGGATAGTTATCGGCTTTCAGTTCCTGATGAGATACACCATCAAGACTGCCAGCGAAATCAAGTGTAACATAATCACCTATAATTGCTGCCCGGTTATCTCTAATTTCTTCCATTGTAGCAAACATTTGCCTTATTTCTTTGAGCCTGTTTTCCAAATCAGTTTCAGTTATTTGAATTTTTTCCTTTTCCAATTCAATTCCATTATAACCTTTCGGTTCAAAATCCGGCTCTGTTTCAAAAGAAGCCGTAAAAGAAAAATTAGTATTATCCTTAAATCCGTCTTGTTTAATATCTGGTCTGGAAAGAGCCATTATTCCCTTATCTTCGAGTGCCTGCCAATAAAATTTATTGATAATATTGGTAATTGTTTCTTCTTCAGCATGATCTTTAAAATGACTTTCTAATACCTTACGGGGAACTTTTCCCGGACGAAAACCTTTAATTTTTGCTTTTTTACCAAGATCACGATAAACAACATCAAGTTCTTCCTTTACTTCATTCCAAGGTATTTCAAACGACATCTTTTTCTTCACCAAGCTTATTTCTTCCATAGTTATTGCAACTTCACTCACTGGGACATATCTCCTTTATCTTTTAAATATTAAATAATTACGGTTACTTGGTGCGAGAGAAGGGATTTGAACCCTTATCCGCTGAGCGGGCTGGATCCTAAGTCCAGTGCGTCTTCCAATTCCGCCACTCTCGCTTGTATATTTCTATGTTTTCATTATATATTCATTACGCTACTAAATGTCAACGCGGATTGTTATCAATCATCTTCCCAATGGATTTTATACTTGTGAAAAAAATGATAAAGATGGTCGGGGCGAGTGGATTTGAACCACCGGCCCTCTGAACCCCATTCAGATACGCTACCAGACTGCGCCACGCCCCGACATGCTGCAAAGTGTTGAGGTGATTACCACCATCCTGAAATCATGTCAAGGACAAACGAAAAGTGACAATTTTTTAAAATACTAGCTAGTCTGACTGCACTATTCGGTATATTTAAGATAAGATGTATCAAAATAATCCTTGAACTAAAGATGCCAATGAAGTAAATTTAACCATGCAAACTTATTCGAACATATGCTTTATCAAATTTTGCAAAGCTTTACCTTTAAAGTCCGCTGTTGCTGTTTTTGCGTTAACCGTGAGCACATTCAATATTGCGCATGCCGATATTTATAAATACACGGACAATGATGGTGTTCTGCATTTAACCAATGTACCTTCAAATCCCAACGCTAAATATGTCCTAGTTCTAAAAGAAAAACGAATTCTTTTCCAGCCCGACATTGACTTAAAAAAATACGATAATATTATTACTAAAGCTGCCAATAAATTTAAACTCGATCCGGCCTTGATTAAGGCGGTCATCAAAGCAGAATCTAACTTTAATCATCGAGCGGTTTCACCTGTAGGAGCCCAGGGTTTAATGCAATTAATGCCAGCGACAGCATCTTCACTAAAAGTCGAAGATAGTTTTCATCCGGAAAAAAATATTGAAGGCGGAGCGCGTTACCTGAGTTATCTTCTGACGTTATACAAAGGGGATTTAACTCTTGCCCTTGCCGCTTACAATGCCGGAGAAAAGGCTGTCGCCAAATATAATTATAACGTTCCTCCTTATCGAGAAACTCAAAATTATGTAAAGCGTGTTTTTAGTTATTATAGGTCTTACAGTAAACTATAAAATAAATTTTGCTACTTTTCGACATATAGATATTTACGTAGTTTTGCCAACTTCTTTTCTGTAATTCCTTTGCATTCAGTTAATTGTTCTATCTTTTTATATCTGCCTAATTTACTGCGAAGGTCTAAAATCTTCTTTGCTGTGACTTCACCAATTCCAGATACCAATATCAGATCAGTTTCTGTAACCCGATTAATATCAAGCGGCATACTAATGGCAAGTCGCTTGGATGATTCGATCTTGGCAACGGTAACATTATGATCTTCTGAAACTGAGCTCATCGAAATTTTCATTCCGCTCCGTAGCGGAAAATCTTCTTTGACCAACTCGTCAATATCAATTGATTTTAACAACTGATTGACTGAAGTCTTTAGATCTACAAAATACATTCCTCTACTTTTATCGTTTTCTACAACCTCTACGGCGATTTTTTCCGGAAACTGATTGGCTAATTCCGGAACCCTATAGTTCACTTTTGAACCGGAGATAAAAATAATAAAGGGAATAATCGCTAAAGCTATACAAATGGCGATTATTCCCTTTATTTGCCTTTCGAAAATCATAATTATGCCAATTAGGTATCAGGACATTAAGACTTTGATTGGTTTTGTATAATACCAAGTAAGCTTTAAAAAAGTAAAATCCGAATGTTTGAAAGCAACTTGGTATTAATTATTTTTTCTTTTCCAACCCGAAAGCATCATGAAGAACAGTTACAGCAAGCTCTGTATATTTTCTTTGAATAATACAAGATATTTTAATTTCTGATGTACTGATCATCATGATATTGATACTTTCTTTGGCCATAGTTTTAAACATTTTAGCGGCAACACCGGAATGACTCACCATTCCTACGCCAATTATCGATACCTTTGCTACATCATCATCAACTTCAACTTTTTTGGCTCCAACCGCTTTTGCCGTGACATCTACTATCTTCTGTGCTTCTTTCATTTCTTTTTTAGATACAGTAAAAGTAAGATCTGTGAAACCATCCGCGCTGGCATTTTGAATAATCATATCAACACTGATATTGTTCTCCGATAAAGGCGTAAATAAATTTGCGGCCACACCCGGCTTATCCGGAACACGCACTACAGTTATTTTGGCTTGATCACGATCATAAGTTATACCCGAAACAACTTCTCTTTCCATTTCTTTATCCTCCTTAGTCACCAGTGTTCCTCCTTCATCGGAAAAGCTTGATTTCACATAAACAGGAACATTATATTTTTTTGCCATTTCTACTGAGCGAGGCTGTAAAACTTTAGCACCCGTCATGGCCATTTCCAGCATTTCATCATAAGATATTTTATCCAATCTTCGTGCTTTACTGCAAATATTGGGATCGGTAGTATAAACTCCATCAACGTCTGTAAATATATCACAACGATCTGCCTTTAAAACTGCCGCGAGAGCAACCGCGCTGGTATCAGAACCACCGCGACCGAGAGTTGTAATATTATTATCTTTATCAACACCCTGGAAGCCGGCTACAACAGCAATTGTTCCATGCTGAAGTTCTTTTTGAATTGCTTCCGTATCGATAAGTGAAATTCTTGCTTTCTTATAAACTTTATCTGTTAATATTTTAACCTGAAATCCTAAAAATGATCTTGCCCGATATCCCATAGAATTTAAAACGATAGACAGCAGGCTGACGGTGACTTGCTCACCTGTCGATATTAAGGAATCATACTCTCTTTCGTCAGGAGTTTCGGAAGCCTGATGAGCTAAAGCAATAAGCCTGTCGGTTTCACCGGCCATAGCGGATAAAACCACAATGACATCATTTCCGGCCTTTTTTTCCCGTATCGCTTTTGCGGCTACATTCTTAATTTTTTCGACATTCGCAACCGATGTCCCACCAAACTTCTGAACAACCAAACCCATATTAACTACCCTCCATTTTCTTATCTATCAACTCTCTTAGCCTTCTTTTCGATCCTCTTATAATCATTTTTCTGCTATTTTCATCAACATATTCAAAATTGATAAAAATACTATCGCCAGGAATTAGTTTAGCTATTTTTTCAGCCCATTCAATCACAATAACACCATCGCCTGATAAATACTCCTCATAACCCAAATCTTCAAGCTCTGAATAGTTGTTTAATCTATACACATCAAAGTGGTAAAGTTTACATCGTGCCGGATATTCGTTAATCAAAGTAAACGTCGGGCTGGTTATTTGATATTCTGCGCTTACACCAAGACCTTGCGCTAAACCTTTAGTAAAACAAGTTTTACCGGAACCAAGCTCGCCCGATAACGCGAACAAATCACCATCCTTTGCCTTTTCACCAATAAGTCGCGCAATTTCAATGGTCTGCGCTGCACTATTCGATATTAATTCAATTTTTACGGTTTCCCTTTTCATTTATAATTAGTTTTTATTTAGCATTTATTTATTATTTTTCCAATAATACAATAGCTGTGGCGTAGTTTTTAGTATGCGTCAAGCTCAGATGAATTCTTTTAATTTCTCTTTTTCCTATTTGGATATTGGCTTCACCGTGTAGCGAAAGATCAGGTTTTCCTTGATCATCATGCACTACCTCTATTTCGCACAATTTAACTCCTCTACCCAAGCCAATTCCCAATGCTTTTAAAAACGCTTCTTTCGCCGCAAATCTAGCTCCATAGTGAATTGATGCCTGAATGTGCCTGCCACAGTATTTTATCTCTTCGTCAGAAAAGACCCTTTGTAAGAATTTTTGACCCCATTTTCGAATTATTTTTTCGATGCGCTCATTTTCGACCAGATCTATTCCGATTCCTTGTATCATTATGTCCCTCTAAGCACTGACAATCTCATCCGCCACAGCGCAAACCTTCTTCATTGCCGCAACATCATGTACACGAACAATTTGGGATCCATTAATAATTGCCGCAACTACGGTTGCTGCCGTGCCTTCACTTCTCTCATGAGGCTCACCGCCAATTACTTTCCCAATAAATGATTTCCTCGATGGACCGATCATTATTGGAAATCCTAGTCCTTTCAATTCTGAAAGATTCTTAATAATTTTATAATTATCTTCCGCAGTTTTACCAAAACCTATACCGGGATCAACTACCAAGGATTTTTTATCTATACCAGCGCCCATAGCCTTTTCACTGCTGGTTTTCAAATAAAAGCTAATTTCCCCCATTAAATCATCATAAACCAAATTATTTTTTTGCATGCTTTGAGGATTTCCCCTCATGTGCATCAGAATTACAGCTGCGCCCGCATCCCTGACAGTTTTGGCCATTCTTTTATCGCCACTTAGCGCGCTTATATCATTAACTATTTCAGCACCAGCTGCAAGAGTCTGCCCGGCAACTTGCGCTTTTGTTG
>Ga0007798_10000333_pt1 | contig 18071 bp, 14 predicted proteins | sample CryBogmetaGMA17M_FD_60370 | JGI IMG/M metagenome (GOLD analysis project Ga0007798, IMG submission 60370) | Freshwater microbial communities from Crystal Bog, Wisconsin, USA - MA17M | ecosystem: Environmental > Aquatic > Freshwater > Lake | place: Crystal Bog, Wisconsin, USA | collected 2009-07-06
GGGCAGGATTTCTTTGATTTCTTTGCTGGCCTTGTGCATGTGACCGGGGTACCACTGAATAAGCATAATTTTTTTTAGATTAAGATGATGTTGGATTTAACAGGTAAAATAAGCAAACCGGAACACGCCGATTCAAGACAGTCTTTAACTTTAACGTAAGTATTCACCTCCCCCTTTGAAAAAGGGGGATCGAGGGGGATTTATCTAATAAAATCTCCCCTAACCCCTCTTTTTCAAAGAGGGGGACTGAATAGTTATACTTTAACAGCTAGACTCACCACGAATGGCATGAAGTGTTATGCTTTGCCTTGTGTTTTTTATGATAAAAATCAAAGAAAACCGATGATTTATTTTTGTTAAAAGACTTTTGTCGATTACATTAGCTGACCACAATACCAGATTGCAGCCTTAAAAAGTAGGAAAATCAACATCATGAAAGAGATAACCGTAACAAGCAGTTTTTACGCCTACTTATCAAGACTAAGATGGATTAAACGCTGGGGGCTTAAACGTAATGCCCATGAAGAAAATGTCATGGAGCACAGTTGGGAAGTATCGGTGATTGCGCACACCCTGGCCTTAATCAAAAACCGCTACTACGATGGTGATGTTGACGCCAATGCTATCGCGACCGCCGCGTTGTATCACGATATTACCGAAGTGATTACCGGGGATTTGCCTACGCCTATCAAATATCACTCCAAAGAAATCAATGCGGCCTATAAACAAATAGAAAAACAGGCCGAACTGGAGTTGCTGGCTCTTTTACCAACCGAGCTTCTCGAAGATTTTAAGGTGCTGATTCATCATGAGAACATGCCGGAAGCACATGTGAAAATCATCAAGGCAGCCGATAAAATATCCGCTTATCTTAAATGTCAGGCTGAATTAAAGGCCGGCAATACCGAATTTGAAACCGCCGCACAACAACTGGCCCAAGCGATTGGCGAGTCTGAACAACCAGAAGTTATATTTTTTATGCAGGCTTTTGTGCCCAGTTGTGGATTGACACTGGATGGCCTGATGAAAACTTATTGAGCCGGGATAGCTTTTATTTTGAGTCTGAACCATACTTTAGCCAGCGTATTATTTTTTTTGTATTGATTTCCTGTGCGTTAAGGTGTAATTTCAAAAATCTTAACGACAACAAATCCAGTCGATAATCCGGCTTCCAATTTAAGGCTGCACGATTTTAAAGATAACATCCACTTAAGTTGAAAGCCGATAATCCCCGTCATTTTTTTTGCCAGGCTATTGATAGGCGATGCTGTTAAACAAATATGGATTGATAATTGGCCTGCTCAGCGATTTACTGATTTTTTCTGCTCCCGCAACGAGCGCAGAAACGCTGGAAGATGCTTGGGCTATTGCTATAGAAAATAACCATCAGATCAAATCAGCAAAAGCTGATACCAGCGCATCGGAACAACAGTTATATTCAGCGCAAGGGCAACGGCTTCCAGAACTCAATGTGGGTTCCGGTTATAGCCAATATAATGTAACACAGGCTGCAAAAGCTGAATTCCAGGGTCAGACCGGTCAATTTAACACGTATCAAGCCGGCAGTATGAAAGCCCAGGCTATCGCCTCGGTTCCTGTGTTTACCAGTGGCCGTATCAGTCATAGCATTAATGCCGCCGAAGCCGCCTTGCAGGCCGCGCAGCACAACGAAACCAGCACTGCATTAACGATCAAAATGCAGGTGTCGGAAACTTATATAGCTGTCTTGCGCAGCGAAGGCACCTTGCTGGTTGCGCAAAGTCATGTCGATAATTTAACCGCTCATCATCAGGATGTAAAAAATCTTTTTGATCAGGGTGTCGTTGCCAAAAATGATTTATTGGCGGCTGCTGTTGAATTGGCCAATGCACAGCAGCTGATTACACAAGCAATCAACCAACTTGATATCGCACGAGCTCGTTATAATCAATTACTGGATCGCAATCTTGCCGAAGCAGTCAAGCTATCGCCTCAGTTCCCGGAGATGCCAAAAGGCACGTTAGCCGAGCTTAGCAACAACGCCTTGACTCAACGTCCGGAATTAATCGTGCTCGCGCAGCAAATAGAGTCCTTGGAACAACAAGCTCAAAGTGTTAAAGCCGCTAATCTGCCACAGGTTGCTGTTAATGGCGGCTATCAATATCAGGAAAACCGTTATCAGGTATTCCAAGGGTTGTGGATGGTCAATGTTGGCATGCAGTGGAAATTATTTGACGGTAGCACCCAACATGGTGGTGATGCCATTAACCGGCAGGCACTTTCCTTAAAAGAACAACGCAATGATTTGGGCAGTATGATCAGTTTGCAAGTACGTCAGGCCTGGCTGGATAGTCTGGAAGCGCAAAAGCGTATTGAAGTCACCCGGCAAGCCATCACTCAAGCAGATGAGAATATGAAAGTGACCACGGATCGTTATCAACAGGGCTTATCGACCAACACCGATGTTATTCAGGCAGAAGATTTACGCACCAGAACCCATGATAATTTTAATAATGCACATTATGATGCGGCGTTGGCAACCTTGCATTTGCGGCGTGCAATAGGCGTTTTGTAATCAGCCAATCCGACTTGCACACGATTGATCCAGCAAAAACCGGCAACTATGGAAAAAAAAACAAAAACACTCACATTCATCGCCCTGTTCATTGGCGTTTTGCTTATCGCAGTGGCCGCTTGGTGGTTAGGGTGGCGACAACCGCCTTTCCCGGAAGGACTGGTGCAGGCGAATGGCCGCTTTGAAGGTGATCATTACACCGTGTCAAGTAAATGGCCGGGGCGAGTCGTTGAATTGCTGGCGAGAGAAGGTGATCTGATTGAAAAAGGCCAGGTGATGGTTAAACTGGATGATGCCCAGACCCTTGCCAAAGTGAATCAAGCCAAAGCGGCGCTGGATGTCAAAAAAGCGGAACTCAAGGCGGCACAAACAGCCTTGTCCGTTTTTAAGAAAAATGTCCCGTTAAAGATTGACACCGCCAAAGCGGGGCTTAATCATACCCATGCCGAACTGGCTTCAAGCCTTGCCAATGAAGAACAGATGTTCAGGGACGCTGAGCGATTTCGTGAACTTTTGAAAAGAGAGACCGTAGAAAGACGGCGTAGCGAGCAGGCGGATTTAAGCTGGAAAGTAGCGAGAGCCCAACATCTTACGGCACAGTCAGCTCGAACCCAGGCTGAGAAACAATTGGCTGAAGCACAACTGGGCCAGAATCAGATTAAGGCCGAAGAGGATAATGTCAATGCCATGACTGCCAAAGTGACGCAGGCAGAAGCCGCGCTGGCGGAAGCGCAAAGTGTCCTGAATGATCTGGTTATTAAAGCCCCGGCAACAGGCATGATTACCACACGCATTGCTGATAATGGCGAGATGGTCACTGCGGGTAGTCCGCTATACGACATTGTTGATCTGGATAAACTGTATTTGAAAGTCTATGTGCCGGAAAAAGAAATCGGCAAGGTTCGCTTAGGCTTGCCCTCCCAAATTTATACCGATGCCTTTCCGGATAAACCCTTTCCAGCCACCATCCGCTATATTGCCTCTCAGGCAGAGTTCACGCCTAAAGAAGTGCAAACACCGGATGAACGGGTCAAGCTGGTTTATGCCGTCAAACTTTATCTGGATGATAATCCTGAGCATAAACTGACCCCCGGACTCCCTGCAGATGCCGTGATTCGCTGGCGGGAGGAAACCCCATGGGCGAAGCCTCGTTGGTAGATGAACAAGCGGTTATCAACATCACCGGATTTTGTAAACGTTATAAAAAGAAACTGGCCGTGAATGCAGTCGATCTGACCGTAAAGCGCGGAGAAATTTATGGGCTAATCGGTCCGGATGGCGCCGGTAAAAGCAGCCTGATGAAAGCGATTGCCGGTGTATTGTCGTTTGAACAAGGCACGTTGGATGTTTTGGGGGTTACTGTTGATTCCGAAGCGTCGGCAGAAAAGATAAAAGGCCGGCTGGGTTTTATGCCGCAGGGACTGGGGCTTAATCTGTACGGTGATTTGTCGGTTGAAGAAAATATCGATTTCTTTGCCCAACTGCGGGAGGTTCAGCCCGAACAATTGGCCGAACGCAAAGAGAAACTACTCACCATGACCCGACTGGACAGTTTTCGTGAGCGTCCGATGAAAAATCTCTCGGGTGGGATGAAACAAAAACTGGGGTTGGTTTGTACGCTGATCCATCAGCCCGAACTGGTCATTCTGGATGAGCCCACCACGGGAGTTGATCCGGTTTCACGCCGCGATTTCTGGGCTATTCTTGCCGAATTACTGCAAGAACACGGTATTACTGCATTGGTTTCTACCGCTTACATGGATGAAGCGGCGCGGTTCCACCGTTTGTCGCTAATGTATAACGGACAAATACTGGCATCCGGTAAACCGGATGCTATTAGTCAGCAGGCAAAAGGCTGTTTGGTCGAGTTAACCGCTGAACCCCGGCTTGAAGCGCTGCAACAACTAAAAACACATTATCCGCAAATAGAGGCCATAGGCAACCAAATCAGGGTTTTTGCTGATAACACGCCAGTAAATGCCGGTGTAAAAACGGTCACTGATTTACTGGCCGGAGTAAAAATAAAAACGATACGGGCGTTTGATGCAGCATTGGAAGATTCGTTTATTGCGTTCCTGCGGCAAAGGCCTTTAACCGACCAGACCAAGAAAGATAATTCCATCCCCCGTTTTGACAAGCCTTTACCCCATAATAAAAGCATCGTCATTGAAGCGAAGCAATTAACCCGGGATTTTGGTAAATTCCGGTCGGTCGATCATATTGATTTTAGTGTTAAGCAAGGGGAAATATTTGGATTGCTCGGTGCTAACGGCGCAGGAAAAACCACTGCCATTAAAATGCTCACCGGCATTCTGCCGCCCAGCGAAGGCGAAGGCCAGGTGGCAGGGGCTGATATGCGTAAAGCGGGACAGCTAATTAAAGAGCGAATTGGTTATATGTCACAGGCATTTTCCCTGTATCTGGATTTAACCGTCATGGAGAATATTCGTCTCTTTGCCAGCATTTATGGGGTCGATCGAAAGATTCTAAAGCAACGTATAGACTGGGTGATACACATTGCCGGCTTGGCAGAGGTCATCGGACAGCTGGCAGGCAGTCTGCCTATGGGAATACGGCAACGGCTGGCGCTGGGTTGCGCTTTAATCCATCAACCCGGCGTACTGTTTCTGGATGAGCCAACTTCAGGGGTGGATCCGGTCGGACGGCGGCATTTTTGGGATATTTTAGTTCATCTCGCCCGTGTCGAGCAGGTGGCTATTTTAGTTACTACGCATTATATGACTGAAGCCGAACATTGCGATCATTTGGTGTTAATGTATGCTGGTCGGGTTATTGCTGATGACACGCCGGCTACTATGATCGAGTCACTGCAAAACGAAGCCGGACAGCTGTTGGATATTACGACTGATAAGCCGCTGCAAGCTCTAACCTTACTGGAGAAAGCAAATTTCAAGGGGATCGCTTTGTTTGGCAAGCATATTCATTTGCTGGCGCTGGATGTTAAGCGCGTGGAAAAACAAATTCGTGAATTACTGGCTAAGCAGTCTATCAAGCTGATTGAGATAACGGCACATGCACCCACCATGGAGGATGTTTTTGTCTATCGGGTTCTGGCTCTGGAAAACAAGGAGTCGACATGAATTTTACCCGAATTTGGGCGGTGACCTATAAAGAGTGGCGGGAAATATTTCGTGACCGGCTGTTTTTTACCATGGCTTTTGTGTTGCCGATAAGCATATTTCTGGTAGTGGGTTTTGGGATTTCCTTCGATGTGGAAAAAATAACTTTTGCAGTGCTGGATCAGGATAACACCGCGATGAGCCGCGATTTTCTGCACCGGTTTATCGACTCCCGCTACTTCGATTACAAGGGACATGTGCAAAGTGAGCGCGAGTTTGACCCACTGTTGGCGGATAGCGACATTCGTTTTGCCATTATTATCCCGCCCCGATTTGAGGAGCAATTGCTGTCCGGGCAGGCAACCTCGGTACAGAGCCTGATTGATGGCGTTTTCCCCTATCGGGCCGAGGTTGCGAAAGGTTATGTATCGGCGATTATCGCCAATTTTAATGCCCAATCCCTGGCGGATCATTTAGCCAGAAAGCGTGGCATTACCAAAGGGCAGGCCATCGTCCAGGTATCACCGTTGCGGCTGGAGTCCCGTTATTTGTATAATCAGGCCTTGCGTAGCCAGTGGTCTATATCATCAGGGTTAATGATGTTGGTGCTGATGGTGGCCCCCCCTTTTCTGACTGCTTTGGGCGTAGTGCGTGAAAAAGAAAATGGGTCCATTTACAATATTTATGCCTCAACCATCAGTCGAAGCGAATTCATTCTGGGCAAGTTACTGCCTTATCTGCTGATTTCCTGCCTGAACATTCTTATTCTCTGGTGGCTCGTCATGCATGTATTTGGCACACCGTTTAAAGGTCATCCGTTATTTTATTATATCGCTTCAGTAATCTATGTGATTTGTACAGTGGGTGTCGGTCTGGTGGTATCGCTACTGGTGCGCACGCAAGTCGCTGCGGTCATGCTGACCATCGTGCTGTCTTTTGTCCCGGCCATGCTTTACTCGGGCTTACTGGTGCCTATCGAATCAATGGGGATGGCGACACAGGTTGAATCGCACCTGTTTCCGACATTTTATTATCTGCGGATCACCTGGGGCAGTTTTCTTAAAGGCCTGGGTTGGGTTGAACTTTGGTTTGATGTGGCTGTATTGGTGTCCTACGCCTTGATTCTCGGGGTAATAGGTTTTCTTAATTTTCACAAAAGGCCGGCAGAATGAACCATCATGCTTTTTTGCTCTGGTGGGGCCGTATCTTTACCATAACAATTAAAGAGTTGAAGCAACTGATTCGTGATCCGGTGCTGTTATTAATCATTGCTTACTTTTTTACTATCGATGTGTATATGGCTGGATCGGGTATCAACCTGAGTCTGCGCAATGCCTCTGTGATGGTTATCGATCATGACCATAGCGCCGCTTCACGCGAATTGATTTACCGGTTCCGCCAACCTTATTTTGATTTTAAAGGTGAGATTTCCGGTAAAAATGAAGCTGAACAGCTGTTAAATAAAGGGCAAATTCTGGCTGTACTGGATATTCCCGAAAACTTTCAGAGGCATTTGCTACAGGGGCAACCCGAAACCGTACAATTTCAGGTGGATACCAGTAATACCGTATTGGGTACACTGGTCACCACCTATGCGATGGAAATTACCGCTGATTTCGGACAGGATTTTGTCGGTAAACAAATGGGTATAAATACCGACCCCATGGCTGCGCTCCCTGTCATCCAGAATCGTTATCGCGTGCTTTACAATCCCAACCGAATTGATAGCTGGTTCATGTCGATTATGGAACTGCTTACCGTGATCACCATGCTGTCGATGATGCTGCCGGCGGCTGCAGCCGTTAGGGAAAAAGAGCGGGGCACCATTGAGCAGCTCACGGTCTCTCCGTTAAGTTCACTGCAAATTTTACTGCCAAAGGTCATTTCGATGGGACTGGTGATACTTTTTGGCGTTGCCGTTTGTTTATTTTTAATTATTATCCCCTTCTTCCATTTACCTGTAAGAGGCAGTATCAGCTTGTTTTTTGCCGTAACAGCATTGTATGTCTTCACGGCCTCCGGGATCGGACTGTTTATCGCCACCATTAGCCGCAGCCTGGGTCAAGTGACCATGCTGGTGATTCTGCTGATGATGCCCATATTATTGCTTTCCGGTGCATGGACACCACCGGAAGCAATGCCACAGGTTATGCGCTGGGGCATGGTTATTTCACCTTTGTCTTATTATAACGAGATGGCCTATGCCATTTTGCTTAAAGGCGCAGGGATTGATATTTTATGGGACTCAATACTCGGGTTAACGGTATTGGGGGCAGTGTTTTTCAATTTTGGTGTCTGGCGCTTTCGCAGGCAATTTGGTTAAACCTAAAAAGTCATGCATAAAAAAAGGGCCTTTCGGCCCTTTCTGTATATTGCTATTTTCTATGCTTCTTTATCGACTTCTTTAATACTTAATCTGACTCTGCCTTGGCGATCAATTTCAAGTACTTTAACCCTGACTACATCACCTTCATTTAAACGGTCGCTGACTTTATCAACGTGCTCATCTGAAATTTGCGAGATGTGAACCAAGCCGTCTTTACCAGGAAGAATGGTGACAAATGCACCAAAATCCATCAGTCGGGCCACTTTACCTTCGTAAATTTTACCCACTTCAACTTCAGCGGTAATTTCTTCAATAAGACGACGGGCTTCTTCACCTGCAGCTTTGTCGACAGAAGCTACCTTAACGATACCGTCATCGGTCAAATCAACGCTGGCGCCGGTTTGTTCGGTAATGCTGCGGATGGTTGCTCCGCCTTTACCAATCACTTCACGAATTTTGCTTGGATCAATTTTAAACGTGATAATGCGTGGTGCAAAATCAGACATTTCATCGCGTGTGCTGGATAATGCCTTGTTCATTTCGCCCAGAATATGCAAACGGCCTTGTTTTGCTTGTTCCAGTGCAGATTTCATGATTTCTGCGGTAATGCCATCAATTTTGATGTCCATTTGCAGCGCGGTAATACCATCGACTGAACCAGCGACTTTAAAGTCCATATCGCCAAGATGATCTTCATCACCCATGATGTCGGATAAAACGGCAAAGCTGTCGCCTTCTTTAATCAAGCCCATTGCGATACCCGCAACCGGTGACTTAATCGGCACACCCGCATCCATTAATGCCAAACTACTTCCGCAGACTGAAGCCATAGAGCTTGAGCCATTGGATTCAGTAATTTCAGAAACTACACGAATGGTATAAGGAAATTCATCCATGTTGGGTAACACAGCAGCAACGCCACGTTTTGCCAAGCGTCCATGACCAATTTCACGACGTTTGGGTGAACCAACAAAACCCGTTTCACCGACACTGTACGGAGGAAAATTGTAATGCAACATGAACGGTTCTTTATATTCACCGGCCAACGCATCAATGATTTGTGCATCACGGGCAGTACCCAATGTTGCAACGACTAACGCCTGAGTTTCTCCACGAGTAAACAGGGCGGAACCATGAGTTCTTGGCAGAACACCGGTTCTGATGGAAATAGGTCTGATCTTGTCTAACGCCCGACCATCAATACGCTTGCCTTCGTTAAGAATGGCGTTGCGAACAATGCGGTATTCCAAGTGTTCGATAATGCCGCGTATATCTTTTTCGGCATAGTCAGCGTTTGCTGTCAGTTTTTCGACAACGGCTGTTCTAATGGCTTTTAACTGTTCTTGTCTTACCAGTTTTTCAGCTACTTGATAGGCTGATTTAATACCGGCTTCAGTTTCTTCGGTGACTAATCTGACCAATTCAGCATTAGCTTCGGGAGCGACCCATTCAATAACACCGGTACCTGCAGCTCGCGCAAATTCATTAATGGCGTTAATGGCGATCTGCATTTGTTCGTGACCAAACAAAACAGCACCCAACATAATTTCTTCCGATAGACCGATGGCCTCGGATTCAACCATCAATACAGCATGAGCAGTACCGGCTACGACCAATGTTAATTCAGATTCTTTTAAGGCAGCAGGTGACGGATTAATCAAATAAGCACCGTCTTTATAACCCACACAAGCGGCACCTATGGGGCCGTTAAAAGGCAATCCTGATACTGCCAAGGCAGCAGAGGCACCTAAAAGGGCTGGAATTTCCGGATCAACGTCAGGATTTAAAGAGATGACTGTCGCAATAATCTGAACTTCGTTGGTGTAGCCTTCAGGAAAGAGCGGACGAATCGGCCGATCAATCAATCTTGACGTTAACGTTTCTTTTTCGCTTGGACGTCCTTCTCTCTTAAAAAAGCCGCCGGGAATTTTACCCGCTGCATAGGCTTTTTCTTGATAATTAACGGTTAATGGAAAAAAATCTCCACCATTAGCTTCTTTTTTACCAACGACAGTGACTAGTAGTGATGTACCATCGACATCGATTATGACAGCGCCGTCTGCTTGACGTGCGATTTCACCAGTTTCTAATGTAACGAGTTTATCGCCGTACTGAAATTCTTTCCTGACAGGATTCACTATAGGTTCCTTTGTGTAGATATTATTTACAGAGACCTTGCAGGGCAAGGTCTCGTATGTGCTGCTTCTTAATGACTTTTACTTGCGTAATTGCAATCCGTTAACAGCGATTGAATCAGGCTTTTTTACTTACGTAAACCCAGGCGCTCAATCAACGAACGGTAACGACTGATGTCTTTATTTTTTAAATAATCCAGCAATTTACGACGCTGATTAACCATCCGCAACAATCCACGACGTGAATGATTGTCTTTTTTGTGAGCTGCAAAATGCGGTGTTAAATGAAGAATGTGCGCTGTTAATAGTGCAACTTGTACTTCAGGTGAACCGGTATCCGTTTCTGACTGGCGATACGTTTCAACAACTACTTTTTTTTGTTCTGCTGTAAATGGCATTTATAATCCCTAAGATTAAAGTTAAAATTAAAACCGTCCAATGACGGTCTTTTGGTACATTGATTTCCACGTTAGGGTGTAGAAATCAATATTTATTATAGAGGCGTGATTTAGTCTCGTCTCTATTTAAAGGCTCATGTTGAACATCTTTTTCGGCGCTATTTTACCATCCATTAGCATTTCTCCCAAGCCCAAAAAAATATCCGCATGATACATTCTTAATGAGCCTTGCCACATTGACGGACTGAAATCAGTAAAATGGGGGTAATTTATCGATTGCCCATAGTTGATGGCGATGGCTTGTTCGTCGGACAAATGGACAGAAGGCAAGGCTTCCAAAGGTTTATCAACATTGATTAACAAGTGATATAAGTCCTGCTCACTCATAGCCGTCAATTGTTCAATAGTTTTGGCATCTTCAATATTAAATTGACCCGCTTCCAGTCGACGCAACTCTTTAACCGTTCCACCGCATCCCAGAAAATGGCCTATATCTTCAGCCAATGACCGAATATAGGTGCCTTTTGAACAAAACACTTCCAACCTTAACTGATCAGGTTGACTGTCTTCCGTGTGTAAATCCGTTAGCCGCTTTAATTCGAAGATGGTAATTCGTCTGGCTTTACGCTCGATTGTTTTACCTTCGCGAGCCAATTCATAGAGTTTTCTGCCGTTATGTTTTAACGCAGAATACATGGGTGGAACCTGGTCAATTTCACCCGTAAATCGTTGCAAACAGGTTTGTATTTCTTCAATTGAAAAATCAGGAACCGGTTTGGTTTCGATAACAGCGCCCTCTGCATCACCCGTATCGGTCATAACACCTAGCTGAACAAGTACCTGATAGCGCTTGTTATCATCCAGCATTAATGCCGAAACTTTAGTGGCCTCGCCAAAACAAAGCGGCAGCAAACCGGTTGCCAGAGGATCCAGACTACCGGTATGCCCCGCTTTATTGGCATTAAACAAGTGCCTTACTTCCTGCAACGCTTTATTTGAGGAAATGCCCAAACGCTTGTCTAGCAGCAAAATGCCGTGAACATTACGTCCGGACTTGCGTTTACTCATATATCGGAACTATCCGAATCATGCTTGTCCTGAACCGACTCGACGGTTGGCTTGTCCTGAGCGGAGTCGAAGGGCTTGATCACATCACTTAATAACTCGGCTACCCGCATACCGGTATCAAATGAATCATCATAATGAAAGCGCAGTTCAGAAATATGCCTTAAGCGCATTCTTTTTGCCAACTGATGCCGAATAACCGGAGACATCTCATTTAACAATTTAACGTTCGCGCGTTTACCCTGCTCATCAACATTTAATACGGTGACATAGATTTTTGCAACGGCCAGGTCTTTGGTTACCACAACCTCATTGATGGTAACAAAACCTAACCTGGAATCATCAATATCCCGCAGCAAGATTAAAGAAAGCTCTTTTTGCATCTGTGATGAAACACGGGCATTACGACCAAATTCTTTTGCCATAAGCTTACAGTTCCCGCTTGATTTCTATGCGTTCAAATACTTCGATCTGGTCGCCAGGCTGAACATCGTTGTAATTTTTTACACCGATACCACATTCCATGCCCATTTTAACTTCGGCCGCATCATCTTTAAAGCGACGTAAAGATTCCAACTGCCCTTCATAAATAACGACATTATCACGCAATACACGAATAGGAAGGCTTCTCTTAACAAAACCGTCAATGACCATACAACCGGCAATCGCACCAAATTTTGGTGACCGGAATACGTCACGAACTTCAGCAAGACCGACAATTTGTTCTTTAATTTCGGGTGCCAGCATACCGCTGATCGCTTTCTTGACTTCATCAATCGCATCATAAATGACACTGTAATAATGCAGGTCGATATTTTTTTCTTCAATCAACTTTCTGGCTGTCGTATCGGCTCTAACGTTAAAACCCATTAGAATCGCACCCGAAGCCAATGCCAAATTGGCATCACCTTCATTAATACCGCCAACACCACCAAAAACAATCTTGACTTCTACTTCTTCATTTGATAAAGAGACCAGTGATCCGCGTAACGCTTCCAAACTACCTTGCACATCAGTTTTGATAACCAGATTGACACTGGCAATCTCACCGGTTGCCATTCTGGAGAATACTTCATCCAGTTTGGAAGCCCGTTGTGCAGCATGTTTAGTGAATTTTTTACGGTCTTCACGATGTTTTGCCAAATCTTTGGCAATACGTTCGTTTTGTACCACCATAAACTCATCACCGGCATTCGGTGTGCCCGACAAACCAAGAATTTCAACCGGAGAACAAGGACCGGCTTCTTTAATCGTTTTTCCATTCTCGTTAAACATGGCACGAACACGACCATATTCTTGACCACAAAGCACCATTTGGCCACTTTCCAGCGTGCCTTTTTGAATCATTATCGTTGCGACAGCACCACGACCTTTATCCAGTCTTGATTCAATCACAAGACCTGAAGCAGGGCCTTCAAAAGGCGCTTTTAATTCCAAAATTTCAGTCTGAACAATTAAAGATTCAATTAAGTCATCAATGCCCTCGCCGGTCTTGGCAGAAATTTTAAGGAACTGCACATCGCCCCCCCATTCTTCAGCAAGCACGTTAAGAACCGACAGTTCTTGCATCACTTTATCAGGGTTTGCATCAGGCTTATCGATTTTATTGATGGCTACGATAATCGGCACGTTAGCCGCTCTCGCATGCTCAACCGCTTCTTTGGTTTGCGGCATCACGCCATCATCGGCTGCAACAACAATAATGACTACGTCAGTAATATCAGCGCCTCTGGCTCTCATGGCAGTAAAAGCAGCATGTCCAGGTGTGTCTAAAAAGGTTACCGAGCCGTGATCGGTTTTGACTTGATAAGCACCGATATGCTGAGTAATACCACCCGCTTCACCGGCTGCAACGCGTGTTTTACGGATATAATCGAGCAACGATGTTTTACCGTGATCGACGTGACCCATAATGGTTACAATGGGAGCGCGTGGTAATTCAACACGGTTATCTTCTACCTGCGCTTCAGCCAGCATTTCCTGCTCAAGATCATCATCACTCTGCATAATCGCTTTGTGACCCATTTCCTCAACCAAAATAACCGCTGTTTCCTGGTCAATGCTTTGATTGATAGTCGCCATAATGCCAAGCTTCATCAAATGCTTGATTACAATCGCCGCTTTGACACTCATTTTTTGGGCTAAATCAGAGACAATAATCATTTCTGGTATAGTGACTTCTTTCACTATAGGTGCAACCGGCATCTCAAATTGATGTTTACCGTCAGATTGCGCACTGGCTCGTTGCGGTTGTTTGCCTTTTTTCTTGCCTCTTTTGGCATCTTTGCCTGATGAGCGTGAATTTCCGCCACCGCCTTCTTCCTGTTTTTTCCTGTGCAGTGTTTCCTGTTTTACTGCTGCCTGCTGCCTTACTTTATCCGCATTTTTCTTGATTGACTCTTCAAGTCGATGCTCTTTTTCTTGCTGTTTTTTTCTGGCATCGTCCACTTCTTTGGTTTTGATCGCTTTTTCCTGCTTGATTTTCTTTTCTTCCTTTATTTTTAAAGCTTCAAATTTAGCTTCCGATTCAATAGCTTCAACAGGCTCAAGAAGTTCAAACTCAGGTTCAATAACGACTTGAGGCTCAACGTCAGGTATCGCGACAACTTGAACTTCCGGTTCAATTTTAACGGGCTCTGCCATGACTGTTTCTACCTTGGGAGCCAGTTCAACGGCAACAATCGGCGCTTCAGCAAGCGGCTGTTTTTCGACGGGCGTTAAGATGACTTCTTCCAGTTTTACCGGCTCAACCACTACCGGCTTTGGCAGCTCTTCTTTCTTGTGCAAATCAGCATCCGCCACTTCACTACGTTTTATATAAGTCTTCTTTTTACGCACTTCAACGCTAATCGTTTTAGTTGAACTGCCTGGTATGCTGGCCTGTTTGATTTCTGTCACTTTTCTGCGTTCTAAAGTCACACGCCGGGGAGAATTTCCGGCTTGGTCTTCCGCTTTACCATGACGCTTACGCAAATGCGCAAGCAATTGCATCTTTTCATCTTCATTAATGACATCATCAGGTGCGTTTGCAGATAAACCTGCTTCTTTTAGCTGCTCTAATAATCGTTCCAGAGGTATTTTTACTATCTCTGCTAATTGCTGTACTGTTTTATCACTCATCTTTTACCCCTTACCTACTCGCTATGTGCCTTAAGCAAACCAAGGCTCACGCGCCTTCATAATTAATTTTGCCGCCCGCTCTTCATTCATTCCTGAAAAACCCAACAAATCGTCAACCGACTGCTCTGCCAAATTATCCATTGTAATAATACCTTGACTTGCCAAATCAAAAGCCAGATCAGAATCCATGCCTTCCATTTCCAGCAGATCGGCAGCCGGCTCCGCAGACTCTATTTTTTCTTCAAGGGCAATGGCACTAATCAATAAGGCATCTTTTGCCCGACTTCTTAGCTCATTGACCAAATCTTCATCAAAGCCTTCAATTTCGAGCATTTCACTGACCGGAACGTAAGCAATCTCCTCGACACTAATAAAACCTTCTTCTGCCAGAATTAACGCGATATCTTCATCAACATCCAATTGATCAATGAATAACTGTTTTATCTTGCCGACTTCAGCTTCAGCGCTCTGCTCTGCCTTGGACGCATCAATAACATTCAATTCCCAGCCTGTTAATTGACTTGCCAGACGGACATTTTGACCGCCCCGACCAATCGCTTGAGACAAGTTATCAGAGCTTACTGCCAGATCCATACTGTGTTTATCTTCATCCACAACGATGGACTGAATTTCAGCAGGCGACATGGCATTAATTACAAATTGAGCTTCACTTGGATTCCAGAGAATAATATCAACCCGTTCACCAGCCAGTTCATTGGTAACCGACTGAACTCTTGAGCCTCTCATACCCACGCAAGCACCGACGGGATCCAGCCTTGGATCATTGCTCTTGACGGCCAATTTAGCCCTGGAACCTGGATCACGTGCGGCACCTATTACAGAAATCAAGCCTTCACCGACTTCAGGCACTTCCAGACGAAATAAGGCTATTAATAATTCAGGTGCCGTGCGACTGACAAATAATTGTGGGCCACGAGGTTCTGAGCGAACATCTTTCAAATAGCCTCTAATCCGATCGCCAATCCGTATTGCCTCGCGAGGAATCATATCTTCCCTGGCAATATAGGCTTCGACATGGCCACCCAAGTCCAGATAAATACTACCTTTTTCAATGCGTTTGACAATACCGGTAATCAGTTCACCGACACGGCTTTTATAGGCTTCAACAATTTTTCTGCGTTCAGCTTCTCTAACTTTGTGGATAATAACCTGCTTGGCAGTTTGCGCGGCAATACGTCCAAAATCAACAGATTCAATTTCTTCTTCTACCACATCACCAATTTGAATATCAGGACTATCCAGCCTGGCAACCTCTAACAGAACCTGAGTGGTTGGAAATTCTACATCACCATCCCAAGAGGGATTAGCATCAACTACTTCCCATTGCCGATAAGTAACATAGTCACCTGTTTTTCTGTCGATGGCAACACGCGCGTTGATTGGATTGGCGTGACGCTTTACCGTAGCAGCTTCCAATGCGGATTCTATCGCCTGAAAAACGACGTCCTTTTCAATCTCTCTTTCATTAGAAAAAACCTCCACTACCAACAAAATTTCTTTATTTGCCACTGCGGCCTCCTTTTTCAATTAAGTATTCAGGCACCAAACGCGCTTTACTCATCGCATCAAAGGGTACCTCATAAATCTGATCACCTTCTTGAAGTGTAATAATATCATCTTCAACTTTTATGATCAGACCGGTAATTCTTTTTCGGCCACCGATGGCTTTAAATAAACTAACTAACGCCTCACTGCCGATAAACTGCTCAAATTGACTAATTTTAAAGAACGGTCTATCTGAACCCGGCGACGAAACTTCTAACTGATAGTTGCCTTGTATTGGATCTTCCACATCCAGGACACCACTTATTTGATGACTGACTTTAGTACAATCCTCAACAAGAATTCCATTTTCACTATCAATATAAATTCTTAATAAACCATGCTTGGGATGCGGATTATAATCAATACCGACACACTCATAACCTAAACCTTCAACAATTGGCTCGATTAAGTTAACCAAATGCTCGGGAGCCTGTTTCATGGTTTCCTCACTTATTTTTGAACAAAAAAAAAGAGCCAACGGCTCTTCCATAAACAATCTAATTTTAAGCCCCAAAAAACCGAAGCCCAGAAAATAAAAAACCCCAAAATGGGGTTCTAAAATATGGTAGCGGGGGCAGGATTTGAACCTACGACCTTCGGGTTATGAGCCCGACGAGCTACCAAGCTGCTCCACCCCGCGATTGATTTAACAATTATAAGGACTTTTCAGATCATTGCAAGTTTTTTATAAATATTTAAATAAAAACTTACATTTAATTTCAAATCACCTTCAACAAAGCCTGTTCTTGCATTTTACACAAAGGGTTTTAGTCTGGATTACAGAAACTAAAACCCTGAGCCAGAAAATATTCAATTATCACTTACACAAAAAATGCATTGACATCACTTGCTGTTATACCAATGAGACTGTTTCTGCACGATTGATTATCTCAATAGAAAGCTTGCCTTCTTGAGCCAACCAACCGATGCCTCGCTGAATATTTTTTTCATCTATTTTGGTTTCTCTGGTTAACTTGGCGACACTGGTCGCGCCATTTTTATCCAAATAGTTCCAGATTTCACCGGCTGCATTACCTACTATGTCAGACATACCACTATCACCTTAGCGTTATTAATGAATTAAACTGATTTAATAATATCCTAAAAACAATTATTATTTTGTTTTATAAACTCCAGAATATTGATTAACTAATCAGCAGATTTAATGGCTAATGTCTATAAAAAAGACCTGCCATAATTATTATAGCTAGTCAGAAAGATTTTGTCTTTGTAAGTGCGCATAAATTGAGATAGTCAGCTTTAAACAATCATCGAATAGTTAAAACTTTCCGTGCATTTGTATAATGGAGCCAAGCAGGAGCGACTCTATGATTCTTCAGAAACTTGATCCAATCCAAAAGCGGCATGTAACGCCCTGACGGCAAGCTCCATATATTTTTCATCAACTACGACAGAGATTTTTATTTCTGATGTTGCAATCATTCGAATATTAATTCCTTCATCTGCCAGGGTTTTAAACATGGTGCTGGCAATACCTGCATGGGAACGCATACCCACACCAACGATTGATACTTTTACAAGACTGTTATCACCCTTTACTTTTCTTGCGCCCAACTCAATACTGGTTTGATCCAAAATAGCTTTGGCACGTAGATAATCATTGCGATGTACCGTAAAAGTAAAATCAGTGGTGGCATCCTCGGCAATATTCTGGACGATCATATCCACTTCAATATTGGCATCGGCGATAGGACCCAGAATTTTAAAAGCAACTCCCGGTAAATCAGGTACGCCGGTGATCGTTAATTTTGCCTCATCCCGATTAAAAGCAATGCCGGATATTAAAGCACTTTCCATTTGTGATTC
>Ga0007798_10000335_pt1 | contig 17998 bp, 14 predicted proteins | sample CryBogmetaGMA17M_FD_60370 | JGI IMG/M metagenome (GOLD analysis project Ga0007798, IMG submission 60370) | Freshwater microbial communities from Crystal Bog, Wisconsin, USA - MA17M | ecosystem: Environmental > Aquatic > Freshwater > Lake | place: Crystal Bog, Wisconsin, USA | collected 2009-07-06
CTCCACCACCTTCGGCTTGGTTTTTTTCGGTGGCGTGAAGTCGGTAGGCGGACCTGTGCGTTCCTTGTATTTTTCGAGTTCCTTGAGAACTTCGTTGTGGTATGCCAAGGTTTCCTTCTCCTGCCGCACCTTGGCTAGTTCGCCGTTGAGCCGGTCCACCTCCGCCTTTGCGGCGGCGTGATCCTTGGCCATCTCTTCCAGCTTGCCGGATTCATCTTTGGTGAGCGGGCGTCCTTTCAGCTTGCGGTCTTTTCGCTCCAGCGCCTCGAAGCTGTAATCGTCGCGCAGCAGACGTTGCCGGAACTGCCCAAACCGTCCCCACTCCGCGCCGCTCGCGTGGGTGGCCTCGTCGATCTTGCTGATCCGTTCTTCCAGCGAATCCCACCGCTGGCCCGCAGCCTCGCGTTGCTCCTTGGTGAACGACGTGTCCTTGATCCTGACCATTTCAGCCTGCCGCTCGTTCATCAGGTCCACCTTGTGCAGCAGCAATACACCTTCCTCGACGGTGGAGATTTTGCGCGGCCCCTCGCCCCGCAGGCGGCTTACCAGCGCATCGGCAAGGTTCGGGTCGGCATCCATCGCCGCACGGGCGGATTGTGCTGTTTCCTCATTGGCAATCACAAACTCCTTGGCAATCGGGTCTTTGCTGCGGGCGATGCGTTCGGACTCTTGCACCGCGTTCTGGGTGCCGGTCGTGAATCCTCCCGCCGCAGGCACGGCATCTGCGGGGGGTTCCTGCTTCGCCGCAAACTTGTCCTCGTAGAGTTTCCGCAATGCCGGGGCGTAGGTATCGTGAAGTGTCCCGAGCAATTCCTTGGCGTCCGCGAGAAAGTCTTTCAGCTTGTTTTGCGAGCCTTCCAGATAGTAGTCGGCTATGGTGCCAAGATGTCCCATCAGTTCCGGGTCCAAGCCGGAGTAGTTCCTGTCAGGGTTGGTGAGTCTGTCGGCGATGGCTTTGCGGGCCGCGTCCGCGTCATCCTTGGTGGTGCGCTTGTTCTTCGCGCCGAATCCGCTGGCCGCCGCGTCAGGAGCCGCGCCACCGGCGGCGGGCGCTGCTGCCGCCTCCCGAATCGCGCCATTTGGCGCGGTTTCGGTCGCCGGTTCAGCGATCCCGAGCGCCGCCCGCGCCGTAGCCGCATCAGGCAACGCTCCCATGTCACGGTAGCCGGTCGCCTCCTGGTGCCGGAAATACGCGATGTCCGCCTTCACCGGATCGCCTCCTACGGCTTCCACAAGGGCTGCGTATTCTTCTTTGAGATGCTTTGGCGGGCAGGGAAATGGCATGGCTGTGGGTGTGGTTACAGGTCGTCGGAGTCCTCATCGTCTTCATCGTCCGGTTCCGGCGCGGTGTCGGCTTCCGTGCTGTCACCGTGCCGTGATGCTTCCCATGTTCCCAATGGATCTTTGTCCTGCGGGTCGGCTTCATCGAACGGGATGCGCGGGTAACTCATGGCTTCGGGTTCTGTGATTTTTGCGAAAAGAAGTCCAGCCCCATCTTGCGGGCCAGTTCCAATTCATCGTCCGCCTCGTCAAAGGCATGGAGCGGCACCTTGATCTGGTAGCCCGAAATCTCCCCGGCGATCTCCTTCACATGCCCGATGGCCTGCTCCAGCGTGTCACCGTAGGCGACGATGCTGCCGATCTCCGCCGCCGCCGCCCGCTGCGGAAGGACGTAGAACTTGCCGTCAATCATTACCGCGTTGCGCAACTTGATGTTGTCGCGATATTCCTTCGGGAAGCTGATCGGCTGCATGTTGCCGTCCGCCCACGCGCTGCTGATGATCGCCTGTGCGCCGAACTCGCCCCGCTCTTCCGGTTCCTGCATGATGCCGTTGGCTCCATACCAGACGATCTCCGCGAAGTTCTTGAATAGGTGCATCTCCAGTTCACCGGGCGGGCTGCCGAGGCGCATCGTGGCGTCGATCATGTAGGGCACCTTGTCCTTGGTGATCCGCACCTCAGTCGAGTAGTTGCCACGGTAGCCGTCCTTGACGAACAGAGGCATCATCTTCTCTTCCCAGCGCCGGATCGGTTCCGGGATGGATTCCCGTTCCACCATGCGGGCAATGTAACAGAGGTCTTTGATCTCAAACCCGGCCATGTGGCGGGCGGGCAGATTCCCGTCCACGATCCATGCGTCCGTGCCGGTTTCCACACAGTCCGGTATCCCGTCCTCCACCATGAACTTTTCCTTGGCGGCGAACGGCCCAAGGTCGTATTCCAGCTTGTCCAGACGTGGCTTGATGAAGGCGTAGGTGGCGGCGTTCATCGTCTCGAAGCTGCCCCGATACTTGATGCCCTTCACGAATACCCCCTTGTGGCCTTGCAGGTATTTCCGCAGGTCCGGCATCCCGGTCACAACCTCGTATTTCGGCACCGGCAGCCCGACGCTGGCCATCGCCTCCCGGCACTTGATGCGGTCGATCTCGAACCGCTCGCTCATCCGGCTCCCCCACACCGCCTTGCCTTGGCTTTCAAGCCAGACTTGCAGCGGGCCGAAATAGATGTCGAAGAAGCAGAACAGATCCGTCTCTTCGATGTACGGGTGGAAGTCTCCCACCACCTCGATGCCTTCCATGCCCTTGCCAATTTCCGCGTCGTTTGGAACCGGCGTGGCACTCACCCACCCTGGGCAGCAGTAGCGCACCTTCTTGAACCGCTTGGCAAGCGTGATGGCGGCCTCGCAAAACAGGCCGGTGTCGATCACCATGCACACTACGTCCTTGGTCTTTTTCATCAGAATTTGTGGGTTGAAACCCCGCCATTCATGGCGGATTTAATTTGTTGTTGCATTGTGGTATTTTTCGAGTAAATTTTAACCGTGAGCGAGAATCAAGCCATTGTCCGGTATTCTTACCGACTGCGACCCGGAGTGGTTGCGGAGAAAAGACTTGTTCTTGAATGGAATTGCGCCCGATGGGTTTGGAACCAGTGCGTTGAAGGCAGTGAAGCATCCTACAAGATGTTCAAGGAAGGCGTCGAACATGAATCCCCTACCTTCTGTCGAATGTCCAAAAAGCTCACCGGATGGCGTGCGGAGTTGGACTGGCTTCGTGAAGGTTCTCAGGTGGTCCAGCAACAAACTATCCGCAAGTGGAGCGAGGCACACCAGCAGGCGTTCAAACAACCGACCAAGGGATTTCCAAAGTTCAAGAGTGGCAAAGTAGCTTTGCCCTCGCTCGAATACACCACCAATGGATTCAAGATCAAGGCTGGTCTGTTGTGTCTTGCGGGTGGTATTTCTATTCCGGTTGTTTGGAGTCGTGAACTTCCGAGTGACCCCAAGTCCTGCATTGTCACTCGCGACGGTGCGGGGCACTGGAATGTCAGTTTTGTAGTTCGCAGAGACAACGAGGATTTCCCGGACTCTGACGATTCCATCGGAATTGACTGGGGTATTGCTGCCGTAGCCACCACAACTGATCCAGCATTCGATCTGCCGTGTGGGAACCAAACCGAAAACACCGCCGAGCTTTTGAAACAGGCGAATCGCAAACTGTCCCGCGCTGTAAAAGGTTCGATTGGCAGGAATAAAGCCAAGAAAGCGGTTGCCCGCATTCACATCAAGATTTCCAGACAACGCAAGGATAGGGCTTTCAAGTGGGCTAGAAAAGTTGTCACAGCTTTTGGTCGGATAGCCATCGAGGACTTCAACCCCCAGTTTCTCTCCAAATCCACGATGGCGAAAAAAGCTACGGATGGTGCGGTAGGAATGACCAAACAGATTTTGCTTACGATGGCGGAAGCTGCGGGACGAACAGTCGCGCTGGTTGATCCCGCCTACACCACGATGGAATGTTCCCACTGCGGCACGATAGCCAAGGCACGCATTGCGCTGAACATTAGAACTTTCTCCTGCCACGCTTGCGGGTTTACCGCAGGTCGCGACGAGAACGCCGCACGGACGATCCGCGCCAGGGCTGGTTTCAACCCTGCTGACGTTGACGATGTAAGACCTTTGCATGACTTCGGTTGTGCGGTGGCTGTCTGAGTTAGGAATCCCTGCCATTTATGGCGGGGAGGTTTCAAGGTGGTTTATCCGCAGATGATTCGCCGCAGGTATTCGGCGCGGGTTTCCTTCACGTTGTGGTGTGCCTTGTTCTCGTAGTCGGCGCGGCGGAGGCGGTTGCGCATCTCGGCGTTTTCCTTGGAGGTGGATTTGAGGATTTCGTCAACATGGGCGTCGAGTTCCGGGTCGCCGGAAGCGGACTCAGCGGCGGCATCGTTTCGACCGCCTCGGGGCGGGTTTTCCGGGTGGTCGGCAAGCTCTGTCTGGTCGCTGTGGAGTTGCCCGCGCTCGATCTCCGCGCCCGGTTTCAGGGTGCCGGATTCCGCCGCCAGCTTCGCCGCCTCTTCCCGCGTCACGATCTGGCCCTTGGTGGTCGAGAACCCGTATTCGGGCGTCTCGCGGGCTTCCCTGTCCTTCGGCGCGATCACGGGCGGGTTCGCGTTCTTCGCAGCCTCGATGTGATCTTTCCCGAACGAATTGTTTCCCTCGGCGTCCGTGTAGCTCGCCGCCGCCAGCTTGCCGTGGCTGGCCTCAGTCACGGGCGCGGTGGGCGGGTGCGGTTTCTGCTTCTGCTTCGACAGCGGGTAGTTCTTGCCGCCGAATGCGTCATCATCCAGCGGCGCGTTCCGTTGTTTCTCGCGCTCGATGTCATCCGGTGATTCTCTGCCGTCAAGGATGGCTTGCGCTTCCGGCCCCGGTTTGTACGCGTCCCGTTTCGCTTCTGATGCCGTCTCCGCTGCCGGTCCCGGCTTCGCGGCTGGCGCGGGGGCGGTGACGGTTTCCACGGGTTCTGCTTCCGTCTCCTTCTCTTTAAGCTGTGCTCTCAGATATTTAGCGTTTGCCGCTTCCGATCCCACTCCAAGGTTCTCTAAGTTTTTCACCATTGGAACCAACGCTGTGATTTCGCCCCGAACTGCGGCAGCAAAGGTCTCTATTGGTGCGCGTCCATCCGCAACCGCTTTTGCCATCACAAGGATTTCATCCGGGATGTCATCAATGCTTTTAACCGCCGTGTCTGGCACCGTTTCCACGGCCTCGGCGTCCTCCTTCGCCACGGGCTGCGGCTCCGCTGCCGGGGCGGGGGGCGGGGTGCCACTCTCGCGAGCAAGTTGTTTTTCAAGCGCGTCACGCAATCCCATTGGTTCCAATGGTTTCCCTTTTGGTTTCCATGCGGAATCAGAACGATACCATTCTCCATTGACTTTTACCCACTTTGATTTAGCACCTCCAGCTGGTGCCCGATAAGTAACCTTGCCTTCTGGCTCACCCTCTTTCTTCGCTTCCCGTGCCGCCACCTTCGCTGCCCGTGCTTTGGCATTCTCCGCGTTGCGCTCCGCCTGTGTCGGCTTCGGCGCTTCCGCCGCTGGCGCGGTGTCAGCCATCCGCTCCCGCACGCCCTTGATGTAGCGGCTCATCGCGGAATCCGATTCATGGATCTTCGCAACGTGGTTCAGGAACGCCTTGATGTAGGAGAACAACCCCTTGGAGAAATGCGATGTCTTGCCGGTGTTCAACGCTTGAATCCCGGCGCGGGTTGCCTCGCGCAACTTCTGCCGCAACGTGAGCTTGCCCCATGACGGGTATTCCTTGCCCATCAGCTTGTCGAGTTTCGCATCGTATGTAGGGCTTTTCGGGTCAAGCGTCTGCTCCGCTTCCGTCGCCAACTTTCCTCCTTCCTCGGTCTTTTCAAATCCGTGCTGCTCAAAGTGGATGCGTTCATGGTTGATCGCTTCTGCCCGTTCGGCATCGGATTTCTTAAAGAAATCCGGGAACAGTATCATCTTGCGGTTGCCGTTCTCATCGGTGACAGCCTTTGCTATCGGGGTGGTGGTGCGGTCATTCGGCACCGCTCCGTGTTTCTCCACCGCTTCTGGCCTGTCCTTGGCATACACGACATGCACGCCGGAGTCCGTGAGTTTCCCAACAGCATCCGATGATTCCGGTTCCGCCAGCTTCGGCGCGTGGTTATCTGGCACGGTGACAGTGCCTTTCGTTTCCGGTTTCGTTTCCGCCGCAACCTCGACGCCAGTAGCGGTAGCGGCTGCCGGGGACGGTTTCGTTTCCGGCTTCGCTTCCTTGATGTCGGATGAACGCAACACCATAGCGCGTTTCGAGTATGACGTAACCGCGTAGTAGGATTCGTTCGGATTGTCTTCTTTGACATATTCTCCGTCAGGTTTAGGGATTCTCCGATCAATGGTGAATCCCTCACTATACCCGTAAGTCTTGACTTGGGTTCCTTTCGGTAAATCGAAATACTCAGGTGGAACCGCGTCCATGTCAGGCGTCGTTGCTGCTAACCCGCGCTCTTGATACCGAATGATGGGTTTTCCGTTTGTGTCATTCCCTTTCTTGCCTTGCACCGTATTGAGAGATTGCCCAGCCGCCAATGCTGCTGCTGCCGCTGCGGGCTTCGTGTCCGCTTTCGCGTCCGATGGAATTCTTGCGGCAGTAGGGATTGCCGCTGCCATGTCCGGTGCCTCTGTTGGCGTCGTTGCCGCGCCAGGCACCGCTGCCGCCACCGCGTCCGCTGCCGCCTGCGCGGATTGTAAGCCTTCGCCCGTCTCCACCGCCCGTTGCTGCGTCTCTGCCGCAATCTGTGCGCCTGCCGCCAGCAACCGCGCCTTCTCCGCTTCCTCCACCACGTCCGCGTGCGCCTGCTTCGCTTCCGGTGTCGCGTCCGCCGCCGGTGCCGCTGGCACCGCCGCCGCCAATTCCGCTGCCCGCGCCGCTGCCTTGGCCCGTACTTCCTCGATGCTCGTCGCTGGCGGCGCCTCAACTACCGGTTTGCTACCAGTTTCTGCGATTCCGGTAGTTGGGCCTCCGGCATCTGGTCCTCCAGGCCCGGCACCGCCTCCGGCTCCTCCTGCTCCTCCTCCAACGTCACCCGATGGCACCGCGTCGGCGGGTGCGGGTCGTGCAGCTTCGGCAACGGCTTCCTGTCCGGGTGTTCCTTGCGTGTCTTTGACATCGGGGGTGGTGGGTTGAGACTTCGGTGCTACGCCTCGTTCTTTGGCCTTGAATCCTTCGGAAATTCCTCCGGTGAAGAACGAAATGACGCCCATGGATTTCAACGTGCTTAACAGAGATTCCTTGAACTGGTCCTCGGTCATCTCGGGGTTGATCTTCGCCTGCACGGCAACCGCGTCGAGCGCCTGAACGGCCAGCATCTTTGCCGTGGTGTCGATGGTCATCTTTGTCGTGCCCGCCGCACAGTCGGTGATTGCCCGTGCCAGTGTGGTCGCCGCCTTGTCTTTGATCTCAGCGGTTCCGAGTTTCTTGAAAACATCCGATACTCCCGCGTGACCGGTGGCACCGCCCAACGGCCATGCAACCATGTGGATTGTTGCCGTTATCGCCGCAAGTCCCGATGCCTCGTCCGGTGTTTTTCCAGCCTTGATCGCCTCGTCATAGGTGTTATTGTACCCTTCGGTGGCTAACGTCGCCGCCATTGGTACTTCCGACAACGCACCCTTCAATGCCTTCCATCCGACTTTCGCCGCTTTCTCGGCCTCTGCGATTCGTGTGGCGGGAACCGCCAGTTCGGCTAACTCCCCACCCACTTTTCCAAGCAGCATCATCTTCGCCAACGCTCCTGCTCCTTCGCCGTACACGGCTGCGTTCTGACCCCAAATCTCAACCTTCTTTTTGTTGATCTCGTGGGACAGGTCTTGCAGGTCTTTGCTGATTTTCTCGTGTTTGGCGATCTCCTGCGCGTTCTTCTCGAACGATCCTGCCGGGATGGTTCCGGCGTTCGGGCCGGTCTCGGTAGCGGGAGGTTCGTAGATCTTGTCCTGAAACAAACCCATGACATGTGACAACTCTTTGGTGCCCTTTTGGACAAGCTCTTTTGCCAATCCAAAGGTGCCTTGCGAGGCGGCATTAGTGTTGAGCGCGGCGTCGATCTTCTGCCAGTTCTTTTTATCGTCTCCCGTGAGTCCAAGGTATTCTGCCAGTTCTGGCCGGTTCTGCTTCACGTCTGCGACGATGGCGGATTTGTATCTTTGGACTCTCTGTGGGACCAGTTCGATTTGCCGCTTCTTCTCATCTTGAGGAAGATTGGATTTGGCGATCGCCGCAATGATCTCGTCTGGATTCTTGCCAATGACGCTACGCTTGTAGTGGACTTGCCCGAGAGCATCGGTGGAAACATCGTCGGGTTGCTGGTCGACCAGATGTTTCACCACATCATCAACCTCGTCGGGTTTTAATCCGTACTTATCAACCAGTTCTTGCCGTCCTGCTACATACTTGTCGGATGCCTCCTTGTGGATCTTTTTCCGTGTTTCGGTGGGGTACTTCCAGTCGTTGTGGATGATTTGCTGGAACCGATCTCCCCATGTGTTTTCTATCACCGGTTCCGTGCCCGGTATCACGCCATGGGTCACGATGTCGGCGAGTCCTTGGAATCCCTTGGACGCGTCTTCCATATCCTGTGGGGCGATCTTGGTCGGGTCGTCGAGGGGAATCAAAGGCTTCTTGGCCGTTGCCGGGGCTGCAGCGGTCTTCAGGTTTCCCTGTTCGTCGATGTTGCCATGGTTGGCTTTGGCCCATGCGTCACCTTCCTCAGGGGTATTGAACGTCGGGTATTTGTCGATGCCGTTCTTGATGGCGATAGTGGTTGCTTCCTTCACAGACAGCTTTTTGCCGTCAACCATCGTTGGAATCACCCGCTCCTTGCCATTGATGTTGACACCCGCCAGAATCACGTTGCTTGTGGATCCATCGTCGTTCTTTACGTTGGGATGGTTGGTCGGAAATACCTTGGCCGCGGGCGGGGCGGGTGTAGTCGCCGCCGATGGTTGAACTGATGGTGGTGCTGCGCTGCCTGCGCCGCCCGCGGAAGGTGGTTGTTGCAATTTTTGGCCGTTTTGTGCAATTTCCGGCTGGTTTTTTGCAATTTCAGGGGTGTTTTGTGCTGGTTTTGTGGAATCAGCGGCGATCACACCAGGCACCGGCGCGGTGGCCTCGTTCCACGCCCGCATCCATGGCGATTGGACGCCGGTCTCTGCCGCCGCCAGCGTCTCAGCCGCACCAGCGGCTTCCGGGGGCATCCCGTGCTCGTGCTGAATCTTTTCTGCCGCCAGCTTCAAATGCTGGTCCTTCACCTCGAATTTTGCCGCGTTCAGGCGCTCGGCCTGCGGCAACAGCCGGTCGTGTTCGGCTTTGGCGCGGTCGTGAGCCGCTTGAAGTTGTGCCCTGTCCTTCCGCCACTTGACCAGTTCCAGAGGATCGTATTCCACGAGGTCTCCAGCTTTGTGCGATGTCACCCGGACCAAATTGCCGTCTTCGTCCTGGGTGATATTGGACTCTCCGCTAAGTGGGTCCACACGGGCGATCACATCTTTCTGGTATCTCTCCGCCTGACCCGTCTTCGGGTTCACCTTTGCCCATTTCATGATCGCGCCGGGAGTATCCTCCCGATCCTGTGCCCGCGCGAAAATGGGCTTTTCCTCGAAGTTATTCAGAGCCTCGGCCGCTTTGTCGAAGGTGGTCTTTGCTCCATCCGGTCCTTTCCATCGTGGATTAAACTGCATCCGCGTCTGGTTGATGTTGTTCAAGCGCAGGTCGAGGGCCGCCTTGCGCTGTTCCAACTCGGCATCCTTGGCAACCTTGGCAGCCAGTGCTTCGTCAACACCCGCATCCACTTTCTGCGGTGCGCCCCACGCGTCCTTGGTCGAGACCGTCACCTGTCCCGTCTTTGGATCCGTGTGGGTTGGCAGTGCCTGGGACTTGGTTTGTCCTTCCGGGTTGCGGTAGTCCTGCACGAGCGCTTTGCCTTGGGAGGGTTCGTAAGGTGTCTTCTGCACGATCTGGTCGTTCACCATCAGTTCGCCGAATCCCGGAACTCCTGCAATGACCTTGGCCTTGTCCTGTTGCACCGCCGGCAGCACTCGCGGCTTGCCTACCTCGCCCGTCTGGAATGCGGGGGCACCTGTGGGCAGCGTGTCCAGCGTGGTCTTGCCGGTTTGAACGTCGGTCGTCTTTGCCCGTCCCTCGCTCACGCCGATGCGCACCTGCCGCTTGCGCTCCTCTTCGGCCAGCCTTTCGGCCTCCTTGGCCTGCCGGTTGGCTTCCGTTGCGTCCATGGCTGCCTGTCGCCGCTGGTCGCGTTGCTGCTGGTCGAGCATGCGGGCTCCCGTGTTCGCCTCGCTCGGGATTTTCGATTGACTCATCCGCACCGCATTCGGGTCTATTCCCGCCCGTCCTGCTGCCACTTCGCCCAGATAATCCTGCACTTCATCTTCTGCCAAGCTCCTGAATCGTGATCCCATGCGCGGGATGCTGCCACATTTCCTCCCCCGTGGTAACGGGCGCAGGCATTGGAGTCCCGGGCCGATGATGGCGGCCCCTGCCGGGTCAGGAGGTTAGAGGAGACATGAGAACCCTTCCGCGCTTCTCGGGCTCTATCGGCTTGCCCGTGGTGTGATGCAAACACCTGAAATCAAACCGCCTGACCAAGCAGGGTGATCTTTTGCACTGTGGACACCGCAGGAGCCGTGCAGCCAGCAATGGTTTGCAGGTAGGCGTAAAGCGTGTCCGAGGCGCCGACGAACTCCTTGTTGTGTCCGGTGGCCTGCACAAACACGGTCGATCCAAGATCCAGAGGCGTGCCTATGTCGATGTATCCCAGGTACGACCCACGGTCCCCGGCGGGCAGGTCCCACGCGTCATTGTCGAGCAGCGCGCTTGCCGGTGTGGCTGAGTAGAGATGCAGGCGAGCACCGGTCATGCTCGTGAAGACCGCGGTGGCGCCGATCTCGAACATCGACTGCAGGATGCGCGTCATGTCCTTGGGCAGCCCGAAGCCGTGGAATGTTAGCACGGCTGGCCCCAGGTGATGCACCGTGTGGTCGCCGGTGCCCGCGCCAGTCACCTCTATGCCAACACCGCCAGCGGTAGCAGCCAGTTGGAACGTGTTATCCGTCTTCTCGACCACGAAATACTTCGTGAATGCCGTCAGACCGGTGCAAACCGCGGTGGCGGTGATCTGCACCGCGTCCCCGTTGACGAGCCCGTGCGCGGCCTTGGTGAACACCCCGGGTTTGGCCACGGTAAACGAGGTGATGAGGATAGATCCCTTGCTGCCCGCCGGGCCGATCACATCGCCGGCGCTGTAGGTCGAAAGATTGGCGCACCTGGTGAAGAGTGCCACCGCTTTGAAGAACTTGGTTTGGGCGCGATCGCGCACGTAGGATAGGATGCTGCTGGCGTTCATGGTGCCGCAGATTGGCACAAATCAGCGGGCACCGTAACGGGCGCAGGAAAAGAACGAGGCGACAGAGCCCGCGGGAGCCACTGTCGCCTCTATTCCTAACACCATGCAGGGTCACAATGCCTCTGAGTAAGCGCTTCGGATTGGTGAAAAGATACGTGGTCGAGCCGGGAGAGCAAGACAATTTACCACCCGCGCCGCACATTGTTGACCTCGCGCCAGCCTCCGCATTTGCCGCGCTTGGCCATGTCCGGCGGGTCGATGTTTTTCACCCGGTGCTGCTTGTAGGCGGTGGCGCTGGGCATCGTTTGCCAGGCGATGGCGTCGGCCAGACAGTTATGAACCAGAATCCCGTTGGCAAAGTATTCGTGTGAACCCTCCACATGGAGGTTGAAGACCTTTCTTCTTTGCAAAAGCCTTGCGGTTCGTGACCCAAGTTCTACAACTTTTAGAACAAAACTTAGAACACCGATTGGTGGATAGAAAAAGAGTCCCACAGCAAATGCACGCCAGTTGACGTTCTGTAACGAGTAGGGATTTGCGTGAGATTTCCCGCATGGCTGCTTTTGATTCTGGAAGGCTTCTCCATTTTTTGAGCGCTGCGACGATGCGTTCAGTTTGTCTGTATCCGGCTTCACGCATGAGTCGTTTTTGTGCAGGATTCCGCATGTGCATTCGGGTGTGGGTGCCAGCAGCGATTGTTTCCAGATTCCCAATGTCATTATTGAGCGGGTTGCCATCCTTGTGATGAACGAAGTGGCCGATTGGAATTTCCCCATGATGGTCAATCCAGATTTGCCGATGAAGTGCAACAGGTGGTGCCTTCCATTTATCATGTCTCCAAAAATAAACACGGAATTGTCTTCGTTGTGACTGTGGATGCCGATGGTATTTTTTGCCTCCGTAAATGACAGTTTCTCTGGTCGGTTGGTTGTCGTGTTCCATATGTATAGCGTATTACTTGCTGATACCATTGACAAGCGTTTTTCTCCATCAGGGGTGATGATTGGGTGGGTGGCTGTTCCGACTAGTCCGAGGTTCGAGATTACGGGTTTGATTCGAGCGAATGTTCTGGCGATTGGTTTTGGTCCGTCACGGGTGATTACCATGTTTCCCACTTTGAGTGTTTCGATTGGAACTTGTCCGCTTGGCGTCAAAATCATGGTTCCTCGAATGAAACAATCGTCATCGTGGGCACCGCCGGCGGCCTCGGCGCGTCCGTTGGGTCGGACGATGAACGTCTTGTACTCCTGAATCGAATGCAGGCACAGCACGTCGATGGCGCGGTCCCGGATCGCCGCGGCGAATCCCTCGATCACCGCGTTGCGCTCCTGCTTGTCGGTCATCTTGAATCCGTATTGCTCGACGATCTGGCCGGTGCGGTGTGAATCTGGTCGGCGCTTGTGGCAGGGTATTCCGTTGTCCTTGAGCAGCCGCAGGATGTCGAGGCCGCAGTTGATCTCGATTACCGTCATGCAGGTGCCATAGAAGCGCGATAGCCGCGCCGCATGCCCGGCCACCTCATCACCCTCGCCATAGAATGGCGGGCGCAGCCTCGCCACCTTCATAGCCGGCCGCCACCTATCGAAATCCGCATCGTGGTAGCCGTCCCGCCACACGCTCACCGAGTGCCTGTCTGGATCCGCTCCTATCGTCTGGCTGGCGTCGGTCGCCGGGTCGATGGTCACCAGGTAGCGGCAGTGCTCGATGGGGTGCTCCCACACCAGGATGTCCCCGGTGCCGTCGCGGGTATTCTGCCATGTTACCTGCCCGCTGTCTTGGGTGAGCAGGTAGCCAGTGTCGGGCGTGATAAGTCGCGCTCTGTTCTCCATCTCCACGAGGATTCCCATGTCGAACCGCGGGGAGCCACTGGCCAACCAGCACGACACATCGTCGCTCGGGTAATAGTAGCTGAACACCTTGGGATCGCCGTTACAAACGCTCTTGATCGTGTCCCGGCGCCAGGCCACCTGCTCCCAATCCAATCCATACTTAACAATTTCGTCCCGCTCGGTGTCGTCAAGCGTGGCCTGAATGTGGGCAATTTCCTGGGCCGATACCGGTTGCTTGCGGCGGTTGTCGCCGAATTCCCACCACCCCGCGAATATCTTCACCCATTGCTCTTCCGGGCGGATGCCAGCCTCAAACATCCGTATGAATTCCTCCAGCGTGACCGCCACTTGCCATGTGGAGTATTGCCAACCCACGGCACCTTCCGGAGTGGATTCTGAGAACGCTACCGAGTCCGACCCGCTCAAGGTGGGCAGAACCGCGGCCATGACCACCTTATCGTTGCGCTGGGTGGTTTGAGGCCACTTCGAGGTTTCCGAGAACAATCCAAGCTGGTTGGTGTCGCCTACGCTGGCGTTTGGATTTTGTGCAGTGTCCACATTCCACTTGGTGCCGTTGCTCCACTCGATGCTGTGCAGCGGGTCGGCGATCATCTGCACTTCCCACGGGTAGGAATCCGCACCTTGGTAGCTCTTGAGCTTTTTCAGCAGGGCTTCCGAGTGCTCTTTCTTGTCCGCGATGGCAATGCCCTCGCATGGCACCTTCATCCCATGGTGGTAGAGGATGTGTGCCGCGAAGGTCGAGCACCCGGCCCGCCTGGGCTTGGTCACGATGATCCTCACCTTCACTTCCATCCGGCGCATCGTCTCGTAGGCTTCAGACATGCGAAGCTGCAGGATGTTGGGCGTAGGTGAAATAATGACGTTGTTTTTGTCCCGAATCTTGCAAAAACACGCAAAGTGGGCCGCCGGGGAAGCATAACAGATGTCCAGCAATTCTTGGTCCGTGCGGTTCCGCACGAGGTCCGCAAAGTCGGCAATCAGATGATCTGGATCATTCGTCATTCGGATGGTGTCCACCGTGTCAGTCCCTTGGTGGGCGGGTGGTGGCCATTGCCTTTCCCGTTGCCATTGCCGCCATGGGCACCGTTGCCGCCATTGCTGCCGTTGCCGCCATGCGAGGCGGTTGCCATCTCTGCGGCGCGTGTGGACCTGCGGGCTATTAGGTCGAGTCCGCTGGCTACAGCATTCGCCCGTGCGCGGATTTCATCCAAGGTTCTCGGACCGGTCTCCACCTCGACCCGCTCGGGCTCGAAGTGTCCGGCCAGCCTGGCATCGATCTCGATTGCACGCAGCCAATCAGCGGGTTTGAAGGTCGTGGATTCGATTTTCTCCATCAAGAGTTCACGCTTCCGATCCTTGGTAAGCAGGCATTTCTTGGTCTGCGGCTTGCGTAGTTCGGCCACATGGGCGGCCACGCTAGGCTTTGCTAGGCTTTCGGCTGCATTCGCACGCGCAGTGTTTCGCGACACCTTGGGATAGACTTGCAGCCAAGCATCCACCCCACTCATACCACTGACGATGAACTCACAGAATCTTTCCTGTCTCACGGTCAGCGGTCGGGGCAGCCGCTTGATTTGCGGTCGTGTCTTGGGTGCGGATTTTTTCGCCGTTTCGGGAGTCTTCATGAGTTTTCGAGGGCTGTTCGCGTCGTCGATGGGATGATTTTAGACAGATTGGCGAGCAGGAAACAACGGGCGCATGATTTTTCATGGTTCGTCGTCGCCGCGCAGGTCGATGTCGTCCATGTCGTAGGGCTGACACTCGTTGCCCATGCAGCCTGGGTCGCCGCAGATGGGGCACGGGCCTGCTGGTGTCTCGTTCTGGCGGAATCCCCGGATCCGCTGGTATCCGATCTCGAAGGCGGTCGGGTTGTAGGGTCGGGGTTGCGGACCTTTGCCGGCTTGGGTGGGGGTGCTCATGTGGTGGATTTCTGGTTGTGTTTTTTTAGCAAGAACATCCGCGAGCGGACTGCCTCCAGCGTTCGGCCCAACGATGCTGCCTTTTCGCGTGCCGTTATTCCTGCGAGCTTTATGTATGCGTCTTGCTCTGGCCCCCATGATAGACCGTGGTGGTGCGCGAATTGAAGCGTTGCAGAATTTAATTTTTTTCGGCGTTTTCGTTCGTCCTTGACGTGGTTTTTTCTGTCTTTTTCTGTGTTTTTTAGTATCCAATTCATCCTGCACTTCGCAGTCACTTTTTTTCCTTTTTCAGAATGTTGATACCGTTTTATGCTCTCCCTTCCGTTTTCGGATTTATAATACCATCTCCAGTACTCCGGATTACGTGTGCCGTCTGGTAAGAGCGCATGAGGCTTGGTTCCTTGGTGTTTATTCATGATGGTGATGGTATCCCGTTTTTGAAGGAGGCGAGCATGGGGACGGTGGTGTGCTCGTGCATGTAGTCGAGGGCGGCCCGGATGTGGCGGCATTCTGTCACTCCCTTGCGGCCCGGAGCATAAGGGATGTATTTCCCTTCCAGTCGCCGTTGGTTGGGTTCTGCCACCATCTGGAAGTGGACGCAGGAGCAACGGCCACGGCCACGGTTGGCGGTCAGGTCCACAAGGTAGCGCCTGGCAAAGTCGCTGTCGCTTTCCACCCAGTAGCGGAAAGGTGCGCCGGTATCCTCTTCCACGGTGGGGACGCGGTAGTCGGTCCAAGCGTCATTGCATTTCTCGGCGGCACTCATGACAGCGGGAGGAATTGGGAGAGTTTGGCGTGTGCCGCTTCAAGTTCGTCGGCCAAGGCTGTAAGCAGTCCCATGCGTGCGGCCGGCCATCCGAGTGGCGTATGGTCAATCTCGAAGATTCGCACATCTGCCACCAGTTGCTTCCAGCGTGGCACGGGTGGCGGCTTTGGCGCTTTGGGAGCTGCTTGGTCCCGCTTCTCACCCTCGACGCGCTGGCGCGGCCTGTAAGGCGGTTTTTCTTTCCCGGCGGCAAGTTCATCATCGGTGACATGGATGTGCTTCCAGTCGGCCCGGTCGGGTTTGACTTTGGTCAATCCGGTCATCGGATCGATGCCCACCCGCGTCCCGCTCGCGCGCAACAGGCGTCCGGTTCGCAGGTAGCAAACATGCGTGTCGGTTTTGCTGGCGGCAATGGTTCGGGCTTTGATTTCCACGGTAGTCATAATTTCAAGCGGTGCGCCTCATGATTGGTATGATGTTGTCCAGCGGGCTTGATACCCGTGAAGCGAGTTGGGGCAGGCAATGCAGATATATTTCCGTGGTGCGGATGTTGGTATGACCCAGCAATTCCATGAGTTCTTGGATGGTGCCACCGGCAGACAGATAGGACGTTGCAAACCCATGGCGGAAACTATGGGCCGTGATCCGCTTGTTGATGCGTGCCCTCGACGTGGCAATCTTGAGTGCTTTGGCAAACCCTGACTCGTGGACGTGGTGGCGCCGCACAATCCTGGATTCGGGATCGGTGGATTCCCCGGGTGCCGGGAATACCCAAAACCACGGCCATTCCACTCCAGCACGCGGATACTTGGTCGCCACGCCCTCTGGTAATTCCACGCCAGGACGGCCGTCACGCCGGTCATCGTCATAGATTGCCCGGTCGATCCGGTAACGTATCGCCAGTGCTGGAATAATTGCCTTTGGCAGTAGTGTCACTCTATCCTTATCCCCTTTCCCACCGCGCACAGTCACCGTGCCAGCGTGAGAATCCAAATCCTTTACCCGCAGTTGCAGGGCTTCTGAAATACGCAAACCCGACCCATAGAGCAGGCTGGCCACCTCGTTCCACGGTGCCGGCAACAATTCGATCACCGAGACTGCTTCTTCCCTCGACACCCAAACCGGAACCCGGTGTTTCTCTGGTGGTCGCGTCCACTCTGGCAAATCAGCTAGCGGACGACCCAACGCGCGATACAGCGCCACCAGCGCATTCAACGCCTGCTTTTGGGTTGAGCGTGATCGGTTGCGAGCCAACCAAGAAAGGAACGCGCAAACCTTTTGCTCAGGAGTATCGCAGTCAGGTGCCTTGAATCGGGAAAATCGGATCACATGGCCGCTATAACATTCCCGCGTCTTGCGCCCCAACCGACCGCGACGCATCCATGTGTCAAATAATTCCAGTGCTTGAGTTGGTTTCATGGATTTGGGGGATGTTGGATATACCGACTTTTGTCCGTAGAATTTAACTGTTCTCTGAATCCAAGATGGCTCGGAGTTTCTTCGCTATTGGCGCGGGGTCAGTGTTGTCCATGAAGGACGCGGGGAGCATTTCCTTACGGTCGCAGATTCGCTCGATCCACTTGGTAGCGGCGAGGATGGTATCGCGCTGACTCGGTGTGAGTGCGCCTTTAACGTATATCGTTTGTGTGGTGGAGTTCATTGGTGGTTTCAGGCTGATTCAGAGAACAAGTGGATGCTGACGACGGCGGGAAGTCGTCTGTTTGGTTTATTCGGAGTCCAGCGCCCGCCGCGCCAGATCCTTGTCGTTCGGTGGATTATGCACGGCGGGGATTTGGTCGGTTCTTCGCGCCCTCGCAGTGACGGTGCATCCAGTCGTCGCACTCTCGGCAGCGGATGTCCGGTGTCATCGGCGTTCCATGAGTGCATCGGCCGGCCTCATAGCGGTTCATCCATGCTTCCCGCAGTTCGGCAGACGGCAGGCCACGCGATCCACTGTGATAACCACCGCAGACGCGGCAGTTGTCCATGGCCGGAGCGTCAGAATTGCACTCAGGACACACGGAGCGGCGCACCTTGAACCACCGAACAAGTCGGCGCATCCAACCGTGCTTTATCTTTTGCATTGGCGATTTCATAGGCTTTTCAGTGACCATCGGTGGATGGCCTTGTTTCGTTCTCAGAAAATAAATGGGGAAAATCAAAAATAAAAATTGACAAACCTAAGCGATTTGGTAAATTGCACTCGTCAGCGGGCAATGAGCCCCACATCAACCA
>Ga0007798_10000337_pt1 | contig 17945 bp, 10 predicted proteins | sample CryBogmetaGMA17M_FD_60370 | JGI IMG/M metagenome (GOLD analysis project Ga0007798, IMG submission 60370) | Freshwater microbial communities from Crystal Bog, Wisconsin, USA - MA17M | ecosystem: Environmental > Aquatic > Freshwater > Lake | place: Crystal Bog, Wisconsin, USA | collected 2009-07-06
TGGCCAAATGGGGAATTTTCGAGTGATAGGAGTGTGCGGTATAAATGGGATGTGTCTTTCCAGCGCCCGTGTCGCTCGCAAATGGCTCGCGCCGATAATTGTCAGTTACGGGATTATAAGGCTTGCCGTAGTTCTTGATGAAGTCCGCGATGAACGGGTTCGGGCAGGCAGTGTAGTACGGCGGGTCGGACAGCGCCAGGATGTCTTCGTCCGAGCCGATGGGGAATCCCTCGATCTTGCGGAAGTCTGGGTCGTGCAACCGCTCGCGCAACTTGTCGACGAAGTAGGCGCGACGGGCGTCATCGTTTTCAAAGGTCATTCCCAAGCACTCGACGGGTTGCGGTTCTGAATTCTGGGTCCCGAGTTCTGAGTTGAAAAGATCCTTCTGTTCCATTCCTATCTCCTAACCCGAAAATCGAATAAGCGCCGGCGTTGTTTGCCGTTATTATGAAACCCATGATCTGGACCACCGAATCCAAGACCATCAACTTGGTCACTTTTCGACTGACCAAGTTCAAGATTGGGCGGGGCTGACTTAGTCACTATCTTGGTGACTGTCGTCCACTGTGTTCTGCCTATATTCAATCAACCGTCGTTCCCGTTCAAGCTCGCGCTCAATCTCTTCCTCGGTAGGTAGATAGAGCATGTACTTGGATGCAAAAAGCTGTTTGCTGTCGTTGAGTACAGAGTATCTGGCAATGGTTTCGTTCTTCTTTGAGCAGAGAATAAGGCCGATGGTCGGGTTGTCGCCTTCAGTGAGGTACTTGTCATCGAACATTCGGACATAGCTGTCCATCTGTCCGACATCCTGATGAGTCAACTCGCCGATCTTGAGGTCGATCAACAGGTAGCATTTCAGAATACAGTTGTAGAAAACCAGATCAATATAAAAATGGTCGTCATCGAACTGCATGCGTTTCTGACGACCGACGAAAGCGAAGCCCTTGCCGAGTTCAAGTAGAAATGACTGGAGGTTATCAATAATCGCCTTTTCGATTTCCGACTCATGCAGAGCTTCAGAATCCGGCAATCCAAGAAAATCAAGAATATAAGGATTTTTAATGGTATCGGATGGAGCACCTATTTTCTGTCCCTGACAGGCAAGTTCCATAACACCCGTTTTATCACGGCTTTTGAGAAGCCTTGCAAAGAGGAAGGTATGTACCTGGCGCTTAAGGTGTTCGACATCCCAGACTTCCTTCTCTGCTTCAATTTCATAGAAAAGACGTTCATTGCGATTTTCGACATTCATCAGAGTCCGATAATGTGACCAGCCCAAATTGGGCGAGAATCCTTGATCGGCGCCGGCTTGGCCGACGGCCAAGGCCATGGCATCCAATACGCCACTTTGAGTGTGGCGTTTCCCGGAGGTTTCGAATTCGCCACCTGCGATGTGGCGAATCTCAGGAATACGGCCGGAATAGACTGTGTAAAAGGTCCGGAAGTAGCGCAGATTGGTGGTGGAAAAACCGCGCCGGTACTTATGGGTCAACTTCGCGGAAAGCTGTTCGATAACCTGCTTTCCGTATTCGGCGCGCTCCTCTCCGCCCTGAATCTCCAGAACGATTTCACGCCCGATGAGCCAATAGGCGATGACCATGTTGTTGTTGACGGACCGAACAACATTGCCACGCGCTTGCTCAAGAATAGAAACTACGCGAGCAAATAGATCGTCGCCTTCAGGGCGCATCGGGGTAAGTCCGTTTGTATCCATATCTCACTCCAACACAATCCGCACCTTGCCGGGTTCCTTACCTTTGGTGAGCTGATCAAGGTATTCCTCGAATCTTTTCCTCATCTCCGCCGGGGTGGCCGGAGAGACGCTTTTTGAGTTTCTGGTTCCTGGTAGGGTTTCTGGTTATTGTTTGTTGGCTATTCGATGACGATTCTGACTTTGCGCGGATCTTTCCCTTTGGTCAGGTCGTCCAGGTAATCGCTCACGACCTTCTTGAAGCCGTCTGAAGTCGCTGGGCCAATCTCCTTCAGCTTGGCAAGCAGGATGTCCTTGTCTACAACTACTTTCTGCAATCCGGCTAAGACAGTCCCGACAATCTGCAGAAAGTGGGTATCTATAGGCTCTGGGAACTGTTTTGATTTGATGAACGACTGGAGCACTCTTCGATCGTCTTCCGGAAACAACTCTTTCATGCTGCTTCTCGTCGTGGGGTCCTCTAGATTATTCAAGAGAAGGTTCTTCCATTGCTCAAGCATCTGGTCCAACTGTTCATCCATCTGGACCAACAAGTTTGAACCGGAAACCAGGAACGAGGAACCAGCAACCGCTTCCACCGCTGGGCGGAAGTTGCAGTGCGGGCAGACCGGCGATGCTTCCAGTTCCTGCTCTGTGAGAGCAAAGCAGCTCTTCAATCCAGCGAGTCGGTTCTGAAAGTCCGTGAGGTGCAGCCGCGGCATCAGGTCGATGGTGGAGAGTTTCTGCAGGTCCTTGAGCCGCACGTCACTCATGAGTTGACCTTGCGCTTGTTCTCGTTCGCGCGAAGGCTCGCACCAAGGCATCGTCTAGTTTGAAAGAATCGCATGGCATCATCCTGTGGGCCTTCCTGAGGGGTCCCGCCTCAAGGTGAGAACCCGGCACACCGGCAGCCGCAAGAGTGGACTGCGTGGGGTCCTCGAACGCGACGGAAAAATGGGCTGCCCCAAATGCCCCTCCCCCCAAGGCTGCATAGGCTGTGGCTATTTCGTGGCGTTGCCAATACAAGTCGAGGTTAGCCTTCCAGAAAAAGTGGATTGCCCCAAGTGCAACCGAGACCTCATTTTGTTTGAGCAAGTCATTCCAGCTTGAGATGCACTTCTGCAACTTCTCGCGAAATCCCGATTCTTTCCTTCTCTTAACAACTCCATTTTCATCAATGTTCTTGATGTAATGAGACCGAGCTGACATCCCGGCCTTTTTCTCGGAACATCCCCCCCCCTGATGTACTTGGCCGGATATTCCTTGCCTTCCATCATCAGAAATGTGTTCATTGCTTGTCTTTCAGGTGGACATTGTGTTGAGTCAAACCTTTCGCATGCTTTTCGAACGTGATCTATCGTCACCACCGACCAGTCTATCACCATCGGCTATCCTTCCAAGAAATACTTGACAATTAATGCCCTACGTTTCTCCCAGTTGCATTCCGCTATCATGGTTTGGGACTCGACATACATTACAGGTTTTCCCAGTCCGGTTAGCTTTCGATCACTACCTATTTGTTTTACCATACTATCCCGCTTCTATGTACCAGTCTGAGTAAGGCAGCTCCGTGCTCATGGTTTGAAAAAGATTACCGAAAATATCTTCCTGACTCAGTGCCTCGCGATTCCCTAGCAGAATCAACTTGTGTCGAGCCCTCGACATGGCAACGTTCAAACGTTTCTCATCGGCAAGATGCGGAGAAACCGAACTGTCGGACATACCCAAGGACACAATAACGACATCGCTCTGGCTCCCCTGAAACCTGTCCACAGTACTCACCGAATCCAGCATCGTCCTCTCCGTATCTCCCTCGCATAAACGTTTATCTCTGAACAGGCCCTCAAGATGCCGCCTTATCAATTCCACCTGCGCGCGGCGGGGACAGATGATCGCGACAGCGTCCTTTCTTCCCAAAGAAAATCCTCCCGTTGCGAGGGCCTCAATGATGTCGCAGACGATCTGCGCTTCCTTCAGGTTGGTCCGAGGTCCGGCAGTGTTGTCCAATGGCACATTGACAAATTGCACCGATTCGTTGGGATCAAGGAGCCTCCTTGCCAAGCCACCGATACCTGCCTCATTTATGATTAGCCTCGCATCTCCAACTTGTTTGGTGGCCGGTCTCAACACTCTTTTGTACCAGATGGTCCCGGGGATAGAGCATATATGGTCATTCATCCTGTATTGGTCCTTGAGAAAAATCACTTCTCGCCCCGCATTTTTTTCACATCTTTCATACAGTATTTCGAAGAGTGACTTCGATAAACGCGACCACTGTCCGCTATCATGATCAAGAACCTCTGACCCGATGCCTTCGCTCTGGACCACTGCCGGCAATTGATTGTGGTCGCCAATGAGCACAAAACGTTTTGCAAAACTGATGCATCCTAGCGTTGCGGGCACGGTCAATTGAGCGGCTTCGTCGATAACCACCAGGTCGAATTCTCCGAGCACCCTGTCATACCTGCCGGACTGAAGTGAACTGGCAGTTATCCCAACCACAGATCTATTTACTAACGCCTGCCGACCGGCTGATATCTTGGCGTCGATTGTCGGATAGTCTTTTATGAGATGCTGGAGGGCTATCGACCGGACATACGTGTCCGTTACGGATGCCAGGTTGCCTATCCTTAGCGATTTATCTCTCAAAGCTCCTCTCGTAAGAGGCCTCATTGCTTCGTCGAGCGCTCTGTTCGTGCCGGTGCACATGAGTACTCTTTGATTAAGCAGCAGATGCGCCCGGACTATGGCGCTTATTAATTTCGTCTTGCCTGAACCCGGCGGTCCATGCACAACGCAATAAGACCTTGCACAAATAGACGACTGGAGGGCCTTTGACTGGAAATCATTGAGGCCTTCCTTTTTCAAGACCTCTAGGAAAGATTTATCGGCAAGAGGCATACTGCCAAAATCTGGGGACAGGTTGCCAAGGATCAGGTCACTCATCTGGGAAGGTCTTGATATCCAACGATAGAGACCTTTGAAAAGCCGTATTGTAAGGTTCTCATTCGTGTAAGGGTCAACCCAAACAGGCTCAAAACGTATCTCCTCGCTTGCCGAAATCAGCAAGGCGTCTTTCGATGTATCTTGCACTATTCCCAGAGATACCCGACCGCTGGACGGACCTTTACAATCGCTGATTAATACCGAATCTCCTGCTCTGAACTCGCTTGAATTGCTTCCTTCCAGACTGTACTGGTATCTACCCTTTTGCTGACTTTCCAAACGGAAACTTGCCGCTCTAAATGCTTCTCCCTGAGCTTCTCTTTGTTCGGGAGTTTTCCGCCACAGCTCTGCATGCATCTCCTTGAGCGCTCTCAATTCGCCCGCAATCAGCCGTGAGTAGTGCAGAAAGAACGCACTTTCCTTTTCCGATGGGATCCTTGAATCTGAATGGAGCCATGTTGTCGTCTCTACTGGACGGGTATCCTCTTCGTTTGAAAGGAGGGCAATCCGAGCGCAATGGGTGGACATCTGCCTGCATCCACGACACTTGTTCATGTTGCTCTCGAACTGGGCCTGGCCGGTCAATTCCATCAATACTAAGTCATTTCGGATATTGACCGCTCTTTTGATGGACTCAAATTTAGGGATCAGCCGGTGAGAGAGGTTGCTTCCCCTATCACCAAGAATGGTATTTCCGCTGTAGAGCAATAAGGCGTAGACATCATTGAAGGTTATCTCTCCTCTTGAAAACAGCATCATCGTGTAAGACAAGAGTTGAAGGGCGTCACCGGGTTTTGGATTCCCCCCCTGGCTCTGTCCTGTCTTAAGTTCACCGACCCCAACAATCCGTCCTTTCTCCAAATCCTCCCAGAGAAAATCTATCTTGCCCTTCGTACCAAGAGAGGGTGACAGTACAAAGGTCTCTGTCCTCAGGATTGTCGACCGGTGCCGTTGGTCAACCCACTGGGTAAGGTGCTCTATGGCATGGTCGCATTTTGGCTTTATGTCGTCTGGTAAAGACTGGGTAGTGATGAAATCTTCCACCTGTTCCTGGAGCAACTCCCGTCGCCTCTCCTCCAGTTCCTCCCCCCTCTTGGAATGCCAGATATCAGGGAATAGCTGATGCACAAGATTCCCGCGAATCATGTGCTCATTGCTTGGCGAAGATATGAATCGATCCAGAAGGAGCTGTCTCTGGCAAAACTCCACCTTTGTCATATCCGTTACATTTATCAGCCAGTCAGGCTCAATGACCAATAGGCTGTCCTGCCCGATCTGAAGTGTATCTCCTTCTTTTTCCAAGTGCAGAATTTTGACGGGAACGCTTTGGTTAGTGTCGAGCCATGATTTCAGCCTTGTGGCATAATCGTTCCAACATGAGTGAACCGGTATCGCCCAGGGCTCAAAGTCGTCGGTGATAATCCTGAATACATACTGTGATTCTCCGGAGCGAGTTATTCCTTCAATCCTTCCGCTGAGACTTCTCAAGGCGCACTCCGGTAGTCCCATACTGCAAACGGGGCAAGGGGCCTGATCAGGAGCCTCCGAAGTTACATCTTCGATATGAGGCTTCTCGGGCTTGACGACGGTTAGCGGAGCCTCAATGGCAGGAATGGGCTTCTCGAGTGTTTCAGGCTTTACCTGAACAGGGGGAACTACGGTTCTGTTAGTCGTCTCCATGTACTTGGCGATATCATCCTTGCGTAATCTGAGCACATTCTCAAGCAGCCGGGTAATTTCCTTTGACGTCAGGGCCAGTCGGGATGATCGCGTCAGGAATATCTCCCGATGAAGCTCGTCGAGCCCAACGACCTTGAGCCACGGCACTTCTGGCAGATCAATCTCCGAGCCCTTCGGGATTGTCGGCGCCAGCGCGACTATGCCATTCACGTGATCGAATCGAGGTTCCAGTCCTACCCGTGGCTGCAGAAACTTGCTGCGATGACTATCGAGGAACTTGAGAAAGGAAATGCGGTAAGCGATGACCTGGTTGTAAGGATTTCCCTTCGACCCGCCTCGCAGCACTTTTTGTTTGTTGCCTTCACGGATGATCCAGTCTCCGTTTTCTCCTCCGAAGACAGGCCCCCCCACTTGTTTGAGTTCAATTACTGCCAACCCGTTGTTTTTGACCACCGCCAGGTCAATAGGGCTGTAATTGACCATGAAATTTGCCAGCACGCAGAATCTGGTCGGTTCACTGGTATAGCTGTGAACCATGTTCTTAAGGAACGCAGCCAGCGCCTCCATCTCATGGCCATGCTCGAATTCTTCCCCGATCCAAAGCTCAACACCCATAATGCAATCGCTCTCAGAAAATTTTTTGTATTCGGCTGTGGTTAAGTGATCATAATCCGCACTGATATAGTAGTTTTCGTTACACAAATAAGGTAGGGAAATAAATTCTCAACAAATTGTCCTCAAACTGAAGCACACCTGATTTGTCCCTGAAAGCAAATTCCTTTTGAAGCAGTGCATCTTTAAGAAAATTTGAAGTCTTTGATTTTGTAATCGTCATCAGGTTGAGAAATGACTGCAGAGCTTCGAGAAAGTTAATCTCTTCTCTACTTCTCTCTAACTTTACCAATACCTGTGCTGGTTCGGGTGGCCTCAGGCTATGCCCAAGCCAATCGATCTCTTCTTCGCCCCACTCAGTCCTGCAAAGTTCTTGGCCTCCTATGCACAGCAGCGCCTTGGTTGGAGTGGCTGTCATAAAAAGAGTCCTGGACACGACTCCCTCTCTGATCATACGCTCAACTACCGAAAGACTTCTCCCCGTGAGGCGATGGGCCTCGTCCACTACGACCAAATCCCAATGGCAACCAACCAGACTCGATGATATTTGTTCTCTCTTAGCGACAGTGTCGCTCAGAATTGCAATAAAGGGCGTTGGCCATGGGCTGGCTCCAAGTTCTACATTAGCTTCCATTTCTCGAAACTTGCGAATGTCAACAAGAGCTACGGAATCCGACCCCACAGTTCTCGTGAGAGAGTCTAGATACCCTTGGCAGAGCGCAGCGGGAACCATGATCAAGATCCGGCTTGCCAGGCCACGAGTAAACATGTGTCCACAGAGTGAGAATAAACATTTTCTTCCATGAGGCTTATCGCCGTCCGGACCTCCATATCAGGAGGCACCGCAAAAACCTCTTGATCGACAGGCAAGATACGATTCACTCTGTGGAAAAGTTCAGCCGAGAATACCTGATTCTGTGTCATTTCTTGGAAGCCAGCTACGCTTAATCCTTTCATCGTAGGACCTCTAAATGCTCATGATGTGAGAAATATTACCCTAGAACTCTATCTCCTCGACAATCCCATCCCTTATGAGGCCATGGAAATGGCTATGCATCTGCCCTGGCAGGGTACCGCCCTTGATGAGCACGCCCATCTCCATATTTATGTTCAGCGCATACTCCGTAAGATTGGCGCTCGAAATGAAGGCCATCCTGCCGTCTGCCAATGCGCACTTTGCATGAAGGGAGCCATAATTACCCATCGAGTCGGTCTGTCTCTTTTCCACCGGCCAGGTATATATCTTTGCAACGGACCGGAGTTGGTTGCCACCTGAAGCCAGCTCTTTGTGAGCATAATGTCCGGCGCTGGTCTCCTTGCTCTCGATCACAAGGAGAATCTCCACATTTCTCTTCCCTGCCTTCACAATGGCATCGGCGATGCTCGGTATCTTGTAGGCTGCAAACGTGACTATTATTAGGGATACCCGCGCCGACTCTATCAGTTCCAGGAGAGCCTGATCGGTCCGACGGAAGGCAGTTCCCTTACTTGTCGGCCCGGTCCAAACAAGCTCGACTGACTCCCTCTCTCTGAAGACCTCATCAGCATAGGCCCCTGCCATCAAAGCCCAGGAGAGTTGAGAAGGGGAAACATCGGGCCGGTTTTCCGACCACACTTCCAGTAGTTTACGGACTGTCTCACGGCTTCTGGATGGGTTTACTTTGCTTGAGATTGCAATCTTCTCATGAGAGCCGGCATCATCGGGCAATTCCCTCAAAGCGCAACAGACCAGTTCTATGATCGAAAGAGGAACTTCCGAGCCCGTCTCCACTATGCTCTCAATGAATATGAGTTCATCGGCGTCCAGAGTCCGGCCCTCCTGAGGTCACCTTCTCAATTCAAAAGAAATTGCGGGCGGCATCATCAACCGTCTCCACCAACAGGCTGCGGTCCAAGTACTTGTTCCCTCTCTCGCATGAGGTCTCTGACGCAAAAAGGCAGGCATGGCACGAAGCCCCGTGCAGAGTTCCTATGCCCACATTAGGTCGGTGCTCTGCGCAGAGCGGGTCTGAAGAGCACAGTCGCATTGCTTTGAGTGCTTCGTCCATATTGCGTCTCATCGCGTTGGGCTCACCCAGGCTGACGAGACCGCCCAGCGTTCCTTCACTGTCCGGAGCTGCAGTGTAAAGGAGCACTCCCGCCATGGAACCGCCTTCCGAATCCGGACCAGCCGAATAGATCCGTTCCCTGATGGACGCAGCCGTGTACCCGCATTCCAGAGCAAGACGACGCATCAGCGCATGTGAAAAGCTGTGAATCAGGGTATAACGAATACCCGGGAAGCCCTTCTCCGGCGGATCAATGTTTCTGGCTTCTCTCCACGCCCTGTGAGCCTCCAGCAGCTCTTTTTCTCGGGCAACGACAGCGGATTTTCCGGCCCAGGATTGTATGACCTTTTCACGAAATTGGATGAAGATCCCTTCTCCTCGGACCTCCGCAGCGGGGACCCAGGTCGGACGTACCCTGGTGAGCGAGGCCATTTCATGCTGAAGCATGTCTCCAGGTTCAGAAAAGTCAGCGGGAGGAAAAATACGGGTGAATCCAACGAGGGCCTTCACCTCCCGGAGGCGCTCCACGAGCACGATCCTCTCAAAGTAGTGCTGGTATGGTTCAGGGACCTGTTCAGACCTGAGCTGAAAGTCCGCGGTCTGCGCGGCATTTTCCGGCTTTGAAAACAACTTCCATTCCGGCCGCTTCAGATCCTGAAAGCTCTGCGGCTCATCATCGCCTGCGGATTGCTGATTCCTTTTCTCAATCGCCTTCCAGACTTCCTCTGCCGTGTGTCTGGTGATTTCACGGTAATCACCTCTCTTAACATAGGATTTAAGGACAGCTTTGACTTCGGCCAAGCTTTCAAGATCACTGAGAATGTCCCAGTGGTCAGACACGACCTGTTCAAGTGGATTCGACGAGACGGGGATTGCCAGCGAAGACAGGATGACGGGAAACCAGCTATTGGAGGCCCCGAGAAGGAGCGTCTGCAACTGTTCTTCGCATTGTTCTTCCTCGAAATCCCTCAGGTGGGGCCGCCTCCCCCTGCACTTGGGCATTTCTTCCCTGCCTTCCTCGCCAAAGGCCTTGGACATCTGCTTACTCTTCCCACACGTCTTGCAACTCACCCAGATATCAGTGGTCTGGCCGGAGACTCCCTCGTCCTTGAGACTAAGCAGAGGCGCTTCGCATGGCTCACCAGAATGGACAAAGACAATCCAAGGGAATTCGTCCAGGTGTCCTTGCGGACATGCAGTTAGGAACCTGGCTGGCACAACCGTTGGTGACTTGCCGCGAGGGCAATGGGCGTGCACATACCGCACTCGGTCAAAGTGATGCCTGTCTATCTTGAGCTGAAATCCCGAATCGGACCGTGCCAGCCGATTGCACTGCGGGCATCTCAACCACCGCGGAAACAGCGCGACCGGTGCTCCCACGATGGCGTCGTGATCAAATGGCGATGGGGGCATGTCGTTATCCGAGGCCACCGGAGGTCCCTTGAGTTGTTTGACGCTGTCTTCCAACTTCTGCTGAACTGCCGAGAGAAGACGTGGTTCATTGATCGGCGTGGCCTTCTCGGTATCCCACTCATCGAGACCCATCACCATGACCGAGATGTTGGGCAGGTCCACGATTGCCCCAATCCCAAAAGTGTGCAAGAGCTGGCTCGGACTTACGTCGCCGACCCTTACCGGAAATGTAATGTCAGCCATGTGAACTAATCCCCTGACCCGTCCAAAGCGATACGGTATTCGCTCCACGGTTTGTTGTCCTCTATCTCTTGGGTCCCCAATATGAGCCGCACCGGCGTCTCCACATCCCTCAATGAATTCAGGCAGGTAAAGAGGTCCCAACTGCCTGCTTCCGCCCCCTTGAGCATGGGCCTGGCGACGTCACTCTTGCCCTTCTTGTAGGCAAGCGAGCTGCCGGCGGAGTGACAGTTCTCAACGAGTTTCAGCCACTCATCCAGCCGGTAATCCAACATTCTCCGCACGTCATCTCCCACGGTTTTCAGCCCGGAGATATTTTCGGCTCGATCTGATATGGCCTTCACAGCGGCTTTCACTATGTCGTGCCCTCGGTCCAGGTTGTCCGCTTTTTCTTCGGCGTTAAACATCTCGGCCTCCAGCCTGATGAGCGCCACGAGCAGTGCTGTGAGACCTCTGTCGAGAGCCCGAGCAGAGAACGGCGTTACCGACAGAGCCTCAACGTGCTTGTAAAACGTGGCGTGATAGTGTTCGAAGGTCTCGTAGTGGGAAAGGTCTCGCGGTCGGGTCCAGTTGTAAACCGTGGCGACCAGGCCAGGGTACTTTCGCCCCACACGACTTGTGGCCTGAATGTATTCAGCCGTTGTCTTTGGCTGTCCCGCCACAACCATGAGACCCAGTCGTTGCACGTCAACACCCACCGAAACCATATTAGTCGCGAGCAGCACGTCGATAGGAAGCTTGCCCTTTTTCTTCTTTTCCCTGCTCTTGTTCTGATTCGTCTGGACAGCAGCCCCAGGCTCAAACCGAACTTCCATGCGGTCAAGTATAGTCGGGATGTCCTTCGAACCTTTGCGCGAAGTGAGTTCTTCCATGCCGTCGGGAGGGATCTTTCTCTTTGCCAGGCCCCGTTGATCCATGGACTGTAGACGGGCTGCCACGTCGTCATCAACAAGCCGGCGCATTCCTGCCAGCTCACGGATCGAATTGAAGTACCCCACGAGTGTCATCCACGGGTCCGCATCCAGGCCATATTGGTTGAGGAGTTTTTGTGATGCGGACAGTATCGCTGTATACACGCGTATCAGCGTTGCCTTGAGCCGCATGCCCGGAGCCATAATACCGATATAAAGTCTTCCAGGGTGCTCCTTTCCAGGTTCACGATCCACTGAGAAAAAGTTGTCTCGAGCATCAAGCCCATTCGGAGGGAAGATGCTCACATTTCTCAAAAATAGGGACCTTGCCTGATCCACTGCCTTGCGTATGGTAGCTGTTGAAGCGATGACCTTGGGCCGGACAGTCTTCCCGTTTACCTGCCAGGAACACAATCGGTCCACCGCGGTCTCGTAGAGTCCCACCAGTGTCCCCAGAGGCCCGCTGATGAGATGCAGCTCGTCTTGAATGATGAGATCCGGAGGCCTCAGGAACCCCATCTTTGTCGTCCTGGCCGATGGATGATTGTCCTTGGGGGGGTGGGAATCGGTGTCGTCAATCTCCGGTGATCGGAAGCCGTGACGGGAACAACGACCGTTCACGCGGCCGAATAACATCTGGGTCTCGCCCTTCCAGGGCATCTGGGCAAACTTGTCCACCGTGGAAATCATCATGGCAGGGAGAAGCCGGTAAATCTCCTCGTCTACTACCACAGCGGGGATGCCCTCACCCTCCGAATTCCTCTCCGTGAAAGGACATAGGCTTTTGGGGTCAGCGCAGAAGAAGAAGGTACGGCATCTTCCTTTCTTGAAGGTTTCCACCTTGATATCCTTGCCGGGATCAATGGGCGTACCGCACCACGGACAGTTGGTGAGCTGGGCTGGAGAGCCGATCCCCGCCAAGGAACTGCCAGGAGCCTTCCCATGATCCTTTGCGATTGCCTCCGCGGAATCATCGGTACGATTGGGCGTGCTCTTCTGGCCAACCCACAAGCCTATACGGAAAGGCTCTTGTCCCCAACGCGTGTCACTCGCAGCCGAGGCTTCGCGCCGAATCTTCTCACATGCACAGACGAGCGCAGATGCCCGCTGGAACTGCTGCAGAGTGAGCAGACGCAGGGTATAGCGCATGAGCACCGCCAGGCCATATTGTCCGTCCCTGCCCTCAACCACACCCTGCAGGCGTCTCAAACCCATGGTGTATGCCGCGAGGCCGAGATATGCCTCGGTTTTGCCACCGCCGGTCGGAAACCACAACAAATCGACGTTGGCGCTTGAATCGCCTACCCTGTCGTCATGGTTGAGATCGGTAAGGCCGGGAAGGTTGAGCAGTATGAAGGCGAGTTGGAACGGATACCATGTCCGTTTTTTTACAACGTCAATGTCCTCTTCGTTGACCGCATCCCCCCGGCGTACCTGCTCAGCATACATGGTCCTGATTCGCTGAAGCCACATGGACCTGTTCGCGAACCTGAAAGCCTCTGCCGCAGTCTCGTTGTTTGAAATCAGATCCAGGCCTTTCCGTATTCGCTGCAGGGCCCTCTCGCAGTGTTGCATGGCATCCTGGGCTGCGCCCCGATGATCGGCAAACTCGTGCATGGCCTGCGAGATCTCTTCCTTGCGTTTGCTGATCCATTCCGCGTAAGCCTCTGGCAATGCCTTGAGATGCTCATAAAACTCGTGCGTGGGAGTTTGCGACAACTCTTTCATGTCGAGCCGCAACGCCGCCAGGGCGGGAATTTCCTGTTCCGTAGGCGGCGTCTGGCGCCGAACCACATATTCTGGTATGAATCGGGTGGAGAGTTTTACGGCTGACCGGGAATTATTAGGATCAGTCTCGGCATGAACCGACACGCTGTGGCCCACGGCAAACTCCACATGATGCCGATACACCATGTTCATGGCTTCTTCTTCCGGGTCGCCATGAATGTCTGGGCCTTGAGGCTCCCGATTGACCCTTCTTTGAAAGATGGGCGATCCATCAATGGCTTCCACAATCAACTCGGGCTGAAAAAGCCACGCCTTGTCTGAAAGCATCTTGAGCGGACTCTGTTGGTTCACCAGGAAGATGGACACTATGCGGTGATCCTTCAGCCTCCTGGAAACTCCTTGAATAACAATCTTGCCCCGCTCGGTAGAATGAATCGGTCGCGGACCTATCCTGTCCTGCTTCAGGTCCACGTTGTCCCATATCTCCTCAATCTGAGTCCTTTTCCATACTTGCTTGGGAGCACCGGTTTTCTGATTCACCAGATTTTCGCTCTCGACACGGTCGTATTGGCCCCACCGGGCGGTGATCCGAACCGGTTTCGAGTCGTCAGGCACGCTGAACGTAAGGCCGAAGGAAGACTGGAATAATGTCGCCTGATTGAGGGGATTGGACTCCGTAGGACCATCCTCAGCGCTGTCGCTGCCGCTCACTGCCAAGTCGTCTTGTTCCTCGGGCTCGACCCGTGAATGTGCCCCGGCAATTGCTCCGACCAGATACCGGTCCCTCATGCGTCGCTCATCGACCTCTTCTTCCGGCCCTCCCGCAGGGCCGAGCAGGTCACTGAAGACCATGGTCTTGAGTTCTTCGCGTATCTCATTAGCTAAGGGGATTGGCAGGATTGGAGACATGGTAGAACCTCCAGGGAATATCTCTCGTTTCAGTTTTTTTGCAGCTAATAACGAGAAATTATTGGTATCCGCAAGTTGCGGTTGAGTCACTTCTCCCAAGGATTGAAATCCAACATAGCATCTATAATTCCACGAGCCAGAAATACTCGAGGCCTCTTCTTGCTGACAAATCTTTGGAGAATGCCCAGTCCAAACAATTTCTCAATATTTGCCTCTGCTGCCCGATAAGTGATCCCTAGTATTGACGAGGCGTTAGGGATTGTAAGCACCGGATGTTCGAAAAGCGAATCTATCAAAGTCAGGAGCAAGGCTGATGATCTTGCCGATTGGACACTATTCCTGTATTGCTCCCTCAAATCCAGCAGAACCTCAGTTCGACGTATTGCATCCAGGGATTGTTGGACAATTCCTTTGAGGAAAAAAATTATCCATTCTAGCCACCGTCCTTGGGTGCTTACCTCGAGAAGCCTAACATAATATTCTCTGCGGTTACGCTCAAAATAAGCGCTGAGATACAAGAGAGGCCTAGTCAATAACCCTTCATGGAGAAGCAATAATGAAATGAGAAGCCTGCCCACCCGGCCATTGCCATCACCGAACGGATGAATAGCCTCAAACTGGTAATGAAGCATTGCCAAACGAATGAGAGGGGGCAGATCAGAATCGGCATGTATAAACTTCTCCATCTCGGCCAGAGTCATGAGCATCTCAGGAACCGGAGGAGGAACATAAGTGGAATCCTTGAGGTTGCAACCGTCAGGTCCTATCCAATTTTGAAACCGTCTGAATTCACCCGGAGTTTGGTTTTCTCCCCTTACTCCCTCCATGAGTTTGGCATGAACCTCACGGATGAGTCGCAAACTTAGCGGAAATTCTTTTAGACGAAGGAAAGCATACGTACTGGCCTGGACGTAGTTAAAGACCTCAATCACATCGGGGGGACTATTTGTCGGCTTTGACTGGGGACGTTTCGATGCCTCGAAGAAGAACAGGTCTGACAAGGACGCCTGTGTTCCTTCTATTCTGGTCGAAAGAACAGCTTCGTTCCTAAGAAAGGGTCCTATGAGGAGATTCGGGTTGGGTAGGTTTCTTGCGACCCCGTTTAATTCTGCAAGCCCACGATCCGCTTTAGACAAGGTGTTGGTCAATTCCCAGGTAGCAGGTAAACGTGGAGGAAGAGAATTGGGAACGAAAGCCCAACAGCCTTCTGAAATCTGAACTAAGCGACCTACATTTTCGTCACTAAAGTCAGTTGGTTGCATTTCAATTATACTTGTGTGCAATTGGGGATATGTTAATTATACTTATCTTGCCAAAAGTATAATTAAGTTGCAAGGCCCTACAAGTCAAACAGTTTTCTGGGAAATGAAGATATCAACAGCATCAGAAGTTAAAACTCAACTCCCTGCCGTCTGATTTCTTACTTGCCTTGGTTTTCTTCTTGCCGGCTTTTACGGTTTCATGGAGGCCCTGCCGAACCTCTTCTTCGTACCGCTCATGATTCAGTGCCAGCAATCTATCCAAAACCTCGATGCGGGCCGACTCGCTGATGGTATATCGCACTCCCTGCTTGGTCTCATGGAAACCATGACCAAGCACAAGGTCAGTCCAGCCGTACGCCGCTGCTACTGCATGGTCCATCTCGACGTGTAGCTTCCTCAGCTTCTCAATGTCCTCGGTGTCTTCTTCAGGGTTGTGGAAACGGTTGTAGGTCTTGGTCAACCCTTCCCAGCGGGACATCATGATGGATTGACGGTGTCGGTGATAGTTTTCACCTAATGCTTCCAGCGGTTCATAACTCTTTGGAAACGGGAAGTTCTCGAAGCAGTCGGAAGGGGAATAACGCAAGGTAGTCTTTCCGAAGGTGGAAGTATAATCTCTAGCCCACTCCCAGTGAAAGGTTCCTTGGAGGAGGGAAAACCCCATACCCTCTCGCATTGCCAAGACGACCACCTGTTCTCCATAAATTATCCCTTGAAGCGCCCACGTAATAGCATTACTCGGACTAACCCGCGCAGTCACCAATACCCGCTCCATGCCGGATATGGTGGAGTAGAGTTGCATGGTCGCCCTTGCGAATTGCCACCATCTTCTTGCTCTATCCTCGGCCGTGGCATTTCCACCCGACAGCTTTTTTCTTTCCGGTTTCACCTTATCCTCAACTATCCTCAAACAATCCGGATAATCAGCAGCCACTGGTCCTGGATAATCGGGTGCAGCAATCCCCTGTCGCTTCAGTTCCTTCCTGCCTTTCTCGTCAGCGTTCTTCCATTCTTGTGCCTCGGCACGTCTCAGAGGCCAGTCATGAAAGTTGATCACCCATCGACTTGGGGACTGGTCAGGTCGAGAGTTGAGATCCTCGCCATTGAGATACGGGTAGAGCACATCCTTGTTGCGGGGGTCTTTATCAATTAGACCAGCAGCTTCCTCGGGTATCATCACAAACCCCATTCCCAAAACTATGGACCCTTGAAAAGAGAGATTGGCATTCGCTGCAAGCCTGTGAGGATTACCAGAGACCCTCCCAGGAATTTGGAGCAGCGGAGATATTCCTTGGACCTCGGAATCATTGAGCACGTACGGCCGAACCCATTCCCCTTTTCTCAACCACACGTGGGCAACCTCAAGGTTCGCGGTTCCCGGCCACTTCCGGCTCGGCACGGCACGAGGTATGGAAACACCCTTTTCCACGAGCGCATCCAGGGCCACCTCGCGGGTGTCACCCTGGGCGATGGTGTTGGTGGCAAGCAGCCCGATCATTGCCCCGGCTCTGGTGAGGTTCGCCGCCTGAAGGAAGAAATAAGCGCAAAGGTCTGCACTGCCTTTTCTGCCTTCAGCCACGAGGTCAATGAGGTAATTCCGGTAGGAGGTTCCCAGAGCGCCGGTGATTTTCTGTCCGCCCATGAAGGGAGGGTTGCCGATGATTGCAGAGAATCCGGCCCTGCCGTTTTTGCCGTTTGTAAAAACCTCAGGGAATTCAACAGGCCAGTGGAACGGCCTCCGTGATACCGGCCCGGCAGACAATCCCGTGTTAAGCAGCTCCTGTGCGTATTTGCCAAGTCTTCGAACGACCTGCGCCGCAGACTCGTTGTCCTCTTCCCGGTATCGCGAAACCATCATGGCCCAGATATCATTTCTTTTCGTTCCAAAATCCTTGTGGGGCAATCCGTGCCGTTTTCCCGCCTGCCCGTCGGCGGTCGAAATGGCTATCCCCGTGAGCATGTCGCTGAGGATCTTCACCATTTCCATGATCTTGTTGGTGTCCTCGAGCAGGCCTGCCTTTCTCGCACTGTCCTCGATGGAATTTACGACAAACGATTCAAGCTCAAGCCGTTTTTGGCAAGCCCGTTTGAAGAGGTCCCTTACGACCTGGGTGATGGGGTTATCCTGAATCTGCAACCCCTTGGTGATCACGTGAAACTTCTCGATCTGCGCTACGCTGGTGAGGCCCAGTAGTGAGTCCCCTGACTTCAGGGCATGGTCCAGAAAGGTAAACGCCCTGCCTTTGTCCAGGGTGATGAGCCAGAGTGACAACTTGGCCATGTCCACCGCCATGGGGTTCTTGTCTACCCCGTACAGGCACCGATCGCAGATCAAGCGACGGGCATACGCAAGCCTTTCGTCTGAATCTTCCGGGATGATGGTTTCTTCGGGCCGCCCCATGGATGCTGTGGCGTACGGAGTGACCATGGGTCCACCTTGAATTGATTTCTCACTGTCTTGCCATGCTTCCACAAGGCGCTCCGAGAGCCACCGGCAGGCTTGCAC
>Ga0007798_10000357_pt1 | contig 17260 bp, 12 predicted proteins | sample CryBogmetaGMA17M_FD_60370 | JGI IMG/M metagenome (GOLD analysis project Ga0007798, IMG submission 60370) | Freshwater microbial communities from Crystal Bog, Wisconsin, USA - MA17M | ecosystem: Environmental > Aquatic > Freshwater > Lake | place: Crystal Bog, Wisconsin, USA | collected 2009-07-06
AGAATGTCGGCCGTCTCGTTCATCTCCACCATAAATGTTGATTGGCCGAAAGCCAGGTAATCTGCTGCGCCTATCCTTGTGAATATCCGGTCGACAATACCCACAGAGGCTTCTTTGGCGGGCACGAAACTTCCCATCTGAGCCATAAGCACAATAAGTGCGGTCTGGCGCATGTACGTGGACTTTCCCGCCATGTTGGGTCCAGTGATAATGAGGATCTGATCGGATGTTAGATTCAGTAATACATTGTTCGGCACGTACGTTTCCCGCTGCTCAAATTCCTCCACAACAGGATGGCGCCCATCTCCTATGCGGATTTCATCTCCATCGTGAATTTCGGGACGAATATAACCTCGGGACACCGCTACCTCTGCCAATGACAGTGACACATCCAAGGTTGCGATCGACGAAGCGGTATCCTGAATGCGAGAGATGACCTCGAGCAGTTTCATTCTAAGGAGGTTGAAAATTTGCTCCTCCAGTTCCAAAATCCTATCTTGTGCGTTAAGAACCTTGAGTTCGTATTCCTTGAGATCTTCTGTTATGTAGCGTTCAGCGTTCACCAATGTTTGCTTGCGAACATAGTTGGGGGGAATCTTGGCCTGGTGGCTTTTCGTGACCTCTATGTAGTAACCGAATACCTTGTTATAGCCGACTCTAAGATTTGGGATACCTGTTTTTACCCTCTCATCAGCTTCGATCCCGGCGATCCATTCTTTGCCGTGCCGGCTTATTGAGCGGAGTTCATCCAGCTCTTCGCTGTACCCTTCCCTGATAATTCCTCCGTCTCTGGGGTTTGCCGGCGGCGAATCTACCAGCACAGTGGCAATGGCATGTGCTACGTATGACAGGTCGTCCATTTCTCTCATCTTGACAGCCATTGCTGTATCCAGGCTATTCAGAAGATCTATGAGCTGCGGTATTTTTTCGGCCGATTCTCTAAGTTGGACCAGATCCCGAGGGTTAGCGCTCTTGAGGGATATCTTTCCCGCAATCCTTTCCATATCTCCGATATGTCCCAGGATATCTCCCATATCCTCCCTTAGTATGGTGTTTCCGAAAAGCCCTTCTACGGTCTCGCTCCGATACCGAATTTCCTGGGGGTCGAGAAGTGGATAAGCAATCCATTGCCTGATCAAGCGTGCGCCCATAGGAGTTCTCGTCCTATCCATAAGACGGATAAGAGTTCCCACGGAAGTGCCGTCCCTGATGTTCTTGAAAATTTCGAGATTTCTGAGAGTGGAGTGATCGAGGACCATGTAGTTGCCGAGGTGGTAGACACGAAGAGGCTTGATGTGCATAGGAGTATCGGGTCTGGTTTGCCTGATATAACCTACTATGATCCCAGCGGCCGCGGTGAGGATGGAATTGTCCGTGAGCCCGAATCCTTCGAGGTTTTGCACTCCGTATAATTCTTTTAACACCTCGGAACAACTACGGAGATCGGACATCCAATCTTCCACAGGATGAACATAGAATGAGGGATCCAGAATGCTTCGGAGTTCGTGCCCTCCAGAAACGTGCTCAGGGACCAATACCTCCTTCGGGTCGACACGGCGCAATTCCTGTGAAGCCAAAGAAGTCTGCGATGTTTCGGTAACCTGAAAATAACCGGTAGAAAGGTCGAACGAAGCTATCCCTATCTGGCTTCCCTTCATGGCAAGTGCTGCCACAAAATGATTTTCGTCTACTTTTAGTGTGCCTGATTCTTCAGTAAGACCAGGTGTAAGTACTCGTGTGACTTCCCGGCGCACAATTCCCTTGGCTTCTCGAGGATCTTCGATCTGGTCGCAAACAGCTACCCGTTCGCCTGCTGAAAGTAACCGGGAGATGTACCCGGCAGACGCATGGTGAGGAAAGCCGCACATGGGAACACTATTATCCTTGTTCTTGTCTCTTGTGGTCAGAGCGATGTCCAGTATCCGAGATGCTTTCACCGCATCCTCGAAAAACATCTCGTAAAAGTCGCCCATTCGGAAGAGGAGGATTGCGTCAGGGTGACGCTCTTTGTTTTCACGATACTGGCGCATCATGGGGGTAAGATTTCTGAAATCGTTTGTCGTTTCTCCAAGTGATCGCATTGCCGTCATTGTCTCTGGAACAACACGAGTTCCTTCTCTAGCGACATTAATTTTGGCACTGGCTATAAACGGTCAGCTTTTTCCAGCCCACAATTCTTCAGCGGCCCAGCAATTCAGCGAGAATATTCAGTCCAGTCGCAGTTTAGCGGCATTTCAAAATGATGCCTGTCGGCAGGATTGGTCAAGAGCCTCATCTTCTATTTCAATGCTTTCTTGTCTACCTTGCCCACGGCGGTCAAAGGAATCGTCTCTACGAATTCGATTATCTTAGGGACTTTGTATGGAGCAAAATTCTCACGGGCAAAAGCCAAAATCTCAGCTTTCAATAGCTCTTGATTAACATTCTTGAAATATGGGCTTGATTGTACCACCAGTTTCACTAAATCGCTTCCGGGCCGTTTTGGGTTGGGAACACCTATAATTGCACAGAATTCTATTGCAGGGTTTTCGTAGAGCTTATCCTCGATTTCACGCGAGAATACCTTGTACCCTCCCACGTTAAGCATGTCCTTGGTACGGTCCACGATGGTAAGAAACCCGTCTGAATCCATACGTCCTATGTCTCCAGTATGAAGCCAAGTTTCTCCGTGGCTCTCTCTCAGGGACAACGCGGTCTCATCAGGTTTGTTCAGGTAGCCCATCATTACTTGAGGCCCAGAAACCACGATCTCGCCTTCCTCGCCGATGGGAACATCTATTGTCCCGGTCCCTAGATCCACCAATCTTATCATAGTATTGGGAAGAGGAACTCCCACCGTGCCTACCTTTCGTGTACCACGCCGAGGATTCATGGTGGCAAGGCTACTTACTTCGGTCAGTCCGTAGCACTCCAGCATTTTTCCTTCTCCAACTGCGTCTTCCAACTGCCCAATCGATTCGGCAGGAAACGGCGAAGCTGCAGACAGGCAAAAGCTTAACCGGGAAAAGTCCAACTTTCGGAAACCCGGTTCCTCGAGAAGCATCATATACAGTGAAGGAACGTTAACCAATATGGTAGGCTTGTACTTTGCCATCTCCTTTACTATGTGCTTGGTGTCTCTGGGATTGGGAATCAAGATCTGGACTGAGCCGATGAAGATTGTGCCCAGAGCCAGCGCCAATCCTGCTATGTGAAAAAGCGGAAAGGCTGAGAGAATAACCTCTTTGCCCAGTTCCATATTGAGCCAGCCGGTTACAATGGCCAGTTCAGTCATCATGTTGCGGTGGGTGATTATCGTCCCTTTAGGTGTTCCCGTCGTCCCGCCCGTATACATGATGAGACAGTGGTCTTCGGGCCTTACTTTGACTCCTGAAGCGCGATCAGGATATGTGGAGAGAATATCCATGAACTTGAAGAGCGTTTTGCCCTCAACAGGCCTTAATCTACCGTGAGGCACTTTTTTCAGAATCCTGGCCGCCTTTTGCTTGATCCATGAAAGAAAATCCAGGATTCCCGTAGCCACTATCAGTTTCAAATCCGGAAGCTGATCTGATATTGACAGAAAGCGGTGCTCGAATATCGCGTCAAGTGTTACCAGGACTCGTGCTCGACTGTCTCCCAACTGGTAGGCAAGCTCTCTGGGAGTCAACAGAGGCGACACGCCGGACGCTGCGCAACCTGCTTTGAGAGCGCCTACCTGCGCAATAACATATTGCGGACTGTTGGGCAGATTGATCCCAACCACGTCTCCGGGGAGAATACCGTTTTGAATCAAGGCTTGAGCAAATCGATTCGAATGTGCCATAAGTTCTTGATAACTTATCGTAACACCCAGGAAATAAATCGCCGGTTCTCTGGGAAACTCTGAAGCTATCCTCTCGATGTGTTCCACCAGAGTAATTTCAGGAAGTGTTATTTTGTGGTCCTGGCCCGGAGGATAGTGATTGAGCCAAGGCCTGTCATCATATTTCATCAGAGATCCTAACTCTTGTCCCAGTATAATCAGAACATTGGATGACTATTGACCTGCGGCGTGTTATCTTAACAGAAAGGTATTTTTGCGGCAACGCCGACTGACACCATACCCGCATTTGCCTTGGAGGTCAGACTTTGAAAGTGTTACTGATTCACCCGGACAGTCCCAATAATGTGGGCATAGAGGATAAGAGCATAAGATTTATTGGTAAAAAGGCGTATGTGCCCCCACTGGGCCTGATCACTGTTGCGGCGCTCTTGCCGGAACACTGGAGCGTCAAGCTCGTGGATTTGACCTTTCAGCAAATTACCTCCAAAGATTGGACGGAAAGCGATCTGGTTATGGTTTCGGGAACTATCCTTCAATATGGGGCTATTATAGACATCATTCGAGAAAGCAAGCGTCGGGGCAAGATTGTTGCTGTCGGCGGTCCAGGAGTATTCCATTTTCATGAAGATGCCCTGAGAGCAGGCGCGGATTTCGTAATAAGAGGAGAAGGAGAAGTTACTGTTCCCCTGCTGCTTGAAAGTCTTGCCAAAAATGACCGCGGAATTGTTATAGAGAGCCAAGAAATGGCAGACATTACTCAAAGTCCGGTTCCGAGGTACGACCTTCTTGATATGAACGCGTATGTCGAAATGTCGATTCAGTTTTCTCGAGGGTGTCCTTTCCGTTGCGAATTCTGCGATGTCACACTCATTTTCGGCCGTGCCATTCGCACAAAGACATCCCGGCAAGTGCTCACTGAATTGGAGAGGCTTTATCGCGCGGGATGGCGCAGACAAGTCTGGTTCGTAGATGATAATTTCATAGGCAATCCCACGAAGACAAAAACTCTGCTTCGGGACTTGATCTCTTGGAATGAAGCACACCATACCCCTTTTGAATTCTTTACTTTTGCCTCTGTGAATCTGGCGGGTTTTCCAGAGTTGATGGAATTGATGGTCCGTGCCAATTTTACCAGGGTCTATCTAGGAATTGAAACTACCGATAAGGAAACATTGAAGGTAGCCCGAAAGTTTCAGAATGCCGCTACCGATATCGACGAGGCGTGCCGTAAAATCAACCGGGCGGGACTCCAGATTATTGCATTGACCATGGTGGGGTTTGATACGGAAAAACCCCATAGGGACCAGCGTGTAATCGAATTCGCAATGCGCAACAACATCCCGGAAATAGATGCTACGCTCGTCTATGCTTTTACTGGGACAGCTTTGTGGAATCGTTTGAAAAAGGAACGCAGACTGCTCAATGCTGACAATTATGAAACGACTGACTGGAAAAAACTCAAGATGAATTTCGTTCCGACAAGGCCTGTTGATGAGATAATTCGTGAGTTCGTCAACATATATGAGGTGCTCTACGAGCCCAAGCTTTACTTTGAAAGGTCCTACCGCCATCTCGCTCAAATGGATCCACCTCCAACCGGAATACCTTTCAAGATGCCGGATCTTTTCGAGTTTAGAGTCTTATTGAAAACAACGACGAGATGGGGGGTTTTTTCTCCGAACCGTCTCCAATTCTGGAAAATCATGGTGAAACTGTTACGCAACTTTAATCGTGCGAGATTTGCGCTTTTTATTCGCTCATGCGTAGTTTTGGAGCGCTATCTCTCAATGCGGGAGGACTTATCGAACCAACTCAAGAATTGCGAGGTCGCAGCACAAGTCGATCATCCTCTGGAACGTTGCTCATAATAACTCTTTGTATTATCAGGATCGCGTCCGGGCAGTACATAAATTCACCCAAACGAACAATAGCCTAGCGTACCCTGACTCCGCGAGAATCCTGCACCCCATATGCTGGACAGTCTATAATATTTCTCAGGTAAAAAATTACTTCTTGCGTGAGAAGTATTTGTTCAGTATATTGTATTCGCTTCCCGAAGGTCTCTTCGGAGTTGCTTGGGATGTGAGTTGTGTACAGTTTCCGTCAAGTTTCAAACCCTTGGATCGTTCATGCCAACCTGAATCTCGGAGGCCCGGCCTTCGTGAGAGGTGGGGCGGCTATTGATTTGAATGTGCTACACAGGTCATGATGAACGATGTTCCGATCCGTCCAGTTGGAATGAATTAAAAGCGCGTTGATTAGGGATACGTGTCCCGGCGTGGTGCCGGTGGCGCCAAGTGTTGTGTTGGACTACACTCTCAACTATTACAAGGAGGCGAATCATGTGGCTCGGTATTGCAAGCTTTGAGCTGGCCTTGGTGTACGTGCTTTGTATCCTGGCCGCTCTCTGGTGCCTGGTTTACGGCCTATTTTTCTTCGGATCGGAAGAAACTAAGGGCGACGTTAAGGAAGTCACCGACTGGGAGAAGGAGGAAAGGGAACTGGAGAAGGAACTTCCGTAGTTGTGAACAAACCCTAATGAGAACTTTTTTCAGGGAGGCATCATGGATTCATCAGAACTTTTTATGAAACTAGCTATGGTGGTTATTTATGTCCTTATAACCTTGTATTTGGGTTACAAGGGCTGGAAAGAAACCAAGGTCGCCCAAGATTACCTTTTAGCTGGACGAAGCATGGGGGCATTCGTTATGGCCATGTCTTACGGTGCAACATTTATAAGCACTTCGGCCATAATTGGTTTCGGCGGGGCAGCCGCCATGTTTGGTTTTTCCTTACTCTGGTTGACTTTCCTAAACATCTTTGTCGGTATTTTTATAGCCTTTGTGGTCTTCGGCAAACGGATACGGCTCATGGGGTTGGCCCTGGATACCCATACCTTCCCTGAATTGATCGGCAGAAGGTACAGATCAATATTTCTCCAGGGCTTCGCAGGGGCCGTCATTTTCGTTTTTCTTCCCATTTATGCGGGAGCAGTGCTCATTGGGTTGGCTAGGTTGATTGAAGTTTACCTGGGGGTAAACTACTACGCTGCCCTGTTGGGCTGCTCGTTCCTGATGGCATTGTACGTCCTGACCGGCGGTTTAAAAGCCGTTATGTACACCGACGCATTTCAGGGCTGCCTGATGTTCATTATCATGGCAGTATTTCTGGTGGCCACTTACTGGATGTTAGGAGGAGTCGTACCGGCTCACACAGCTCTAACCGAATTGGTAAAATATTACCCTGAAAGCCTTAAGAAAATCGGTATGGTGGGCTGGACCCAGGGTGCTGTGCCCGGCAGTCCGATATGGCTCACCATTTATACGACCATTGTCCTTGGGGTGGGAATCGGTGTTCTCGCTCAGCCTCAGCTTTCCGTGCGGTTCATGACCATCAAGAGTGAGCAGCAGCTCAAGCGCGCCGTGATGTACGGCGGCATTTTCATACTCTGCATGACCGGTGTCGCCTTTGTCGTCGGAGCGCTGACTAACGTGATCTTCTTTCAGAAAATGGGCATGATGGACAAAGTGGTGGACGGTGTCACCAAGCAGATCCCAGCCATTTCGGTCACAGTTGCCAGCGGCAACATTGATAAAATAATTCCTATCTACATTGAAAAGTTTTTCCCCCCCTGGTTTTCAATGCTTTTCGTCCTCGCAATGTTTGCTGCTGCCATGTCCACCTTGAGCGCCCAATATCATGCGGGCGGCACTTCCTTCGGAAGAGACTTTTACGAGAAAGGCATGCGCGCAAAAGGGGACACGCTCGTAGTGACCCGTGTGGGAGTAGGGCTGACCATTTTGTTCACCCTCTTGTGGGGCATCTTTCTCCCTGGAAGCATCATAGCCCTTGCGACGGCATTCTTTTTCGGGCTGTGTTCGTCGTCTTTCCTGCCGGTTCTCATACTGGGGCTCTATTGGAAGGGGATCACGAGGGCAGGAGCTGTTTCCAGCATGGTCGGCGGTTTTCTCATCAGCACGCTGTATGCAATCTTTATCCACCAAAAAGAAGCGACGGCCCTGGGGCTTTCCAATTGGCTTTTCGGCAGTGCAACCCTGGTGACAGGTTATCCAGCCGGCAGTTGGATATGGAAATTGCAGTTCGTTGATCAAAACGTGATTGCAATGCCTTGTGCATTATTAATTGCAGTGATCGTGAGCTTTGTTACACCCAAAATGGACAAGGCGTACGTGGATCGCTGCTTCAAAAACTTATAGAAACGCTTCACTACTCGCCCTTCTTTCTTTCTATCAGAGGATGAAGGGCGAGTCTTTTTTCTCATTTTTTCGCCTTAAGCCAACCACCTGCGGTAACGTCCAGCCCGATAAAAGTCCCGGAAGGTTTCCAGACCCTCCTGACCGAGACTTTTTACCAGAAAAATAAAGAGATAGGCTGTCTGAAGAGCATCACCCAGAGCATTGTGCTGTTGGAACAGTGGCAAATTGTATGCTTTGGCAAGCACTCGAAGGTTATGGGAGTCAATAACCTTGTATTTATCCGGAGATTTTTTCTTCAGTCCTTTGTCGTAAACCTTGGCCAGCCGGATGGAATCCAGGCAGGGGTTTTTCATTATTCCCCCAATTATTTTTCTACACGCCTTTTCAAGGAATGGAATGTCAATGCTCACGAAATGACCGACTAAAGCGGCAGCCCCACAGAATTCGACAAAGGCCGGGATTACCACATCAAGTGTGGGTGCTTTTCTGGCCTCGTCAGGAGTAATGCGGTGTATGAACGTTCCGGCTGTATAGGTTGTTTTTATGGTCTGAGAATGGGAGTAAAAGTAGTCATCCACAATTATTTGCAGTTCCTTGATTCTCACTGCACCTATAGAGACAATCTCGTCTCGACGTGGGCTGAGGCCGGTCAGTTCGGTGTCAAAGACAACAAATTCGTAGTCACCTATGGCACGGTTCGGATCAAAGGCGGAAAAATAGTCGGCATTTTGTTTTCCGGCAGGATGCACGGCCATTTTCTGTGGCCAGGGCCAACATAGTTTCAATTGGATTCTCCTGCCCGCAGGGAGATTTATAGCGAGAAAACTAAATCATAGAGCGCATTTTCGTAACATAAGACTGGATTCGGTTTACCACGCCGAAAGCTTCTTTCATGGTTGCCTTCTCCAAATCCGAGAGATCTGCCGGATCGACAAAGTTGTGGGGATCCTTGCCTGCTTCCAGCAGTTTCAACTGATGTACAAGACGAAGCTGCATCAAGAACTCGTACGCCGCGACCGTTTCGCTGTAGAGTTCCTTCGGAAGATGGCCGCCATCAGCCAGGATCTGCAGGCGAGCCAGGGTATTGGTCTCCTTAATTCCATGTTTTAAAGCCATCATACGGGCAAAATCCACGAACGGCACTAATCCTCTCATCTTCAAGTCAAGACGATTCTTGTGCTCGCCGTCCTTTTCCACTATGAAGTTGCGGAAAAAGGATAGGGGAGGCGGGATTGCGAGACAGTCCTTAGCCAGGTGATTCAGGAAAACTTTTTGGCGGAGGGCCTCTTCTGCCAAATGGTCTCGGAGTCGCTCTGCCAGGGCTTTATCCCCATATCCTGATCGAAAATCAAAAAAAATCTTGGCATTAAGCATTTCCCGGGGCTCGATGTTGGACATCCACCTGTCGAAATACGCTGTCCACACTCCATAGGATTTCCGCCACCGGCTCCTTGATGCCATCATTCCTCCCTTGCATAACGGATACCCGCATGCTGTCAAGTGTTCGATGGCTTCGTTGCCGAAACGGCGAAAATAGAGCTTGGCAGCCTTTACCTGTTCCCATTCTTGACCAGGGTTCTCGTACATGATCGCATTGTCTTGATCCGTCCGGAAAGTCTGCTCTTTTCGCCCCTCGCTTCCCATCATCATCCAGCAAAACGGGACGGGTGCGGGGCCGATTTTTTCCTGCATCAAGGTCAAAAGACGTTCAATGATGTGGTCATTTATAACAGATATCATGCGGGTTATATTGTTGGCTTTAGCCCCCTCTTCAATGAGCGAGCGCACTACGGTGGGAACCTTTTCAGACAGTACGTACAGCCCCTCTATCTTCCTCTGGGCCACTATTTCCCTCAATAAATAGAGTGGCGAACTCCCTTGGAACACGAGAATATCATGTGCCGTCACCACGCCCACAATCCGGTTCCGGCGCTCCACCGCAAGATGGTGAACCTGATTATTCATCATCTCCAGCACAGCATCAAAGCATGTGGCTTCAGCCGAAATGATGTGCACCGGTGAAGCCATCACTTTCTCTACCGGTTCTTCATAGTCCAGGCGAGCAGCCACCACCTTTTTTCGCATATCCTTGTCTGTTATGATGCCCGTAATATTCCCGGCAGGATCTCGCACCAGGAGCGACCCTATCTCTAATTCAGCCATCTGTGCCGCGGCCTGGTGAACGGTCTGTGATCCTGATATAATTTGGGGCGGGCGGTTTATAACGTCAGCCACCCGACAACTGAAAACATAGAGAGCATCGTCCGTTCTGGCCTTCAGTCCCCTGGAACGCAGTTCGCAATAAGCCGATCCTACGAGGTCCTCGGAAAAACTCTTGAGATAGTATTGAGCAAAATGGGGATCGCGCTGTACTGCCTTCAAGAACGCCTGTTTTGCAAGCAAGAAGCAAAACGTATCCTCCACCGTTTCGACGTTAAGATTGGCCATGGAACCGCTCAATAGGCTTACAGCGCCGAACTGGGCTCCTTCTCCATGGTAATCCACCAGTTTTTCGACTTTATCCTCACCTACAAGATATACCTTTACCCCACCTTTTTGAATGAGATACAGGTGCTCGACCTCTGTCACATCTTGCTCAAGAACAACTGTGCCCCTTGGATAAAAAGCAATGACGCTAAATTTGGCGAGGTACTGAAGGGCGGAATCATCGAGTTCATTGAATGGCAAGGTATGCTTAAAGAACTCTATCACAACTTCTCTGGGCACCCCTTGTACATTATCGGCACTGGACATGAGAACTCCGGTGTTACTATCGGAATTGCGGTATTAAACCGTCAGTTTATTTCGGCTGCTTAATCCCGAAACGGAGGTAACGAAACTTTTTCTGGTCTTCCTCGGAGACTCGGGAGCCGGTTCTTATCATCATTACGTTCTCTGGTTTCAGGGTGATGTTTGGCTCATTGGTATAAACTTCTCGAAATCCGTAAGGGCTGTATAAATCCATCATCATACGTCGGTACTGGGCAGCGGTCAGGCCTTTCCCTTCCAGGTCCCAGTGCCAAGATAAGCCTACCATGTAGGTAATCTTGTCCTCAAAAAAATCGTCGTCCATCGTGAGGTCCATAATCCGACGCCCCACATGGAGGCCACGGAAATTACGGCTTACCTCCACGGCAGCCATCTCATACATAAGGTCGCCCAGGGCGCTCCATCGATCTTCCTTGTCCGGATACCAGCACACCCCGTATCCCACTACCAGCTTCGGGTCAATTAGGGCAAGGGTCACCCTTCCTGCCTTGTTGCGCGCAATGGTCTCGAATGCCCCAACATTCGGGATAATGGAAGAATAATGAGCAAAATGGCCGAGGCCGCTTTCCATCTGGAGGCCTTCAATAAAACTCGGTGGGCAGTGAGAACGGAACGTAAGTGTTCCTTTATGAGTCTCCTCAACCACGATTTTCATATGGCGCTCGGAATCGTTGTTTGCTTCGGAAGGTAAGGTCAAAAATCGCTCCAATCCTTGTGCAGATTTCTCACCATTATGATCAGATCTCGATATTTGCCTTGCCGGTCCTTCACGTACTCTCGCAATACTCCTTCCTGCTGAAAATCAAGTTTTGCCGCTGCTGCGCCTGCTGCATCTTCTACACCAGCAACAAATTCTGCGATTACTTTTTCAACGCCCAAATCCATGCTCAATTTTACGCTGTCAAGAATCAACCAACTGCCCAGTCTCAGCGATCGGTACTCCGGGTGAACCATAATGCGAAGATGCACCACGTGACGAATTGCTGGAGAAGCAGACCGATAAAGCGTTATGCTGGCCAGGATAGCTCCATCATCTTCTTTGACGGCCACAATGGGAAACACCTGGTCATAGTCCATCTTATTCAGCCATTTTCTAAGAAATTCCTGGTCAGTCATGTTCTCCCGGAGGAACCATTGTTCTTCTTCCGGAATTTGTGCAAAGAATTTCCTTAGAGCCTCTTCATCTGCCTTGACCACGGGTCGAAGACGCACTAACGTCCCATCTTTGGCAACTATGGTTTTGGGATAATCCTTCATCATTTTTTGGGCTCCTTTGAACTCGGAAGGCGCTGGGCTACCTGATGACATAGCAAAAGGCCGTATTACGTTCAACGGCAATTTATGGATTTGATTTACAAATTACCCGCCACACAGGCTAGTCTACTATATCAAATTTGGGATAAAGTGCGCTGACATTAAAGACACTACCGGCAAGATTTCGGATTGAAGGTTTGGACCGGAAAAGTTTTCAATTCGTCATTTGGTGATTCTTACTTCATAGACACGTTGCTCTGCAAAATTCTTTTCCCACGTCCTGCAATAAGTCATTTCGATATTTGTGATGCCGACTTTTCTTGCGATAAAAATGAAGATTTGTTCTCCTGGTGCTCCCAGGAGAGAACCGGAAGGACGTCTGAAAGTTTTTTCCTTTAATCGGAGGATACCATGATCAAATTTTGCTGACCACTGGTAGCCGGTAGAGGGGTTGGATTTCAGAATGATGGTGAACGGCGTTCCCTGGCTCACCTGGATAGTGTTTGAGGAACGAGCGGAATCAATGTCCGTCACAAGAACGAAAAATGTAACGAGTAACAAGACCTTGCAAAATGGCCGGAAAGCCCTTAGTTTATCAGTCGTTTGCTTCACCGAAGTCTCTCCAGGACAATAGTCCTTCCATCAATAGCAACTGCCGTAATTGCACAAACAACTGCTGCTACTTGACGAGGTCTTGCAACTTATTCATCATTTCGTGGTCCTTTTCTGATACATCTTTTTTAACGTCGCTCTGACTCTGTTTTTCGGTGATTTGAGACGCGGCAGGTTTAGGAGCTTCAGTGCTTTTTTTTGTTTCAGTACATCCGGTGAATATGAGTGACCACATGCCTAAAATTACCAGTACTATGCCGGCTATCTTTTTCATAGAATTTATCCTTAGTTTTTTTGGGGTCCGCGTTGCAGTGATGCCACTGTAGCGGGTCAAAGTCAATAACAAAAAGTGAACTCTTACAGCCTTATGAGGAACATGCGTATGGCTATTGAATTGATGGGGACAGTGCATTAACTTTAAACCTGAAAGGGATTCGCTTCTGGCTCATCAACATCCTGGGACGAGTGTATGAGCACGCCCGTGGCCTGGTCATACGGCTCGCTGGGGGGCATCCGTCGTATGACCTACTTGTAGCAGCAAGAAGGAGGATGCTGAGTCTGTGTGGTTCACCCTAATCCGAGCATGGGGAAGGATTTTCAAGCACTGATGGGTGTACGATGAGGACTGGGGGCATGGTCTGTTCGAAAAAGGGGCAGAATCACAAGATAGCGCATGCGTTCCAGATATGCGTGGCACACCGCTCTCCTCATACCACACGGGAGGGAGATTTCTGACGCCAAATGGGGCCTAAGGGCCAAAAAAACACCACCGCGAAAAATAGGTCGCGGATTTGGGTTGGGGATAATGCTTGACTGGGGTCGAATGTATAACTATGCTCAAAAATCAATTAAGCTTTTTTTCGGAAGATCTAGCGCCGACGGTGCCTACGTTGAGACTCGTGGGAGACGATGCGAGAGCCATTTTGGGGTCTGGGGAAGTATCCAACGGATGCTTGTAGGCCGAGACACTTGAAATAGTAATACCTTCCCACGACTGCGGTTAACACCGGGCTGGCAAGCAACTCTTTGTATACGTGGACACTTGAGATTCTAGAGCATGAATGATCGAGGTTTTTCGTACCGGTCCCGTGTAACTAGTCGATTACACTGTCAGATCAGACGACGGAAGTCATTATATTTGTGAGATTTGCATCGAATAGCCAAAGAGAGGAGGGTATAGTTATGCAATGGCACCAAAACTATTCCGCTGTGGGCGGGAGCCTTCTCCTGACTGCATTAGTTGTGTCAATTCCCATTTTTTTCCTTTTCTGGGCCCTTGCCGTCAAGCGCATGAAGGGCTACTTAGCAGGAGTTCTAGCTCTACTCATAGCCATTGTGATTGCCATTGTCTTCTATGGGATGCCGGTCAGTGCTGCACTGTCTGCATCGGCACTCGGGGTGCTCACCGGTCTTTTTCCGATCGGGTGGATCATTCTGACGGCGGTGTTCCTCTTGAACCTGACCGTGGAATCCGGACAATTTGAAATTATCAAGAGTTCCATTTCGGCTCTCTCCGCGGACAGGCGGTTACAGGCACTCCTAATTGCATTTTCGTTTTCAGCCTTCATGGAGGGGGTATCTGGGCAAGGAGCGCCGGTGGCGGTTGCAGCAGCCATGCTGATCGGTCTAGGGTTCCCCGCCCTGCCTGCCGCGGTACTCTGCTTGGTAGCCAATACGCCTCCCGTCCCCTTTGGGCCGGTAGGAACCCCGACTATCATGATGAGTACAGTGACAGGGATCGGCGAAAGACCAATGGCAGCAGCCATTGGTCTCGATATGGCCCTTCTTGCGCTCATCATTCCCCTCTTCATGGTAATCGTGATGTGTGGATTCAAGAAAGCGAAAGATGTTTTGCCGGCGACTCTGGTAGCTGGGATCAGTTACGCGATCCCATCTTACCTGGTATCCGAATACATGGGGCCTGAACTGCCTGCTATTATCTCTTCGTTTGTTTCGCTTGTTTGTCTTGTAGTTTTCCTGACCTTCTGGAAGCCCAAGGATATTTGGCTATTTCCCGAAGAATCGAACAATGCTCAACAGACAACGCAGCAGAGGTATACGGGTGGTCAGATCTTCAAAGCATGGTCACCTTTCCTGATCTTAATGATTGTCATGGGCATCTGGGGCACACCCATGTTCAAGAACTGGGTTCTCAAAGACCTCCAGTGGTTTGTGCCAATCCCGCATTGGCCCGGCCTGGATGGCGTCGTCTATAGATCTGCACCGATTGTGGCCACTCCCACCCTGTATCCCGCAAGTTACCGCTGGGATTTCTTCGCGGCACCTGGGACGGCCATGTTTACTTCGGCCATTATCTCCATGATAGTCTTGAAAATCGGCCCGTTGATCGGGATGCGAGTTTTTTTTGCAACGCTGAAACAACTGGCCTTCTCCCTGGTCATGCTCGCTTCTGTTATAGGCCTTGGATTCCTGGCGAACTATTCGGGCATGTCATTTACACTCGGATTGGCCTTTGCGGTGTCTACCGGAATTGTTTTCCCAGTATTCTCCCCGGTGATCGGATGGCTGGGCGTATTCCTGACTGGTTCAGTTACCTCCTCTGCGGCGCTGTTCGGGAAACTCCAACAAGTCACCGCTGTGCACCTTGGCATGAACCCTATTCTGACTACATCGGCCAATCTTTTCGGGGGTGTTATGGGTAAGCTGATTTCCCCCCAATCAATTGCGGTCGCTTGCGCAGCTACAGGGCTTGTGGGAAGGGAGACGGACATCTTTAGGCAAACCCTCAAGTATTCCCTAATCCTCCTAGGAATCGCAGCGGTAGTGGTGCTGCTGCAAGCCTTCGTTGTGCCCGGGGTTCTTCCTACGATTGGTCCAACGGAGGTGCGCTAGACGCCATAACTATCCGAGTTCTCAACTGACGGACGAAGATAAGAGTTGTCCAGAGGAGCATTGTACCAGAAATTGTCTTTCCACATTCGGTTAAGGCCTATTTTGAGGGATAATTACGCTAGGGTGGGAAACAGTTTATTACTGCTCCGGAGGTCATGGCTAAACGCTCTGCTCAAATCGCTTTCATAGGAGTATGGATGTCTTAATCGAGTTTCCGAGGCTGAATGGCAATAAGAAGCTTGCGTGGCATAACGCCACTGACTCTAAAGGAGGAAGAAGCATGGACAGCGTCAAGATTGTTCACAAAGAGGACCTGAAATGGGAACCCCATCCCCAACTGGCCAACGTCGAAGTGTCTTACTTGGTCTCTCACCGGGATGAAAAGATGGACCTCACCTGCATGTTAGTCCATTTGCCCCCCGGCACTGACGTGCCGAAGCATACCCATGAGTGCGACGACATCCTTTATGTGGTAAAGGGGAAGGCTAAAATCTGGCTTGATGGGATCGGAGAAGTGCAGGCGGTCCCAGGCACTTTCGTGAGGATCCCCAAGGGAGTGTTGCATCAACCGCACGATGTTGAGGAAGACTTTATAATGTACGATGTATTCTACCCATTCCTGGCTTGATGCAAGTCTTTGCGGCGCGCGATGGGGTAGCAACAGGCATTGACGGTGAATTTTTCTGGCCGGGCTGTTGAGGCCGGATAACAGTTGGGTAAACTTCTTAGGCAGTGGAGATGTCATGTTAAAGTAAACATGATCACGTGTGTATTTATACCGGTAATTTTGCGATCTCTAACCGGAGTTTTCCCATGACGCTTATCTGTATCGCGTAATATGTTGAATTCGCGTTGTTTTATTGAACTAATTGTGTTGTAATACATTATTATTGCGAAAAGCGCGCAATAATACTTGACATCGCGGGGTAGTGTTGTAAAACAGCATCCGCGAGGTCACAATGGGCTCTATTTACGCTAGGAAAAGGAACGGCACAACCTATTACGTATATCAGGAGGCTCGTCGAGTTAAGCTAGATCTCCTGCGCAGCGGGAGACCAAGGGCTCCGGCAAGAGCACGGTGCGCACGAACGTAACCTATCTTGGCACCGCTGAGAAGATACTCAACGCCCTTCAGGAAAAAAGGGAGCCGGTTGGCGTATCCATTCTGGAGTTCGGACTCGTAGCAACTGCTTATCAGACTGCAGTTGAGATCGGACTGCCGGAAATTTTGAGCAGATACTTGACAGGAGAGCAAGGAGGTATTCCCTGCTGGGTATACTTCCTCATCTCTATTATCAATCGCCTGGATTAGGCCACCAGCAAGAATAAGATGCGTCAATGGCTTTTCAAGACCATTATTCCGGGCGTGCTCGGCCTGAATACACACAAATTCACCGGGAAAAACTTTTGGTATGCCGCGGATGATATTCTGCCCCAAAAGCAATTCGTACAAAGCAGGAACAGCGCACATGAGAGCCCTCACCTGTTTCTGGCTTTACGTGAGGATATTTTTACCAAGATTGAGATGGAACTCTTTTCAATGATAGACGATATGATCGGACTATCTCCTGGAGTGGTCTGTTATGATACCACCAATTTCTACACCTATTTCCAGGAACCAAAGCGCTCAGATTAGCCAGCACGTGCCACTGTAAGGATTCCAAGCACCATTTGAAACATATTGGGCTTTTGATGGCTGTGGAGAAGAACTCAGGTATTCCTTTGCTCAGCCAAGTCTACGAAGCCAACC
>Ga0007798_10000358_pt1 | contig 17257 bp, 19 predicted proteins | sample CryBogmetaGMA17M_FD_60370 | JGI IMG/M metagenome (GOLD analysis project Ga0007798, IMG submission 60370) | Freshwater microbial communities from Crystal Bog, Wisconsin, USA - MA17M | ecosystem: Environmental > Aquatic > Freshwater > Lake | place: Crystal Bog, Wisconsin, USA | collected 2009-07-06
ATGAGATTCGCCGAACTCTTAGTATGTACGGCGAAAATTTTCTCTTCCTGGACCGGGTGGTAATGGAGTCGGGAGATTACCGAAATGGAATGATGGGATTTGGTCGTTTCACTGTCCCGACTCCTGAGGAAAATCCCATACTGAAGGACCATTTCGTGGGCATGCCGCTTTTCGGGGGTCATCTCCAAATGGAGGCGGTTGCACAATTCGGGACCTTTATGATAATGAAGCTCCTCAAGGATCGGCGCCTCGTCCCTATCTTGACCGGTACTGAATTTCCGGATCTCAATACTATGGCGCCTCCTGGGGAGACTCTGACAATGGTTGGGGTTATCGGTTTCACAGATAAACGCGACCTCTGGATGGAAGCTTTTATAGAGAATAGGTTTGCGAGATCAAAGGGATTGATCCGTGGAATGGTGCTCAACGAAAGGGTGGTCCGTAAAATGACGTCATCTTTTTACCTGGACATCCGAGCAACTGACGATGTTCCGGAATAGTAACTCCCCATGAACTTACTTCGATGGGATTTGAGCAGGTCCTCGGCAAAGGTCGACTCGCTCGGGGCTATCCTTGACGGCCAAGGGAACCAGCGTATCTTGATTCTATGCCACAACAACCCTGATCCTGACTCCATAGCAGGAGCCTATGGATTGAGCTTTTTGCTTAATAACAAGTTCGGTGTTCGTTCGTCTCTGGGTTACGGTGGGGTGGTTGCACGCGCGGAAAACAAGGCCATGATTCACCGTTTAAGGATCAAAATGACTTCTTTGACGGATATTCATTCCTCAGGAAACCAGAGAATAGCGCTTGTCGATGCCCAGCCTGGAACCGGAAATAACCTGTTTTCATCAAGAGAAGCCCCTCCCCTCATAGTAATCGACCATCATCCCCTGCGCAAATTGTCCCTCAAGGCGGATTTTCGTGACATTCGACCGAACTATGGGTCCACATCCACAATCGTCACTGAATATCTCGTCGCTGCTGGTGTCACACCGACCCGGTCGGTTGCCAATGCTCTCCTCTACGGCCTCAAAACAGATACCAATTCTCTGGGTAGAGGAGCATCCAAAGCTGATTTCAGCGCATTCAGCTATCTGTCGCCTCTAACAAATCCACGAGTGGTGGGATGGATTGAGAAGCCACCCCTATCATTGGAATACTTCGAAGATTTTTATCGAGGGCTTTCTGGGACGATTCTTTACCGAGACGTTGCGGTATCATATCTCGGAAAGATCAAATCCGAGACAATCGTGCCGGAGCTAGCCGACCTGCTGCTCCGGATCGATTGCGTATGTTGGTCGTTATGTCTCGCCGAAAGCAACGAAGTGATGATCTTGTCAATGAGGTCCACATCTCGGAAGAATAAGGCCGGTGTAGTGATGCACCGACTCATTGGACGTTCCGGCTCGGCCGGCGGCCACAAGGAGTCGGCCGGCGGTGCCATTCCTCTTTCCGGCATGGCTCCAGCGGAACGCCAAGAGCTACTCAACAAACTCATCAACAAGTTCCTCACGTTAATCAATAGGAAAAATTCCGTCCCCAAACCCTTTGTTCAATCAACTGAGGTCCAAGTCTGATCAAAACCGGCCGGCATCATACCGGTTTCTGTTCCGATCCGTGCGGAGACTAGAGATAAAGCAACAAGAGAGGAGTATTGCCGATTATGACACGAGCCAGCCTCGTATTTTTAGGTCTAGTATGTATCATTCATGGTCTATGCCCCCCCAATGTGGAGCCCTCAGAAATCCAGACAGTCTGTGACTTTGCCCAAAAAATTGTGAACCAGGTGGCGTCAAACTGCACAATGGACGATAAAGTTGATCGAATCGACTGTGCATTACTTTTTACCAGGCAGGGCCTCTCTGAAGCCTCAAAAGAGGTCGTGAAGGATCCCCAAGCTGTAATGGCACTTCGTCTCATCTCAGAGGTGCTTATGGACTGGGCTGAAAAAGGTTCCACGAGGGGTGATTTTGAGGATTCGGTAAAGAAAAACCTGAAACAATCATGTGACTCTTTAGAGTGGCCTAGAGGCAAATGATTTATATCAACTGAAATTAGTCCTTTTGGTGCTGGATCGAGTTTCATATAGCTTAATAGAAGAAAGGAGCAAACAGATGCAAAACTATGTCTGTGATGTTTGTGGGTATGTTTACAATCCTACAGAAGGAGATCCAGAAAATGGCATCCAACCGGGAACACCCTTTAAGGATTTACCTGATGATTGGCTGTGTCCTCTTTGCGGGGTTGGCAAAGAAGCTTTTTCGCTGGAGTAGGCCTGGATGCCTTTGCACGTATTGAATCGCTCACTCTCGATCCGTTTACGGTGGAATACACAATTTGAAATGGATGCACAACGAATTTCAATTTACAAAGATCGCTTCGAGAACTTGTTCTCCCTCCTTTCAGACGAGAATTACCTTACTTAGACGTACATTCAGAGCTTTTACAATGTGTCAGTTATCTTGACAGTCCTTCAACTCAGTTCGGTGTGAATGGCTTGACATAGCTAAGGAATATAACGGCTTCTCTAAGACCTGATTGCTGAGAATTCTTTCCGTGCCGTGGCACGCGAATTGCTTGAGCATATTGGATGAAGACAAGAGTTGACCTATTAAAGGAGGAAGGAGGTTTGTGTGATGCTGCCCAAGAAAATCCTTTTCTGCACCGACTTCTCGAAAAATTCCGAGCCTGCTCGGCAATTAGCCATCGACTATGCGAAGGCTTTTGGGGCCCAACTCATCATTGTCCATGTCGTTGATACGACTGGTTTCCCAACCTATGGAGATTGGGTTGGTGAAGACTGGACGGGCTTGGTAGCTGATGAAATCAAGAATATTTTGGTTCGATTCAAGGAATCGGCCGATGCCAGCCTCGAATCCGTTGCCAAAGAATGTTCCCTGGTGCTGAATGACGTTAAAACCTACTGCAAACTTGGGGCACCTCAAAAGGAGATCATAGACTTGGCAGTTGCAGAATCTGTGGGTCTGATTGTGATGGGAACCCATGGACGCACCGCCGTCAAGCATCTGCTTATGGGAAGCATTGCGAGGAGCGTCTTGAGGATGGCTCATCGTCCCGTTCTGATTGTGGAGGCCGTGTCCGGCAAAGATGAATCATAGCAGGGGGCGCCATGAGATCACATGATAGTTACCGATTTGTGATCCGTGAGCCTTGAAAATCGGCCGGCAGTCTTAGAGAAATTGTCAGAGGCAGAAGTGTTATGCCTGTGATATTGTTTTGCTTGTTAATCTGAAGACCACGCAATTCCCAAGGGTTCGAAACGATTCAAGGAATATCAAGAGAGGGATGAGATTGGTCACACTTTATCCTATTGGAAAGATATCCCGACTGCCGGTGGTTTGGAGGCTATGTTGACATTCCCTGTTTCAGGAGTTGAAACGGCTGTCTGGATCCCACCGCTCGTAGGGATGGTTATCTCATTTTTCACTTCGATGGGAGGTATATCGGGTGCTTTCCTCATATTACCTTTTCAGGTAAGTGTGCTGGGTTTTACCAGTCCGGCGGTCTCTCCTACCAATCTAGTTTTCAATGTAGTAGGCATCCCCAGTGCGGTGTACCGGTATTTTCGCGAAGGAAGAATGAACTGGCCGCTTGCCTGGAACATCATCGTGGGGACTTTTCCGGGCCTCTTTCTTGGCGGAGTCATAAGGATAATCTACCTGCCTGATCCTCGTCTGTTCAAACTCTTTGCCGGTAGTGTACTCTTATACATCGGCGGTCGAATGCTCTACCAACTGATTCTCCAACGAGACCAGCACACTGCCGCTGAAACTGCTGAGACGAGAATGAGGAAACAAGTGGCGGAAGGCGTTACAGAGGGAGTGGATGCGAATTTATCGGCTGTCCGGACCATCAGTTGGTCTCTGTCGCGAACGGAATACGAGTTTTTTGGCGAACGCTTTAGTTTCCACACTACCGGCCTATTCATCCTGTCCTTGGCGGTAGGGCTTGTCGGAGGAGTTTACGGCATAGGTGGCGGAGCTATCATAGCGCCTTTCATAGTCACTTTTTTCCACCTCCCTATTCATACGATCGCCGGTGCAACCCTCATGGGAACCTGTGTGACATCAATAGGCGGGGTGATTTTCTATGAGTTTATAGGTCCTCTTCTCGCTCAATCAGGTCAGTCGGTGACGCCTGACTGGCTTCTGGGTATTCTTTTCGGCACGGGTGGATTTGTGGGAATGTATCTGGGAGCGTCTTGTCAAAAGTATGTTCCTGGAGCAATTATCAGGCCGGTACTCGCAATCATAATCAGTGGAGTCGGTCTCCGATACGTTGTCGGCTATTTTCTCTGATCTTATTTTCGAAGGTTTTTATACCATAGAGTTTCTCTCCCAGCATGGCTGGTTATTCGTAATACTCCGTTCAACACTTCGATTTTGCCGGCACAAGTGGGATACCGAGAAAGCGATACCTTGGAGGACTCAAGAAAGGACCACGATGAGAAAGCCCAGGCTGCTGATAGTGGATGATGAAATACCCTTCACCTCAAATTTATTAAAGCTTCTGTCCCGGAAGGGTTATGAAGTCTCAGCCGTTAATGACGGTTACAGTGCGTTGAGGATCATTGAGGAACAAGAATTCGACGTAGTCATTCTGGACCAGAAGATGCCCGGCATAGATGGTGTCACAACCCTTAAGGAGTTGAAAAAGAAAAGGCCCCACATGGAAGTAATCATGCTCACAGGCCATGGGTCAATCGAATCCGGCATCCAAGGCCTTCAGCTCGGCGCATTCAATTATGTGATGAAACCCATAACTTTTCCAGAATTGCTCGAACAGATTGTCCACGCATATGAACGCAAGGTCATTGAGGAAGAGCGGTCATAGGAGTGAAGCTTTTGGCAATGCTATCGTCGTTTCCACAAGGATCATTTGTTTATCATGTTTGTCGTCGGGAGACTCATGTTCGGACAGACTAAACCTGCTAAAGGGGTTAACATGCAAGAGTTGGGTTTTCATACTCGTTCTTATTCCAAACTATTGCGCAAATTCATTCTTGTTTCGGTGACCTGCTCTGTGCTTCCACTGCTTCTGGTGGGATGGATCAGTTACCTTTACTATTCTCAGTTCTCCCGGTCACGGATGGTGGACTACTTTCATAGAAACGTTGAATACAATCGAAGAATCGTTGAGTCCTTTCTCGAGGAACGCGCAGCAGATCTCAAGCTCGTCGCCTTTACCCATTCTTTAGACTTCCTGATGGATTCCTCAAACCTCAGGGAAACCTTCCATATCCTGAACCGGGAAGGATCCTATTTCTCAGATTTGGGTGTCATTGGTGAAGCGGGAAAGCATGTTGCCTACATTGGCTCTTATGATCTTATGGACAAGGATTATTCCGTAACGTTCTGGTTCAAAGAGGTTATGGCGAAGGGTGTATACATAAGTGATATGTTTGAGGGATATCGTATGACTCCCCACTTCATCATCGCAGTCCTTTGTTCGAAAGGGGACACCAACTGGATTTTGAGAGCCACTATCGATACTGAGTTTCTCAGTTCCCTCGTTGAAACGGCGAGAATCGGTAAAACCGGCGAGGTTTTTTTGGTGAATCGAGAAGGTGTCTATCAGACCAGCCCAAGGTTCAAAGGAAAGGTTATGGACAAGATGCCGTTACCCATGGACTCATTCACCGGGGAAAGCGGCATTCTTATTACTGATCCCATTAGATCCATGGGCTCAGTGGTCCCGGAAATCGGCACACTTATTAGTGACCTTTTCAAATACGGCGTTATGGAATCCCGTTCCCAACAAATCGTCGCCTATTCATGGCTTAAACAACCTGAGTGGATGCTCGTCGTGAAGCAGGATTTTTCGGAGGTTTTTGAGGACATCAACCATGTGAACATGGCCATACTGGTCCTTCTACACATAAGCATCCTTGCGATTCTGATTGTATCGGTCTTTACCGCTCGATACATGATCAAGGCGATCAAGAAGCGGGATCAAGAGGCAGAGGGATTAAACAGGCAACTTATGCAAACCAGCAAGCTGGCGTCTATCGGGGAACTAGCCGCAGGTGTTGCTCATGAAATAAACAACCCTTTGGCCGTCATCCTTACGGAAAGCCAGGTGATGCGTGACATTACGGAAGATGAACAAAGTCTGGATGGGAATTTCAAGGAAGAACTTGTGCAGTCCCTGTCACAGGTCGATGCGCAAGTGCAGCGTTGCAGCCACATTACTCAGAATCTCCTGCGCTTTTCTCGAAGAATGTCTGCATCTTCGCAGTTTGTAGATCTCAACGTTTCTCTGAAAGATGTGGTAGGACTACTGGAGAAAAGGGCAAACACCTGCGGCGTTCAGATCTCTCTAGATTTTCAAGAGAAACTCCCAGAGATTTCCACTGATCCTTTCGAAATGGAACAAGTCTTTCTGAACCTCATCAACAACGCCATCGATGCCCATGAAAGCAGGCCGTATGGGAGCATCCACATCACCACACGATTCGACAGCACCCGCAACGGCTTGGTAGCCACCGTTGCAGACACCGGCTCGGGCATTCCTGATGAAGACCTTGAACGTGTGTTCGATCCATTCTATACGACTAAGCCCGTGGGCAAAGGGACTGGGCTGGGGCTCTCCATTTCGTATAGCATCGTCAAGCATATGGGAGGAGAGATTTCAGTGCGAAGCGAAGTGGGCAAAGGCACTGAATTCACTCTCTTCTTTCCCTGCATGAACACTGAGCAAACCGATAGTTCTGAGAACTCAAGGAAGGACAAACTAGATAAAAAAGCCTAGGCTGATCTCAGTGGACGATGAAATAATCTTTAACAAAAATATATTAAAGCGCCCGTCCTCTTGAGGGGCTATGAAGTTTCGGCTACAGTTGAACGATTGTGGGGAAAAACAGCCGGGTGTTTCAGCGAAAACCAGTGCTGGTATGTGGAATCAATAAACTCTTTCAATAGGCGGAGTTAAGATGCAATGACTAGTCAAATACGGGTCCTTATGATCGATGATGAAACGGTATTCGTAACTTCACTCACCAAGGTGCTCACCAGGCGAGGCATAGGGGTACAGAGTGCCCCTGACGGCCATAAAGGGCTTGCGTTGCTCACAAACGAAGGATTTGACGTCATTGTGCTCGACATGCGCATGCCCGGCATGGATGGTCTTGCTACTTTGAAAGCAATTCGGGAGCGCGATGCTCTCATCCCCGTAATTCTTCTCACAGGCCACATCGATTTGAAGCAAGTGTCGGAGGCATTAAAGGCGGGTGCAGCGGAAGTCTTGTTGAAGCCGTGCCCGGTGGAAAACCTGGTCTCATCAATTGAAAATGCTTATGAGCGTAAAGGCTTCGCCGCAGAAGTCTCAGAGACGTGCTAGCCCTTCTTTAATTCCTCCAGGCCGTAATCACCTCGCAAAAAGGCATCCTTGAAAAGAAGGACGGCCTCATCTGTGGCCATAGCAGCGTCCATCTGCCTGAAGAACTGCAGAAGCGAGCCTATCATTTCGAGCTGCTTCACGGTCTCCTCTCGAGTGCCTTTACTAAGCCGGGCTTTGATGAGGTCATGCTTAAGTTCGACCGAAAATCCATGTTCTTTAAGAATTTCCGCAATCGCCCTGACTCGGCGAGTACGTCGCACATAATCAGCCGCTCCGCCCTGAAAGAGAAGACTGATGTAATTCTTGTTTTGAGTCTCGCCGCAATGGCTATCCACGACATTGAAATGATAGCCAACCCTTGCAGTGTAGTTCATGTACTTATCTGAAATCATGGCATAACACGGGTCATGAAAAGTACTTTCTGTCTCGGGGCTCGTCACGGCATGGCGCATCATAATAGAAAACAAGCCGCTCACGTCCATGGGACGCGCACCAAATCGAGGAATCTTCTTGTTCAACATTCCTGTTAAGAGCGACGAAAGGGGTACGGAAGAGATCTGAGAACGCTTCAGCTTCTTGTTTCTCGGTTTTTCCCTGATTCCTCCTCCAAGGTCGACAATGTAAAGGTCGATGGGGAGAAAGACATCCAGCTTGTAGCCTACTCCTCTAAGATCTCCCACGTTGTCGCCCATCATAAACATTTCCCGGTATGATTTTTCATGAACGTAACGTGCCAAATCATGGAGGGTGACACAATTGTCGGGGCTGAATGCAGCCGAACCCGGATCAGTAAGGTTCAATGGTGAGACGAGTGATATGACCTTTTCGAGCAATTGAAATGCCGGTGAGTCTTTCCTCCAGGCTCCAGGATCTCCCGGCTCTTTATCACCGTTGTTTCTCTCAAGCAGTTCAGGGACTTCTCCCTCATAGACAAATCCATTGGTTGCGTCCACAGTAACCACCGTACCTTGGGGGATGGTATGCGTCGCGTTTTTTGTATTGAGAAGCGTTGGCACCCTGAGTTCCCGTGTGAGCGAAGCCATGTGTCCGGTCGTGCTGCCATAATCAGTAACGATGGCTCGGGTCTTAGACATGAGGCGGATGAACTTAGGTGAGGAGCGTCTTGCTACCAGTACCCCACCTTCTGGGAATGAATCCATATCCGCGTCGTCACTTATGTGAATGGCCGGCCCTGAAGCCACACCGGGACACCCCACCTCACCGCCTTCAAGGATCAGGGGAAACCCGGAGAGCGGTTGAGCTTCACGGACTGAGTGGGGGGTGAGACGGAGGGATCTCGACTGCAGCAGCATGATTTGACGGTCCTTTCCCATGGCCCACTCTATATCCTGGGAACTGCCAAAGTGGTTTTCCAGCAGAAGGGCCCATCGAACCAACTGCAGCACCTCATCGTCAGTGAGGGATGTCTCTTCGGCCTCGCCCGGCTCCAACATTTCCTCTTTCAACCCGGAACCAGGATCAAGAACCATACGGCTCTTTTGAGACGAAGGAATGCGGGTGATTGCCGGTAGCTTGAGGTCTCTGGATACCAAGACGATTTCAGGGGAAGTCCTTCCGTCGACGAGCATCACGCCCAGGCCTTTTACCGCTTGTATCAGGACCTGGTTCGAGTCCGACCGACTAGGGTCTCTCGAAAAAACAACCCCACTCGACACCGCATCCACCATCGTGATGAAGCCCACCGCCATTTGCGCCGATTCGCCGGGGATCTTGTGAAGATAGCGGTAGTGCATTGCTTCAGGGGAATAGAGACTCGCGATCACTTGCAGATATGCCCCGCAAAGCTCTTCCCTGGGAACATTGAGCACCGATAGGAACTGTCCTGAAAAGGAGAACTCACTGTCTTCGCCCAAAGCGCTGGAACGGACTGCAATGGGGATGCGCATTCCGGCTCTCTCGGCCAAACGATCGTAGGCACTTAAAATTTCTTCCTCAAGTGCGGATGGAATCGGGAGGGCCAATATGAGATCCTGCAACTCCTTGCTAACCGGCCCTACATCTTCCTCTGAAAAAAGTTCAAGGTGTTTGTCCTGAATCCAGGATCGAATGCCGCCCTCTTCGAGCAGTAGACGAAAGCCCCCAGTCGTGACCGCCAGACCGTCCGGTGTGGGAAGCCCCAAAGTGTTGGCTATTTCTGCCAGGTGAGCCATCTTTCCACCCACCGCATCGGCCTTCATGCCGAAAATTTCAGACAACTCAAGGACGAGTTCGGATGAGTGCTCTTCAGGCTGGTCTTCAATAACCTCTGTCAGAGTGTCGGCGACTCTTCCAAGAGCCTGTCTCAAGGATGGGTACCGATCACCTGATATGACATTGATGCTTTCGACCATTGCATGGGCGTCCGAAAGGGCCCGGGCTGTTTTCCGCTTCACAAATGAGCGATCAATGTAATCGAACCCTAGTCGCTTTTCTTCAAGGTCCCCAAGGGATTCGAGAAAACTATGGTTTGCAGAAATCAACTTCCGGAATTCGGCGTGGTAGAGTCTGAGTCTGGCAAGCTGGGCTTCCTGAGAGACATCCTGTATTTCGTACAGACCAATAATATCGAGAAAGACCAGTATTCCTCGCCGAAGACGGTGTAGCACGCCCTGAAATCGACTAAGCTTAGCGGGTTCATGTAGTTCTGTGTCTGCCATGGCCAATCTTCTCACTCGATGATGTGAAGTTTACTTTGCCGGGTCTTGAAGCCTCTCTGATGAATTCGAGACTGTGTCCTTATCAAATGCTGCGGCAACAATTACATCAACCAGCTTGAGGATGGGATACGGCTTGAGAAGGTACGCATAAGCACCTCCCTCCAAAGTATCATCTTTCTCACTTAAGGAATAATGTCCTGTTAGCAGGATGACTGGGATATCGGGCGAAAAGCGCTTGATCTCCGAGAGAACTTGGGTTCCGTCCATTCCCGGCATCTTGATGTCAAGGACGACGACGTCGAAATGTTCCCTGGCTATCAAGGGAAGTGCGGCAAATCCGTCCGCTGCGATTTTGACAACAAAACCCCGGCGTCTGAGCACCTTCTCCATGCTGGCCGTGAAATTAACCTCATCATCAACCAGCAGAACCCTTATCTGGGACATGAATTCCTCAATTTCTCCCGAAGGCCGCGCACTAACTTCTTGGCGCTTTTCTTCCGGATTGCATAGATGAGGATTGGATTAATCGCCGTGGATGAGTCTACGGTTACGACTTCGATCCACCGGGTTGGAAGGATCAAACCATGCAGCACGCCGAGGATGCCGAGACCAACCAATACAGGACCAGTGATCTCAAGCCGGTCGTAAAATATGAGGGCAATCACGCAGAATCCTGCTCCTACCAACATTTCTCCAACCCTTATTTGGCGCTTCTTCTTCAAAGAATGAATGCGGTCAAACGAAATTTCGTCTACGGATGTATTGTCCAGACTGTCAGCCGTGGGCGGCTGGTCGGGCATGATGGTCGATTGTAGGCGGTACAACCTCCTGTTGGTCAAGAAAAGGCTGATCGCCTGCTGTGCCGTTTCCCGCAATATGGAGGACATGAGCCGAAAGTGAGTCCAGATCGTGTGATGCTCACACTCTATGGTCTCACCCTCGGCGATCCTTTCCGTGACAATCGCGCGATAAAGGGCCACGGTCTGGAGGGTGACCTCCTTCTGGAAGACCTTCTCCGTCAAATCTCCCATATCGCGCTTTGGGAAAAGCTGCGCAATTTTTTCCCGCAACTCTTTGATGTCAGTCTTCATACGGGTATGCGCCAGGTGAAACCTTATCTGCGTGATACCCGGGCAGCAGAGAGATGACAACAGACACAGTCACAACAAACAAGACTACGAAACAATACCAGTAGTCCCTTGCTATTATGGACTCATAGAGCCAATAGGCGAGAAATACATACAGCAGGATGTTAATTAAGATCTGCATCGCACCACCTCCTTTAGATCAGCGAGTCTTTGAGCCACATAAAGTAAATCACGGCTGCCGCTCCCAGAGAAAAGAGCAGGAGGACAACCCAGTACGCAAACATGGAATTTAAGAGCCAGTTCATCGTATAGCACTCCTTACTTACTATCTCGAATGTCACAATATCAGCAAATCACCCTATAGGGTAATTACAAAACCTTCCCAGGGATTCCCTGTCACGGCGTGGCGACGAGCGAAGGTATCCATCCAGGAACCCACTTACCATGGCGGTGTCGCACCGAGAATATGACGAGCGTCATGATAAAGAGACAAAGAAAGATCATCTCGCCCAGGGTGAAAACGACCGCAAAGAAGTTGAGGAATTCGTATTTTTGCGCGGTCAACATATAGAACAACCTGAGGAAAGCTCCCGTTGTCGCCAGTACCAGGGAGTAGCTCAATATGTAGCGGATAGCCGGTCCCCGAACAAAAGAGGTTGCAATACTTCCGAACTGGGCGCCGAACATGGCTCCAATGATCATAAACCAGACCGCTATCATGTCCACGTTCCCGCTCATGTACTGCCTAAGAGCCCCATAACCTCCTGAAACGACGATTTCCAGCAGGTCAGTTCCCACGGCGATATGCGTGGTTGCACCAGCTATGTAAACAAGGGCCGGTACTCGAATGAAGCCTCCGCCTACGCCGAAGAAACCTGCAAGCACTCCGGTGGCGATGCCGATAATGACGATCACCCACATGGAGATGACGATCCTGGCGGTATGACAGCGAACGATGGGCCGCAGCGCGATGTTCTGAAAGAAAAGCGGCAGTGTGCTGACACTTAACTCGCGTCCCACCGTTTTTCCTGCCTTGGTGAGTTCGTTGATCTTCTTCTGTGCCTTGTGGGTTTCAATCTGCGTGTAGAGGAAAAGCCCGATCATGATCCCGACCGAGCCGGTAAGAAGGGCGATTCCCGACAGTCCGAGGGCCTTGGTATAGTTGAGCAGCCTGACCCCCATCTCAACGCCCATCATAGTGCCCCCAACCATTGTTAAACCCAGGATCCAGTCGATGTTGCCCAACTGCCGGTGCCTGATGGTTGCGACAACCGACTTTCCGGCAATGTGCATAACATCGATTCCCGAAGCCATATATCCAGGGAAACCAAACACGATGAGTGCAGGCGTAACCATGTAGCCGCCGCCCACTCCGATAAAACCGCCTACCATACCAACCGTCATGCCCGTCAGAACGAGAAGGAAAATAGGCGCCGAGATTCCTGCAATTGCAAATTCAAACATAAGTCAATCTCCTTTCAGTGCACGCCCTCGTAGTGCTTGATCTTCTCGAGCTTGAGTCCACACATGTCCGTGAACCCTTCGGCCATGAGGCCTAAGCTAAATCCAAGGGCAAGAATGAAGGCAACGCTCCAGGCTCCTCCCCACGGGTTCGTTTCGATGCCCTTATGCATGAAGGTATCCTTGAATTTAAACCCTTTGGCTTCTTTGATTTGTGTCGGCACCGTTACTTTCAGGGTGTTCCCCTCAAGAGTGACTCGCTTCCCCTCCAGCACGGTTTTCTTGTCGATAATTCCGTTCGTGTTGGTGGGAAGCCGGTCGCCTTTTTTGACGGGGACAGCCTGTAGTCCCTCGATCTTCTTAAAGTTACCGATCTCCAGAATGGCCGGTTTGTCTTTGCTGGCGTTTGCGAAAGTATGTGAATTGATTGCCCAACCATCACTGGCCGTTTTGTAATAATACCAAGATACCAATGTGCCGTTGTAATACTCGACCCAAAGATATCCGGAAAGCGCTACGCCAATAGCGAGCCAGACGATGAACTTAATTAAACCTCTTGTTTTTGATGCTTCTGCCATGAGAAGCCCTCCTCTCACTAAGGAATATCTATTGACCTCGAACGTCAAATTTCGAAAGTCTTCTGTCTCCTGCTGTGCAGTATGATCTTCCCGAATCACCTCCTTTGAACGGACTGCCACTGCTATAATTTAACTGGAGGATTGCACTCTAAGATTTGACGACACCTTCTCAGCGGATGACTGCCATCCCTTCTTTCAGTATGCGACAAAGCCGGCATACCACTCTATCAGCAGCCATTACTGTCCGGTCTCACCTGAATTGTTGTGACTCTTCCAGCCAAAAGAAAGATAAAGACAGACGTATTCTCTTCCTGAGGATAGCAGATTTGCATTTTATGTGCCAAATTTTTAACTATAAGGAATTCAGTATTCCCGATAAAAATTATGGGAAGTTAGAAGATGTATGAAGGAAAAAACAAAATCATCTGTGTCACGGTTCTTTACAGAGTGTAAAGGTCCGGCGATTATCGCGGTTACTTGGAGTACCCTTTCCCTACCATTTAACCGAAGCTCTTGCTCCTGCAAATAGGTTATCGTTACCCACGCTTCAATTCACGTGTTGTTGAAGCACTTCGTTGACAATGTTTTTCGAAGACCAATTTTATTGCTATCGTGATATTAGAGCCCTCATCATATCAGCAGCGTTCTCCAAGTGATCCGCAATATCACCTGTTGTCTCCACGAGCCGAATCATAACGAAGAAAGTCTTGGGAGGGATTTCCTCGGTTGCACACAGCCGCACAATGATAGTTTTTTCCAAGTCATCCGACGCCTTCTCCCTGTGACGGATTTCTCTCACAATATTCTTGACGGACCGTCGATCCTCCTCCATGCGTGAGTCAAAATAGACGTGTCCTCGGCGTACCATTTCAGGGAGCAGACCTAGGTAATCTCCAACCGTTCTGACGAGAGAGAGGTAATCTCTCTGGATTTCCGACGGTAAAGAGATATTGAAGTAAGACATCCAGTAAAGGGAGTTCTTAACACAGTCAACAACCTTATCTGCCTCTCTTAGAAAAGCAAAGAATGCAGGCAGAGGAAACGGGAGGAGCATGGACGGAGGAAGATGGGAACGGATGTTTCGCTTGATCCTGTCGGCTTGTGCCTCTATGTCCCTGATCTCTTCCTTTATTAGCTCAAACTCCTCCCGTTCGCCGTGAAAATAACTTTCTACGGCTTTCACGAATAGAGGAGCGCATTCCGCGACTTTTTCCGAGTGCTTAAGGGTATTTTCTAAGGGCGAACGTCGCAACATATTAAATAATGGGATTCGCATGAGTCACCTCCCTAGGAAGATTGTGGAGAGAATAAAGTAGATAATCACAGAAGTGCACGCCGCCACAGGGACCGTAATAATCCAGTACAGCATTATTTTCCAGACTACTCTCAAGTCCAGCGCCTCCAGTCCCCTGGCCAACCCAACCCCTATGTAAGCCCCGATGGCTGCGTGCGTCGTCGAAACCGGCAGCCCTAACATAGAGGCGCCCAGAATCATTGTCGCGGCAGAGAATTCAACAGTGAAGCCCCTAATGCTTGTCATATGGGTGATTTTTGAGCCGACAGTCTCTATAACTCTATAACCCCAGGTGCAAATCCCCACGCAGATCATGAACCCACCAAAGGCCAGCATGAGCGTTGGAACAGGTGCCGTATCCGAAACGGAACCCTGGGTTACAATAAAGTAAATTCCTGCAAGAGGTCCCATTGCATTGGCTACGTCATTTGCGCCATTTCCGAAGGCAACGTAGCAGGAGGTCATTACCTGGAGGTACCGAAAAATCTCTTCGGCAGTGCGGAACTTCGAACGCAGGACAAAATAACGCAAGACCATTGAAGAAATAAAGTAGCTCAGGACAGTAACCAGTCCGGGGATTACTAGTACTTCGGCCCCCTGGATGCCCATCCTTTTCCCCAAAGGGGTGTCAAGGAACAACGAAAGAGTCATGATGAAAATTGTTGCAGCGGCAAGGATCGGCGCAGTTGTCACCGCTCCCTTCACTGTCTCCATCCGCGCGAGAATCAACCTGTCAATAAAGCGGAAGAGTAAAAAAGCAGTCAAACCGCTGAGCAGTGGAGAGATGATCCATGACGAGACTATTGCCGCGACCTGAAGCCAGTTCACCACCGATGGCCCCCCGGCTACCAGACCGAAGCCTATCATGGCTCCTACTATGGAATGTGTAGTCGAAACCGGCAGGTTCTTGTACGTAGACAGGCAAACCCAAAGAGAGGCTGCAAGCAAAGCCGAAAGGAGTCCCACCAAGATGACTCTCGGGTCACCAATGGCCTCAGAATCTATGATCCCTTTTCGGATTGTCTGAGCCACATGTGAACCGACAAACGTGGCCCCCAGAAAAGTGAGAATTGTTGCCAAGACCAGGGCCTGTCTCAGAGTGATGGCCTTTGCCCCCACTGCAGACGCCATGGAGTTGGCAACATCATTGGCGCCTATGTTCCAGGCCATATAGGCCCCAGCCACGATTGCAAGCACAATAATAGAGAGTTCCGCGCTCATTGCCTAGGAATCGGTACCTTTCTGAATCCTGGGGTGTGGTCAGTCGAAACCTGTGTCCGAAATGATCTTGCGCACTGGAAATCCAGGACGATTGAATGATTGTATTCAGATCGAATCGGTTCTCTGTCGTTCATTCCAGCACAAAGATGTTTTTCTTTCTGGACATGTCTTTGAGCACCTTGGGCCACACAGATACACTTACTTCTCCAATGTGGGCGTTCTTGAGTAAGAGCATAAATGTTCGGGACTGACCTATGCCGCCTCCGATGCTTAGTGGCAGCTCATTTTTGAGAACCGCCCGATGGTATGGCATTGTGAGAAAATCAGTCTGTCCGGTTAGCTCCAACTGTTTCCTCAAAGTTTCAGCTATTACCCTAATACCCATGGATGAGAGTTCATGACGTCTCTTCGTCACAGAATTCCATACGAGAATATCCCCATTCAGACCATGCATCGGTCTTCCATCCTCGGACAAGGTCTCAGTTACCCAGTCGTCGTAGTCTGCAGCCCTCAGTTCGTGAGGATAACCATCCTTCAGCGTCCAGCCGATCCCATAAATGAAAATAGCCGGATAGTCCTGTAATATTCTTGTCTCCCTTTGCTTTCTCGGAAGATCGGGATACCGGTCCAGAAGGTCTTCCGCATGAATGAAGGCCAGTTCTTCTGGAAGGTTAGGGTGTTCATCGTTCTTGAGTTGAGGGAAAAGCTCTTGGACATGGGCTTCCGCACCTTTCAGCACTCGCCAGATTTTTTCTACCACTTCCCTCAGGAACCTCAAGTTACGCTGCTCATCCGTTATGGCCAGCTCCCAATCCCACTGGTCCACGTAAGCACTGTGGTCATGGTCCAGAAAATAGTCCTTTCTGACGGCTCGCATGTCAGTAATGAGACCTTCCCCAATATTCATCCCGAACTGCTTCAATGCGACTCTTTTCCACTTTGTTGCAGCCTGAACCACCTGGGCATCGATGGGATTCTTCTCATAATCGTTTGATATATGAAATTGAATGGGGGTTCGTGAACCGTCACGATCCAAGTAGTCGTTCACCCCGCTCTCAACGTCAACAATCAGGGGCACGGTAACTCGAATCAAATTGAGAGAAGAACACAGATGCGTTTCGATATAGTCTTTCACTACAAAGACGGCTGTCTGGGTGTCCCTGGGAGACAGCAAGGAATTGTAATTCAGGGGTAGGGTTTTCTCCAACTCAGCATAGTCACCGATTCCAGGGCCGGCCAAGTCTTCTTTCTTTTCTCCCATTGATGTTTCTCCCACGTTTTTTCCTTCTGTCTTTGAGAAAAATGATCATAATCTTATTGTTAGCAATTACTTTGCTGACATTTCACTTTACTTCCAATTCCTTTAGCTCTTTAATTCTTTTGTCGTACTCTTTCCAAAATTTGAGATTGCACTCCTGAATACAAATGGCATATAAGTGCCAGATGGAACTACTCCCACCGCCAAACCTATACGGATCGATGCCGTATTTTGAGCGGCACTCCTGCTGGCACCCACCCAAATCATAGTCATCAGTCGCAAGAGTTTCAAAGCTGGACGCTTCGGCAAGATCATACACCGGACTACCACCGCTGAGC
>Ga0007798_10000362_pt1 | contig 17158 bp, 10 predicted proteins | sample CryBogmetaGMA17M_FD_60370 | JGI IMG/M metagenome (GOLD analysis project Ga0007798, IMG submission 60370) | Freshwater microbial communities from Crystal Bog, Wisconsin, USA - MA17M | ecosystem: Environmental > Aquatic > Freshwater > Lake | place: Crystal Bog, Wisconsin, USA | collected 2009-07-06
AATATCAAACATTTTGATCGTGTTGCAGGTTTAGAATTAGTGGTTGATAACTTAACCTAAATCGTAAAGCTTGGTGTAGCAAAACACTGGTTAAAAGCAGGCCGGAATAAGGCTTTTCAAGCGTAAGCGAGAACAAGCGTTTCCGGCATCCGGTACGAGAGTGCCGAAAACGCCACCACGCGCTACGCTTGGGTGGCCTTATTCCGCCGGCCTACGCTAATTGTTTGTTACCAAGATTTAAAAACTTCAAGATTGAGTGAAAGACTACAGCGCCGGAAAATTAAACATTGCGCGTTAACTCTCGTTAATTTTATTGGGGTAGACTTGAACAAAGAGGGTGGTGGGGCCATTCATTTTTTTTACCACGATATCGAATTGATTAAATTCAATTTTTTGGCCTTCTACAGGAATATCCTGTAATTTGGACATAAGCAGGCCGCCGATTGACACTTCATCTTCCAACTCCAGTTCTTCGTTTTCAATATCGATTCCCAATATCCGTTCCAGTGAGAATATGGGCAGGCTGCCTTTGATGATTAAGGAGCCGTCATCGAGTCGACGCCAGTCATTATTGTTTTGACGGAACTCGTCGCGTATTTCACCGACCATTGCGCTTAATAAATTATCCAGCGTGATAAAGCCTTGCGGCTTTTGCCCTTTTTGCCCGATGACTGCAAAATGTGCAGCACCCATGCGAAAGTATCGAAATAATTCCAGTGCCGGTGTATCCGGTGAGATGTATTGAATCGGTCTTAGGTATTGATGTAAATCTTCTTGGGCTTTACCTTCCTGTTGGGCAAAAAACAAGTCCTTTAAATGGATCACTCCCAGCACATCAATACCGTTAGTGTCGAAATAAGGATAACGGCTAAAGCGTTTGTCGTAGACTGTTTTCAGGTTTGCCTTTAATGATTTTTTTCGGTATAAGGCAACCATTTCGTGGGTTGGACGCATAAGATCAGAGACTTCCAAGGTACTGAAATCAAGCGTTTTTGCCAGAATATTCCATTCGTCATGGGTAAAGCGGTCGTCTTGGTCGTTACTGCGTAAAATAAGTTTAAGTTCGTCGGCCGAATAATGCGCATCGTGACCATGGAAACTACCTAAACCAAACAGGCGCAATACTAAATTTGCACTGGAGTTGAGTAACCAGATGGCAGGATACATCAGCCAATAAAAACCATAAAGAGGCGCTGCGCTCCAGAGCCCGATCTGTTCAGGATTGCGAATAGCCATCGATTTTGGAGCAAGTTCACCAACTACAATGTGCAGAAACGAGATGATGGAAAAAGCGCAAGCGAATGAGATACCGTGTATCAGTTCGGGTGCGGTGACCCCTAATCTGTCTAAGGCAGGCTCAAGCACGCTTGCAAATGCGGGTTCGCCGACCCAGCCCAAGCCCAATGATGCAAGGGTAATGCCTAACTGGCAAGCGGATAAATAGGCATCCAGTTTTGAATGGACGGTTGCCAGAATGTGGCCACGCCAACCGCGTGTTTTGGCAATCTGGCGAATGCGGGTTTGTCGTAACTTAACAAGGCTAAACTCTGCCGCTACAAAAAAGCCGTTGAGCACAACCAGCAGCATAGCGAGAACGATAAGATAAAGATTATTCATATTTTAGGTGTATTTTTCAGTAACAATTAAGTTATCAGCGCTTATTTTTGTATTGAAATAACGCCCATCTCAATAACTTCCGCAATTCTTCAAGTAAGAGTATAGATGCAGAAACACCAATAGCCATTAACCAATCCGGTTGTGTCAATGCCGTGGTATGGAACAGGGTTTGTGCCGGTGGCCAATGAATCACCAGTATCTGTAACAGGATTACCGAGGCAAGCGCCAGCCAAAGCATTTTGTTGGCGAAGAAATGCTTGTTAAAAGTGCTGTTTTTTTCAGATCGGGCATTAAAAACATTAAATACCTGAAATAGCACAAAAGTTGTAAAAGCCAGGGTTGTGGCATGACGGGGCTCTCCGGTTTGCAAGCCATAATATAAAATTCCCAAGGTACCTGTTGCCATCGTTAACCCGTAGCTAAAAAGATTACCGAAACGGCGTAATGAAAGTATACGGGCTTCCGGATTACGGGGTGCTTCGTTCATACTGCCCGTTCGTGCCGGATCAATGCCCAGCGACATGGCGGGCGGGCCATCCATGATAATATTAATCCATAATAATTGCACGGCGGTAAAAGGAATGGGCATTCCCAGCAACGGGGCAAAAGCCACCGCCAAGATAGCACCGATGTTGGTGGACAACTGAAAACGGATAAATTTGACCATGTTATCGTAAATGCCACGGCCTTCTTTGACTGCTTTGACTATTGTGGCGAAATTATCATCCGTCAGTATCATGGTTGCCGCTTCTCTGGCAACATCGGTGCCAGAGACACCCATAGCGATACCAATATCAGCTATTTTAAGGGCGGGCGCATCATTGACACCGTCACCGGTCATGGCAACGATGTGGCCGTCGGCTTTTAAGGCGTTGATGATGCGCACTTTCTGTTCAGGTGCGGTGCGGGCAAAAACGCCGATGGCGTTAATACACGAGGCCAAGGCATCATCATCCAGACCGGACAGTTCACTGCCGTCAATCACTTCACCGGTCAATCCCAGTTCTTGTGCAATTGCAAAAGCGGTTACTTTCTGGTCGCCGGTAATCATTTTGACAGCGATGCCTGCTTGCTGGCAGAGCTTGATCGCCTCGCGAGCTTCAGGTCTGGGCGGGTCCATCAAACCGACTAACGCGATAAAAGTCAGTTCCTTGATGTATTGAAACAGATCAGCATTGGCTTGAAAGGTATCGGCAGGCAATGAACGTGTAGCGAGTGCCAATACGCGTAAACCGCTACCGGCCATTTTTTCGTTTTGTATCAAGAAGTCTTTTGGATGAAAAGGATGCAGGATTTGATTTTTATGAGCAACTGACTGACTGAGTTTTATCAGTACTTCAGGCGCACCTTTAATGAATACTTTTATTTCATCATCCTGGCGATGAAAGGTCGCCATAAATTTATGTTCGGCATCAAAAGGGATTTCGGCAATTCGGGGTAGTTGACTATTGGCCTGATCCCGGTCGATACCGCCTTTGGCCGCAAGCACCAATAATGCGCCTTCCATTGGATCGCCCAGAATTTGACTGTCCTGCAACAGGCTGTTATTGCAAAGTGCCAGTGGTAATAGCAGCGTCGATAAATCCTCTGGCGAACCAGCGGGCAGTATTTGGCCTGCCAACTTGTAACCTTCTCCGCTGACGCTATGGCTTTGATTGTTAAAAAAAAGTGATCGTGCTGTCATTTGATTAACGGTCAGTGTGCCGGTCTTGTCAGTGCAGATAACCGTGGTACAGCCTAGCGTTTCTACAGCGGCCAAACGTTTGACGATGGCCCGCTGACGCGCCATGCGGTGCATGCCTAAAGCCAAGGTAACGGTAACGACTGCCGGCAAGCCTTCGGGTATGGCCGCCACGGCCAGTGCGATGGCGGTAAAAGCGGTTTGTATCAGGGGTTCGCCACGCCACAGGGCACTGGCAAACAAAATTATAATGACTACCAGCGCAATTAAAAGCAGGCGTTTGCCCAGGCTATCAAGCTGGATTTGTAGCGGGGTGGCCGCATCTTCTGCTTGTGTTAACAGGTTCGCCAGTTTGCCAATCTCGGTGTTCATGCCGGTGGCGGTCACCACCATTTCCGCACGTCCCCGGGTAACGGCATTATTCATATAAAGCATGTTGTTACGTTCGGCGAGCGGGATTGAGGTCTTTGCGAGTATCTGGTTTTGTTTGGTAACAGGAATCGACTCACCGGTCAGGGACGACTCATCGACTTCCAGAGTATGCGCGGTGATGACGCGACCATCGGCAGGTATCTTGCTGCCCGCTTCCAGAATGACAATATCGCCGGGCACAAGTTGGTCGGCAGATACTTCAAGCGTGTAGCCATCACGACGTATTTTGGCTTGAAAGGCGAGCATTTTTTTCAGTGCATGCAGTGATTTTTCAGCCTGAAATTCTTGATAAAATCCCAAGGACGCGTTAATAACGACAACCACTAAAATCACTATGCCGTCTTTTAAATCACCAATAGAGGCCGCTAAAATGGCTGCTGCAATCAGCACCAGAATAAGAAAGCTCCTGAACTGGGAGAATAACAAATTCCAGGTGGAGCGGGGCGGTTTCTCGGTAAGCCGGTTAGGGCCGTATCGATGCAGGCGCTCTGCGGCATCGGTTTGACTTAGACCCAAGGCATGATCAGAATCCAGTTCATGAAGCACTTCCTTGACGGGTAAAGTATGCCAAATCTGACGGGTTTCCAGGTCTGGCAAGTTTTCATCTTGTTGTAACTGTAGCCAGGCTTGCCACACGGACAGCAGAACGGCAAGAACAATGGGCCCCAAAAAAAGTCCAATGGCACCAAAGGCCGTAAGTCCGCCCAGTACACCCAACAACACGATAAGAAAAGGTACCCGGCTGGCACCACTAATGACCAGTGGACGAATCACATTATCAACCGTGCTAACGACCAGAAAACCCCACAGTAAAAGTCCCAGTCCGGACCACAGCTTATCCGTAAGAATCAGGGAGATGCCGGTGGGCAGCCAGACCAGTGTTGCACCCATCGGGATTAGCGCCAACAGTGCGGTTATGGCTCCAAACAGCACCGGCGCTTTTACACCGGCAACCGTGTAACCCACGCCTGCCACCATACCTTGGCCGAGGGCGGCAAGTACCAGGCCATAAACGACGGCACGGGTCGTTTTACCCGCGGCTTGCAGATAAACATGCTGATATTTTCCCAGAAAACGAACCAGTCCTTCCTGTAACTGTTTAATGATTTCTTTGCCGTCACGAAAACAAAAAAATACGGTGACCAAGATAACGCCCAGCTTCATCACATTGAGACCGATACCGCCCAGAAACTTGGCAAAGCCACCCAGCCATTGTTTGGCCCAATCAACAAGCTGTGAGGCCAACTCGGTTTTGTCATGGGTCAACTGATTCAGTAATTCTTGTAAATAATTGCCCAGCCAGGGTAGTTTGCGTATAAAATCAGGCAGTTGATAGGGGCCTTGGATAAGGTTGTCTACCAGACTTTGATAAGCGGCTTTGGTCTCGTTTTGTAGCATGGCGACAAGCCAATAGAGGGTCAGTGAAATCACGGCGGCAATAACCGCCGTCATAACGATTGCACTGAGATTGGCTTGGTCTTTCAGTTGATGTCTCAGCCATTGGTAAGTGGGCCATGTGACATAGGTTATAATAATCGCCCAAACCAGCGAGAGTAAAAACTCACGGAGTACCATAAAGCCCAGTATCAATAGACCCGCTAAAAGAATGCCTGGTATAAGGGATCGCATGGGTTTGTTGCCTAATAATTCATTCATGGCTATCGCCTAAAAAATAATGTGATACGCGAGTGATCGATTGGACGGGCTTTACAGTTATGAATCAAAAAGTGTGGCACTTTATAAACCAACAAGCTGATATTTAAATTAAATCAATGTGTATTTGAGATTATAATAATGCTATTTGTCCCTTTTTTAAAACAGTCTGCTCATTACTGTGCAGATTAAAATAAAGTAAATTTACGTAGGCACTCTTTAATAATAGAAAATTTGTGCCGCAATAATCAGGTAAACAGTTTGTGATGATAATGAATGAACAGAAATGGAAAACCAAGCCGATAAGTTTAAAAATGAAATCCTTTAATTTATCTAATTATTATGGACTGATATTGTTTTTTAGTCTGCTTGGCGGTTGTTCAGAACAAGCCGTTCAAAAGCTTGAAGGCGCAACTCAGGGTACAACCTATCATATCAGTTATTGGTCAGAATTACCGGTAGATGGTAAGGCCGTTGAGGTGAGTGTTAAAAACGAACTCGATGCCATCGACAAAACACTGTCTAATTATCGGCCTGACTCGGTTATTGAGAAGTTCAACAGTACTGAAAACACGGACAGCCAAGAAGTCGGTAACGAAATTGTATCATTAGTGCGCATTGCACAAAGCGTTTCTCAGGCCAGTCAGGGTTGCTATGATTTAACGACTAAACCTTTATTTGATTTATGGGGTTTTCGGGGTGATACACCGGCTATTCCCGATGAGGCGACCGTTCTTAAAACGCTGTCTAAAATCGGTATGGAAAAGTTGGAAGTGGTCGATGATACTCACTTGCGTAAAAAACAGGCCGATTTAAAAGTTGATTTGTCCTCCATTGCGCAAGGGTATAGCGTGGGTAAAATCAGCCGGGTTTTGGAGCAAAACGGCATTAACGATTATTTGGTTGAAATCGGCGGGGAACTGCAAACCCGTGGGCACAAGCCGGACTCTCAACCCTGGCGCATTGCGCTGGAAAGACCGTTGCCGGGTGAACAGCGCATGCAAAAAAGAATTACCATGCCCAAGGATTCGCTGATGGCGGTGATGACTTCTGGTACTTACAATCATTATTTCGATTATCAAGGTCAGCGTTACAGTCATATTCTTGATGCCCGTACGGGACGTCCGATTACTCATGACCTGGTTTCCGTCACTGTGATACATGAAGACCCGACCATCGCTGATGCCTGGGATACTGCTCTGCTTTGTATGGGGCAAAAAGACGGACTGCAAGCCGCCAATGTCGCAAAAATTCCTGCGCTGTTTATTCAGCAGCAGGGCACCGAACTTATCGAATCCCGAAGTGAAGCGCTAAACGCTTTGGATAGAATCACCCTTGAATAACCGGATCAACATAATGTCGTTTAAAAATTACAGTCGCAGTCTTTTTACCCGATGGGGAAACTGGACTCTCAGCAATCCCGTTATGGTGTTGTTAATCATCAGTGTGCTCACTTTTTTTGCATGGCAATATACCGTTAGTCATTTAAGCATTGATACCAACACGACTGATATGGTTGCACCTAATGCGCCTTTTCAGAATAATCTGCGTAATTATGAAAAGGCTTTCTCGCAAGATTTGCATACCATTTTATTGGTGGTTGAATCCAATACCCCGGAATTAACCAAGGCCGCGACTAAAAGACTGGGACGTTTATTAAGCGCAGATAAAGTTAATTTTGAAACAGTTTACCTGCCTAACGAGAATGAATTCTTTCATCAAAATGGCTTGCTTTACCTGGATAGCGTTGAGCTGCAAAGCTTGTCAAACAACTTGTCTCAAGCGCAATCATTTATCGGCAGAATTTCCCAAGAGCCCAATCTAACCGGCTTTTTTTCAATATTTGAGGATGCCTTAAGCTCGGCTAATAAAGATCAGGCGGTTCCTATTGATCTTCCTTCGTTAATTGATAAGGTTTCACTGGCTTTGCATAAAAGCATGAATGGTGAAAATAACTTACTGTCGTGGGAAAGCTTAATTGCCGAGAAAAAATTAAGCGGTAACGGAATGGATAAAGGCTTTATTACCGTATCACCCAAGCTTGATTACACCCAAATTCGACCGGCCGAGCATGCAATTGATGCTGTACGCAAAGCTGTTGCCGAGGTTCAACAACCCGATGTACCTGAGGTTAAAGTTTGGATTACCGGTGAAGTAGGGTTGGAAGATGATGAACTGGTAGGTATGAGCAGTGGTACATTTAACGCCAGTATTTTTTCGATAGTCGTGGTTTTGTTTATTTTACTGGTCGCTTATCGCTCCATTTTACTGACCCTTGCAACACTGATTTCCCTGGCTTTAGGGATGGTTTTTTGCGGCGCTTTTGCGGCTGTCTCCGTGCAAGAGCTCAATTTGATTTCTGTTGCTTTCGCGGTATCCAATATTGGTTTGGGGGTTGAATACGCCATTCATTTTTGTCTGCGTTATCAGGATAATTTGCGGCACCATGTTCATAAAGACAGGGCATTACGCAGTACGTTGTTTTCGACAAGCCCTTCATTAATATTGTGCGCAGGCACTACAGCCATCGGGCTTTATGCATTTGTACCGACCGATTACAAAGGCGTATCCGAGTTGGGCTTGTTGGCAGGAACCAGTTTGTTTATCTGTCTTTTGATAACTTTGACGGTGTTACCGGCGCTGATACGATTTATTCCGGTATCGGAAAAATTGGAGCCCCAGTCAACTCATCCTTTGTTGGCAACGTTGGCAGAAAAAATGGCGACTTTTACGCTTCATTATGCCAAACCTATTTCGTTATTAACGCTCCTGATTGCCGTAATTTCTGTCGTGCTGGTGTTTAAGGTAAAAATTGATTTTAATCCCATTAATCTGCGTGACCCCAATACCGAATCGGTTATAGCGTTTAAAAATTTGAATAAAGATCCGGATACCACGCCCATGACGTTGACAGTGTTGGCAGCGGGCGAACAACAAGCCAAGGCCATGCAGCAAAAGCTTTCGGTATTGGGGTCTGTTGATAAAACCGTCAGTCTTTTTGACTTTGAGCCTTCCGAGCAACAAGAAAAGCTGGCGATCATTGAAGAAATGGCTTTGCTGCTGGGTTCACAAACACAGTATTTCCCTGCATTGAAAACGGATAATGATCCCATTCCCGGCATTAATAGATTGATAAAAACGATTGACAATATTTTGCCGGCTAAAACGGATACCCACGAAATAGCGGCATTACAAGGCTTTAAAAACGAGTTGCAGGATATATTGGTCGAGCTGGATACACGGCAACAACCCAGTCGACGCATGTTGATTGAGAAGATACAAACAACGTTACTGGGTACCTTGCCAAGCACCATGAATGAACTATTGACGGGTTTAAATGCCAAGGAAGTTACGCTCAACGATTTGCCGTCTGATGTTAAAGACCGGTGGCTCAGTAAGGAGGGCAGTTACCGTATCCAGATATTCCCTAAAAAAGACTTAAATGATTTGGCTAATTTGGAGCAGTTTATTGCTGATGTTCAATCTGTTGCGCCAGAAACAACTGATTTGCCCATTATCTATTGGGAATCGATGAAAGAAGTGGTTTATTCTTTTCAAAAAGCCATTACCATCGCCTTAATTATTATTGCCTTACTTTTGTATGGGATACGTCGTAATATGACCGATACCTTATTGGTCATGACGCCCCTGATCTTGGCGGGATTATTCACCATGGCCAGTACCGTACTTACTAATACGCCGATTAACTACGCCAACATCATTGCCTTGCCGTTGTTACTGGGACTGGGCGTTGATAACGGCATACACATGGTTGGAAAGTTGCATCATTCGTTATCTGAAAAGCAAAATATTTACCAATCCAGTACTGCCAGAGCTATGTTTTATGGTGCCTTAACCACCGCTTCCAGTTTTGGAGGCTTGGCTTTTTCATCGCATGAAGGCATTGCCAGTATGGGTTTGATTATTACCATAGGTATTTTCTGGATTATGGTTTGCACGTTTATTGTTCTTCCAGCCATCGGTAAAATTGTTTTAAAGGGGAAGGTTAGCGAGTAGGGCGGTAGGGTCGCCGCGCGGGATTTATTAAAAAAATATCCCCTAACCTCTCTTTTTCAAAGAGGGGCTGAATAATTACCTTAATTATGCTATTGTTTAAAACGCTGTTTCGGCCATTTCCTACAGCGTTTAAGAGGGTTGTGCCAAGCAACGCTTATTTTTCTTGATGCTAGAATGGCTGTAATGGAGGTTATGATCAACGCCGCAATAAGGGGCGATTTGCGGCATAGCAAGTCTTAAAAAACCAACGACCTGAATTATATCTGATAATTATAATAATAAGAGGGGATGACTATGAATCTTAATAACAAATTTACTGCGCTACAACTTGCCATCATCAATAATCAAGCCGCTCTTTATACCTGCGCATGCCCTGTTCATATCAGCTTGCAAATTACCAATTTGCGTAAATTATTCGATTATCAGCAGGCGTGTATGGATATGCCATCCGAAAGCACTGTAGACATACAGGTTCATCAACGAATTGCCGAAGTTGCTAAACAGGCCCATCAGCTCATGGAGCAATGTCTGGATGAAGTTTTGGATTTGGAAGGCTGGGATAGGAGCAAGCTGGAAATGCCTGCCGGTATCAGGACACGTATAGATAAAATTGAAGCATCTTGATGGCGTAACCTGCATCCGGTACGAGAGTACCGGAAACGCCACCACGCCCTACGGCCTTGGGTGGTCTTATTCCGGCCAATGCCTATTGCTGGTTATCGCTGTCTATCCGGAAAAAAGAGAATGGTTAATAGCGGATATTTCGGCTTTGTTTAAGGCTGGATCAGGTTTTCCTTGTATATAAGACGCGCCGGGATCAATAATAAAACGATTATTCATGGTAGTGCGCCCTATCAACATGCGAAACAGCATGCTATCCCGATTAGTCAGCGTCATTTCTGCGGTGATAAGGGATTGCCCCAAAATTAACCGGGTTTCTATCACATAACGCCGTTGTTTGTGGCCACCAGAATCAGACACCATACGCCGATCTTTAATGGGGGCGTGGCATTCAATCGCCACGTCTGAATTTTTTTGTCTGGGATGAATGGTAAACATAACCCAGCGCTGCCCGCCTTTTCGGTAGGGGTCAATAGCGAAAGCATGTAAAGCCGATGAACGTGCCCCAGTGTCTACTTTAGCTTTAATCTGGGCAATGTTAAGTTCAGGTAAACTCACCCATTCGCGCCAACCCAACAGTGGGTGTGATGTAGCTATCTGCGTCATAGTGATCCCCCTTTAAGTAATCAATCAACGGGCTTGCTACTATTGCCCTGATCCGAAATTTGGTTATCCGTTTTGATATCACGCTTTTGTCCACGGCGTAGATGAATATTTCCGCGTTTTTTATTACGTGCTTTTACACGTCTGATATCCAGCTTTTGCTGATTAATTTCTACCAGTTTTAAATGTTGAAATATATCCGGCGGCATTTCATCAGGAAGTTCAATCAGTGTATATAGGTGTTGAATATTAACATTATGGATATTTTTTTTGTCGACACCTGACTCTTCAATCAGTACTTTTTTAAGCTGTTCCAGTGTGATTCGGTGTTTAGAGCCTACGTCCAACCGGTAACGCACCATTTTAAGGACTAACGGCGAGTGGTCTGTTGGTAACTGAAGCTCTGTTTTTTTATCCTCTTGAAATGTGGGCGGTAATGTATTTTCAAGTGTCTGGGTTAAATACATCAGCGCCGCTGCAAAGGTTACAATATCGATTTGCAGTTCAGCTGCCAGTGTGCTGATAAATTCACGCTGGCTGTCGATATTTTTGCTGTTTATGATGTGTTGCAATCGATTTTTCAACGGTTCTTCTTTGTTTAAGTCGTTGTTCATAAATTCTTTACTGGTTTAATCATGAGCAACTCAACGTTTTGTAACGATTCCAAGAGTGGATTTAAAAAAGTCGATGTAGGTGTTTTAGAGTCCTGTCATGGCACTGTTTATTTTATAAGTGATGGCATTGCTTCTTTATGACCCTTGCGACTTAGGCAATAGTATAAAACCTATTGAACAATTTCCACATAAGCTTCATCACGCAGGCGGCGCATCCAAAGCTCGGTTTCTTCTTCAATTTTTCGTTTACGAATGGCATCTCTAACCAGGTTCTTTTTGTGCTCAAGACTATCATCTTTATTTTCCCGGTCAAGAACCTGAATTAAATGCCAACCAAATTGCGTCTGTATGGGTTCACTGATTTGATTGATGTCCAATTTGGTCATGGTTTCTTCAAACGGCTTAACCAGATCACCGGGACTTACCCAGTCAAGTGAACCGCCCTTTAAGGCGGAACCTTTGTCATCTGAATGAGCACGGGCAAGTGAGGCAAAATCATCACCGTCTGCGATACGCGCTTTTAAGGCCAGTAAGCGTTTTTTGGCTTCTTCGTCATCGACCAACTCATTGGTTTTTATTAAAATATGACGCACCTTGGTTTTGGTAATAATATGATTATCAAAACCTTTTATTTCCAGCATTTTAATAATATGAAAACCGCTGGGACTGCGAACCGCATCGGCGATTTCGCCGGCACGCATTTGACTGACTTTATCAGCAAACAGTGTGGGTATATCATTAACGGTACGCCAACCCAGATCACCACCCTTAAGGGCATTATCGTCTTCGGACTCACTCATGGCGGCTTGGCTAAAATCCTGACCTGCCCGTAGTTTTTTAACCAGATTATCGGCTTTGCTTTGGGCTTTTTGTATCTCGCTGGCTGAGGCGGCTTCTTTAACAGCAATCAGTATATGACCTAAATGATATTGAGCCGCCTCTTCTCCCACTTTTCCCTGAGTTTCCAGATAGTGATCGACTTCTCTGTCGGTCACTTTAATGCGACCACCTATTTCTCTGCTACGTAATTGGTTAATAATAATTTCATTGCGCATATTATCCAAAAAGCCTTTATAGGTCATGCCCTGATGTTCCAGTTCTGCTCTAAATTGCTGGAGGGTCATATTATTTCTTTGGGCAATGTCGGCTGCCGAATTATTAAGCATCTCCTCAGTAACCGTAATTCCGGCTTTTTCTGCCAGCTGGCGCTGAAGTCTATCGATAATCATTTTTTCCAGCACCTGTTTACGTAAAATAGACTCCGGTGGCATCTGTGATTTACTGGCTTGTATTCTTTGTTCAATAGTCGATACTTCCTGGTTTAATTCTTGTTCCAGAATAACATCATCTTCAACCACGGCGGCAATTTTGCCAAGGACTTCAGCCGTTACCGGCACGTTGCCCAGTAGTAAACAACTGGTCAGTAAAGAAATAACGGCTTTTTTCATTGTGTTCTGATTAATCATTGTTGAGATTTCCGGTAGCCATAAATTTCGCGTTGTAAAAAGGTGTCCATATCGTCGCCAAGGGCGGACAAGCCTTTTAGTTCTATTTCGAAAAATATGCCGTTTTGGGCGGTACCCGTGAGTGCCAAATTGGTGTTGGTACCGATGAGGCTGCTGTTGGCATTGGAAATATTATTAATGTAATGCCGCAGTGCTATGCGAAAGCGCCAACAACAATTTTCTTTCTCAACGCCGAATAAAGCATCCTGGGTTTTATTATACAACATCGAATACTGCCAGCGCCCCATTGCCGACCAGTTGTCATAAATCGGATAATGAAACGATACATCACTCTGGGTAATGTTGTTAGTCCCATCGGGTATAAGCGGGTTTTTTCTATAAATATACCCGATATTGAAAATCTCATTATTGGGATTGCGATAATGAATACCGGCATTGCCTCTCTCAAAATCATGCAGCACAGGATTCCATTGCAAACCGCTGGTAACGGATAATTGTTTTGTTACCTCACTGGACAGTTCAGTTACCAGGTTCGACACGCGACCGGTTTGTGCCACACTTCCGACCACAGGCGTTGAACCGTATTGTAAAGTGACATTTCGGTCACGAAAATAAAAAATTTCGCCAACGCTAAATTTTAGCCGTTCCAATCCGGAATTATCATCAATCAGTCGTGAGGTTATGGCCGTTGTTACTTGATTGGCATCTTGTATTCTGTCGGTACCACTAAAGCTGTTTTCCCTGAACATGGAGTAATATTGAAAATCATACAACGCACTATCAAACACAGGAATATTCTGTTGATTGGTATAAGGAACATATAAATAAAATAACCGGGGTTCCAGCGTATGCACAAATGAAGTATTACCCATATTTAGATTGCGCTCAAAGAACAGGCCGCTATCCGTAGAAAAAATAGGCAAGGTTCTGGAGGCGGAGCTAGATGCGCCGGGTTGTAAGTTATTTAGAATATACTGGGTGTGTTGCACAGAAAGTTTGGGCGTAATAAAAGAACTGGGTGTTTGCAGTGGAATACTGACTGAAGGTTTGGTATTGATACGCTGACCATTAGCCAGGCTGGCTTGTTGAAAATAGACATATTCATTTTCCATGGCGGTATTTAGCGGCATGAACTGAAAGCTATGATTCAGATTAAGGTTAATTTGGGGCAGTTTACGATAAGGGAGAGCCGCATCAAGTATGGTGTTATTAATTGATTGATAATTGTCAAGCAGACCTGAAAGGGAAACGCCGGCACCCGCATAATTAACGTTGGCATAACTTCTAAGGTAATTGTAGTTAGAGAAACTCAGGGCATTGCCCAATTCGGCGAAATAGGTTTTATCAGACACATAATTTAAGTCCATGCTGGAACTGATATGAGGTGTAATTCGTGTGTTGTTTTTAATCGAGCCAAGATATCGCGTCGTATTGGTGACGCTATCATGAGGCATGAACTCCGCGCTCACACTGCCAATTGATTGTTCGGTCAGATAACGGAATTTACCTGCCAATAAAGGGCCTCTTGTGGTCAGCTCACGGGGGATCAAAGTTGCATCATAATTAGGGGCAATATTCCAGTAATAAGGTGCCGCCATACGAAATCCGCCGTACTTGGTAGAACCAAACGAGGGCGCAAGAAAACCGGAAAGTCGTCTGTTATCAATAGGAAAGGATAAATAAGGTGTGTAAAGCACAGGCGCACCTTTAAATTCCAACCAGGCATTCTTGGCAGTCCCTTTGCCGGTGGTTTTATTCATTTTTAATTCAGGCGTGTGAATAACCCAGTCCTGATTGCCGGGACGACAACTGGTATAAGCCGCATCTTTGTACTGTGACAACGTTTTACTTTGCCGATTATACGATTTTGCCATGCCTCTTAAGGGCGTCTCGGGTGCAATAAACTGCACATTTCTTAGTTTGGCCTGATCAGAGGCCAGATTGAGCATAGCTGTTTCACTGTGTAACGCCAGAGCATCTTCGCGGTAATAGACATTGCCGTGCATATCCAGTACCTGTGAAACACTATCAAAATTAGCGGTGCTGGAGGATGATTGCTGATCGGCTCTGGACATCTTGACATTACCAACAAAATTTCTGATTTCACCATCGAAAACTTCTGCATAATTCGATTTGATGTCCATCGGTGAGGTTTCTCTTTTATCGGATTGCGACACAAAATCACGTTTTGTGCCAAGTTGTTTTAAATTGCAGTTTTCCCAAGGATCATAAGGGAGTTGTGACGTTAGCGTCTTAAAGGTTTGTTCTTGTTGTCGATCAAACGCGGGCGATAGTAGCCGCATCATGGGGGATTCGGCCGCAATTTCGGCATTGCTTTCAGTATTAGGGCCCACTGACTGACAGTTCCAGTTTTCAGTTGCTTTATTGGCGCCGCAGTTCCCGCCAGTGTTTTTAGCTTCCTGGTCGGGAAGTTTATTGCTATCGACCGTTGTTTTTTGGGATGTTGATAATGGCGGTTGAGTGCTTTTAACGGCGTCAGTAACAACGGGTGGAGTCACTTGTGCGGATGCGGGTTGAGTGGCTGGGCTATGTACAGCTGATTTAGCCGTAACCGGTGGAGTTACTCGAACGGGTTCTGCGATAACCGGTTGAACAGGCTGTGCTTCAACCGAAGGCGTGTTTCCAACGGGCTCGTTTAAATCAGGCGGCGCTGCCTTGGCCGGTTCCGGCGTAACGGGTGACGTTACCGCACTGGTTTTAACGGCCGGTTTTTTGTCACCGACACAAATCCATTCTTTGGTGTCTTTATTTTGCTCGCAATTCCACGATGCTTCATTGGCATAGCTGACAGATGTAGTTAAGGAGGGTAAAAATATTATAAATAAACGGCGAAGCATAGGCGGCATAAGTTTAGTAGCGTTATGGATCGTAAATCGAATAGAATGCTTTAAATGCATTTTACCTTAATTCATCCCAGCTTTATAACTAATCTAACCCAAACATCATGATGCTCGACAACTTAAGAAAAATATCCATGCTCGATTGGCTTGAGAATGATCTGTTACTGACCCTTGCTTCTTGCGAACCGGCCTCCAGCGATGCCAGTTTTCGACGTTACTTTAGAATCAAGGCAGCAGAGGGGCAATTTATTGTGATGGATGCGCCGCCGGAAAAAGAAAACATTGAACCGTTTATAAGAGTTGCCGCCTTATTGGCAGGCTCTCAGGTTAATGTTCCCGCTATTTTTCAAAAAAACCTCACTGACGGATTTTTGCTGCTTGAGGATTTTGGCTCGGCGTGTTTTTTAGACCGGCTTAATCCAGATAGCGCCACCGCACTCTATCAAAGCGCTTTTGATGCACTCTTTAAACTACAGTTAAATACGTCTATACAAGAAGGTACTTTGCCCCGCTATAACGAGCCGCTTTTGCAACGTGAAATGGGTATCTTTGAAGACTGGTTTTTAAATCAATGGCTGGATATTCAGATTCCTGCATCACTTTGGGGGGCGGTGTGTACTATTTTGGTTGATTCAGCCGTGGAGCAACCCGTTACCTGCGTTCATCGGGATTACCATTCGCGCAATCTGATGGTTTTAAATGACGATTCGCCCGGTGTTATTGACTTTCAGGACGCCGTTATCGGCCCGGTTACTTATGATCTGGTGTCGTTATTGCGGGATTGTTATATCGCTTGGCCAACAGAGCAGGTTGACTTGTGGCGGGAGCACTATTATCAGCGGCTTGTGCAGGCAAAAATCATCACCTGTTCGCCTGCCTGTTTTAAACGCTGGTTTGATTTGATGGGTATGCAGCGCCACCTCAAAGCGATTGGCATTTTTTCAAGGTTACATTTAAGGGATGGTAAATCCGCTTATTTAAATGACATTCCGCGTACACTGAATTATATTACAACACTCTGCAAAGCCTATCCGGAACTGACCGGGTTTGGTGATTTTCTGCAGGCTCAAGTTTTACCTGCGCTGGATGAGTTAATCGCTGTAACCCGGAAAGAAGATCGGGTATTGATAACACCATGAAAGTGATGATTTTAGCCGCAGGGCGAGGCGAACGAATGCGCCCCTTAACCGATCATACACCCAAGCCACTTCTGCCGGTGGCAGGAAAAACCATTATTGAGCACACTATTAAACAACTGGTTGCGGCGGGTTTTAACGACATTATCATTAATCACGCCCATTTGGGTCAGCAGATAGAACAGCACTTGGGCGGCGGTCAGCAGTATGGGGCAACTATTCACTATTCACCCGAAGGCGAGCAGGGACTGGAAACGGCGGGCGGTATTATTAATGCCTTGCCTTTATTGGGGGACGCCGTTTTTTTGGTGGTTAATGGTGATGTCGCGACAGATTTTCCTTTTGCCGAGCTCAAAAATCGGGTGGTTGATTTAGCCCATTTAGTATTGGTTGCTAATCCTGAACATCATCCTCAGGGAGATTTTGGCTTGGATGATGCCGGAAAAGTGACTGAAAA
>Ga0007798_10000368_pt1 | contig 17047 bp, 29 predicted proteins | sample CryBogmetaGMA17M_FD_60370 | JGI IMG/M metagenome (GOLD analysis project Ga0007798, IMG submission 60370) | Freshwater microbial communities from Crystal Bog, Wisconsin, USA - MA17M | ecosystem: Environmental > Aquatic > Freshwater > Lake | place: Crystal Bog, Wisconsin, USA | collected 2009-07-06
TGGCAGCCAATACCGAATGGTGATTTCGGAATCAGCGTAGGACGCGAGTGCCAACCCAAATTCATTGAGCCAATCTTCCCCGTCCCATTGGATCGCGTCAGTGAATGGCTCGCTGTTGTAGCAGCCATCCCCGCAATCCTCGGTGATGACTCCAATTGCAACGATCTTCGTTCCGTCTTTCGGCGGAGCATCGGAGCGCCATGTCGATTGAGTGTTTTTTTCCATTTTCGGTGTCGGTTGGTGATTCAAAGACGCATAACAAGGGGCTGGTGGCGACCGCGAGGGGCTCAGTAGTTACATCGGCGTCCGGGGCGCGGCCGCCACATCCCCGGCGTTCTCAGAAAATAAATGGGGAAAATCAAAAATAAAAATTGACAAACCTAAGCGATTTGGTAAATTGCACTCGTCAGCGGGCAATGAGCCCCACATCAACCAAAACGAACCATGAAAAAACAAATCAAGGAAGCGATCAAGGAAGCCGGATTCACCAAGGGAACTCCCGTTCCGGCAAAGTTTTTCTATCGGCTGTCGCAAGAGATTGCCGGAGAAGATCCCGAACCGATCAATAAGTTCTGGGGCTACGTCAGCCAGCTCGCGACTCGCGACAGTTTCGCGCAAGATTGCAACTGGGTCATTAAATAATCTGCCGCCATGAAAACCACAGAAATCAGCCAAGCCGCAGCCGCCATGGGGCGCAAGGGAGGGTCCGCAAAGAGCGAAGCCAAGACCGCCGCAGTCCGCGCCAACGGAGCCAAGGGCGGCCGGCCTAAGAGCCCGTTCGACTCTACGTTCCACCGAGACGGTAGCGTTACCGTTTGGGACGTTCATAACCAGGGATGGATTCGCACGTCGCATCCTTCCGATTCCCTCCTCGCCACTCTGAGCGGCGAGGAGCGCGCCAAGGTCATTGCCCATACAGCCTAAAAAGACTGAGAACAAGACGCCGCACACCAATCCCGCCCGCCGCCCTGTCGGTGTGGCGGGATTTTTCGTTAGGACTTTAGGTGTCGCGGTCATCGGTGTCGGCGGGATGGGTGGGCTAGGCGTTCTCTGAAAACATAGCGGCGATACCCTGGAGCCAAGTCAGCGCGACTTGCGGGACCAAGGAATTGCCAACGGCGGTCAATTGGTCTTTAGCCACTGATCCGGGTAGCCCATCAACCACAGGGCGAATGCCGGATTGATGATACCACTTTTCGGAGGTGATTTCTCTCTCGCGTAGATTTTGCGGGGCAGGGTGTCTTCGCGCTTCCGCTCTCCCTGAGCTTTGGCCATTCCTGGCGTGTCCTTCCAGTCGCGGGCGATTGGCGTGGGAAGCCAGAATCCAGAGTCTTTCGCGTCGATGGCCTGCACCAAGCGCGGAAGCGGATACAACATCCCATTGCACATCATACCCGAGGTCGGCAAAGGCTCCGAGGATTCCTCTGAACGCGCTTCCTCCTTCCAGAGAGATGATCGCCCGTGGATTTTCCAGGATTGCGTATCGGGGTTCCAACTCGCGAATGATTCTGAGGGTATCCGGCCACATCCATCTTTCGTCAGAAGTTCCACGCCTTTTCCCGACAAGGCTTGCAGGCTGGCACGGCACGCCTCCCGCAATAACATCAGGCCAGCCATACGTGTCCGTGAACTCATCGGTTCCGATACACTCGCATTCTCCAAACTCGGCTTGGCATCGGAGACACCACACAAGTTCATCATCATCTGGGCAGGGTTCGCAGTCATAGATTCTTCGGCAGATTTTGGTTACGTCTTTGAGGTTTGGGATTTCAGGCCAGCATGCCGCCAGCACTTTCGATGGATATGCAGCCACTTCCGCGAACGCCATTGTTCTCCCTCCCGCCCACTCGGTAGCGAGCGCGAAGCCGCCAATGCCGCTGAACAAATCGAAGACAGAGAACAAGGCATCGCTGCCAACCATGCCAGCGGCATTGTCAGGGGCGAGTTCAAGCTGTGGGGACGCTGGCATGGTGGCAGGATTTAGGCGTTCTGCCTATCAAATCGAGCAAGCCACAGACCAGCATCGGCTCTAGCTTGTTGGCTGGCTCCGGTGACGGTTTTAGGCGCAGAGATGGATGCCTTGTCCGCATATTTTAGCAGGCGGCGGATGATGTGTGATGCGGCCATGCTCGGAGGTTCAGACATTGGAACTACCTCGAAGATGAATCGCTTGCCGCCAAGATGATCCAGGCGGAATGACCGCACGCCACCAACGGCCATTTTTTGCGCCAGTAATGCCGAATGCTTCGCCCACCATTCCTCGGCAGAACAAGTCATCGCTGCCGACTGGCTACTGTCTTTTGTTTCACTTTCCATTTTCGTTTCGGTTGCTGCCAGCGGCAGGATATTGGACGTTCAGCGGAGAATTGGCGGGCGACCCGTGTCGAATGATTGCGGGCCAAGGAAGCGGTAGCAGTCCACGATCAGGCTGATGCACTCACGGTATCTCTGGTATGGCGGCAGATCAGGGAAGACAGTTTTCTTGGACTTCCACAGCGGTATTGCGTAGCGCTTGATGTCTTGCGCGTGGGCGACGATCTCTTCGGTGGTCATTTGTGGCATGGCGGTGTTGGTTGGTAGTTCAATTTACTTGAAGGAGTATTGGTCGTGAGCGGGAGCGTCTGGCCTCCCCGCGATACGATGTTTCAAAATACGGAGAAACTTATTGCGGATGCCTATAAGACGATCCAAGAAGCTAAAGACCGCGAAGAAGACAACCACAAATCCCTTGTCGAACAGTATGCGCAGGCGTCTGGACTCCCAGTGATTGAGTGAGCTAGTTTTGTCGCCGCTGAATGCTCTAGCGAACCGGATCAGCATCACCATGCGGTCGAACTCGTCATCACTTTCGATTGATGTGAGCCATGTCATCGCTTGGTTGTGCTGGTGCTTGTCGTCGCGCCAGATCAGTTCGTCCTTATGGAAGTTCACGCCTTACCTCCTTCCCCTAGAATGGAAGAGGGAGAACAAGGCGTGGCATGCGACCCGCAAAAGCTTCCTTGTCGCGTTTCAGTCTCCGGGCTTGGCGAGGGCGCATGCACTTTAGCGTTCTCTGACCACGCCGCGAGTCGCGCCGCCATCCCCGAAAACTTGCTTTCTAGACCGGATAGAATTTCCAGCGCGTCGGATGCGCACATGCGCCCGCCGTCCGGGTTTTCCGCTTCGGTGTCATAGACAGCCTCGCGCAACAGGCCCATGGCCTGGCCGATGTCCTCGATGGTTTCCGCCAGATCCTCGCGCACTTCGCTGGGTATTGCGCTCTGGCAAACGGGTGCCGTGTAAAACTGTTGTGTCTCATTCTTTCCCATGGTCTTTGTTTTCTATCGGTTCATATGTTGATTTTCCTCAACCACATGGCGATGCGGTCGAAGATGTTTCCTGTCTGCTCCTGCCTGCCATCCGGACGGCAGCCTGAAAGGGTGTCTTGGATGCTGCGCATTTGCGCCAGGTGAGCTTGCTCCAACTCAGCGTTGGCGGGCACTCCGTGCCGCCAATTGGCCTGGCGCTCCCGTGCGAGACGCTTGGAGTGCTCCAAGAGTTCGAGTGTTTGCTTGTCGATGGTGTTAGTCATTGCGGTTGGGTAGGTATGCTTGCCTGTATGGTTGTTCGGCTGCCGGGAGGCCATCCTCGAAGCGCACTTGCTGCGCAATCCAGGTCAGCGCAACCTTGCCAGTGTTGCCGCCGCGGTTCTTGGCTATGATGAGGTTGGCTACTCCCGCACTGGTTTCCCGCGCCTCGTCATCCTCGGCGAAGTATTCCGGTCTGTGCAGCAATGCCACTATATCGGCGTCCTGCTCTGTCGATCCTGATTCGCGCAAATCTGACATCCGGGGCATCCCTCGGGTTTCGCCTTTGCCTGGACGTTTTTCGCTCTCGCGGTTGAGTTGGGCCACCACGATCACGGGCACCATCAACTCCTTGGCCAGTGCTTTCAGACCGGCCGATATTTCGCTGATTTCCCGTTCGCGGGATCCGCTGGCTTGGCGCGAGTTGCTGCGCAAAAGTTGCAGATAGTCCACGGCTATCAAGCCCGCGCGGCCTTCGCGATGGAGCCGGCGCGCCTTGGCACGCAGTTCGGAAATGGTGATGGCGGATGTCTCGTCGATTACCAGTTTGGCGGCACTGATGGCCATGGCTGCCCGCTGGATGCTCATGAGTTCGCCCCTGTCCGGCTTCTCGCCGCGCATGAGCTTTTGGGCGTGGAACCTGGCGCGGGAGTAGCACAGACGGCTGCCAAGTTGATGGGTGGTCATCTCGCACGAGAACACCACGGATGGCACGTCGAGTTCTATGCAGACGTGTTCGACAATGTTCATCATCAGGGCGGTCTTGCCCATCGACGGACGCGCCGCGATGACAAACATTTCCCCGGGCTTGAGACCGTTGCTCATGCGGTCCAGTTCCGCAAATCCGGTGGCCATGCCACGAGCGCTGGCCTTGCCCGCGCATAGGTCATCGCATTCCGCCAACACGCTGGCCATGGCATCCTTGCCGGTGGACATCCCGGCTGATGGGCGGTCGGTCTCGCGGATCGCCAGCAGCTTGGTTTCCACCTCGGACAGCAACTCCAGGGCGTCTTCCGGGGTCGCATACACGTCATCGATCGCCGTGTGGCTCACCTCCAGCAGTTGGCGCAACACTCGCTTCTCGCGCAGCATGCCCACATGGCTCTCCCAGTAGCCTGGAGACGGCTGGTAGGTCATGATGTCGGCAATGGTGGACGGACCGCCGATGCGGTCCATCTGCCCGTGATCCTGAAGGTGCTGGATAAGGCGCACCGTCTCAATGGTGTTGCATGCCTCAAAGATCGTTAGAAACACGTCGAACAGAATGGCGTTGGACGGCAGGTAAAAATGCTCTCGCGTGATCCTCGCCTCAACCGCCTTTGGAATGAATTCCTCGGGGTATTGCAGCATCACCGACAACACCGCCTTCTCGGGGCCGACCGCATGCGGCAGGCAGCGCGTGACATGGCTGCTGTCGTCAATCGCCGCCGCCTGCTGCAACAACGGGTACCCCGCCTGGGGTGTCTCGGTTTCTGGAAATTCGGCTATCATGCGCTGGTTTTCTTGGGTTGGGGTTCGATTCCTGTTTCGATTTTCTCTTTGCGGCACTTCGCGCGCCACCGGTCGGCATTGCTCAGCACGTCGGAAATCGTCTCCATGAACTTTCCGCGTCCGTCCGGTTGCCAAAACTTGCCCCACTCGGGCGGAATCTCGCACCGCAGGTAGGCCCGCAACAAAACCCAGTCATCCGCCGTGATGTCCGCGAGGCTGTGCGCATTGGCGTGCAGAATTTCCATTTCGGCCCGCGTGAAGTGCGGCCGTTTTTTCCAGCTCGAATACGCGTCGTTGATCCGGTCCTTGAGTTCCTGCATCAGGTCCCGCGTTTGGGTCGGCAGGTCGGGTCCGGTTTCCTCGTCGGGGAATTCTGGAAAAATGATTGGTTCCGGTTGCTGAATTCCTGCAGGGGGTAGGGGGTATACCGAAGTTGAAGATGCATATGCAGAAGAAGGGGTTGGATTTTGGTTGGACGTTTGGTTAACCAAATTTTCAGGATTTTGCTTAACCTTTTGCTTAACCAAATTAGGATTGCCTCCCATCGTGCCTGATGTCCTGCGAACCTCGATCAATCGTTGATCTTTCAACATCCTGCGTGAATAGATAACCCCTCTTTCGTCTCTGGAATACACTGCGTTTTCTTCCAATTCCTGCAACAATTTGGTGCATTTTCTTGGTGCAATTCCGCACATCGACGCGAGAGCTTTTTCTGAAATTTTTCGCGAATTTATTTCAAGAAATCCGTAATTTTCTGACTCGTGCATGATGCAAATCATGTCGATCCAGATGCCGCGAGCCTCAATGGAACAAGCGCGTAGTGATGGGTCTTTTCTCCAGTCGGCAGGGTAGAATTGGAGGGATGGTCGGTTCATTGTGGGCGTAAAAAATCCCTCTACCGAACCGCCCGTGAATCCCGTGGCAATGTCACGGCGGGCGGCTGGGTAGAAGGATGTTTTGGATGCGGATTTCATTGCTTGTGTTCCCGGATTCAGCGGGGTCGCTCACACGACGCCCGCAGATTGGCATGGTTTTTGGGTGCGCGTAAGGGGCGCAGGTTTTTCCCTGCCACCGCCCGCGCCGTTGGCGTCAACCTTCCCGGTAATGGTGGGAAACGTCGCTGGCGGTGGCTCGGCCTGGCCGCACTCGCGGGAGGTCTCGGGAAGTGACGTGGGAGCGCACAGCGCTGCCGTGTAGGTGCCCATGCTCAGGTGCTCGCTGACTTTCGCGGCCTGCTGCACCTCGTTCATGTCCGCGAAGCGCCAGGGCGCGAATCCCGGCTCGATGCCGTGCTGGTTGGGCGGGCTGACGATCTCATGCAGCAGCACCGCCACGGTGGGCTTCAGGTTGCGCTCCTGTCCCGGCACGATGTCGCGCACCGTGTAGATGTGTCCCTTGCGCGGCAGCGCCGGGAATTGGCTGCGGATGTAGGCCGAGGGGAAACGGCCATCCACGCAGACTATTTTGCTGTTGATCTCGAACATGGTGGTCTCAGGTGTCTTCAAATTCCGGGAATTCCGGAGCGGTGTCAGGTTGTAGGAAGGACATCAGGCATGGCAGCGGCTTGCGGCAGCCCTTGGGCACCCGCCACGGCACGATCTGCCCGATGGTGAGGGACTCGTCACGTGACAGGCTGCGGGCCGCTCCGGCCTCGTAGGAGCGCCAGAATGGCATGTCGCCACTCACGGGCACCGCCACGGTCATGCCGGGATCCTTGCCGCGTTGCAGGCAGCGCTCGGCCCAATGGATCAAAATGAAGCAGAGCACCCCGAAGCGGGCCCGCTTCTCGAGGTGCGCATACTGGCGCTTTCTGAAATGGTCGTCGGCCAGTGGGAAGGACGCGCCTTGAACACACTTGGCCTCGATGATGATTTGCCGCCCCCCTTGGAGCACTCCCTCAATATCTGGCAAGCTCGGAACCAAGATGGTTTTCCCGTTGAAGATAACGCCCTGCACGCCATACCGGCTGAGGGTTAATCTCCCGCCCGATTCCTCGCGCTTTGCAGCGTCCAGAATCAGCGTTTCGAATGCTTTTCCTTTGAGTGATGCGGGGACCATGGGGGGCGGCAGAGTGTTCGGGGGTTACTTGCTCTTGCGGCCCCTTCTGGCCGGGGCTTCCGCTTCGGGGAAGTCGATCACCCCTTGGTTCGGATCCTCGCGGCCCTTGTCGGCCAGCACGTTGATGCCGGCCTTGCCCTCGTCGAAGTTGAGCGTCTGCTGGCTGCGCTCTCCGCTGATGTAGCGGGAGACCTCCACCAGCACCAACTCGATGAGATGCACATGGGCGTCCTTGAGTTCCCGCTTGCCGCTCTCACCATCAGCGGGTTCGTCGATGCGCACAAAGGGGGTTGTCATCGTGTGGGGTAATCCTCCGGTCAACTCAATGACCTTGGACATTTTGAAGCAGGCGCTGCGGGTTCCGTGCTTGGTGTGGCTGAGTTGGATCTTGAACACGTTCAGCCCTTCCGCGTAGCTCATGGGCCATCCCATGATGGTGCAGATGACCGGGTTGAGGGCACCGAAGGCGTTGGTGAGTTCCGGTAGCGGAGCCTGCTTGCAGGTGTCGCTCGTCTCCGTCTCGTCGTCCTGGCCGACGTTCATGGTGTGGGTGTAGCTTATGTGTTTTCTGTCGATGATGAGGGATTGGATTCTCATTTGTATGGTTGGTGTTGGTTTGTTTGGTTACGGGAGATAGTTATAGGTGAGCGCCCACACGAATTGATTGGCGTCAAACGATCCTTTGCCATTGATCGAGTCCCACAGTTCCGCGTAGGCACCGGCGGCGTCATTGTAGCCGATGAAGTATTGCACTCCGTAGAATGCGCCATCTATGGCCTTATGGATGCCTTCGGCGAGACAGTCGGCCTCGCTGATGTCCTGCAAGCGCTCCGTCCGCACCTGCGTCAGTTCGCAGAACGTGCGCCAGTGGACTTTCGGCAGGAAGATCGAGGGCCGCAGATGATAGCCCAAGACATTGCGTGCAATTCCCGGCGGAACGTCATGGCCGCCAAGCTCCGCGTCATACAACACCGGATGGCCCGCGTCGGTTTCATCCACCCAGCGCCACTTGGACTTGTCCTTGGCTGCGGCGTCTCCGTGCCATGCACGGGGTTTGCCATCACCCCATTTCCCAAAGTGTGGGAAGCGCTTTGCCATCGTCTCGGCATAACAATGAGCGCATGCCGGGCTGACCTTGCTGCAACCGGACCAGAAGTTTCTAGTGCTGTCACACCATGTGATTTTCGTATCCTTCATGGCGCTTCCTCCGCTTCAAGTTTCGCCGCCTTGTCCACCTTCACCCACGCCATCGGCGGAATCTTCACGATCCACAGATGGCGCATCGGTGCCACGTCCACGATGTGCTCGTCGGCAGGGAATATCTCAATCGCCCACAGGTTGCCGTAGCCGATCTGGCGCTTGCACTCCATGAGTTCATCCCAGGTGATGCCTTGCAGCCAGTTGCCCTCGTTGTCGATCAGGGTGCGGTTGACGCTCAGGCGCATGTTGTCTCCCTCGCGGTATTCGGCCACCATGAAGTTGCGGCTCCTCCACACGTAGAGCGGCGGCACCTCCATGCCCTGCGAGCGTTCCTCCACCTCCCTGGCGCTCATGAGCGACAAGCGCGCGGGGAAGGTGCGCAGTTGCGCTTGGTATATCTTGCGCAGCGCCTTGAATGCTTTCCTGTCCGTGGCGGCCAGGTTGCTGAACGCGTTGACGGCCCTGCCTGTAGGGGATGAGTTGTTCACGGGGTCGGTTGGGGTTTGAATTCCGCATCCCACAGTTTGTTGAGGATGGTCTTGATCTCCTGCTTTTCCCGCACCATGTTGCGCAGGCCGGCTGCCAGTTCCTCGGTGAAAGTGTTGCGCTGCACGGTCAAAAGCAGTGGGGCTTCACCCGGGCAGTATGAGAGGAACACCCACTCACTCAGTCCGGTGACGATCATCGATCCATGAACCTGATACTTGTGGATTTCCGGCAAGGTGCCATCAAGCAACCACCCAAGATGGGTATTGGGCATGGGGCACTTGATTTCTAACCCCTTGATATAGCATGCGGGAATCGCCACAGCGTTATCACCGATAATCAGCCCATCCGGCGAGCACCCGATATGTCCTTCATCGTCGGTGATGAAGCCCACCTGTGCCACCACGTTGCCGGTCTTTGCCTGGTAGTATTCACGCGCCTCATCCTCCAGCGCGTTGCCGCGCTGCACCGGGATGTTGTATTCCATCATGCGCTCTTCGGCCAGTTCCTCCTTGATCTCCCATTGGTCTTTCTCCTGGGTGTCGCGGATGTTTCCAAGGATGACCTTGCGCCGTGCGTTGTCGGCCACCTTGCCGGTGTTCACGATGAAGGGTGCGAACTCGGAGGCGGTGAAGACACCGGCACGGGCCGCGTGCCACTCGGGAGTCCGTTGGATGAAATCGTGGATTTTCATTCCCCTTGGTCTCCTTCCGGTTGGGGTTCATCATCCATCGGATAGTCCGCGCCGGGGTCGGACTCATCGGCCGGCGGTGCCGTCGCGACGAAAAGCGTGTCCTTGACCAGATAGATGCGGTGCATCTCGGCATCCGTGAGCTTTTGCGCCATGTCCTGCGGATTGAGGTTCTTGCCCTCGGGCATGAGTCCCGCCGCGCGGATCTTCGCTTCCGCGTCAGCCAACACGGTGATCCCCGCATCCCTGTATGCCTGGCGGATGGCCGGCGTCATTTCGGTGCGCGGCGGCATCTTCACCGGCGGCGGGGCAGCGGCGGCAGGCTTGTCAGCCTTGGCCTTGGCGGGTGCTTTCTTGGCGGCGGCTGCCGGGGCGGTAGGCTCAGGCAGGGCGACCGGCGCGGCGTCACTGTAAGGGTTGTGATCGGGAATCACATGGCCGGTGGTTGTGCGCATGCCATTGGCGATGTCGGCGGCTTCATCTTCGTCTTGAATGCCACCGATGCCGAACGCCACGCGGATGGCCTGGATCATCACCTTGTTGCGCAGCATGCGCCGGGGCATCTGGTTCCATGGATCGGTGCCGCGTTTGCACTCGTCGAAATACTCGGTGATTTTCACCGGGTGCGTGCGGTCTTTCAGGAATATCTCGCACACGGCATGGGTCGGGGTTTTTCCGTCTCCAAAGACTTCCACGGCGAGTCCGTCATAATTGCTTTGACGGTTGGCGATCTTCAGCCAGCCGTCCACACCCACCATCGGGGTGATTCCCCCGCCCTTTTTCGGGAACGCATAGATTTCTTTGAGCAGCGGATTAAGCTCATATACATTGCAGGTCACCACGAGGGCTAACATTTCATCGTCGGTGGCACCCTTGAACACGGTGTTCTTCAGGGTTTGATGCAGCTTGTCGGAATCGACGTTGCAGCGGTCTGCCATCAGTCGCAGGGCGGATGGGCGGGATACTTGGGTTGCGAGTTGTGTGTTTGACATATCGTTTTTTCTAGGGTTGGGTGTTTCAATCAGATGAGATTGTTTTCCAGCAGGTGGTGGTGGATCCGCTGGCACGCCCGCACGTCGGCCAGCGCGTCATGCGCCTTGTCGAATTCGCTTTCAAAGAAGTGGCGGTGCGCCTCGATCAACTTCGGCCACTTGGGCTTGCCGGGAAACTTTCCGGGCAGTTGGCACAACTCGGTGGTGGCGTGCATGGTGCAGCACTTCGGCAGATCGGCGGCCACGTTGGGCGCTTCCAACCGGGCCAGTTCGTAGGCCACCAGCTTCAGGTCGAACTCGATGTTGTGCGCCACGATCTCTTCCGCATTGCGGCAGAGTTGCGAGAACACCGCCATCGCCACCTTGATCGGGATGCCGCAGGCGTCCGCGCGTTCGGTGGTGATCCCATGGATGGCGGCCACGTCCTCGGCGATCGTCCAGGCGTCCGGACGGATGAGCACGTTGAGCGATCCCATTTCTCCCGTCTCGTCATCCACCAGCAGCGCGGCGAGTTGCACGATGTGCGGGCATTCTTCCAGCGGGGTGCCCTCGCGTTGCGGAAAACCAGTTGTCTCTGTGTCCACGTACAAGCGTTTCATAGTAAAACACCTCCAGGTTCTTGCGCTTTTTTGAATAAAGCCTTAACCATGCCACCGGTTAGCACCACGATGTTCACGGGTTTGATGTATTTCTGAACGTATTTTATCTTGATCATTTTACCGCGCTTTCCGACCTAAAACTTTTCTGTGTGCCAACACCGAGTTCGAACGTGAATTTGCTCTTGATCTCTATATATGCTTCTTCGGTTTCAAAGTCCGGTTGGTATGTTCCGTAAGGCGTCTTAATCCTGATCCCACAACGCATTGGAAGAGGCATTCCTAAATCTCTGAATTGTTGCAGGTACGCCACCTCACCTCGACCTGAAACCTTACCGACTTCCGTGTTGTAGGTGTGGGAATTGTTTCCGGCTGGGGCTCTATCATTTTCCCACGCTCTTAAGCCACTCGTGGATATTTTGTTTTTGCTTTTTGGGGTATGCTTGCGCCCCTTGAATCCTGGCGTAACGCCATGCAAACCCATGGCGACCTTTTGTATTGTCTGACGATCCCATGTTTTGATACCCCAAGACGTCAGCCAATTTGCAATGCATACGTCGGACTTTCCGAAAAGACCGCCTATGTGTTTCTTGCCTCTTTTCTCATCCGCGTAAAGTCTGATTACTTCTCGTTTTGTGTCTTCGCTGCATCTCGGTTTGAGTTGGTGGATGCCCATTTCTTTAAGCCAGCAAACAACTTGTTTATAATGGACGTTCAAGCTTCTGGATAGATCCATAACGCTTTTTTCAGGATAATTATCCATCAAGAACTGTTTGCTTTGTGAATCCATGATGTTAGGAAATTGGTGGGCAGTTTTTCAGCGGCCGCTCACCACCGCCTTGAGGAACACGCGCAACCCCGGAACATCCGGCAGGTTGTCGCCCACCGTGTTCGCGTTGATGTATTCGAGGATCTCCTTGCGCTTCTCGCAGAGCGCCACCAGGGACGGCCTCGCCAGATAGAGTTGATGCACGTCCAACAGATCAAAATCGGCCACGAACTTGGTGCCGGCCACTTTCTGCGGCACGAAAACCGGGGCGGCTTCCGCTACCGGCGCGACCATCGCCGCATCGCACACCGCGGCCGCCCGTTGCGCCGCCTGGGCCGCAGCGAGTTCTTCCGCCTTCTTGGCCAGTTTTGCCGCCTGCGCTTCTTCCTCGGGCGTCGAGGCGTTGAACATGGCGGCTTCGGCGGCCATCGCATCGAGTTCCGCTTTGCGCAGGGCTTCTTCCGCCTCACGCTCCGCTTTCAGGCGGGCTTCTTCCGCCTCGCGCGCCAGCCGCGCTTCTTCCTGCCACTTGGCTTCCATCTCCCGGGCGATGCGTGCCCGCTCGCGCTCCACCAACGCGGCGAATTCGCCGATCAGTGACTTGAGGCGGTTTTCCTCGGCCAGGATGGCAGCCACAAACTCGGAGGCTTTCCCGTCGATGTCCTTGCCCACCGCCAGCACCGGCGCTTTCACCTTGGTCCGGCTCTTCTCCACGAGGATACGCATGTCGGAGAGCTTTCCAAGCTGGATGCGTGCTGCACCGGCCGCGTCCTGGTCTTTGACTTCCACTATCAGGTTGGAATGTTTCAACAATTCCGCCTTTTGGGTTTCCGCCTCGGGGGCGATGGATAGGTTGTATCCCTGACCTTGCAAGATGAGCGTTTCGATGTCTTTCATGGGGTTGTTGGTGGTGGTGGTGGTGAGAATGGTGGGGGCTGCTTAACTCGGCTTCCTAAGACCGTGTCCTTGCGGACCAGCCCCCGTTGGGTGAGAGTTAGATTGCCAGCAGCATGAACGTGGCGGCGGCTGAGACAATGAGCAGCAGCAGTAGGAGGTCCCACAGAAACCCGGCATGTTTGCGGCGGCGATTCGCGTTGCGGCGTCGTGGCAGACCCATGGAGCGGCGGCGGGCTGATTCGGAAATGGCAGGCATCTGGATGATGGTCATGTTTGTGTTGCTAGTTATGGGTTTCAGACAGGCTCTGCCCACACGCTGTGATGAACGATCGTGGCGTGCGGGTCGGGAATGATGGCCACCACGTAACTTTGGCGGCCCTTGGAACGGATTTGCTGGCAGCACCTGATGGCCTCTTGCCGGTCTTCATCGAAGGCGACGATGATGTCCCACCCCAGCGGCAGGTCTTGAAGGGGTTTGAAATAGTGCGCGTCGTCATTCATTCAGGATTTCCGGGGGTTCTGCCTAACAAAGTGTCGATATGGGAGCGCGGGATGCGCACGCTGTGGAATCCGGGCACCACCGGGATCAGCCCGGCCTTGATGCGGCGGCGGATGCTGCACGGGGCCACGCCCAGCATGCGGGCGGTTTCGGTCACGGTGAGCGTGGCCTTGGCCACGGGGCGCTTGGATGCCTTCACCCCTAACACCTCTGCCACCGCTTGGGCCACCTCAGCCAACTGCTCGGCGGATAGCGTCAGGGTGAGAGTCACGCGGCCCGCCTTTCCTTGGAGAGTTTGCGCACCCGCAATTCCTTAACCAGCAGGCGCAGGCGCTCGCCCTCCCAACTGAACATCATGCCCGCCCGCGGGTGCCGCGCCAAGTCATCGTGCGCACCTTTCAATGCGGCGTCAGAGTAAGTGTGGATGGAGGCTTCGGCGCTCATGGGTCAGGCGTGTTTCGGTTGGTCAGAAGCGAGAATCTGACGGGACGTTTCTTCCACAATCTGACTGAGCAGAATTTGCAGGGTGACGCGGCGACGAAGGGCTTCGGACTTCAAAGCCTTCATGCGTTCGGGAGACAGATTGCGAAGGTCAACAGCCTGCAACCGGTCTGAGGGAATGGGTTCATGACGATCATCGTCACCTTCGGGTTGTTCTTGATGGTCTGACATAATGAATGAGGTTTTGGGTTTCTGATATCTATCAGTCGTTGACCTTCGCGCCGTGCGAAGCATCCGGTTTTTCATTGCTTGCCGTGAGGGATTCGGCTAGATCGAGCAAATGACCCGCAAGCCCTCCAAAGAAGTCCGCGACCGCCTTCGGGCGCTTGAAGTGGAGAAGGACACCATTTACTACCTCGCGTTTGTTCCAAAGGACGGACGGGAAGTGGATCGCACCACTTCCTTCGATGAGCCCTGGTGCGTCCGCTTCCCCGGCAATCCCAAGGGAAATGTCCAGATGATTGAAGATGCCATCAGGACCTTCGAGGCACAGCACAAGGTTGAATCCTGGACTGCCATCGCCAGCAGTTTCAAAGTGCGCGACTTTTATTACCCATGATGCTTGCGGCTCCGTGCGGGCGGGCCGTTCTTCCAGATAGCGCAGGGTTGCGTTCGTTGCGGGAATTGCGTCGGGACGGATGTCGCGCACACCCGTTGCCAAGCACCGCGAGGCACGGAGTTCACTTTCGGAACCAACTTCGACGTGGGTCACCATTGACCCGTCCGAGATCCGATAGATTCCCGTCGCCAGGGTCCGGTCCATTCCTCCCGCTTCCTCGATATTTCCCGTGTCCGAAGCACCTTCAGAGGATGCCAAAACGGCTTCGGGGGTGGTGCTCGCTGCGGTCATGTGCGCAAGATTGTAGAAAACTTATCCAACCGCAAGAAATATTTTCAATATGGTGAAAATAGTTGTAGAATCCTTATCCAAACCTGCTACAATCCGCCCATGATTCCGTTTGAGAAAATCGAAGACCGCCTTAAAGCACTAGGGAAAAATCGTGCTTGGCTAGCTGAAGAATCGGGGAGAAAGCCGGACTCGGTGCGCGTTGCGCTGGCTCCTAACGCTCATCCATCGAAAAGATCCGAACTACTCCAGAAAGCGCTTTCCGACGCCATTGAGCGCGAGGAAGCCGCCCGGGACAATCAAGGCATCCCGCCGTCCGTGGGGGTGTTCACCATCCTCGACACGCCTGAACGAGTGGACCTGGCCTATCGGGCCGCCGCCAAGATCGGCGTGGAATCCATCACCGACTTCTGCCGTGAAGCCATCGAGCGCCGCGCCGATGAGATCATTGCCGGTACTGGCGACCCATGCGGACTGCCCTACGTGCCGCACGCCTCATCCGGCGATCTCACCGCCGAATTCCCCGAGCGCGAGACCCCCACCCCTCTCGCCGCACTGCCCCCGGCTCCTTCCGCAGACGTGCCCAAGAAAGCCTGAATCCCGTTTCACCCCTGCCCCTATTGCAAGCCATGAAAATCGACCTCTACAACCTGCCGATCCCGTTCGTTGACACGGACATCGACGCCGACCTTCTGGCCGGTGAAATCATCAAGGAGTGGAACCGCGATGGCGCGGACCGACCACCCGCATTGCGCGTTTGCGTGCAGGAATGCCTGTGTCTTTACCACATGCTCAAAGCGGCCGGTCTTCCCGTGGTGCCTTTGGCTCTAGGTGAAAGTCGCAATAGACGTTCTGCTCGAAGCATACCTGATCGCCAATCGACCAGCATTTGTGAACCACCCGCGCCACCCGCGCAAGATGACCCTTCTGCCCGAGCGGCCACGTTGTCGTGCCCATCAGGTCGCCCGGTTGGTATTTCGGCACCGGACTTGCCGTCTGGAAGTGAAGCAGTGGAATCGCTTCATTCTTCGCGTCAAGGATTCGCAGGACGTATCTGGCGGGAAGGAACACGTCGGTTCCGGGTTGCATCGCGCAATATTCGCTCATGGTGGTGTAGGATTGGGAGTTTCTGCCGAACCTTCATCTCCAACAAATGCGCCACCGGCGTCAATCATTGAATTAGTTAGAAACGATTGACTTTCAACCCCGGTTCCAAGAGTGAACACTTCTTTGAACACCATTGGGCAATTATGCCACTACTGGCGAATCCTTACATCGATTGGCAGACCGCCGTTCACGTCCGCGGCTCCTTTCACAAAAACAGATCCTTCCGCGCTGACTGTTCCTTTCACATCAACAGTTCCATCCACTTCCACCTTGATGGGTTGATCGCTATCCACCATGACGTGCCCACCTTGCACGCTAACGTATCCGCCTTGCACGCTCACCACTGGTAATTTGGAGCGCAATTCCAATATTTTCTTTCCGTCACCCGCCTTTCTCAGTGCGTCCATCTCGCCTTGCCGTATCGGCTGCAATCCGTGCAACTCAATCGCAATGATCGCCAGCAACAAGCACATCACCGTCCCAATGATCTGAAGGATTTTCATGATTCCCACCGCTAGCATCCAGCCCGCAACCCTGTCCAGCACAAACCACCATGAGCACCACCCCGACCGCCAAGTTTGATTATCCCACCATCCCTCAAGAAGTGATCGACGCGGAACACGTCATCACCAACTGGTTCACCAAGAACGGCCTGAAAAAGTGGGAGTTTGCCGCCATTGCCGACCGCTCCCTGTCAGTGACGCGTGGGAGATTAGGGAGGAAAACAAGCAGCTGCTGCAGGAACTTGCCATGGCGCAGAAGTCGAGCGAAATGCTGGCGTTCAACACCGCGCGGGGATTCAATTCACAGAAGGACGAGCTCGAAGAACTCCATGCCGACATCAAGGAAATGCTCGACGTGTGCGTGATGACTCCCAACGTCAAACAGGATCGCGCCATAGAGACGTTCCTGGCCAAGCATCCAGAGCTTGCCTAGCGGAATCCTACCGGACAACCGCCACGGCACCGCGTGCTTTCTTTTTCTGCAACTCCAGATCGGCCGCAGTGGCGCTATTTGCATCCGCCGGGGTCATCTGTGCCGGGGCCTGCTGTGCCGACCGGAATGTGGGTTGATTGGCAAACTCCATGGCGGCAGTCTTGTTGAGAGCAACCACTTTCGCGCTCATGGGAATCTCAGGCGTCGCAGGCGTGGGCTGGAGCCCCTTAACCGGCACCGGCGGGGGATTGGCAGCCGCTGGAGGCTGGACAGGCGTAGGCGAAGCCGCGGGCGTAACCACAGGGGTTGGCGTGGTAGTCGTGGTGGTCGGTCCAGCGATTTCCGTTTTGGTCATGTTTTGCGCCATGCGGGGCGGCGGTGTCACTACGGCAGGTGCCGGGGGTGGGGTTG
>Ga0007798_10000370_pt1 | contig 16966 bp, 26 predicted proteins | sample CryBogmetaGMA17M_FD_60370 | JGI IMG/M metagenome (GOLD analysis project Ga0007798, IMG submission 60370) | Freshwater microbial communities from Crystal Bog, Wisconsin, USA - MA17M | ecosystem: Environmental > Aquatic > Freshwater > Lake | place: Crystal Bog, Wisconsin, USA | collected 2009-07-06
GCAAAGAAAGTGATTTGTTAAAAGGGAACACTGATATCCCTAAAAGTGAAATTCTGTGAAACCGGAAACACTAAACCTAAATAGAGGAACCCCACGAATTTATTCGTGGGAGGATGTCAGAAAGACTACTTGCCAAAAACAGTCGCGGCAAAAGGCGGCGATGTTTGCTGGGTTTGCAATGGTATTTTTGCAAGAAATCATGGAAGGATACATTTGGCAAAAAAATAGTTTCAGAACCAATGCTGGATAGGCGGGTAGGAACCCGAAATCTGGCGGTGAGAAAATGAACTATGAAGTACACAAGGCACGAAAGCAGGACATACCTTGCCTCTATGCAAGGGCAAACGTGGCGGGCGCCAAGAATGGCAGCCTAGTCACCATAAAGAACGGCGATCTTGTAATAAAGGTGCCGGTCTTTTGTCTGCCTGATATGGAGGACGTGGACACTGAGGGAAGCATATTGCTACCGAAGGTTTTCAGGATGGCTCTCAATGTAAAAGTTGAGGACACCGTGGAAGTAGCGTCTGTGAACTGAACAAGGTCGGGGCGAAAGCCCCTTCCTTTCTTTTTTTTTGATAATAATGAAGTGGTAAAATGGAAAAACTAAAGGATACATATTATGCTGCGGAACTGCCAATACCTGTTATTGGCAGTCATGAAATAACAGACAATTTGAAAATAGGTCCGAAGAAGATATTGCAACTATTTGAATATCTTAGATCTCGCGGTTGTGGTGAAATTTATACCCAAGTGCACAATGAGATTAGTGATGCAACTTTGTACGAAAGAGGCGTGATGCCATTACGAGCCGTTGGTGATTTTATTTTTGTCTTCGGAGAAACAGACAATGCAGAATATGATGCAAGGATGGCGGCAGTGCAAACACATCAGTCCGAACAAGGCAGGGCAAGGCGTTCGTCCTTGCCATTTGTTTTGGATGCTGGGTGGATTATGCCGGCAAGGGAAGATTGAGGTGAAAAAATGAAGATACGAGAAGTGGAAGCAAAGGATTTGAAAAAGGAGGACTGGATAAGGATAATAAAAAGAGGGCGGAGGGTGAAGGTCAAATATCTGCCGGATATGAAAGGCGAGTCAAAGATATCCGACAAAATGATTGGAGACATGTCCGAAGGCGAATTGGATAAGTTTGTTGATATGTTGATGAACTCGGGATACATCTATGAATTCAACCTTGACATAAACAAAAAAGAGAAGAAACAATGCGAGCTTGTTTTCAGCTTGGCAGTGAAAAAAACACTGACTCCGATAAGCGTGCCCGAGTGCATAAAGGACTGTGTTGAGGAGATGGATTATGTGAATGGTCAGTTCGGACCGAAAAGCGACATGAATGATCTGAAGAGCTGTTTTATCCTGCTTAAGGAAGGGACGTCAGGTTCGCTGGCAAAGCGTGCGGCGTTTGAACTGCAGGGCAGCTCTTACCATAATGTCATCCAAACGTGGTATCCGTCAACAAACAGGGATAACCGCGAGGTCTGGATACAGATACATAATTTCCAAGGGTATGGAAAAGGATACAAGGAAAAGACAGCGTGAGGTGAAAAAATGCCAGGAGAAAATACGAATACAAGAACAAGAAATTGTGACGAATGCGGACAGTTTTATAGCGCAACTTCTGAGGGTGCGACAGCCGAATTATGCACGAGATGCAACAGGAGTGAAGAATGCGGCTGGTGTGGCGACATGGTTCCCCATGCGGAAATCCACCGTAGAAATGACGGCAGTCTTGTGATATGCGCGTGGTGTGATGATGAGGAGGGTGTGACGTGTGAGAATTGTGGGGACAGGCTGCATCGTGATGACTCGAGCGTTTGTGAAAGGTGCGATGAGTTTTTTTGCCAGCATTGCTATGATGAACATTCGCATGACGAGGACGAAGACAGCGATGAGGATGAGGATGATGAATTCTCAAGCGGGGACAGGGAAACCGTAAGCCTATCGTCATCAAGGGTCAGGGTGCGCTCGGACACTTTTGAAAAAACGTTTGGAGACACGAGGTTCTTTGGACTGGAGTGCGAGGTCACGGATTACAAGAGCAGGGATTTGCGCGATATCACATCCAAGTTAGGAGTGGGTGTCACATGCGACGGTTCGGTAAACAACAAGGGAACCGAGATACAGACAAGACCGATGCAGGGTGATACCGGAATTCAAACCCTCAAGCTGTTGTGTGACGGTATGAAAAGGGCAAACACACGGGTTGACAAGTCGTGCGGTCTGCATATCCACATGGATATGACTGATATGACACGCAACGACCTGATAAAGGCGTATGTCCTGTATTACCAGAACCAGCGTTGGATATTCAGCATGCTTCCCGCATCGCGCAGGGACAACCAGTTCTGTGTGCCGATAGAACCCGGGCAGCTAAGAACTATAGTCAACGACGGTCCGGAGTTCTTCCTTTATGGGGAGAAAGGTGTGGTTGAGATAACCGATGAAATCCTTGCCCAGAAGGAATCGCAGATGGCGCGGAAAAAACAGGAGAAAAGCAACAACTATCGCTATTGCTTCGTGAACGGGCATGCTTATTTCTACCTGAACACGCTGGAAGTAAGGGCGCATTCCGGAACGATAGAATTTGAGAAGATGGAACAGTGGGTTCTTATGAATCTCAGGATGGTTGCAACCGCAAAGTCCATGACATTGGATGAGATAAAATTAAAGCGTTGGACAAAAGAGGAGTTCCTGAAGCTCTTTGAGGCGGGCACAAGGAAATATATAGAGGGAAGATGGGCAAAATTCGGGATGCACGTCCAGATGCCGACCATAGGACAGGCGCTGGACGGCACTGCGTCTAACATGGCGGATCAGATGAAGATGTTTTACTGAGGGTTGATTGAATGTGTGAAGACAGTGAAGAAACAGATGAGGAGGAACGAGGTGGAAAAATGTGTGAAATACAATTAATGTATCGAGTGGATGGTAAAAATTTGGACGAGGATGATTTTGAAGAGATGATGTGGATGACTCGGCAGGGCGGATTTGGCAATTCGGACGCGACCGGGATATTCACTCCCGATTTCATGGAAAAGGCGGCAAAGAACGGAACGGATTTTGTCAATGAAAAACACAAGGAGTTCAAGGAAAGGATACTTGGCAAGACCAAGTTCGTTGTGACGCACCAGCGAAGGCAGACAGGAGGCAAGCCCGAGGACAACCAGAACAACCATCCATTCCTTGTGAAGAACGACGAGCATCAGGTGGTGATTGTCCACAACGGGATAATCTCCAATGCAAGCGAATTGAAAAAGGACAACGAACTTGAATACAAGGAGGAAACAGACAGCGCGGTTGTGGCATATCTTATCATGAAAAAACTGAGTGAGAAACATGATGATGAGAACGAGAAGGTGGAGGTAAAGGACATTCTCAAGGATGTCGCGGAGGAACTGGAGGGCTCATTCTCGCTTGCAATGATGATAGATGGAAAACTCTATTATATGCGCAACTCGAGTGCCGAATTCTGTTTCAAGCTCGCGGAGTTTGAGGATGGGAAAACCGTGATTGTCGGCTCAACCGACAAGGACACTCTCAAAAACGCCTTTGTCTTTTCGCATTACGGTCTGTTCAGCAAGGCAAGCTATGTGAAAAGCTACAAGCAGGAACCTGCCGAAGACCAGATATATGAGATATGCGACGAAGGGATAAAATGGCTAACCTCGTTTGAACCCAAGGAAAGAAAGTATACGACAACATATGGAACGTATAAAAACGGAACGTATGTCTGCGGCTCGTCTCCAAGCGTGGTGCCTGCTTCTTCTGTCAATAGGCTGGACAACTATGAAGATTGGGATTATGAAAAGGACGAATGGAAAGTGGATCCGATGTATGCGCAGCAGCAGCGTGATGAGTTCCTAGAGGAAGTCACGCTGCTTGAGGCTCACGACCAGATAACAAGGGACATGATGATGGAGTTAAAGGATAAGATAAAGGTCGCAACAGACGAACGCATATGCGAAATTTACACTGTCTGGGAACTCTTGGACGAACAGGGCGCCAAAGGAAAGAAGACATTGAGAGGCTGGGCGGATAATCAGCCTGAGGATGTGGAAAGAAGGGAAGATACTGCTCAAACTGAGGCTCAAGAAGGATATTCGTCCTGAGTTTGAAGATCAGGGAAGATTCGGTTTGGGGATTTTTATATAGCCCCATCCCTTATGCAGTTCCACTTCAACTTTCATTTCGAACTCCTTTTCTTTCAGGGCGTTGAAATGTTTATGCTTTGTGTATGCCATGATGGTTTTTTAGGATTAAGGGAATAAAAATGTTAATGCTGGAGGTAATAGGATGAAAAACAAATATGTGGATATCGAGTATCTCGGTCACGAGGAAAACGCCACGATGCTCGACAATCCTGATGACTATATAGTGATAGAAGAGAAAATAGACGGCGGTTGTTTTTCCTTCTTTGTAGCTGAGGGAGTTATACATTATCGCTCGCGGAACAGGGATCTAACCGAGGAGAAAGACGAAAAGACCTTTGAAAAAGAGCGAAAAGAACTCCTGAAGTTGCTTATGGACAAGGTTGCTGATATTGACCCAAGCCTGATTTACTTCGGGGAAATCACAGCGAAGCATACGATCAATTATAACAATCCTGATATGCCGCCATTTATAGGTTTTGACATAAAACCGATTGAAGGCGCATTCGGCAGGACTCCTTTGTTCTTCGGAAGAAAGGCGAAGGAAGAGGCGTTTGCAAGGATAGGGATACCGTGTGTCGCTTTGAAAGGAGTGTTCAAAGCGGATGATGTTGATGCGACTTTGATAGACGAACTGACACAGAAATCCGCATACTATTCGGGAAAGCCAGAAGGCGTGGTTCTAAAGAACTACGGCAGGACGAATGTTTGGGGCAGGCAGATGTTTGCAAAAGTTGTGCTCGCGGAGTTCAAGGAAACAAACAGGGCGGTGTTTGGCGGAGTCAAGAAAGACAACTCAGACACCATAAAGATGGTTGAGGAGTTTGCCGTTCCCGCCAGAATCATGAAACGCATACTTGTCCTGACCACCGAGGGGCAACAGCCGTTGGACAGACCGCTCATGAAACATCTTCCGATTGCCGTGATAAAGGACATATTCAAAGAGGAGATAGACACTATAACAAAACAGTACAAAAATATAGATATACCAATACTCAAAAAACTGGTTGCGAACAAGTGCCTCGTCCAGCTTGACTGGATGATTGCTGAGAAGAAAAAGGAGGGAGAGGATGCGGAAAAAACTGAAAAAGAAGTATGATGAGTGGCTTAGTTTGGAAGCGCAAATATTCGACATAATCAAAACTCTCTCTGGTTTTGGTGGCGAATGTGTTTGTGGCAGAAGAAACCAAGAGCGCGAACCGGCTTATTTTGTCAATGATAACGGTTATGGAAATTATGTTGTTGTTGGATATTGTATGCGTTGCGGCGGGATTGTTGAGGATTAGGAGGAGTTTGATATGGCAAAAAAGATGAAAAAGATAGTTCAATTGAAGATACCCCGATACGTCTGGGCAAACCGTGAATTCCATTTTCCCGATGAGAACGGAAAATTGTATATGCAGCTTGACCATCTGAAATCCGAAGTTGTGGAAGTTGAAAAGGAAATCAAGCAGCAGACAAACAACCACATCCGTGGAAAAGGATTTGAAAAGCAAAAGATTGCCGAAGAGATTGTTGATGTGATGCACAGCGCGACCACTCTGCTTTTTATTTTAGGGGCGGATATAGACGCGGCGCATGAGGCGGTTGTTAGGAAGAATAAGAGGAGAGGGTATTTAATTTAGCTGGTTTCTTCTTTTTAAACATATAGGTAATAGCTTTATAAGCCTTTATAGTCAAATACTGACACCAACTATGCATAGGAGGTAGTTTGAATGGACAGAGAACAAAGAGAGGATGCCGCATGGGGAAACCCCGGTCGGTCATCCGAAACGAGACGAAGCGAGACAAGACAAAGCACTTGTTCAAGCCTTCCAAGAGGGCAGACTAGAACCGTTGAATTGACGGGGTATCTACCTGACATGGAAAAGTTTGGATGGGCGCTGGTTGCCCTTTTCGTGGCTGCAATAGGGTTTATCATATACACCCGGGTAGCAGCACCAGAATGGTACAACATAATGAACGCGGTCCAATGCCAGAGTGATTGTGTATTAAGCAAATTGTTTGTAGGAGTGATTATGCTAACCAGCATACTTGCAACATTGTGCGGTCTATGCGCAACCGGTGTGTTTGTCATCATGGGCATCGGGTTCAACAGGAACACGATAAAGGTCGATGTGAAAGGTCTCTGAAAAAGAAATTAAGCCGCCCCGAAAGGGGCGGTTTGAATATTTTGAAAAAACAATGGGTGATAGAATGGCAGAAGAAAAATCAAAAGTGAACATGGAGGCGTTTTACGCGCCCAACCATGATGTGTGGGTACTTGACATCAGGATGAACAAGAAGGCGGAAAGCATCCTGGCGACATTCAAGTCCGATGGTAAAAAGAAATACGATATGCTGAACGGCAAGACAGGAGAGAGGCATCTGATAAAAACCGCGTTCATCGGGAAGATGCAGGACAAATCCGAGATGGAACAAAAGGTGCTTTATGGTCTTTTCGACGTTGAGCAGTTCGGTTCAGGAACAAGGCACATACTGATGCCGACCAAGAAATGCGCCGAGGACGCACTGCCTTATGTGCGCCAGATATTCGGCATCTGCGCGTCTGGACAGATGGTTCTTGACCGCAAAATAGTGGCGACTCTGCAGTAAAAACAAAGGCAACTGATGCCCACGGCTTAGGTCGTGGGTCCTACTTTTTTTGGCAATTAACGATTAGAATGTTTGAGGTAAACTACCCACGATTAAAATCGTGGGCATTCCGTAGAAGTTGATGAAATATGCACCGCAACACCAACATTTTCATGGGAACGCATGAGTCCGTTTACAGGGACTCTCCAATTGGAAAACTGAAAACAAGATTGGTTAAGATTATGCCTTCGCTCCAACAGGGATTTGAGGGCGATAGCCAAACTGGCTTTTCTGTCGGAATTGACTATCTGCCCGCAGTCTTTGCAACTGAACAGAGAATAGTTGGAGGCGTGTCCTTTACCCACAGCACCGCAGTGGGTACACCATTTGGATGTGTGCCAGCTATCAATCACATTCAGAGGAATGTTACTGTCAAAACAACGCTGTTCAAGGATGGATTTGAACTCTGCAAAAGGGATACGCATAACAATTCTATTGAAACGTTTTCCTTTAAGTTTGAATTTGGAAAGGTTTTCGATGGATATTTCTGCATCGAAGCGCTTTGCAAGTTTGATAATCTCTCTTACAATCTGTCCGAGATTGGTTTTTACAAAATCACGTTCGGCGGTTTTAAGTCTTGCGAGTTTCTGTTGGGAGTTGAAAGATTGCAGGATGGCTCTTCGAGTCATGATTTGTTTTCTTCTTGTCCAGATATGTTTGCCAAAATAAGTTTGATACAGAACCTTGCCAGAAGGAGAGAGAACAGAAATGGCAAAATGTTTGGAGTTGATGTCTATTCCAAGTATATTCTTTCTGGGAGAGATATCACTTTCCTTGGAAAGATAAGCAACGATTTGACCGCTTGGCAGCAATCCATATGTTTTACAAATCCAACCATCAGAAATCAAAGAGGAGTATCTCTGGAAATTCCTGTTCTTTTTAATTGGAACCGCAATTCTATGACGAGGCACAATACCCAATTCAACAAAGAAATTAGATTTGGTAGTAAATGTCTTACAGTTGCGAGGGACATTAAACTTAACACAGACACTCATAACAGATGTGGTGTTTTTGAGCCAAGCGTCTCTTATGAGGGAACAAATGATTTGAACATTGAAGGGGGTGTTTGTTTTGCAAGTTGAAAATGTCTTGTGGTGGAACTCCATAAACTTGGAACAGCCTTCACGGGACGAAAGAAGTTGGTTATATGCAATAAGTGCGGCAGATGAAAAATTCTCAAGCTTCGCTGATTTGGAAGCTGTTGGTATTGTTTGCAGAATAATGGCACGTTGCATAATCTTAACCGAGAATATATGGAAAGAAAAGAATATAAACATTCCGCAATTTATCCCACGAATGAATTCGCGGGCATCCTTGCGGGCGAGTAGGTGAAAAAATGGAGAATGGTGAGGTATGTTACGGTTTGGAACTAGAATGTGCTGTGCCAAGGGAGTTTGTGAAAGGGAAGAAAGGAGGGCATTGCAGCGGGAAAAAGTTCGGAGCGGGAGAGTGGACGGCTGAAGATGATGGATCGCTTGACACGGATGAGGATGATTATTCCACAGTGGAGTTTTGCAGCCCTGTTTTTACCCTTAAGACATGGGACAAGACATTCGATGTTCTTAGGGAGTATATGCATGCCAAGGAAGATAGCTTGGATAACATAGAGATAAACAGCAGCTGCGGCTCGCACATACATTTCAGCTGGAAGCCGGATGATTGTAACTTTTACAACAGGCTGATGTACCAGTTCGGGCTCAAGGAGATGCATTTGGCAAGGAACCTGATTTTTCTCAGGGTGAAGGAAGAGTTGCCACAGATGTATGATCAGTTCAGGGGGCACTATTTCCGGGACTATGCGCAAAAAGTGGATAATATCAGCGATGCAAATGACAAATACCATGAGTTTCATTACACAACGGTTCAGGGTATGGAGTGGAGAAGTGTGAATATGCTCGGAGTGACTTCTTGGAAGGATATGCGAAAACTTGTCAGGATAGCCTCGGAAGTGATTGATAATGTCATTAAGGAAGGCATGGTTGTCGGTGAGGTCGAATTCGAGCCAAAACCAAGCCCCGAGCTAAGGAAGAAATGGAAGAGCGACATGTATCTTCAGACGTTCCTGGGCAAGGATAAGGAATATATGGAGATCAGTGAGTAGGTGGATAAATGTGCAATATCAACGCGGTATTCAAGGATAGCGGAGACAATATAACAGACGCCTTTGCCGATGCCACTGCATATTCGTATGCGAACAATGGCGATGGTGACGGCATCTATATGTCGGATGGAAATGTCTGCATCAAGGGCACGAGCAGGCTTCCTATAAGGCAATATGATCAGATGATGACTGCGAGCGAAGTGGTGATAAGCCACCAGCGGAAGGCGACAAGCGGTCCGTGCACGGGCATGTTCGCACATCCGTTCTGCAATGAGCGGTTTGTGTTTGTCCATAACGGTCAGTTTGTGGGTCCAGTCGGAGACGCAGTTAACTGGGAGACTTCGGATAGTCACAGATTCTTCCAGAGGTTTGTCAAATGTTTTGAGGAACTTAATGATGTGCCGAAGGCTTTCAAAAAAACCCTTGGAGACAGGGATTGGAGCACGTATTCGGTCCTTCTTTATGACAAAATCGAGAAGGTTGGATATTATGCACGCAATTATGGATTGCAGATAAACATCAGCCAAACTGATGATGGGAAACTTATGATAGCAACCTCGGACAAAAGTTCTGATTTTCTTTCCAGCGAGGCGGCGTATGTGCATGCCAAAGAAGGGACGCTTTACAAAATAGTGCGGGATGGTAAAACGCATAAATGGACATTCGTCGGGATCGGGGAAATAGAACACTTTTTCAAGAGGATGGATGATGAGTTGCCGATGCTGCAACACAAAAAACATGGTTCGCTTCCAGAGGATCATTGGGTGGAGGAAATGTTCATGTTCATGATACAGGTCATGGTGTTTCCTATCATGTTTGGAGTGTGGCTGGCAGAAGGATGTTTGCAGATATTGGAATGGATGTGGAAAATAACAATGGGTGAGAACGATGAGAAAAACAAAAAAAGAACTAAGGCGAGAACAGGCATTGGAATATGTGGAAAGTGTGATGTCGCGGGCAAGATTGAAAACAGAGAACTTCCAGCCATTTAAGAGGCATAGGAAAGGAAGGACGTTGGAACCTTACAAAAAGACGCCATGTATGACACCTGCACCAAGTCTGATAGGAAAGACAAGACCAAAATTAACAGCTCAATCTTCTTTTGATGAAATTCAAAAACATATGTTTGAAACATACTGTGTTACAACGATCGGGAGGTAAGTGAAATGTCAGGTATTGATAGGGAAGAACGCAAGACACAGGCGTTGGAATACGCCGACGCAACAATGTCAAAGATGGATGACAAAACCCAGAACTTTCAGCCTCTTGGAAGTTCAAGAAATGGAATAATGCTTAAGCCATATCAGGCGAAGCTGCCTGCCGACAAGCAGCTTAAAAAGGAATTCAACGAGATGTCTATTGAAAAGAAAACAGGGTTGACAGTGTTGGTCGCGGCGGCAATAATAACATTTATAGAAATTATTTTGTTTGTGGTGGTGAATATCTTTACCATGTATTGGGCAACTTCTGGCTCATTAGGTCAGTTGATGCTTAGTGGAGCAGTAATAGTAGCCACGGCAATGATAATACAAGCCGTAGCGGATGCAAGGATTTAATATGTTCAAAAAAGTGACATCAAAAAAGACACGCCTTTACTTCAACAAACTCAAGGGCAAACAAGCAGAGCGGATGCATGTGTTATCGGAGAAGTTCAAGGGCAACAGGGTTGAAAGGACAGGTCGCGGCAGCGACTACAAAGTATACACTCCGCACGGAGTGGAATACCATGAAGTGAAATCCGGGAAGGCGAAGCTATCGAAGTTGCAGAAGAGGACCAGGAAGAGGCTTAAAAAGAAATACAAGGTAATAAGAATTGGAGGGGTTTGAATGCGGCACTTCCTAAAAAAAGGCGAAGTCTGGAAAGGTTTATGCATTCTTTGCAAGGAGCCGATAGAAGGAAATCCGAACAGGAAATGGTGTGATAGGTGCAAACGGATTGCACTCGAGGATTTGACGGGAATAAAAACAAACGAGGTGAGATAGTGGCAGGAGGATTTGCTCAAAGCCTGAGCAGAAGGGATTCGAACAGAAGGTATTGGCAGAGGAAAAAGAAGGAGAAAGAAGATGGAAATCCAGAACAAACTATAGTCCTGATAAAGGCAAAGCCCAAGAATCCGAGGGCGTTTATCGAGGCGTTGAATGTGTTTTGCAGGAGATACGGGGATTATTACATAGAGTTTGGAATGAATAAGATTTGAGAGGTGGAAAAATGAGCTATAACAGTACGATTGAGAATTATCCTTTGGTAAAAAAAGACAAGATTAGATTGTTGAGGGCGAAATTTGAAAAGGCGTTGAAGGTTTACGAAAAGTGTGAGAGTGAATTAGAGAAAGGGCAATATGATTGGGTGAGCAGGTTTCTTGAAGAAACTTCTATCGACGCAGAAGGTGTGATTCAGTTTGGAAACAATATTGATGGAACTCATTATGATCAGTACGATTTTTTCCCAAGATTTATAGCACCATATGTCGAAGCCGGAAAACTCGAATTTTTAGGCGAGGATGGAGCCAGGTGGGGATTTGAATTTGACGGTCAAGGGAATGTCTTCCGTTTGGAATATAGATCCAGCAGGGGACTGCCAATTGATCCTTATCCTGAAGCTATGCGCAGAAAAGAGGCTGAGATCAGCCTTAAGCATGAGAGACCGAAGGAGAAGCCAAAAATGTTTATACAGTGTGGAGAGATGTCTGATGAAGGACCACAATGCAAAAATCGTGCAGTTTGGAAGAAGAATTGGCTTCGCTTTTGCGAACTGCATAAGGATCGAAATGAAAACTATGAGATTAGTGGGGTTCTTACAAAGATAGAATGAGGTGTGTTGAATGGCAAAAAAGAAAAAAGTTAATTTGAAACATAAATGTGAGAAGTGCGGCACAAAGCTAGTTGGCTGTCCCTCACTTGATGACTACTGCCCGAATAAAGAGTGTGATAGAGATCTGATTAAGCCTGAGGATATAAAAAACGATATTTTCAACGTCGATTACGGCGACGATAAAAAGAACATCATGGAAAAACTCATGCAACTTTGGAAGATGCGACCGGATCAGAGGTTTGGACAGCTGCTTTGCAACTATCTGTATGAGCAGAGCGGGCAGTCGCCAATGGTGCATATGATACCGTTTTACGAGACAGATGAGGATTTTATTGAGAGATTGAATGCGGCACTGGAAAGGATGAAGAAAGATGATGGAGGAAAATAGGAGGTGGGAAAAATGACAGTGTGGCTTAGTGGAGATTTTCACTTAAATCATTCTCGGATTATAAAATTTTGCGGGCGCCCATTTGTGAATGTCGAGGAAATGAATGATACCATAATCCGAAACTTTAATGCGAAGGTAGGAATGGACGACATAGTCTACTTCCTGGGAGACTTCGCACTCTGTTCTTCCCCTGATGAAATCACACAGTTCAGAAGTCGCCTGAATGGAAATATAAATTTCATCATTGGGAACCATGATATAGGAAAGACACTCCCAAGCAGGACAATGAGCGCTACTGTTAGAATCCACGGCAAGGATATTTTCCTATGCCATGATCCTGTGGATGCGAACCCAAATTTTGAGATATGCCTTGTTGCGCATATCCATGAGAAGTGGAAGATCCAGAAAAGGCTTGGAAATAAATTTCTAGTGAATGTGGGCGTGGACGTTTGGGGCTTTTCTCCGATTACTTTTGACGACGTATTAAAAGAAATAGACCTATCACTAAAAAGTGATAGTTAGCCAAAAAATAGATATATGAACGAGGTGAGAATCTTTGGCAGAACAAGATGACGACGATGATGAAGAGGAAGGTTTTGATTTAGAAGAGGAGGTGACAACCGATAGCGAACAGGAGAAGGAGTGGTGGGATGCCTGGAACTAAAAACAAGGAGTTGATTTCGTGAGGATAGAATGCTATAAGTGTATGCACCTTATGCAAGTGAATGAATTTGTCGGGCTTTCAAAGAGTGCCAGTATGCATGGAATGAACGAGGTAATCAAATTCCATGCGAAATGCCAATTGTGTGGCAATGAGGTTGAGATACAGATTTGAGGAGGTGGGAAGATGAAAAAAATAAGTTATGTGGGAGTCGTCTCCGCCGAAGAAGGGCGAATGTATATCGTAAAGGTGACAAAGCCTTGGGAATATTCTGGGGAGTTGGAACTGCTGCTTGCACAAAAATTCAAGTTGAGCGGCATAGAGTACGTTGTGTTGAAGTTGAATCGCAAAACAGGTTTGCCATTTGGAATAAAAAAGATGACGATCTGAACGACCTTAAGTCTTATATACATCCACTCCTAATAGTAACCTATGGCAGAAACGAGAAGTTGGGCATTGAACGTTGAACGCAAGGTTGTGCGGCATTACGGAGGACAGCCAAACTATCGACTTGACGGACCTGATGGGCATTACCATAATCGACCTATGGAAGTAAAGACCATAGGAGTTGGGGACAAGGTTAGGATAGGCAAGCGCGATCATGAGATTATGATGAGGCACAACGGCACTTACGTTTTTGTTGATCGGCGCAGCAGGAAGGCAATCAGGATTTCGGCGTATCAGGCGGATAGATTGATCAAATATAAATGGCTAGTTGACAGAGATTACCCCCACGGCTTCATTTATAGGCAGCAGCTTTTTAGGTAGATTTTCTTTAGGATATTGGCAGGAAGGGTTATAAATGTTAGTGGAACATAATATAGTGAGAACCAGGTGAGAAAATGGAGTACAAAATATACAGAATAGAAAAAAACGGAATGGAAGAGATAAGTGTCAAGGACTTTTTATTGGAAGCGAACGTCGGAGCTTGTCCTGACACTGAGATGGAACGGATTAAACAGGAATTGAGGGTTTTGAAGGAAGGGATAAACTACAGGATAGATAATTTCTTAAGGAACGAGTTGGGTGGAGAATTGGAAGAAAGCCTGTGTCCCCCACACTACAAATTGGGCATAACATCATTCGTTAGGTCGCTCATACTCAGCAAAAAGACATTCAAGAAAGAGGACATAATAAAGGAAACACACCTGAAATTCGGAGATTTGACAAAAATGGATTCCATCCGCTCTTCAGTATATAATGTCATGAAAGAAATGAAAGATCGCGGGTTGATAGGGCAAATCGAACCGTATGTGTTTGGGGTTGCTGGAGAAGTTATCCAAGCGCAGGATAAAATTATTGATGATTTGAAGCAGGAGTTTTTAGATACCAAATGCTGCACAGTAAGACAGCTCCTTGATTATGCAATACCAAGATATGGTTTGGGAAGTATCGAGGCAAAAAAAGAACTTATTGCTGATATGATAGTCGCTGCCGAGAGAAACAAAGCAAAAATTCGCGGACAGGAAGGGACAAGAGACCATAAACTGTTGGATGTGTGGATAACTCCGCCGCTTTGAGAGTTGAGAAAAATGAACATTGGAATTGTTGGAGGGCGCCTTAGGCATGATTTTGACTATATAGAAAAGCAGCTGGATATGTTTGTGCGCCCTAAAGACATAATAATCTCAGGCGGCGCGGCAGGGGTTGATTCCTACGCCCACACGTACGCTGTGGATCACAAGTTAAGCTATCTAGTCAAACATCCTATTGAGCGAACAGCCGAAGCATTCAAAGCCAGAAACATTGAAATAGTCGCAGAGGCTGATGTCATACTCGCCTTTCCTGCAAAAGGCAGCAGGGGAACATGGCACACTGTTAATGCGGCACTGAAGCAGGGAAAGAGAGTAGTCGTGTATACCGAGGTGGTATGAAATGGTAAGAGCACTAGTAAACGCAAAAAGTTATGACATCGCAAAACTGCGCGACATGGCAAAAAGATTGGAAGGCGACTACGCAAAGTTGTATCCAAAAGAAAAGGAAAGGCTTAAGGAAATGCACAAGGAAAACGAGGAGTTCATAATGAAAAGGGACATTGAGATGTCGGTGCCATATATCGAATACTTTTTCGTGGGCGACAAGAAGAAGTAGGATCTAGAAAGAACTTTTGCAACGATGGATTTTGAACTTCCATACGCGTCGCTTGCCGTTGCAAAGGTTCCTAGTAAACCTAAACGAGATTGCGTGCACATATCGGCTGGGAACGGTCAATAATGTCACCTCATCGCACGGTAACTCGTTCTTGGATAAAGAATAAATTTGGTTGCGGCTCACACCTCGAAAAATTGGGCTGCGGGTTTGAAAAGACCTTCTCATCACCAACGTTATTCGTCCAAAAAGATGGTTTTATGGATAAAGAAAAATTCTTGTTAAAGAGACAACTACAACATTTGAAAGAAATTAAAGGTCACGGCACCGAGATGATTTCAATCTACATTCCAGCCGAGAAAGCCGTTGCAGATATGTCAAACAAACTCCGACAGGAGTTGTCGCAGTGTGTGAATATCAAGAGCAAGCAAACACAGAAAGCTGTTGAAAGCGCCCTAACACGATTACTGCACCACCTGAAGACTTATGGCAACGCAACAGGCAAGAAAGGTCTTGCCCTGTTCTGCGCTGATGATATCTATGAAGTGATACCCTCAGAGCCAATTCAGGTACAGATGTATAAGTGTGGCTCGTCTTTTGAGTTAGAGCCTCTGGAACGCATGTTGGACGTGAAAAAAAGTTATGGGCTAGTGCTACTGGATGGAAGGGATGCTTCGATTGCAAGGCTGCGTGGAACGGATTTGAAGGTGTTGGATAAGTTGCACTCATTGGCACACTCGAAGCACGGGCACGGCGGTCAGAGTGCAAATCGCTATGCAAGAATGCGAGAGGAAAGCATAGAAGTATTCTACAAACGGATAAGCGAATCCATGGACAAGCAATTCCTGCCGGATATAACAGAAGTGATTGTGGGCGGACCCGGACCCATGAAAGAAAGTTTTATTAAGTTTAAGGGTTATAACTATATGTTCAAGATACTTGACTGCATCAACACGGGATATGTTGAAGAACAGGGTTTCCGTGAGATGATAAGCAAGTGTGAAGATATATTCGCAAACCAGGAGATGTTCATGGAACGCAAATTGATTGAAGAGTTTCTGACCGAAATCCGAGACGACGGGCTAGTGACCTATGGGTTGAAGAACGTGAAGACCGCCCTTGAAAACAAACAGGTCAAAACCCTGATAGTCTCGGAGAGAAGCATTGATGAGTTCATGGAGCTAATAAAGCTTGCCGAAGAAAAGAAAGCCGAGGTTGTGTTTGTCGGGACTGAAACTTCCGAAGGGACACAGTTTCTGATGTCGTTCGGCGGGATTGGGGCGATGTTGAGATATAAGTGATTGAAATGAAAAGTCGAAAAATAAAAATGTACATGAATAGTTGGATGAAAGATAATTGGGGCAAACGCTGCCAATTTTATGCTAGACGCTGCCCGATATGCAGGGCGTGGGAAGCGTTTGATAGAGTGTTTGAATTTGTAAAATAAGGTGAAATTTTTGTATATGATTTGTATTAAATGCTACCACTTGAAATCTTCGCATTCGAAAGTCGGAGATAGGATGGTATGTAAGCAGTGCGGTTGTAAAGTTAACGAAGGTGAACCCTATGAAGAAAAAACGTTGCAATAAAGAACTCGGCGGCTGTGGTCACGTCCATCTTTGGGGCGGCGGGCAGAATAAAGGAGAGGGACCAAAGAAGAGATCTTGGCCGTCGAAGTTTAAGGGTGAGTGTGTGATGAAGGACAACGGATGCAAATGCAAGGAGTTTGTTTGTTAGGCGAGAATATGGTCTGCAACGAACTCTGCACTCCTTTCGTATTCCCCCAAGATGTTCAGGTTTGGGTAGTGATAGTTGCTTATGGGTTGATCGGACTATTTGCCGCTTGGTGGTTCTTGATTAGGAATTTTGGAAAGGGAGAGACATGAGCATTGTTTGGGTTTGTGAATTTTGCGGGAAGCCGTTGATGAGGAATGAGAGAAGATCTTTCGGCCTCTTTTGCAGCAATCATCATCGTAAAAAATGGAAAAAAGAGAGGGGAGTGACATCCTCCCACGAATAAATTCGTGGGCTTCCAGAAGCGATACCTAAAATGCTAAGTCTCAAATATCCGCTTCATCTAGTTCCTGCTTCAACGGGGTATCTTGCTTACTCGTTATCG
>Ga0007798_10000385_pt1 | contig 16773 bp, 13 predicted proteins | sample CryBogmetaGMA17M_FD_60370 | JGI IMG/M metagenome (GOLD analysis project Ga0007798, IMG submission 60370) | Freshwater microbial communities from Crystal Bog, Wisconsin, USA - MA17M | ecosystem: Environmental > Aquatic > Freshwater > Lake | place: Crystal Bog, Wisconsin, USA | collected 2009-07-06
TACCTCAAAAAAAGTTTGAAGTCCCTGGAAGGAGTAGTTCTTATCGATTCCAATTCGCACTACTGGATTAATGTGGTTTGTCTCTTTGATAGCCACAAGGGCTACAACCTCTCATACTTTATTGCCGGGACCTTCCCCCAGTTTAGCGGAGAACTATCTGAGTTACTGGATGAGCCTGCAATGGAAATGATGTCCGACTTCTTTGAGGGACTGTGCTGTGTCTTTGAACATCGAATAAAGCTCGGACCCCCTGAGCATCTGGAGGTTGCCTGTGAACAAATTGTACGAGATTTCGATGAAGACTTCTTACAGCAGTTCCGAAATATCTGCGAAGCTTTTTCGAACACTTCATTATGAGAAAATCCTAGGTTGAACCGGAAGAAAAGGTCATAGATAAACTTCGTGTAGTTGACAATTTGGTGACTGATTCCCTACTCTCGAACATGGTGACGCACGCTGGTCAGGAGGATAAAAGCAGATGATAGAGTCTAGGTCTTGATGAGAGATGCAACACAACAAAGTAGTCTCAGCGTCGTAGATGCTCCTGTACTCTCAGCGAAGGTGACTGATAGCAGTTCGATGTTCGCTGATATCTTGCGGATATACGTAAAACACGGGTCAGTCATCGTTGACCTGAATTATGGGCAAGGATGGTTTTGGTCTAAGACCGACACATCTCAATATAATCTAGTGAGAGTGGATTTAGACCAACAACGTTTACTTGGGGTTGATTGTGCTGTTTGTTGTGACCAAACTGTCTCAGCTTTCAGAGATAACAGTATTGACGTAGTTGTAATTGACCCTCCATACGGGTGTTTATCAACTACACCTCGGACCGACAAAGTGGGCAATTGGTATAATCTTAGGCCGATTGCGCTTAACGGTATTCCGGCATATCGTAATGTAATGATTGAGGCTGACAGGATACTGAAGAAGAATGCGGTGGCAATAATCAAGTGTCAAGATGCTGTGAACGGCGGCAAACAGAACTTCACCCACATCGCAATCCATGATCTCGCTATGGGTCTGGGTTGGCGCGGAGAAGATTTGTTTGTCATGGTTCAGAGTAAACAACCACGGATGCGACACAAATATCAGTTACATTCAAGGAAGAATTTTAGTTACTTTTGGGTGTTCCAGAAGAGGAAAGCATGAAAGACACGTGGAAAGACATCCAATCAGTATATCCTTACCAAAAAAGGCGTCGCCTCCCATAAATATAGACTTACACACAAGTGGATCGGTTCAAGGATGCGCCTTTAAATCTTGTCTACGTCGCCGAGAATGTCTACCTCTATTGTGCATCTGAGGGATTGGCTACGGCCTATCGAGTCTCAATAGACAAACCAAAATTGGCAGAGGCAATAAAATTACGACCAACTCAAAGGATAATGGGCGCTCAGAGTATAGGACTTCCCAAGGGCAAATAGTTCAAGTTCGCAACATTTTGTTCGAAAATTCTTTTGAGTCATCTTCGTTGTGCGATGCCCACGTCGTCAGGGCTTAGACTTAGCATCTTGGCCCGTATGCCACAGTAGCTTGCGAGGAGTATAGGGAATGGTCGAACTCATCATAAACGGTAAGAATTATGGCGTTGACATGGACCCTAGCGCTAATTTGCTATGGGTAATCAGAGAACACCTCAAATTGGTGGGCACCAAGTACGGATGTGGTGAGGGAGTTTGCGGAGCATGCACTATCCTTTTGGATGGTGAAGCATCTCGTTCTTGTCAGCTTACTCTCGGAGATGCCAGCGGGAAGTCCATTACCACTATAGAGGGCATCCCGCAAAGCCATCCCATCAAGGAGGCTTGGATTTCAGAGCAAGTTCCCCAATGCGGATACTGCCAACCCGGCCAAATTATGGAGGCGGTAGCGCTTCTCTCCAAGAATTCCCGTCCCTCCCATGATGAAATCGTGCAGGCTATGGATGACATTTTGTGCAGGTGCGGTACATATCCCCGCATATTGAGGGCTATCAAGAAGGCTGCTGGCACAGGAGGCTCCCGATGAACAGGCCTATGGAACGTCGAGAATTCTTGAAGGTATCTGTTTCTGGGGCAGGTCTGGTGGTTGCCGTCAGTTTTTTTGGCGGTTCCTCGATCGCTGTATCTTCTGGAGTGGAGGAAAAGGCCGGAAACGCTGGAAAGCCCTGGGTCCCCAACGCCTGGATCAGGATAACACCCGACAATGTGGTAACAGTGCTCATGAACAAGTCCGAGATGGGGCAGGGAACGTGGACCGGCCTTGCCATGGTGGTGGCCGAAGAACTGGAATCAGACTGGAAGGACATACGGGTGGAGGCATCACCCGTCAGAGATGAATACAAAGATCCCGTGTTTGGTATGCAAATTACTGGCGGTAGTACCGGTGTTCGACACATGTACGACCCCATGCGTCGGGCAGGGGCAACTGCCCGGGAGATGCTGATACAGGCAGCAGCCAGCGAGTGGAACGTCCCCTCGGGTGAATGCAGGGCCGATAAAGGAAGAGTTATTCATGAAAAAACAGGCAAGCGCCTGACCTATGGCGAGCTTTGCGTGAAAGTGTCCCAGGTTTCTGCGCCCCAGGATGTACCGCTCAAGCCGCGAGACAAGTTCCGTCTCATTGGCAAGTCCATGCCGAGACTCGACATACCGGACAAGGTAGAGGGAAAAGGCGTCTTCGGCACTGATATCTTTGTTCCAGATATGCTTTACTCGGCCATGGAAAGGCCTCCTGCCTATGGAGCTAGGCTGCTTTCCTTTGACCAGCAGGCGGCAGAAAAGATTGCAGGAGTGCAAAAGGTAGTCACGATCCCCGACGGTGTAGCAGTGGTTGCCAACTCGATCGAAGCCGCCTGGAAGGGCCGGTCTGCCCTAAAAGCGGTATGGGACGCGGGGTCCCTCCCGAACTTCGATGACGCGGCTCTGGAACGGATTCTCTCGGAACACATGGAAAAGAAAGGGATTGTCGCAAAGAATGTCGGCGACGTGGAAGATGCTTTGAAGAAGGCCGTTCACCGCATGAAGGCGGTGTACTTGATACCCTATGTCGCCCATGCTCCAATGGAACCACAGAATTGCACGGCGGATGTACGAAAAGACGCGTGTGAGATTTGGTGTCCCACCCAGTTCCAGACGGCGGTTCTCCAGGTTGCAATTAAAGAGACCAGCCTGCCAGCGGAAAAGATAGTTATCCACACCACTCATCTCGGAGGAGGATTTGGCGGCAGGGCAGAAGTCAAAGTGGTAGAGGAAGCAGTGCGGATTTCCAAGGCCGTAGGCAAACCGGTCAAGCATATCTGGTCAAGGGAAGAAGACTTCAGGAATGATTTCTACCGTCCGGGAAGCCTTCACCGAATGGAGGCGGGCCTGGACTGGGAAGGTCGCCTGGTCGCCTGGCAACACAAAGTAGTGGTCTCACCAATCATGGAGCGGATTTTGCCCTGGATGGTGAAAGACGGAATAGAGCCTACAGCCGTGGATGGGATTTGGGATATGGAGTATTCTCCACCCAACCTCTCTGTGGAGTATGTGCGCCTCGGCCTGCCGATTCCCGTGGGTTTCTGGAGGTCTGTGGGCAATTCCAGCAATCCATTTGCAGTGGAATCCTTTGTAGATGAGCTGGCCCATGCCGCGGAGAAGGATCCGTTGGAATTCCGCCTCAACATGTTGAGAGAGAACCCCCGAGCTGCTGGAGTGTTGAAAAAGGTTGCGGAAGCGGGAGATTGGGGAAAGCCTTTACCCGCGGGCTCTGGCCGGGGAATTGCCCAGCGCTTCTGCTTCGGGAGTTTTGCCGCTCAACTGGCTGAGGTGTCCGTTGACATGCAGACCGGGGTGATCAAGATTCGCCGGATGGTTGCAGCCATTGACCCTGGCCAGGTTGTCAATCCGGACAGTGTCGTGGCCCAGATCGAGGGCGCGACCATTATGGGCCTCTCTACCGCGCTAAAGGAAAGAGTATCCTTCGGAAAGGGTGGCGTGGCCACTTCCAATTTCAGTGACTACCCAATCCTTACCATGGCGGAAGTCCCCGAGATTGAAGTGCATATCATCACGAACAACGAAAAGATGGGCGGTGTTGGGGAACCTGGTGTGCCTCCGGTAGTTCCGGCTGTTGCCAATGCCGTTTTTGCCGCAACCGGAATACGTTTGAGAAGTCTTCCGTTGTCACCGAACATGCTGAAAAAAGCTCTGGCCAATACCGAGAATAGTACCGGAGCCTGAATTCAAAATCGGGAGAAATTCATGACCAAGAAGCATTCTCGTCGCGATTTTCTGAAGTCCGGGTTGGCGGCCTCAGCCATCCTCATGGTAGGAACGAAGGCAACGAGGGCGAGTCAAGGACCTCAACTGTTTGAGAAAAGCTCAATCGGGTCCTTGGAACTGCCCAATCGGTTCATCAAATCGTCCACTTGGAGCGGCACGGGAGATAAAAAGGGCTATATGACGGATCTTGCCCTGACATTTCACAACGAAGTGGCGCGAGGTGGTGTCGGCCTGATACTTACCGGTAATCAGATTGTTATGACCAATGGAATTAGCCTGCCCTATTCTATTGGGAACTACGTCGACAGTCAGTCAGAGGGATTGAAAAAGCTCGCTGAATCTATTCATAAAGAAGGATGCAAAGTAGTTGTCCAAATATCCCACTCGCTTGCACGATCTAATCCCAAGCTCTTTTTCGCAGAGGGTGACGAACTGTGGGGCGTATCGGCAGTGCCGTATTCGTCAGACTCTACGGTTCCCAAGGAGATGACACAAAGCGATATTACCCGACTCGTGGAAGCCTACGCCGCCGCAGCGGTACGATCATCCAAGTGTGGTTTCGACGGAGTCATGCTTCATGGTGCGCACGGGTATGGTCTTCATCAGTTTCTGTCTCCTGCATGGAACAGGCGTGGCGATTCATACGGCGGCAGTTTCCCAAACCGGTACCGCGTTGTTGGAGAGATTCTGGAAGCAATCAAAGGCTCAGTGGATCCTCAGTTTCCCATACTGTTCAAGCTCAGTGCCCAAGATTTTGTTGATAAAGGACTTGAACCACCGGAAACATTGGAGATTGCGCGACGCCTGCAATATGACGGGATTGCTGCCATCCAAGTGAGTGCCTGCTGCTCGGTTTCCGGTAAGGATAAACACTGTCCTAAGACGGAAATTCTCGAAGAGAAAGACGAAGGCTATCTGTTGGATTTCTCTCAGTACGTTAAAGAAGCCTTACGAATTCCCGTCATTGCTGTTGGCGGTGTGCGATCTCTCTCAACCGCCGAGGGGGTCCTGAAGGACGGAAAAGCAGACTACATCTCTCTGGCACGGCCTTTGATCCGCGAACCAAATTTAATTAACCGATGGAAAAGTGGAAACACGGCCAAAGCCAAGTGCATATCGTGTAATGGCTGTTTCGAGACTGGTATGCAGGGTCTGGGAATTTCATGCAAGATCGAAAGGATGCTCAAAGAGAATAAACAGGACTCGACCAGTCACTCATTTCTCCACACATCGGCAACTCCTGGGAGTTGAGATGAACCTCTTTCCGTACTGGTCAGATGGAATTGTTGCAGCACAATATGGTCTCGGTGATATGTACTATCCCGCCCAAAACGTGCAGAGGCTCTAAGGTGTGATAAGGGAATGGCCAGAGCGCAATACAATATCGGTGTCATGTATGTGTATCGGCCAAGGAGTTGCTCAAGATCATACCGAGGCACTGAAATGGTTTCAGAAAGCTGCTGGTCAGGGTTATCAGGAAGCGAAGGAGCCGCTCCAAAAAATCCAATAAGCTCCTGTGACGCTGACAACGCCAATTTTTTCTCTGAAAATCTCAGAAACGTTACACAAGTGAGAATTCGGAGTTGCTGCATGAAAAAGACAGAGACGTTTTTTCGATTTAGGAAAGGAGAAGGATATGGTCAAAGTGCTGATAGTTTACGCAAGTGATCATGGCAGCGTCGAGAAGATGGCTAACGCTGTGTCCGAGGGCGTCAAGAAGGTAGCGGACTGCGAAGCCGAAATCAGGAAAGCTGAAAACGCAAAGCCGGATGACCTGGTGTCTTGTGACGCTCTAGTCCTGGGAACCCCGGTCCACATGGGGAGCATCGACTGGAGGGTGAAAAAATTTATCGACACTGTTTGCAGCGGTGCTTGGATGCAAGACAAGATGATTGGTAAGGTGGGTGCTGTTTTCGCATCCGGCGCAGGCTACGGAAACGGCGGAGGAGGATGTGAGTTGACAATGCTGGCGCTGCTGAACAATATTGCCGAACTGGGAATGTTGATAGTCCCTCTTCCCAAGAACACTCCCGGGTACCAGGCTGCAGGACTTCAATGGGGACCCTATTGTCGTGCCCATGCTGAGGATCTCAGTCCCAAGGGCCTTTCTGAGGATCAGCTCATCTCCTCAATAAACCACGGGAAGAATGTTGCGACAGTCGCAAAAGCGCTTAAAGGGGTTCAGGTTTTCGCTTAGCGATTCCCTTTCCCACGGCAAGAGACATCCGGAAACGCTCCTGTGAAGGTCCACCTGCAATACCGGGGGAGCGCATTCGTGATAAGAGGAGTGGAAACATGAAGAAGATCCTTATGGCCATGGCAGTGGCTGTCTTGATGTTTACTGTCACGGTTTAAGCAGCAGAACTAGCCCAGAATAAGGCGTTGATGGGGATCCAATGGTGGACCAACTTCGACGATGCCTTGAAACATGCCAAGGCTGAGGGCAAACCTTTATTCCTGGATTTCTTCAACCCCAACTGAATGGGTTGTAAAAAGATGGATGCAGTTACGTATCCGAACGAAGCCGTGACCGATTTTGTGCGTAAGCATATTGTACCCGTACGCATCGGGTATGATCAACAGCCATTGGCTGGTCAGTACCGTGTCAAGTGGACCCCTACTCTTATTGCTGTTGACAAGGACGGTAACGAGATTTACCGCAACGAGGGATTCCTCCCTCCTGAGGATCTCATACCAGCTCTCATGCTTGGAATCGGAAAGGTCAGGTTGAATGAGGGGAATTACCAGGAGGCCATGCGATCCTATAGTTCAAACGGAGAGGTTGGATGTACTGACTGTTTGTCTATTCAAAATTAGAAAACCGACAGTACCTGACACAAGTGAACCGAGTAAAATGCTAATCTTTGAACTTTGGATAATTTCAGGATTGCCGAAAGCCAACAACGTGATGAAGATGGACATTGTAAACCCAATACCTCCAAGAAAACCAGCACCAATGATATGTCTCCAAGACACATCACTTGGCAATTGGGATAAGCCCAATTTAACAGCTAAAACACTGAACAGAGCAATTCCCAATGGTTTACCAAAGAACAAGCCTATGAAAATTCCTAAGCTGTTGGATGTTGCCAAGCCATCAATCCAGCTTCCCGTTAGAGCAATGCCGGTATTTGCCAGTGCAAAAAGCGGCATGATGATAAATGCTACTGGTTTATGTATGAAATGCTGCAACTTGTAAGATGGTGATTCTTCATCACCACGAGCAAACGGAATAGCAAAAGCAAGAAGAACTCCTGCTATGGTAGCGTGGATACCAGACTTGAGCATAAAGTACCACATGAAAAATCCAAGAATGAGATAAAGGGGTAGTCGATGTACGCCGAGACGATTTAATATCAACAAACCTGTAAATATCACTAAAGCCAAGACTAGATATAGAAGTGAGAAATCCCCCACATAAAACAGGGCGATAATGATGATTGCACCCAAGTCGTCTATGATGGCTAGTGCTGCAAGAAAAATCTTTAGAGATATTGGAACTCTACTACCCAATAACGCAAGCACTCCAAGTGCAAAAGCAATGTCTGTTGCCATTGGAATACCCACACCTGCTTGTGTTTCAGTTCCCCGATTGAGAAGAAAATGAAGTAGGGCAGGTGTTGCCATACCACCAATGGCGGCAATAACAGGTAGCGTTGAGTTTTTTAGGTCAGACAGTTCCCCAATATAAAGTTCCCTTTCAATTTCAAGTCCAATCAGCAGGAAGAAGATTGCCATCAATCCGTCATTAATACAGTGTTCAAGGCTGTATTTTAGAGCAATACCGCCTATTTCAAATCCGATTTTGGTATACCAAAAATCCAAGTAATCTTTTCCAAAATTGGAATTAGCAATAACAATCGAAGTAACCGTGCAGAGAATCAGGATAATCCCCGAGACCTGCTCACTTTCAAAAAATTCCATGAAGAGTTTGGTCAGTTTTGTTTTCATAGGCTTGATTTGTAGGTTTGCTCACTGTCCACTTGGGTTTAAGACCTATCAGAATGGTGTAGATGTTTTATGTCAGATTTTTTCGGAACTGTTCTGTAACCGGTCGGTCTCTGTGAAAAATGAGGGACCTTCTAACTAACCAGTCATCGCATTGCGGTTAAACTCAAGTTGGACAGGCAATTGGCCCCGTACAGCTTGCCACGTGAAAAGAAGCGGATTGGTTAAACTCATGGCTCAAAAGTTTACCTCGATGGCGACACGGACCCCGAAAATCGGGTCAATCTCACGAATATGGTTTATGCCCCACCTGTTACCGGCGTTGGGCACGTTCCAGCCCTGCTGCCTCCGGTCCACACATGCATACTTGAACCAGTCGCCGGGCTTCCAATAGGCCGCCCTGGCCGTTAACGTGTATCCTTCGATGAGTTTCCAATCGATCCCGCCGCCGATTTCGTACCCAAGGTCTCTCTCCAGAATGTTGGGAGCGCTATCCGAAGAGTAGGGAGCCCTTTTTGAATAGAACGAAAGGTCCACGAGGTTCCCACCTGCGGGAATGTTATATGGCGTCCCGTTATTCCCGTATTGCAGCGCGGGAGAGTTAATGGACAATGCAGGATCCGGTCTTATCCATCCCCATCCGTATCCTTGGGACACCCTGCGGGCGTACAGGAAGGTTCCATATACATTTAGATTAGCCGCCACGGCGTAATCCAAGCGTACTCCATACGTACTCGCGTCGGTGATGAAACCGTGGTTTGACGACCGAGAAATGGAATTGTTTCCCGATCCGTAGTCGTACCCCAGCAACAGGCTGTAGGGTAAATACATGTTCACACCCCCGTTAGGGGAAAATATGGGAACAACGGTAGGCTGCCTGTCGATGAGTCTGCCGCCACGTCTGTCTGGACCGGGATAGTAGGCCCAGAGAAAGCTCACCTTTGCCGGACCGACCACTGCCCCGCACTCGATCATGCCTGCCCACAATTCCCAGTAACGAGTGTTAGGGAACTCATCTGGTGTAGGATCACGACCACCGGGATAAAGCAGCGCAAAGCCGTTCTGCCGGTAGAACTCGTGATAAAACCCCACTTCAGTATTGAAGAAGAACCGTCCGTCAAAGTATTTGAAATTGGTGAATCCGAAAAATTGGGAGCAGTCCACTGCAAAGACCTGATAGGTTGAGGGAAGACCCGGTACCGAGCGGTAGGGCGGGACATTTTCGGTATATTCGATACCCTTGTAAATCTCCGATTCAGGGCCCTTGTGACCGTTGCTGTATTCGATGTAGGTCTCAGAACTGATGTTTCCCGCGTTGTACATGAGCAAACCAGCGACATGAGGCTGAGCTGCGCCACTCCGGTCTGTCTTTAGCGGATAATTTGATGGACTGTTCGTGCCTACGGCTCGACCCGGCCCCCAGAAATAGTACTGAGCACCAATTATGAAAGGGCCAAAGGGAATGGATAGGACCACCGCCTCAGTCGAGTTCTCCAAGGAGTCTATAATCAAGCCAAGACCGATGGCGTTTGGCTGCTTCCCTATGGTCACTATTCCCCAGGGCAACTGAGTCTCAACATTCCAGATTTGCCAGTAACCGGGGGAAAATGAATTTCCGAGACCTGGCGCCTGGCTGTTCAAGTACCGGGAAGTATTGAGTTGGCCGTACGCCACCTCCCCCACAGAAAGGGGATTCCAGGCTCCAATTCTGTAAACTCCTCGAACCGAAACCGCCTCATTCACTTTCACTTTCGAAAAAAGAATTGTGTACATGTAGTTCGCTGCCACATCCGAACCCGAAGCCAGGTCATCACCCCAAAAAGCTACAGGCGTGCGACTGGCAACCTCGTGACCAAGCCAACCGTTGCGAGCAGCGAGCCTCAGCTGATTGCGCACGGGTCTGTTATCCAGGTCAAACTCTGAGCTGTTATCCTGATTGAACGGCCCGAAGAAGCCTTTATCGCCAAGTTGGGAGAATTGATAGTACTCCCATGTGAAAACCCCGGACAAAGAAAACTCCCAGGCGCCGACCTGTGAAACCGACAGAAAGAGCAACACCAGAAGGAGACCGACCTGTTGGATTCGTCTCATACTTTCACTCCAGCCCTGTTATATTGCCTTTGATAGCGGCATGTTTCCCTCATAATATCAAATGGTTGATCGGGAGAACATACTTTTCTTTGTTTGCCGATTTGCCCGTCGAACAATCCGGGCTTGTTACTCGGATTCGCCGCCCAGGAACTCAGGACGGAGGTAGAGGGGATCCGGGTACGTGTAAAAACCCCGACCCGATTTGACGCCCAGCCAGCCCTTGTCGATATAGTCCCGCTTGAATTGGTCGGCGAATTGCTGAGCGCCCGCGTCGCCTGAAATCTTGGCGTTGCTCTGCATGATGTGCCAGATAGTATCCAGCCCTATCCCGTCCAACATTCCGAAAATTCCCATGGGCATTTGAAGGTGAATCATGACCGCCCGGTCCACGTCTTCCACGGATGCGACTTTTTCCTGCAGCGCGATTTTGATCGCCACTGAGTTCATGCCTTCGAAGATAGCGTTCGACACGTAGCCGGGGTACTCTTTCTTGAAAACCAGAGGTACCTGCTTGATTCGTTTTGCGAAAGCCACCAGAAGTTCCACGATTTCCGGTGAGGTCCCAGGGTGCGGCATAATGTCAACCAGGTTGCGTACGAACACGTCGAGGAAGTGCAGCGCGGCAAACTGGGCAGGCCGGCCCGTGGCCTCGGCCCACATGGACGGTAGCAGCGTGGACGTGTTGGTGGTGAAGACCGTTTTTGGCTGGCAGATCTGGTGGAACTGGCCAAAGACTTTCGCCTTGAGGCTGACGTCCTCAGGCACCGACTCGCTCAGCAGGTCCGCGTCGGCCCCGTCCTCCGGGCGGGAAGTGTAGCGGATCCGGGACAGGGCGGCCTCGGAGGCTTCCGGCGTCATTTTCTGTTGTGCCACCAGTTCCGCGGCGAACGCGGGTATTTTCACCCGCGCGTTCTCCAGCGACTTGGAGATGGGGTCATAGGCGACTACCTCATAGCCGAAGCGGGCGCACTGAAGAGCAATCTTCTGCCCCATGGTGCCCAGGCCTACCACGAGGATCTTGCGGATGTCGTCTACTTTCATGATTGGTCCTCCTGAAACGTTAGAACTGCCCGTAGCGCTGGAAGCGGCCCGTGACGAGGGTGGAGCGGTCCCAGCGGCCCGAGAACAGGTATGAAATCAGGCTGTCCCCCTCGTCGCCCTCGAACTGCGCGAGAGGCGAGATGCCGGCGATCCAGTTGGAATTGATACTGTACCCGGCGCCGAGGGGCTTCACCACCACGAGTTCTGCCCACGGATCGTCGAGCGATGGCTCCATGTGGAGCGATTTAATGCACGCCGGCTCCCAGGTCTGGAAGTCGGTGACGCTGTCGTAGTGGACCAGGCGCACCTTAGGGAGCGTGCAGTGGCCTTCCGGAGCCCGTCCAAACTCGTACTGGAACAGCAGGCAGGGGCCCCTTTCCCGATATCCCGGACCGTAATCCTTGCGCATGACTTCCATGAGGGGGTCGTTGTAAGCCCCCATCTCCACCTCCACCGAGAAAATACGCCGGCCCTTTCTTTCAATGACAGCGCTCGCCCAGTCCCCGTTGCGTTCGACGACGATGCGCTCGCAAATCTTTTTGGGCAGGCCGGCCGTTTCACGCCCGCTGCAGAGGCCCATGAGCGCCCCAGGGCCGCTGAGCTGGAGGTTCAGGAAATAGGCGCCCACGGTTTCGCCGAAGCGACAGACCAGGCTGAGGCCGCCCTCCATGTACCATGGTGCAAACGTGGGCTCGCGGATGTTGACGACGTACACCATGGCGATAGGGTGTGCGGGGTCGAGGAGTTCGAGCGGCGGCGGGAGTACACGTCTCGCCACGGCGGGGTCGGTTTCCCAGGTAATGTAGAGGCCCTCCTCGTTGTTCAACGCTCCCGGGTTCATGAACGAGTAGATCTGTTCACGTGGGATGAAATAACTACCGTTTTTCATGGATCGATGTCCTCCTTAATATAGTGAAACGTCTGTCACACAGCCCACTCACCACGTCGCCGTTTCCGGGCCACGTTCAATAGATAGTCATCAACAGCCTTAGCCGCGTCCGGATTGAAACAACTTCTGGAGCCGGAGGCGTCTGTCTCGTCCCCAAAAACCAGTCGCTCGTTTTTCGCCACGCCGCTGAGGATCGTCCGCGCGGACTGCTCAGGTGACTGGGCGCCCGGGGGGGCTCCCAAAACGCCTCCGGACCAGATGGCAGTGGCCGTCGTACCCGGTGTCGCAGAGGTCAGACGGATGTTCTCGTCCCAGAATTCATAGCGAAGGGCGAGGGTCAGCGAGTTGAGGGCGGCCTTGGTTGCGGAGTACATCGTCTGGTAGGCCATCGGATAGAACGCGATGCCCGATATGATGTTGACGATGTGCCCGCTGCCCTGCGCCCGCATCAACGGCAGGACTGCACGGATGCCGTAGACGGCCCCGTAGAAGTTCAGCGCGAACGCTTTCTCCCAGTCTCCATTGGTCTGCTTGTCGAACTGTCCGCCGAAACCGGCGCCTGCGTTGTTGAAAAGGAGGTCTATGCGCCCGCCGCCGAATTCAGCCGCTTGTTCGATCATTCCTTTGACTTCCTCTTCATTCGTGACGTCGCACCGGATTCCGAGCGCCTGGGCGGAGTGGGTCGCGTTTAGCCGTGCGGCCTCCCGGACCAGGTTCGCCTCGTTGACATCCGCTAGGACGACCCTCTTCGCTCCATAGGAAAGCATGGTTTCCGCCAGTGTCAATCCGATGCCAGAGGCGCCGCCGGTTATGGCGGCAACTTTATCCCGGTAGTACTCGTTCGTTTCGCTTATGTTCGTTCCCTCCCTTCAGCAACATTTGACTCCTCAAGTCGGGGGGCGACGGTTTCGGGTATGTCCTACGGCTCGAATACGAACGCCTGCCCGTAGGCGTCCTGAGTTGCATCCACTATCCGCCCGCCGCGCACCGCGTCGCCTATGACCCGCGCGTCGGGGAAAGCGGCTTTGAAGCGGTCTACGACGTCCTTGTGCGGCCGGACGCCCATCGCCAGAATCACGGTGTCAGCCGAGACGAACACGGGCCGACCGCTTTCCATGCATTCGAGTTCTACTCCCTCCGCAGTGACCTTCAGCAGCCGGTGCCCAGGCAGAGAGACTGGATCGTAGCATTCCATGCGCTCCTTGATGTCGAGGATCACGATGACGTTTGCGCCGGCGCCGATCTGCGGCAGCATGTCAACGAGGCTCGTCTTGTGCCCGGCCCGCAACACGAACTCCGCCGTCTCGAGGCCCGTCATGCCCGTACCGATGATCACGCAGTCGCCTTTGACCTCCGCCCGCCCCACAAGGACGTCTTCCGCGATGACGACGTTTTTCCCGTCGATCCCTGGCACCGGCGGTATGAAAGGCTGCGCGCCGCACGCGATGAACACGCCGCAGGGGGAGAGGGTCCTAACTTTCTCCACCGTCGCTTCCTCCCCGAGGCGCAGTTCAACACCGCTTTCCTCCACCAGCGCGATCATGGAATCGATGAACCGAGTGATTTTCTCCCTGTCGAAGCCCTTGTCGGCCACGTTCAGCGTGCCGCCGAGCCTCGGGGACGGTTCGAACAGCACGACGCGGAAGCCGCGTTCCCGCAGGAGCATGGCGGCCGTGACCCCCGCGGGGCCGCCGCCCACCACCGCCACCGTGCGCCCCGCGCCGTCGTGGGCGGGGTTGGCGAACTCACGTTCACGGCCGGTGGTCGGGTTCACCGAGCACTTGACGTGCCGGGCGTGCTCGATCTCGTCGAAGCACACGAGGCAGCCGATGCATTTGCGTATGGCCTCAGTCTTGCCGGCCTTCGCCTTTTTGCACCACTCCGGGTCGGCGAGATGCCCGCGCGCGACGCCCACCAGGTCGCAGCAGCCCTCCGCCAGGATCGCCTCCGCGACCACCGGCTCCTTAATGTTCGCTACCGCGATGATCGGTATCCTCACGTGCTTCTTAATCTCAGTTGCCATATATTTTTTCCATCCCTGCTCGATAGTGCCCGGCTCGATGCACGCGGTGAACTTGGGGCTGTCCGGAATGGTGGAGCTGATGTCGAGGAAGTCGATGCCGGCCTTCTCCAGTTCGGCTGCGATTTTGCAGCTCGCGGCGAGGTCGTTTCCCTGGTCTCCCAGGAATTCCTCAACCGAGAGGCGGACGCCGAGCACGAAGACCTTGCCGCAGGCAGCGCGGATGCCCCCGAGGATCTCCATCAAGAACCGCATGCGGTTCTCGAAGTTGCCGCCATAATCGTCGTCACGCCGGTTGAGATACGGGGACAGGAAGCTGTTGATCAGGTAGCCATGCGCGCCGTGCAGCTCGATGCCGTCGGCGCCCGCCATCTGCGCCAGACGCGCACCTCTCACGAACGCCTCCTGGATTTTCCCGATCTCTCCGACCGTGAGGGCGCGCGGCGCCTCTCCTGTAAACGGGTTCACTAACGCCGAGGCGGAGACGGGCTGCTCTCCTCCGATCGTGACGCTGCCCTGCCGGCCGGGGTGCTGCAACTGGATGAACATCCTGGCGCCGTACTTGTGCACCGTGTCCATGAGCCGCACGAGCCCCTGAATGTCCCCAGAGTTTCGAGAGGCAAGCTGGCAGGGTTCAGATGCGCCAGCGCCGTCCATGACGCGGCATACCCCACTGACGATGAGCCCTACGCCGCCCCGTGCCCGCGACTCGTAAAAAGCGATGATGTCGTCGTTCACGCCGCCTCCCGTCGTTGCGAGGTTCGCTCCCATGGCCGTCATCGCCACGCGGTTCTTGATCTCCAAACCACCGATTCGTACCGGGCTGAACAGTTTGGGAAACATCTTCGTCACCTCCTACATTGTCAATGAAGACCAAAGGGGGCCATATGTGGCCTCGTCCCAAGCCTCATGTTAAATAACCTGTTGTTCTCCAATTGCTTGCATTTTTGCTACCTTCTGCATGAGGGAGGCCAATATGAAAAGGAGTGGGCCATTTATGACGAGGATGCCCGCAACAACGAGAAGAGGCACGAGACCCGGCAAGAGCATGGATATGCCGAAAGCTATGGTCACCGAATTCAGCAGCATCTGAGTCCTTTCCAGTCTTCTAACAATGGGTGGAACAGCAGTAGGGGCCTCCGGGGGAGTCCGAATTCCATGCGGTTTCGCGAGAAATCGTTTGATAAAAAATGCTGCTCCCCCGATGATATTAAGGAGGCCTAGGAGTATTTGAATCATTCCGGTCAGCATGCCCGGAACGATGCATGAAACGACTCCCAATCCAGCAAATACAATGCCTATGATTATCATGAACCATGAGCGCGTATACTGGCCGAGCGGGGTGTCTCCCAAGGTCATCATCTGGATGGCCATAATGGTCAGAGCAAGACCCAGTTGACCATCTGGTGAGAACGGCAGCATGCCCAGGCTGACCGGAAAGAGCAGTAATCCAAGAAGTGTTATAAGAAATCCTAAGAGAATCAGGATTGCCGACGAGAGGGGAAGAGAGGCCTCCCGGAATAAGCTAGACCGTCCTTGTGAATCAGCCTGATCTGAACTCCGTATAGTCAATGCCGAGTCATCTGGTTTCTCAGGAGCATATGTCCTGTCAACTTTACAGACACACCACGACAGATAGAAGAAACTCATGCCATAGAATATGAGAACAATCGCCGTCCGTGGGTCTGATCTGAGGCCGGCAGAGAGTGTTATCAGGCCTGAAATGATTGTTAAGGTATAGACAAGGGCGCACGCTATGGTTAGTTGCCGTAATATTCCCGCAATCTTTATCCACATCTTCGCCTTTCTTTCAGAAATAAAGAGTTGCATGAAAAGAGCAATCCCGCCGGCAAAAAGGACTATTCCAACCAGTATGCGGACAAATTTTGTAAAGTATCCGGGAATGAAGCAAGTGGCGATTCCAAGCATAGCCGTGCCTATTCCAATGACGACGAGCGCCCATGACCGTCGAAGGTCGCCAAACGGTGTCTTACCCATGGTGATCATCTGAAAGGAAACAATGACCAGAAAGAGGCCGTAAGTACTGTCTGGGTTATATGGCAGATCTCCGGTGTAAATCTTAAACAGCAGCAGGCCAAAGAGGAGCCAGAATACTCCGAAGATGAGTAAGACGACAACTTCCAGGGAGAGATCAGATTCTTCCCTCATTCTTGCATGGCTTTGTTTTTGCAGGCGATCTGACGGCATTGAAGTATTTCACCGATTTGAAAACAAAACATAAAAAAATGATCTACACCATTATGTTCATATTCATAGTCAGTTTTCTGCGGCTGCCGTGAACTAAACACTGCATTGGCAGCGATCTGACGTTTTCAGGTTTGAGTATCTCTTGAGGACAGAATACCATAATTCGATTGGGGGTCAACTAGCCCATCGTGGATGTAATCCTCCTTACACCATGATTCCAACCTTTGACATTTGCATTCCGGCACGGCATAACGTGGCAGTTTCTTCCAATGTCGATGTCGGACATCACGATGAATTCAAAATCTCCTGAGACCAGAACCAATAGA
>Ga0007798_10000390_pt1 | contig 16648 bp, 10 predicted proteins | sample CryBogmetaGMA17M_FD_60370 | JGI IMG/M metagenome (GOLD analysis project Ga0007798, IMG submission 60370) | Freshwater microbial communities from Crystal Bog, Wisconsin, USA - MA17M | ecosystem: Environmental > Aquatic > Freshwater > Lake | place: Crystal Bog, Wisconsin, USA | collected 2009-07-06
TCGCGTTTATGTTTATGCAGGTCAACAATTTTGTCTTCTATGGTGTCTTTTGCAACCAGGCGATAAATCGTAACCGGGCGTTTTTGCCCCATGCGGTGTGCACGATCAGAGGCCTGATCTTCGACTGCCGGATTCCACCACGGATCCATGTGAATCACATAATCTGCGGCGGTTAAATTTAAACCGGTACCACCGGCTTTTAAACTGATTAAAAACAAATCACCCTCCCCCGCCTGAAATGAATTAACCGCTTTTTTACGTTGAGGAACCGGAGTAGAGCCATCCAGATAATGATAAGAAATGCCTTTTTTATCCAATAATTCACGGATAAGCTTCAAGTGTCCGACAAATTGACTAAACACCAGGGCCTTATGGCGATTGTCCAGTAATTCATCGACCAATTCTTCAAAGGCTTGCAGCTTGGAACTGCCCAGCGTACTTTCTTCCATCACCAAACGTGGATGACAACAGGCGCGGCGCAATTTCATGATCTCCGCCAATATCTTCAGCTGTTTGTGTCCGGGTTGCGCGGTGTCTTCCATCATGGTTTGCATGGCGTTACGACGCAACGCCTCGTAGAAGGCTCGCTCTCCGGGACTTAATTCAACATGCAAAGTCACTTCAGTCCGTGACGGCAGTTCGGTTAATACATCATTTTTAAGACGCCGCAAGATAAACGGCCTCAACAACTTTCTCAGCCGTTGTTGAACCTCATGATCCTGTTGATTTTCGATAGCTTGCGCGTAGCGTTCATTAAACTTTTGCAATGAACCCAGCAAGCCCGGATTAATAAAATTAAATAAATTCCATAATTCGCCCAGATGATTTTCTATCGGCGTGCCGGTGGTAATCAATTTAAAATCTGCCTGCAAAGCCATCGCCGCTTTAGAGCGTTTGGTCAGTGCATTTTTAATCGCCTGCGCTTCATCAGCAACCAGCGTATGCCAGTTTTTTTGCGTTAATCGATCCGCCTCTGTTTGTAATAATCCGTAACTGCAAACAATTAAATCAAAGGGGCCGGCGGCGTCCAGCATCTCCTGCCTGTCACCGGTTCCAAATTGATAAATATTAAGCGTCGGCGCAAAACGCTGCGCTTCTTCCAGCCAGTTAATACAGACAGAAGTCGGTGCCAAAATCAGGGTCGGCCCTTGAGAGGCGCGGGCTAAAATAAGGGCTAAAGCCTGCACGGTTTTACCCAAGCCCATATCATCAGCCAAACACGCACCCGCTCCCCAATGCGCCAAACGCATCATCCACTGAAAGCCTTCGCGCTGATAATCGCGTAATTCACCTTGCAAGGTTGACGGCAATTTAGGGTTTAAATCGCCCATTTCATTGAGTCGCAGTAATTGATCTTTCCAAGGCTTACTGGCGGTGATGGTCATGCCGCTGGTAATTTCATCCAGCGCCAGCGCCGCTAACGGATGAAAGCGCACTTTGTCTTTTTGCACATCCCCCAAACCGGATAAATCATCCAGACGCTGGCGTAATTCTTGGGTTAAGGCAATAATCTGCCCGTCTTCCAGCTTAAGAAAGCGGCCTGAGGAACTGCTTAACAGGTTCATTAATCGCTGCATATCCAAAACCTGTTCAGCATCAACCTGTACACTACCTTCAACACTAAACCAGTCTTTTTCCTTACGTACCGAAAACTGCACCTGTGCTAATCCTGCCTCACGACTCAGTTGAATTTTTTTGCCTTTAGGCCATTCAAGCACCGCAAAATCACCCAATTCCTGCAAGTGCAATAACGCTTCCAGTGCCGATTCGGCATCGTCCAAAAGCCATTTAGGCTCTTTAACGGCATACAATTCCGGACATTCACTCAAGGCCTTCTTTAAGTTACGATTTTCCAGTTTAAAATCGCGGGTAGTCTGTAATTGTTTGCCATCAATTTCCGCCAATACCGTTGTTCCACCGACACCCGGCTTATAAAGCGGCCCACCATCGCTAAACGGTTGCGCAAACATTTCTATTTGTATGCCCTGCCCTACCGGTTGCAAATGAATATGTAAGCGACTGTCCGCATTCACAACTTCAGCATGACTGGAGGAGCCGCCAATATCGGATTGCACCGTCAACATTGAGGAAATAGAAGCGATGGAATCTATCACTTGTTGGCGTGCCGTAGCCGGTACAGTTAAACCTTTGACACCCAAAATCTCGGCCACCTGACGATGCGACTCGTTAATGACATACACTATCAAGCCGTGACTCGCCGTTTTTTGAGTAATAACCTGTTGTGAGGTGATTTGCGGTATTAATGAAATATGTAAATTTTCTTGTTGTTCTTTAACCAATAATTGCGGCTCTGCCAGACTGATATCAACAGGAACATTTAACGCTTCCTGATTTAGCCAATAAACGTGGGGATGCCCTGCCGCCTCGATAATAGCTTTACTCGACAACCTATAAACCTCTTTAGCGCTATAGCCGTAATAGGCGGGTTCTTTTTCAAGCTCAATGTGTGCACAAATACGACGGTCTTGCTCGGACAGATAATCAAAGTCAGCCATATCATGGTAAAGCCTTTTTAATGCGATTGGCTTGCCTTTGTTCCAACGACCACTTTTACCCAAGCTCTGTTCTTTAGGTGCCATTGTCACTACATTATTATTCAGACTGAGTGACCAAATCAGGCGCAAATCTTTTTGGAGGACCGCCAACGGCTCCGCTGTCAATTGCGTTAAGGCATCCAAAGCTCTTTGCCATTTTGAAACTTGTGGCAATAAATCGATAATGTTATTAAACGGCGACTGTAAATACAGTTGTGCTATTTTCCGGCAAGGCTCATTTTTATAATCCAGGCGTTGCAGTAACGATGAACTAACCCCCGCATACCAGCCATAACCCAAGCTCTGTGCCTGTTGACAATACTCGGCTAAGTCCGCCAAAAAACTGCTGTTTTGGACATTACCCCCTATAACTTCAATTTCACCTATCCAATATAAAAGCAATGCATGAAACAAGCGCTCGTAAGCCAATTTGTTGGCCTTGAGTAAATGTGAGCTATGTTCGGCAGTGGCTTTACCCTGATAAATCTCAACGGCGTCCAGCAGGATTAAATTTAGTAAATAAAGCCCCTGATTTTGCCAGCCCAGCTTAAGGGTAATCTGTGTCTGTTGTTTAAGTAACAGCAGATTTTTTAAGTTACGACTCTTCAACAAGGCCAAATTGAAAAAATAACCGTGCAGGCCGTCAATGCTGATATTACGTTTTCCGGTTTCTTTTTTGAGTGCCTTGAGTGCCGCATTAAACAACTCAAGCGCTTCCTCATTACGGTTTTGCAGGAATCGTAGGGTGGCCAGTAATTTGATTCCCTCTGCTGATAAATCATCGGCTAGCCAAAGCTCGGCATCATTCACGTTACCGCGTAGCAAGCGCTGCTCAATAACCGTGTGAACGATATCCGGATTATCAGACTTAGCCGCACCAAAAAACTGCTCCACTAATTGATAGTACACTGACACATCAGTTAGATAGGCACGACTATCCAGTAAAAAATACTTTAAGAGCTGAAATTTAATGTTATCCGACAAGGATAAAAACCAATCGGCATCATAATCATTGAAGAAAATCCTATTGATATTAGCAGTAAACTGTTGCGGATATTCGGTATGAAAACGCTGCATATTGGCTGCAAACGCGGATTCATTGCCTTGATACAAAAAAATGCGCAATTGTTTTATGGCATGGAACGCACTGATTCTGGCTGCATAATAATTAGGTTCCGCAATAAGCAACTGTGCCAACTTGTTAAACCAGGGTTCTTCAAGGGCACGCCGCATCAACAGTTCGGCAATATCATCATTACAGCGCCAACCTTCCTGAGTGATATCCATCAAGTTGGATTTTTGTAATTTTTCCCGCAAGGGCCTGTCAATCAAAGCTATTATTTTTTTATCAAAACAAGCGGTTGTCCTTAATAAAACTTGTAGACTGGTTTGCGTTATCGGTGCATAAATAACGGATAAAGCGAGCACAATACTTTGCTCATCATTAGATAGAGCATTAAAAAGAGCGAGTAATTTATTTTTCATTGATGTTTTGTTGCAAAGAGAGGGCAATTCAAATTTAAGCAGTTCATCCGTAACTTCTTATTAATCCACAAAAAATAGTAAAAGACTGTCACCACGAAAACACGAAGAACACGAAGATTTTGCTTTGGTTTTTCTTCGTGAACTTCGTGTCTTCGTGGTGAATTAATATCTTTAAATAGAGTCATCCAATAGAGTAGATACTCAATTTAAGTTCGCCATGGGTGTGCAGGCAAATCAGTAACACCGATTACTTCAACGCCTGCCTTGGCAACTTGATGATCGTTTTCTACCGAACTACCGCTCACCCCGACTGCGCCAATCAGAACACCGTCTTCGTTAACGACAGGGATGCCACCCGGAAAAGTTATCAAACCATCGTTAGAGTGCTCTATCCCGTAAAGTGGGCCGCCCGGTTGCGATAGCTCACCAATTTGTCCCGTATTCATGGCGAAAAAACAGGCGGTCTTGGCTTTTTTGATGGCAATATCAACACTTCCAACCCAGGCACCGTCCATCCGCACGAAGGCCTTTAAATCAGCGCCCGAATCAACCACCGCAACACACATTTGGGTGCCGATCTTTCTTGATTCAAGAATTGCCGCTGCTATTGCCTTTTCTGCTTGCTCAAATGTTACATGCATAATCTGATCCTCTTTATTCTATCTAAGTTGATAAGCTGAGCTGTCAACGTCCACCGGTTTTTGAACAGCACAACTGTTTGATTGAACAATCCTATAATTCCATTCATTATCGCAGCCTACCCGTTTAATCCTGGGACACCTCACAACAATTGATGAGCGACCCAATGCCGTTAAGTTAAGCGCCTCTTGGCAAGATAAACCGTTGGCTGAGTAGAGCCGTGCTGGCTGAGCGGAGTCGAAGCCGGCAAAATCGCTTCGACTTCGCTCAGCCAACGGCTTAACTTAATGAAATTGACGGGCGCCCCCTCTGTTTTGCGTGGCATTATACCACTCAAAACACCTTAAAACTTGATTCTGTCGGACTTGTAACCCTCACAAAATATTCGCGTAATCCTGCTCCAGTTGCCGGAAATTTAACGATGACATGAAGCGGCTAAAACTTAACCACGATGATAATCCACTCATATCCCTAAACTGCGGCGGCAAGAAGCGAGGCGCTATAACGGTGCCCTCTTCGACCAAATCAACCAGTACTTTCATGTCCTCAATCATGGTCTTACCGCAAAACAACAAGGGAATACGATCCGGTTTTCCTTTGCTGACAGCCAGACGCATAAAATTATAAGTCAGCACAAATCCCTTGATATAGGTCAGGTCTTTGGTAAACGGCTGTCCATCCGTGCTGCTACCTCTAAATACCCGACTACTCAGCGTATAGCTTTCGTCCTCATCAAGGCCTTTGTCCAAAAAGAAAGTAAATATATCCATAAAATCGGCACCTTCTTCCGCCAAGGTAATGGCGCGTACACGGTTAATCAGGCGCATAATCCGATTCGGTGTAGAGCTAAACGTTAATATCTCCATCAATACCGCCAAGCCTTCTTGTGTGACGGTCGCAGAAGGCGGCCCTTTGCCAAGAAAGGTGCAGTAAGGCTGGGCCAGACCATTTAAGGTAGTCCCCAAATGCACCCAGACCTCATGAACCTCAAGTACGCGCAGATCACGCATATTGAAACAGGCATCCGCGCGTAATTTGATGTAATCAGTACCCGCTGCGGCATCGGCAATAATACCATCACTCAGCATGGCGCGTAAGCCGTCACCAGGAAACATAGTCTGGATTTTTTCATTAAGAATGCCTACTGCATCGGTTGCATTAATGGTCTTGGGCTCTTCGGTTAAACAATCCAGTTGCAAGAGTTGTGACAACGTTTCTTCCATCATGCTGCCAAGACTGGCAATGGTGGGGTCGCCGACATGAAAAACATCTTGGGAAGAACCGTATAACTCCTGAGAAATATTTGAAAAAACCGGCGTTCCTCTGGCCTCAAGCATCCGTACAACATCTTGGTATTCGCGGCACATCCTGCGCATAATAACGCTAAGCGGATTAAGTTGGCCGAGTTTACGCACCAGATCACGCTCAATCTGATAAAACTCTTGTTTTTTTTCGGCAGGGTCAAAGCCTAACGAGCGATTTTGATAATAATCAGTGGTTATTGCGGGGGGTTGTTGACAATGACCTTTAAAAAACTCCTGTTTGATAGCGTCATCCCACTTGATCGCATCAAGAATACGAATGGGTTGTTGCGCTTTTACGATTCTATCAGACAGTGCTTTGACTTCGATTAGATAAGTTGATGGTTTAGCGATTTTTTTATTCATATCGTGGTTATCCCTTAGCTTTGCATCGTCGACAGGACAATAATTTATAAGGATCAGCTGTACATAAGTAAAACCAGACCCAGTATATCAACAGATTGATAAAGCCCAAGGAAATTCTGACGCGGGAAAAGTCAAAAAAACCGGTATAGCCGTTCGCTGAGCGGAGTCGAAGCGATTTTGCTGGCTTCGGCTCCGCTCAGCCAACGCAGCTCCGCTCATAAAACGGTTTATCTTCCCAAGAGGCACTTAACTTAACGACATTGGGTATAGTCCCAATTTTCCTTATTTTGAATAACAATGACATGACAGTCGGCACCTGGAATTACGATTTTGCCATCGCCAGCCTCCACTGATAAACAGAACTCAATCCGCATTGACCGGATAAATAGTCAGATTTAACGCCACCCAATTACATGACTATTTAACATTTTTCAAGACCTCTTAAGATTAATTTAAGACTTGGCAGTGCAAAATAGGATATAAAGCGTTACCTGAGATTAAACCATGAACAAGCAACCATTAAAAAACGCGACAATTGATGAAGACATTACGATTGCCTCAAGACGACAATTTCTAAAGCATCTGGCTTGTGGATCTTTGCTGGCAGTGGGCGGATCGAGTGTTGCTACTGCGGCCGTTAGAGAAGTTATCTATCCCGGTCAATATGGCCATGGGCGCATTCATTTACAAACACAAGCTGTCGACACTCTCACGCGACCTGTTCGCTCACGCCTTTTTACACGGCAACCTGAAGTATCTGACTCCCGTTTCTTTGGCCCTGCCAACAAAATGCTCTCCTTTGAACATGAGCATACCGGCGATAAATTAAAGTTAACTTATTTTGAGCGTGGACGTTATGTTCAGGGCGCACTGCAAGAAATAAATTATCTGCTTCGCGATTACCATACCGACGATATTCACCCCATTGATACCGCTTTACTGGATCAGTTGTTTGATCTAAAGCAAACACTGGGCGTTACCAAACCTTTTCATATCGTCTCCGGTTATCGCTCGCCGTTTACCAATGCCCAGTTACGCAAACATAGCCATGGCGTTGCCGAACATAGTTTTCACATGCAAGGCAGAGCTATTGACATACGACTTGAAGGCGTAGCAACCAGCACCATTAAAAATGCTGCACTGGCAATGGCCAAAGGTGGCGTTGGTTATTATCCACAAAATAATTTTGTCCACTTGGATACCGGTGATTTCAGAACCTGGTAAAAAACAGCCCATCAAAGAAAAATCCGTTGAAATCCGTCTGATCCGTGTCATCCGTGTTCTATAGCATGTAGGTCGGGTTAGCGATTGCGTAACCCGACATTTTGATTATTCATAGCCAATATCATCAGTCATGTAACGAATGTGTCGGGTTACGGCTTTCGCCTAACCCGACCTACTGGACTAAATTAATTAAGTACGTAGGGCGTGCCGTGCGCGCCTTATTTTTCAAGACGCGCACGGCACGCCCTACAGAAAATAATATCGCTTAATCAACGAAGGTCTCTATATCATTGTATAACCGGTGCGACAGGCTCTACATTTCCACTCACAAAAATTGACTGATCAGACAGGTCTTCCGGATTCCGGAGCACACCCAGCAAAATAGAGTCATGGCCGTAAATATCCGGGTAAAATACCAAATTGTTATTTTGATCGAAGAAAGACGTGATATAAAAAAACAGCACCGGTATTGATTTTTTCAAGACAACGCGTTGTGTTTTAGGATTATTCAGTGCTTGCTGTATAGTGTCTTTGCTCCATTGATTTTTAAGGGCAAATTCAGCCAAACCTTCCGGATTTGCAACCCGTACACAGCCATGACTAAAATCTCTTCGTGATTTGCTAAACAGGGTTTGAGAAGGGGTATCATGTAAATAAACATCTTCCTTGTTAGGGAAAATAAATTTAACCCTGCCCAGTGCATTCTTTTTACCCGGACGTTGCCTGATTCTTAAGGTGCCCTGCTTAAGGCCGTCAATGGATGAACCCGTAAAAGCGACCGCCTTGGTCTCATTGCCAAAGGTAGCAACCAGTTCCATATTTTCCCCTGCCAAATAATTGGGATTATTTATTAACTTGGGCAGTATTTCTTTTTTTACAATATTGTAAGGCACATTCCAATAGGGCATAAAATCAAGAAAACGCATTTCTGCCATCAGCACGGGGGTTTCGTTTTTCAATGCCTTACCCACCACCACTCTCATGTTGGCAATCTCGGCATTGAACTGATCTATGTCATCAAATGCCCATAATTGAAAAGCCGGAATATTAACAATAATATAAGGCCCTGGATTAAGCTCGGGTAACCACCGTAACCGCTCCATGGCCAGTTCAATTTGCGTCACTCTTTCACTTAAGGGGATATTCATGGCCGCAACCGTTCCCTTGCCAATCACCCCATCTGCATTGATGCCATGCCGAAGCTGAAATTTTTTCACGCCTGCCACAACTTTTCCGGTGTAACGAATTGATTTCTTTGCGCTACTACCCGTTTCTACCGGCATATCCCCTACCGACTCTAAAAATCGCTGTAACTCATCAGTTTGACGAAGATTGTCACCCGGATTTATAGGCTTTTCAGAATGTAGCTGAAAAACCGGCGATTTTTGCGCAAGCAAGCGATAAGTTGTTAATGCTGACTTTAGCTTTTGATACTGTTGTAGTTTAGGCTCTACCAATAACGGTAATTGCTTAATACTGCCATTGGCCAAACTGTCTTTAATCAGCATCGGCAAATCCATCAGCTTTTTTTCCCTTAACTTCAGCTTATAATTTAAGCCCTGTGGATTTACCCGACCATAATGTAAATCATGAAGAAAACGTAACAAAGACAAGCTGATAGCCGTATCATAGACCGCTAATTGATTGTAATTATCGGCTGCCAGCGTTAAGGCCGCAGGCAATTTTTGCCGTAATGTCTGAGTGTCATAGTTTGCTGCATTTAAACCGTTGGTCGAAGCGCTATCCAATAAATCAAGGACTTCAAGAATATTTTTTTCAGCATCTGCATTGCCTAGCCACAACAACTGGTCACCGGCAATTTTATAAAGCGCTTCAAGATCTTTCGTACGGTTAACAAAATTGGACAACATCAAATAAGGATGCCGCCCTGTCGTAATAATGGCGTTAATTTCAGTTGCCACACTTTTGTTTTCGCTGCCTATAACCTCGGCAGGCACCGTTTCTGTCTCGGGTTTTTGGTGGGTATTTTCTTCAGTAACCGTACCCGTTATCTGATTGATTATGCTTTCAGCCACTACAGCTTGACTTGGCAATCCCAGCAAAAAAAGCACAGCTAAACCAGTCAAGGCAATAGCCCCAGGCTTTTTTAAACAGGCTTTTTGTTCATTGTGCCCCAGCTGTTTTTTAAAATTAATTTTTTGCAAAAAAAATAATTTTCTCCAATCAAACATACTCACCCGATTTGCCAATATACTTACCTGCATACAACTTATATCCATCATAAAATAATCAGTTTTTACCCTAACCGCTGCCTAATACTACAATACTACCACCAGACGCTTGTTTTGCCAGAAATAAACAACGAATAGTTGTCCAGAAAAATTTTGCTCTCCAACGCTTTCAGAGCAAAAAACGCCCTCGATGCAGACTTGGACAAAACTTATCAAAACAGCGCTATCCCGATTCAACCCGTAAGGTCTTGTTTGATCCTTTACGTAGAAAAAGTTTTCATTTTACACTACCTTATCAAGGATAAGCAGATGGCAAAAAAAACCTTAATACCCAGCGAAAGTCCTTTTCCCTCAGCAAAACAGGATGCTGCCAGCGTCTCTTATGATTACGGCACACCACAGAGTCATTCGCCGTCTTATCGACTGGCTTATGATGACTTTGATTTTATCATGCGTGATGAACTGCGCCCCGTCCGCCTGCAACTTGAACTGCTTAAACCTGAATTGGTTCAAATGGAACAAAACATTCAGTCTACGGTAGTTATTTTCGGCAGTGCAAGGGTTTATGATAATGAAGCGGCACTTCAAGCACTCCATAATGCAGAACATAACCTTGATACAAACCCAAGTAACCCTGACCTTGAAAATGAGGTTGCCATTGCCTGCCGCATGCTGAATAAAAGCCGTTATTACGATGAAGCCCGTAAACTGGGAGCCTTGATAACAGTGGGTGAAAAAAGCCTTAATAAACCATTAACTGTAGTAACCGGTGGCGGTCCAGGCATTATGGAGGCTGCTAATCGGGGCGCTGCCGATGTGGGCGGCAAAAGTATGGGGCTTAATATCGTGCTGCCGGGTGAGCAAAAACCTAACCCTTACATCACACCCGAACTGTGTTTTCAGTTTCATTATTTCGCGATTCGTAAAATGCACTTTTTAATGCGGGCCGCCGCACTGGTCGCGTTTCCGGGCGGCTTTGGAACCATGGACGAGCTTTTTGAAGCACTTACCCTGATTCAAACCAAAAAAGTCAGACGCATTCCCGTCATCCTGTTTGGAAAGGATTACTGGAACAAGCTCATTAACTTTGAAATGCTGGTTGAAGAAGGCGTTATCACACAAAGTGACCGCAACCTTATTCAATACGCTGAAACGGCTGAACAGGCTTGGCATCTTATCCTGGAAAGCTACACCATAAACGGTGACAACCACTCTACTAAATAGGCAACGCAATGACCAGTCTTACTTTTTTTGGAGCGACCGGACAAGTAACCGGATCCTGTTATTTACTTGAAACCCACTCCCATCGTATCTTATTGGATTGTGGCTTGTTTCAAGGATCAAAGGAAACAGAAAAGCAAAATGCAGCCGATTTTCCTTTCGACCCTGCGTACATCGATGCGGTAGTTTTATCTCATGCCCATCTTGATCATTGTGGGCGCTTGCCCAAACTGGTTAAAGACGGTTTTAAAGGCCGCGTATTTCTAACCGAGGCCAGCTTTCCCTTGCTGGAATTGATGCTTAGAGATGCCGTGCATCTGCAATTAAGAGATACCGAGTGGGAAAATAAACGCCGCCAACGAGCCGGAAAAAAACTGCTTGAACCGCTTTATGATCTGGATGATGTAGAAGCGTTATTAAATTTTAGACAACCTATTGCCTACAGTACCGAAATAGAAATACTCACCGGCATAACAGTTTCTTTTCACGAAGCAGGACACATATTGGGTTCGTCCATTGTGCGCCTGCGTATCAAAGACTCTGATGAAGTCAAAACCCTGGTTTTCTCAGGTGACTTGGGTAACCCAAATTCGCCCCTGTTACGCGACCCCACCGTTTTAACAGAAGCAGATATATTATTACTGGAATCTACCTACGGTGACCGCGACCATAAGCCGCTGGATAACACCCTGGACGAATTATGCGACACCCTGCAAGAAGCCGCAGAAAGTGGCGGCAATGTCATTATCCCTGCATTTGCAGTTGGTCGAACCCAGGATTTGATTTATTGGTTGGGTAAAATTCAAAGACAAGGCCGATTGCCGCAACAACAGATTTATCTTGATAGCCCAATGGCGATCAGTGCCAGTGAAATCTATGCAGACAACACCCATCTTTTTAATATTGACGACCCGGAATTTACAAAAATAGCCCCACAGGGTTGGCATGCCTGGCTAAGAGGCCTGATTTATTCACAGACTGCCGAAGAATCCATGGCGGTCAATCGCATTGCCGGTGGCGCTATTATTATCGCCGGTAGTGGCATGTGTAACGGCGGTCGCATTCGCCATCACCTTAAATATAATTTATGGCGGCACAATGCGCATATCATTATCACCGGGTTTCAGGCAGAAGGAACTTTAGGTCGGATGATAGTGGATGGTAAAAAGAAATTTTTAAAAATCTTGGGTTCTGAAATCAAGGTAGAAGCAAAAATTCATACCCTCGGTGCTTTAAGTGCCCATGCCGACCAAAGCCAGTTATTAAAATGGGCGAGTCATTTTAAAGCCCCCAAACCTCGACTTTATCTGGTTCATGGTGAAAAAACAGCCACCTTATCCTTGCAAACCTGCTTTAACCGCATAGGATGGAATGCCAATATTCCCCAGATTGGAGAGAAAATTACGTTTTAAAGAATTAAAAGCATCACCACGAAGCCTGCCCTGGCAAAGCCGAAGGGCAGGCTTCGTGGTGTGTAAGCGATGCCGATATCATAACACCGGTCAAGATTTGCAACCTCAATCGAAACGTTTGAATACCTCTTACTTTTCGTGGAAACTATAGCCTAAGCTTTTAAGCAAGTTATCTTAACAAATACGCGGCAAAGGATCTTCTTCCAGCTCTTGTAAAATACGCTCTCCACCCAGCACCGTTTCAATCAGGGCGTGTGGATAACCAGCTTCTATCCTGCCTATTATTGCAGCGTCCAAATAACCTGCGTTATGCAGATTCTGTATCGCCGTTTCAGCATAAGCCGTATCGATAACGGCCAGCACGCGTCCTTCGCAAGCCATATATAAAGGGTCATAACCCAGCATTTCGGCAACGGCCCTAACCTGCTCATTGACAGGAATTTTGTTCTCATAAAAACGCACGGCATTATCGGTTGCCTGTGCAATTTCATGAGCGATTGTAGCAATACCACCCCGAGTTGGATCGCGCATAAAACGTAAGCCGGGCGTTTTAATCAAGATTTGGGTAATGGGAAAAACAGCCGCTGCATCTGATTTTAAACTGCCACTCAAACCAAATTGTTCGCGTGCCAACATCACTGCCGTACCATGATCACCCGCCGTACCGCTCAGCAAAATAGCATCACCTGGCTTTATCCGGTCTATGCCCAAGTGCAAATCTCGATCACGCATCCCGATGCCTGTTGTCGCAAAATAAATACCACCACCCTGCCCTCGCCGCAGCACTTTAGTATCGCCGGCCACTATCTTTACCCCGCATTCCTGACAGGTTTTTGCCATACTTTCAACAATCCGGTCAAGCAAGGCAATTTCCAGACCTTCTTCGATAAAGGCATTCAGTGTCAAATAAAGCGGTTTGGCGCCAGAAACCGCCAAATCATTGACAGTTCCATGCACTGCCAGACTGCCAATATTGCCACCGGGAAATTCAAGCGGCTCAACGGTAAAGCCATCCGTAGTAATAACAACATCACCCGCATTGAGATCCAGCGGAATAAACGAAGCATCGGTACGGGTATCCAGTAGATCATTTTTTAAGTGACGCGCAAAAAGCTGATCAATCAACTCTCGCATCAGTCGCCCGCCGTTACCATGAGCGAGACTGATATGGGTATCAGACAAGGTATATTCAGGGGTCATTACTCAGCCTTTTTAATAATTTTTATAGGGCATTCTAACAGTGCCAAGAAGCCATCGCTATTTTTCTTGTGCAAATGTTGGCATCCTTCATTCCTCGGCTTACACTTTTTGCAATTACAGTCGCGTAGGTCGGGTTAGCGACAGCGTAACCCGACAAATGGAAGTGTCTGCGTAGCCGGAATAAGGCTTTTCGAGCGCAAGCGAGAATAAGCGTTTCCGGCATCCGGTACGAGTGTGCCGGAAACGCCACCACGCGCTACGCTTGGGTGGTCTTATTCGGGCCTACGCTTTTATTGAATTGGCTTGGTATTACAAACGTTATAGGCCCTATTGAAAAGGTGAGTGGTACATCGAGCATACTAATCCGCGTTATTTTGTTTCATTATATTGTCGTATTCACCAATGACGGCATCAGGACTTATAAAACCTTCCAACCTAAGCCAAGGTTTACCCGCTGCTGCTCTCATAAAAATGACTGACGTATGATTCATCTTGTCACCTCGATAAACATTGAAAGCCTTTTGAATAGCGATACTGGCCTCTCTGGTACCGGTGTAAAAATCCCACTCTGATCCCGCAGCAAATTTTTTGGCATATTCAGTTAATATTGCAGGTGTGTCGCTTTCAGGATCAATTGAAACAGATATTAAGTGCGCTTTCTTGCCCTCCTTACCTAATTTCGTTTCGACTTTTGAAAATACATGACTCAGCATTGGGCAGATTGCCGAACAAGAGACAAATACAAAATTGAGAATTACCGGGCGACCATCGTCTAATTCTTTGCCAAAAACCAATTTTTTGCCATCCTGACGAACCATGCCAACATCAGGTACTTCATAATTAACAACAGTACGGATAACGTCGGGAGCAGCCGTTTTTTGCCCGGAATCATTTAACGCCACTGCCCTTAAAGGATACGACGAACAGAAAACAACACAAAAAATAACAAGGGGTAGCGTAGCCCATCGGCTCATTAACTGCTTGGTTTTATTAAAGTAATACATAGTATTTTTCAATGGATTATGTCATTTTTTCTGTAAAGTCACGGCACTATCCACCCGGAATCAGCTACCAATTTGCCATCCGGTGCAAAGTGAGCAATATATGCACCCTTGGAAGCAAAGCGTTGTTCACGAGCAAGGCTTAAGTGCGGATAGGCTGAGACATTGGAACCCGTGCCCAACATGTCCTCGGCACGCTCTACCATATAATCCCGATAAAAATTATCCAGCATTTGAGAACTAAGGTCAGTCAAAAACAACACGTTAAAAAAGACCTCGGCCTGAAATGCCTCGTTAACCAAGGGCAGTTGCCAGGTTTTTAACCATTCGTTCATCGTTGCTACATTTTTCTGGCGTTTATCACCCAATTCATAAGGATAAACTACCTTAACATGAGACTTCCAAGACTTTGAAACAAAGTCATAATTATCCTCCGCCAAAAACCCGGATAGATAAACGACAGCGGGTGGCTGTTTTTGTGCGGCTTTGTTGACCGCAGACAAATCCGCCGGACGCAACCACAACATGACCGCATCTTTACTGGAAAGACCTTTCAAGGCCTCTTTCAAACCTGCCGGTTCTTGCCCGTGAAGCACACGATTTTCAACCTTAACATCAGAACCTTGCAAAGCATTGGTCAGCGCATTGGCCGCACCACGTCCCACCTCGTCATCCCGGTAGATTTGAACCAACCGGTGCGGTGCTTTTTTTCCTTGATCCCGTAAATGCCTGGCGAGAACGTCTGCCTCCAACGCCACACCCCGAGAATAATAAAGCGAATAAAAATCCGTTTGGGCAGGCGGCAAGGCAACACTGGGAAACAAACACGGCAACTTTTCCTGCTGACAAAACGCATCTACCGGTGCCCAAGTGGTCGTTGAAAGTCCGGAAATTACCGCAAAAACAGGTTCTTTACTATATTTTTCAACTAATTGCGCACCCCAAGTATCCGGTGCTCCCTGTAATTCCCAAACCGTCAACTCCCAATTGCGCAAAGTACGGGGAATAAGATCCAGAGGCGAGCGCATACGTCCGGAGTATGTTTGCTGACTGGCATTGCGCTGAGCAAAAGCTGAGCGAATCATCTTCACCATCACTTCACTCTGTTTCGGATCTACACCTGGTGTAACGATAGTCGCAAAATGCAGGGTATCAGCACCGACACCGGGCGATAGCTCAGCGGATAGTTGCCGCAAATAAGCCGTTACCGCCTTAATCTCCACATCGCTTAACGCGTATTTTGGCATCAAAGGACTCAGTGGGCTTCCATTGATATTAACGCCCTCGCGGAGTGACTTGCCCAGAGACGCTTCTGTATAAGGTGCATGTGCTCTGGTTAAGTTTTTGGCTGCACGCGGATCAACCAAGGCAAGTGGACGATTATCCTCCGTAGCAAACAAAAAGCGGCCGGCAATAGGTGTTACTACAATATTACCTTCCAGACTTCCCATACCGCTACGCCGATGACAGGTCTCACAGGCAGCAGAAGCCCCTTCAACATCGACAGCGTTCAGACGCTTGCCAATCAACGGCTCACCGGACGGTAAAATACCTTCCATATAAATTCGTTTACCCAGCTCCACTTCCTCGCTACCGGTAAACGGCTGTTCGGCACTCGCCATTAACGCCAGGGAAGCCAACCCTAAACAGAGTAACCAGCGGCTTGACAACAACCATGAAGATTCCCTACGAGTACCTGAAGAAAAAGCAGCTTTTGGCATTATGTAAATTTCCTAATAAAATTAATAAATCAGACTGTAAACCTGATTTAATGTGTAGTTGGTTTCGCTTCATCGGCCTGAATAGCGATCAACTCCACCTCAAATATCAAGGTGGCGTTTGGCCCGATGTCACGACCGGCACCCCGCTGACCATAAGCCAGTTGCGGAGGGATAAAAATCTGCCATTTAGATCCCGCCGGCATCAGCTTCAACGCTTCCTGCCAGCCGGGAATGACGCCACCCACTTTAAACAGCGCGGGCTTGCCGGTTGAGCTGTCGAAGACCGTGCCATTGATTAGCGTACCCCGGTAATTGCAGGACACCGTATCTT
>Ga0007798_10000398_pt1 | contig 16442 bp, 6 predicted proteins | sample CryBogmetaGMA17M_FD_60370 | JGI IMG/M metagenome (GOLD analysis project Ga0007798, IMG submission 60370) | Freshwater microbial communities from Crystal Bog, Wisconsin, USA - MA17M | ecosystem: Environmental > Aquatic > Freshwater > Lake | place: Crystal Bog, Wisconsin, USA | collected 2009-07-06
GGAAGGAACTCAGTAATCCCCTCGACTATAGCCATGATGATGGCCTGTAAAACAGTCATTAATCCCTGGGCTTTTTCATGATGGCAAAGATCTCGATCACATACCCTGCAAGAATCAGGATCGGGGCCAGCGTGATGCGGCGGAAACTGAACAGCTCATAATTGAACACCTTGGGGTCATCGGAACCTCCGCCTATCATCAGCAGAAAACCCAATGCGATAAAAAAGAGGCCGATCAGCATAAGACGGTAATTCTCTTTTCCGAAAGCAAATTCGCCAATTTTAGCCGCTGGTGCAGGTTTTGCTGCTTCGGCAGGCTTCTTTGCAGTAACGGGCTTTTTATTCTTATCCATGAACATCAATTTAAGGGCAACAAAATTATGAAATTTTCTGACACTCAGGTATACAGCAGATCTGTTTTGATCCGAAGATACTTTCTTACCGACATATAGGTGGACCCCCATGAAATGCCAATTCCCAGGGCCAGGATCATCACAACGAGGATTGCAAGCCTGAAGGGGCTCTCCAACTCCATCAGTTCGGGCAACTGTTCAATACTGAAATACAGGGTGATCACCAGCATCCCGATAGCCAGCAGGGAACTCAGCACCCCGTTAGCAATCGCTTTCTCAAGAAAAGGCAGGCGGATAAAATTTTCCGTGGCTCCCACAAGCTGCATGCTGCGGATCAAAAAGCGTTTCGAATAAATGGCCAGGCGGATCGTATTATTGATAAGCACAATGGCTATGAAAAACATGATTGCTGAAAAAACCAATAAAACAAAGCTCACCTTATTCAGATTTTTATTGATCAGGTCGATAAGTGATTTCTGATAAAACACTTCTTTCACTTCAGGCCTGGAAAGCAATTTCTGTTCAATCCGGCTGATACTGTCGACATTGGTATAGGAGGCCTTGAGCCTCAGGTCTATGCTGTGAAGCAGGGGATTGTATCCCAGAAAACCAATAAAATCTTCTCCAAGCTCTTCTTGCAGCTGGTCAGCGGCACGTTCTTTGGGAATATATTCGGATGACTTGACGTAAGGTTCCAGGTCAAGCCGCTTTTTAAGTTCAAGTATCCCTGCCTCCCTGACCCCGTCCTTGATCATAATGGAAAACCCGATATTTTCTTTTACGTAATCGGAGACCTTGCTGGCATGCAGGAATATAAGCCCAAGAAGCCCGAGCAGGAACAATACCAAGGTGGTACTGATCAACGTAGTCAAATAAGAAGTGGCTATCCTTCTCTGAAAATACCGTTCATCCTGGGGCAGCATGGCCATTTACTTTGTTGCTTATTCCTCACTTATTATAAGGCTTTGCGAATTTACAGAAAATTTATTTGGCCTTTCTTCCCAGGTTCTTTTTTATTTGCCGCTGTTCATCCGAATTAAGCCCGACTGAGGATTTCAGGCCGCTGAGAGTGCTTTTCCACACATAATTAAAAAATCCTTTCGTGGTATCCCTCTGAAAATAAATAATGCCTTTTTTCAGCTTTCCGCTGTAATCAGGGTTGTCGTCGGGCAGAAACGCATTGGCGATATCGGTGATGGCCTCGTTTTTCAGTTTTTTAAAGGACCCCTTTGTGATCAGTTTAAGCTCAATATAGAGATCACGGTAGAATACTTCAATGCCGCCGACAGCTGTTTTGTCATTCGCCGAGACCAGGGAAACCTTAGCCTTGTCGACAAACCCATGGGAGATTTTTGCAGGCAGCAGCCTGGAAAGCATGGGATTGAGATCCCTCAGGTCAACCGAATCAATGGTGGCCCACCACCAGATCGAATCCCTGGGATTCAGCATGTCAAACCGGTAATGTCCTGTAATGCGGCCCTTGCCCATGAACATTCCTGTTCCGTTGACCGACATGATCCGGTTTGTTTTCAGGGCAGCGGTGTCGTTCGAGATGTTGAGGATTGCTGAATTCATATGGTCGAAGAAAATGTGGCCGGGTTCATCACCGGTTTGCTCATCATACCTGACATAGGCGTTCATGATCTTCACCGTATCGATGGCCAGAGGGATAGGGATCTTTCTGATCTGCGTCTGGAAAAGATATTTTTTTCCGGGCCTGATCTGCGTGATCCTCTTGTCACGATAGCACTCAATACGTGGCCCCGACAAAACGACCGAACCGGCGTACAGTGATTTCTGCGAGATCAGCTTCTCCAGGTTTAACCTTTTAAACTCCAGCCCGGGAACCGAAACTGTAAAGATATCCGTTTGATAACCAATCTTTTTGTAAAACTCTTCCCTGGAATAATTGGGAAGCAGGGTCAATGAATCAAGGATCAGGTTTTTCCTCCCTGTGCTGATGTTTATCTTTTTAAATCCAATGGTATAAAGGCTGTCCTGTATCGGGAAGTCCATCCCTTTTGCCGAAATTGAAATATCGGCTGCATTAAACAGAGGCGCAGCCGTAATTCCTTCCCGGTTCAGTGAATCGAGCAAAAATTTTGTTACCGAAATTTGCAGGTCATCCAGTATATAATCCTTTACATTCTTGTTTTTATGTATATGAATCCTGGCCCCGGCATCCCGGATGAGGATGCTGTCGATCCTGAAAGATCCGGTTTCCGGTTTATATGAAAGGTGAAGGGGGATCTTTCCGCTTTGCTTATTATTCCCGCTGAAAAGGGAAACGTCTGCTTTGGGATTATAGATTACAATGCTTCCGATGATCCATTGCTGTTCGAACAATGCTTTGTCGAAATAAAAATCCCTGACACTGATCCGTGGTATTTTCGCAGAAACAGTGGTTTTTTCTGCAGAATTCCTGCCGGTATTTCCCAAAGGCAGAATATTGATCCCGCTTATTTCAATGTCGAGTGGATACGAATTCAGGCTGATATTGTCGCAACTTACTTCATAGGCACTGTCCATAACTATCATCCTGAGTGGTTTCACCGACAAACCTATGGAATCGAAACGCATGGAACCATTCATATTACCCCGGTCAGGAAGCTTCATATTGAGGTTCTGAATTGAAAAATCTATGTCTTTCAACTTGAAATAGCTTGATTTTGTGCGTTCCAGGCCGTCAAACGACAAGTCTCCTTTCAGGATAATCAGTTTACTGACGTCCAGGAATTTTACTAAACCCTGGGAAGTAGCGATCCGTTCATCTTCCTGATCCTTCCTGACTTTCACCGGGTCTCCGGCCTTCAGCGACAGTTGCGGGTTGTTCATCATCAGGATATTGGCATGTAATATTTTGTCCTGGAAAAGTTTCCTGTGATTCAGGCCCTGCAAAAAAAGATTGTCCAGCGAAAAAGACATTGAAACATTCGATTTTCTCCTGACTTCTGAAGTCTCGGGCTCCCTGGTCCGGTCAAAAAATATACTGTCCGCTTCGATCAGGGAATCCCTGGTGGCAATGTGCACCCGGCTTGTCTTAATCCTCCTGAGGCTGTCCGGAGAAATATACGTGAATGATCTCAGGTCAAAATCAAAGTCTTTGCTGTAGAAATATCCCTGCTGATTCATCCCGTGAACTGAGTCAATTAAAAAGTCATACATTTTCAGGTCAAAGGACCCTGAGCTTATCTTCTGGTCGATGCTGTCGGCATGAAGATGAAAGCCCAGGAAACCTTTATTTACAATAATGGAGTCGCCTTTGATCAAACTCACATATTTCTTCAGGAGGTTATATACCACATCGTTATTGGATTCCTCGAATAAATCCCCCGGCTTCCTGAACCTGGCTTTTTCTTTCACGGAGGGCCTGTATTTTGTAAATTTTACATCCGGAGATTCAATGATCAGGTTTCTGAATACCAGGTTTTGCTTATAGAAGGCTGTTAAAAGGTCAATGGAATTAAATTTCAGGTCGGGCAATAGTATAAATAAGGTATTTCTCCTATTCTCCGTCTCCTGAAGATTTTTTTCTTCATCAGGATAGAGCATTCCCTGTTCGAAATCGAGAGTTTTATTTTTTGTGGAAAGATAAACATGACCGGCATTCAGCACATGGATCTGGTCGCGCAGCCTTAAGATAATCTCATACAGGTTCAGATCCAGGTTCTTTGAATAGAAGATCCTGTCTTTTCGCTTGTATGCAAGGGAGTCGAGCCTGAAATCATCCACTGTGATATCCATGCGGGAAACCCTGAGCTCGGGGTTGTGGTCGGTAATGTTCCTGAAATATTCAAGTGAAGCTTCGCGGATCAGCAGCGTATCCAGGCTTACCGATTTCAGCTTCCCTGAAATAACCGTAAACAGGTCGGCTTTGTTGAAGGATTTCCGTTTCTTACGATGCCCCTGATCCAGCCTGGCTTCCCGGGCTTCCTCCGAAGCATTCTGAAAAATTTTCAGTCTCGTGAAATCGAGTTCGATTTTTTTCAGGTGAACCCGCTTTTCGGTCAGGGCTGCATAAAGGTTTATGCCGTCTATCGAAAAATCAGGCACGTCAACCTGGAAAAAAGTACCCTGGCGGGCGTGGCTGAGCCTCTTCGAATAAAAATTCGGGCGAAGGGAAATGTTTTTCCCGTACAATTTCGACTTCACAAGGTTAAACCCTATCTCGTCAGCCAGCAAAAAATAAAGGCTGTCGGTAAGGCTGTATCTCACATGATGAACTTTGAAATCTATGTCACGGGAGTAGAAAACCCTTTCGTGGTTATAATAACTGAACGGGTTGATAGCCACATCACGTAATATCGCCGAGAATTCATACTGGCCGAGAGCCTGTTGTCCCTGGACTCCTTCCTTGTTGGAAATTATTCTTGCCCTTTCGACATTGATGGAGTCTATCTGAATATCATGGAAAATTTTAGACGCGAGGGGGTAAACGTCTTCATAAACATTTTTGAACCCCCCTTTTTTCGAAGTCAGCGTATCGGGGAACCCCATCAGCACAATTTCAGGCTTTATGATCGACATCTCTCTCAGGTGAATGTTCCTGTTGAGCCATAATTCCCTGAAATTAATCCTGTGCAGGATCAATTGACGGTAGGAGATTTTATACAATGTTTTTTTTGCCGTCCCCTGCTGTTTCATTTTCTGGTATAAAAGGGTATCAGGGGTAAGGCAGAAATCATAAACTGAAATATTTCTTGTCAGTATATTGATCTTCAAATTCGAAAAATCTATCGTATAGAGACCCTGGCTTGTCGAGTAGATCTTTCTCTGGATCATTTCACGAAGCAGCTTTGTTCCAAAAAAATTAAACAAAATGTAAACCGAAAGGATCATCAGGGTAAGCAGTATGATCACCCCCGATAAGATACGGATCAGGATTCTGAGCGGCCTTCTTTTTTTGTGTTTGCTTGCCTGGTCTGTCATTCGCGTAAACGGGGATTAACTCCAAAAATAGAAATTTCCTGCGTTATATCCTATTTCCTACCTTTGCACGATAGATAAGTAGCGAAAAGCGAAAAGCGAAAAGCGAAAAGCGAAAAGCGAAAAGCGAAAAGCGAAAAGCGAAAAGCGAAAAGCGAAAAGCGAAAAACGAAAAGCGAAAAGCGAAAAACGAAAAGCGAAATAGCAAAAAGCGAAAAGCGAATAACTTGTAATATGGAATACAATTTTCTGGAGATAGAAAAGAAATGGCAGAAGTACTGGCTGGAGAATAAATCTTGTCATGCTGAAATTGAACCCGGGAAACCCAAGTTTTATGTGCTGGATATGTTTCCTTACCCTTCCGGGGCGGGATTGCATGTGGGGCACCCCCTCGGTTATATTGCTTCCGATATCTATTCCCGCTACAAGCGGCTGAAAGGTTTTAACGTACTGCATCCCATGGGCTACGACGCTTACGGGCTTCCGGCAGAGCAATATGCGATTCAAACAGGCACCCATCCCGCGATAACTACCGAAAAGAATGTTGCGAGATACCGGGAGCAGATGGATAAGCTAGGGTTTTCGTACGACTGGGACCGGGAAGTAAAGACCTGTGATCCCCGGTATTATAAATGGACACAGTGGACTTTCATCCGATTATACAACCACTGGTATGACCAGGCTGCAGGCAAAGCCCGGCCTGTACCGGAACTTATTGAACATTTCAGGAGTTCGGGGAATGCGGATGTACGTGCTGCCGTAAGCCCGAATTGGTTTGACGAGCTGTCAAAAAAAGATGCAACTTTCGGTACCGGCTGGAAAGGTATTTTCACTTCTTCTGACTGGGCAGGTTTTTCAGAGAAACAACAGCAGTCAATACTCATGAATTACCGCCTGGCTTATCTTTCTGAAGCCATCGTGAACTGGTGCCCTGAACTGGGAACCGTACTTGCCAACGACGAGGTGGCAAACGGTTATTCTGTGCGCGGGAATCACCCGATTGAAAGGAAAATGATGCGGCAGTGGTTTCTCCGGATTACCGCATATGCCCAGAGACTGCTTGAAGGCCTCGATGACCTGGATTGGTCTGATTCGCTGAAAGAACAGCAGAGGTACTGGATTGGCCGTTCGGAAGGCGCTGAGATATTGTTCCCTGTAAAGGATTCAGAACTTAGCCTGAGTATTTTCACCACGAGGCCCGATACTATTTTCGGTTCCACCTTTATGGTACTTTCTCCTGAACATGAATATATAGAAAAGATCACACCCGCCTCTCACATTGATTCTGTAAGGGCGTATTTACACGAAGTCATCAACCGTTCAGAACGTGAAAGGATGGCCGACGTGAAAAAGATCAGCGGGGTATTTACCGGGGCTTACTCAATCAACCCCTTAAACGGGAAACCCATTCCCATCTGGGTCGCCGATTATGTTCTGGCCGGCTATGGCACCGGCGCCATAATGGCCGTTCCTGCTCACGACAGCAGGGATTACGATTTTGCAAAGCATTTTGGGCTGCCCATCACTGAAGTGGTATCAGGAGGCGATATTTCTGAAGGCTCATATGATGCCAAGGACGGGACCATGATCAATTCCGGGTTCCTCGACGGCATGCAGGTCAGGGAAGCCATTAAGGCGGTCATTAAAAGCGTTAATGAAACAGGGATCGGAAGAGGCATGATAAACTTCCGCCTTCGCGACGCCATTTTCAGCAGGCAGCGTTACTGGGGGGAGCCATTTCCCGTGTATTTCAGGGAAGGCATTCCTTATGTGCTCAGCGACAGTGAGCTGCCCCTGGAACTTCCACCGGTGGATGCCTATCTCCCCACCGAAACAGGAGAACCTCCCCTGGCCAGGGCAAAGAACTGGAAGACAAAAGAAGGCTATCCTCTTGAAACCAATACGATGCCTGGTTTTGCAGGCTCCAGCGGGTATTACCTCCGCTATATGGACCCCGGGAATGAGAAAGAATATTTTTCAAAAGAAGCAGTAAACTACTGGCAAAATGTAGATCTCTATATAGGTGGAGACGAGCACGCGACAGGCCATCTCATTTATTCGAGGTTTTGGAATAAATTCCTTTTTGACATCGGCATGGCGGTTCGCGAAGAACCGTTTAAAAAGCTGGTCAACCAGGGAAAAATTCAGGGCCGTTCAAACCTGGTTTACCGCCTGAAAGGCTCAAACAACTTTGTCTCTCAGGGCCTTAAAGAGCAGTATGAACATATCGTTATGCATGTAGATGTGAGCCTCGTCAATAATGACATTCTCGATACCCAGGCTTTTCGCCAGTGGAGGCCCGATCTGGCTGATGCCGGGTTCATTCTCGAAGATGGCCAGTATTTCTGCGGGCATGCCGTGGAAAAAATGTCAAAATCCTTGTATAACGTGGTGAATCCCGATGAGCTCATCGAACGTTACGGGGCCGATACCTTCAGGATGTACGAAATGTTCCTTGGGCCGCTTGAGCAGTCGAAACCATGGGATACGAATGGAATAGAGGGTGTGTTCCGCTTTATCCGTAAATTCTGGAGACTATACCATGACGAGGAAAATCAATTCAGGCTCAGCGATGAGGCTCCCGTTGCTTCCGAACTGCGCATCCTTCATAAGACCATAAAAAAAATCCAGGACGACATAGAAAGGCTTTCCTTCAACACCGCCGTGAGTACGTTTATGATCTGTGTGAATGAACTGGGCGAACTGAAATGCAGCAAACGGGCCATACTCGAAGATCTGCTCGTCCTGATTTCGCCCTATGCCCCTCACCTGGCTGAAGAATTATGGCAGCAGTGCGGGCATCATGAAAGCATCACGAAAGCAGCCTTCCCCGTTTTCAACCAGGAATACCTCGTAGAGAATTCCTTCAAATACCCTGTTTCCTTTAACGGGAAAATGCGTTTCCAGCTTGAACTTCCTGTTGGGATGCAGGCTGATGATGTTCAGAAAGCCGTACTTGAAGCAGAGGAATCAGCGAAGTGGCTTGAGGGAAAAGTCCCAAAAAAAATCATTGTGGTCCATAAGAAGATCATCAATATAGTCGTTTAATATTAATTCTGACGGCTATGAACCTCCGGTTTTTCATCCTGCTTGGTGTTTTCCTGATCCCTGTCCCCCAGTCGCTGACCCCTTTGCGGGCACAGACAATTGAACCTGTATCAAACGCAAGTTTTACATACGGTGAAAAACTGACATTTACCGTGTACTATGATTCTTTTGTAACAGGCAAGGTAACTGCAGGGACAGGCAGCCTCGAAGTAAGCCGTGAATCGGAAGATGTATCTGGAAGGAAGTCTTATCATATCGTCGGTGAAGGTAAATCGAAAGGCGCTTTCAGTTTGTTTTTCAAAGTCAATGACCGTTTCGAAAGCTGGGTCGATGAGGAATACCTTGTTCCCTGGAGGTTCAAACGGGATACCCATGAAGGAGGCTACGAGTATAAAGATGAAGTGAAATTCAATCAGCTTACGGGCTCTTATTCCAGCACAAGGGCGAACAGGAAAATGCCCGTCGGCACCCATGATATTATTTCGGCTTATTTCTTCGCCCGGAATTTTGATTTTTCGGGAATGAAACCGGGCGACATCTATCCTGTTAATTTTATTCTCGATGATTCTCTTTATCTTTCAGTGATCCGGTTCATCGGCAGGGAAGTGGTCACAACGGAATTGGGTACATTCAACTGCCTTCACTTCAAACCTATGGTCGTGACCGGGGCCGTTTTCAGCCAGCCCTACCCCATGGACCTCTGGATCAGTGATGACAAGAACCATATTCCCATACTCGCCAAATCGGCCGTGATAGTAGGTTCCGTGAAAATGGAACTTGTTAAATACAAAGGTTTGAAAAATCCCGGAAACGGGAAAAACTGATCAGCAAGCATGAAAAAGCTTACCTATTGCCTGTTTTATTGCAGTATAACCTTACTGTTTTTTCTGTTTTTCTTTTTGACTGCGGATGAGGTGAAGGCGCAGTTCGTAAAGGGTGCCGATATCGGCTGGTTGCAGCAGATGGAAGCTACGGGATACAAATTTTACGACAGTACCGGGATTCAAAAGGACTGTTTGCAGATCCTCAAAGATAAAGGGATCAATACGGTACGGTTCCGGGTTTGGGTGAATCCCTCCAACGACAAGGTAAACGGGCATTGCAGCAAGAAGGAAGTTGCTTCGATGGCGCTAAGGGCCAAAAATATGGGAATGAGGATACTGATAGATTTTCATTACAGCGACTCCTGGGCCGATCCCTCGAAACAAACGAAGCCCGCAGCATGGGCCGGCCATTCCTTCACTCAGCTTCTGGCCGATCTGTACAATCATACTTTCGAAGTCCTCGATACCCTGAAAGCCATTGGGGCCAAACCCGAATGGGTCCAGATCGGGAATGAAATTTCGGGCGGCATGCTGTGGCCCGACGGGAGCAGCTCGAACTGGCCCCAGTTGGGTCAATTGCTCAATAAAGGATATGACGCGACCAAGGCTGTCGACAGCACGATCAAAGTGATCATTCACATTGACCAGGGAAACGATAACAGCAGGTTCAGGTGGTTTTTCGATAATTGCCAGACCCAGGGTGTGAAGTATGATATCATCGGCGCTTCATATTATCCATACTGGCTTGGGACTGATTATACAGTTACAATAAATGACCTTGGGAACAATCTTAATAATATGGTTTCACGTTACGGGAAAGAGGTGATCGTGGCCGAGGTCGGCGGGGATTATATTAAAGTTCAGAATACCTACGATATGCTGGTGGCGGTCCTCAACAAAGTAAAAGCCGTTACTAACAGCAAAGGCCTGGGTGTAATTTACTGGGAACCCGAAGGCGAAAAGTCATGGAGCGGCTACCAGCTAAGCTGCTGGGGCCCTGACGGAAAACCGACCCTTGCCCTGAATGCCTTCCTGGCCCATCTATCGGGCGTCAATACGTTTACAAAAGACCCGGGGATCTTTATTTATCCAAATCCTTATTTCGGCGGATTGCTGAATGTCGACCTGAACGGATTGAATGGTTCTTCAGAACTCAGGATCTTTAACGACAAGGGACAGCTGATGAAACAGCTCACCCTCAACAATCAGCACAAAGCTGCCATTGACATCAACCTCAGGCCGGGTATTTATATTATCAATGTAGATCATGATGGCCGGGAATTTACAGGTAAATTATTGGTAAACTAAGCTTCCCTTCAAAACAGGATTTCCGGCACACTCTTTGTTTCTTCCTTTCGTTTTTGTATTATTGAATAAAATTCGGATTATGACTACCCGCTTCGTATTACTTGGGTTGGCATTCGGCTGTGCGCTGATGTCAACTGTAACACTGGCTCAGAAAAATACCCTGCCTGCCGTACATTCCCCCTCCTGGCAAAAGGAATGGAAACAGGTGGATTCCTTATCTGACAGGGGATTGCCCAAATCGGCCATCGAAATTGTAGACCGGATCTACAAGACTTCGAAATCGGGAAAAGACACACCCCAGTTCATCAAAGCGATTATTTATAAGATTAAACTGAATAGTTTTTTCAGCGAGGATTTTCTTGTCAGCGCAATAAGTGATCTGGAAACTGAAGTAAAACAGGCCCAGGAACCAACAAAACAGATCCTTCAATCGATACTGGCAGAAGTCTATGAAAAATATTACGAGAACAACCAATACCGCTTTCACGACAGGACCCGGCTTGACCCAGTGAAGACCGACAGCCTGCAGACCTGGGACCTGAACACCCTCTTGAAAGTCATTTACCACAATTACCTCGCTTCACTGGAGAATAGTCAGCTTCTGCAATCATTACCCGTTTCAGCCTATAAGGCAATTATCGAAATCCCTGAGCAGGGATTTGACAAACGATCAACGGAGCCTGATTTTGAAAAAGTCATAGTCTTCCGCCCCACCCTCTATGATTTTGTGGCAAACCGTGCGCTTGAATTCTTCACTTCTTCTGCCGGGCCGAAGAACAGTTCGGCTTTCGGGTTCTGCATTGATAAGGCAATGTATTTCAAGCCGGCTGATGAATTTATTAAGCTGGCTTTGCCCTCGGGCGATTCGCTTTCCCAGAACCTTCAGGCTTTAAAGATATACCAGGGCCTCGTTTCGTTTCACATCAATGACAAGGACCCCGCTGCTTTCGTTGATGCCGATCTTGCAAGGCTCGCTTTTGTGAATGAAAAAGCCGTCACGGGAAATAAGGACAGTTTATACCTGGATGCATTGAAAAAATCTGAAATTCGCTTAAAGGGCTCTCCCTGGTCGGCAAGTATTTCTTTTGCGATTGCCCGGTTTTATCATAGCCAGGGATGCAATAAGGCCAACAACACCGGCCATCAGTATGATTTTAACCAAGCCCTGGAAATTTGTGAGGTTACCTCAAAACGTTTTCCTGATTCGGAGGGAGCGAAAGATTGCCGTATCCTGGCCAATACGATCAGGAACAACGAACTGGAGATAAAAAATGAAGCTGTCGTCAGTCCGGGAACTCCTTCCCTGGCACTCATCTCATACAAGAACATGAAGAATGTTTACCTGAGGTTATATGCCATTGACCGGGAGGTCTGGGAATCCGGAAAAGAGAAACTGAAAAAGGAAGAGAGGATCAACCTCCTCGCAACTCAGCAGGCCCGCAAATCCTGGCAGCAGGCCCTTCCCGATTTCGGCGATTACCGCAACCACCGTGTCGAGGTCGTTCTTCCCGAAACCACTGCGGGTTTCTTTGTCATTCTGGCATGCAGCGATACATCCTTTTCAAATTCCTCAAAGCTGATAACGTATTCCGATTATAGGGTTTCTTCACTCAATTATATCAGCAGGCATAACAGGGATGGCAGTATCGGCCTGTACATTTTCAGCCGTGATAAAGGTTTTCCCCTGGGCGGGGTTACCGTGGAAAGCTGGTTCAGGAATTATAATTACCAGACTAACAGCTGGGAGTCTAAAAAGATCCGCAGCCTGATCAGCGACAACAATGGGTTTGTAACCCTGCCTCCGCTTGACAAGGGGGCAAAATTCAACAACCTCTACTGCAAACTGATCTCTGCCGGTGATGTGCTGCTGACCGAAAGTTTTTACCAGTACCCTGTTTCTCCCGTGGCTGAGAAAGCAATCAAACAAACGACTTTCTTTACCGACAGGGCTATTTACAGGCCAGGTCAAACGGTCTATTTCAAAGGCATCCTCGTTGAGAAAAAGGGGGAAAGGACCAGATTGCTGCCAAACGAAACAACCCTCGTGAGATTTACCGACGCCAACGGCCGCATGATCTCCGAAAAATCATTTACAACCAATGACTTTGCTTCTTTCAACGGTTCTTTCATCGCCCCTTCGGATGTTCTGCCGGGACAGATGTCCATCTCAAATGAGTCGGGCAATGTTTCTATCTCGGTTGAACAGTATAAGCGCCCCACATTTGAGGTCAGCTTTGATCCCCTGGAAGGCAATTATAAACTCGGCGAACTGCTTGTTGTTAAGGGTAAAGCCATGGCTTACGCAGGAAATGCCGTCAGCCGGGCTGAGGTAAAATACAGGGTGGTCAGGTCGGCCCGTTTTCCATATTGGGAAAGGTGGTTTATTCCATTCCCCTCCTCCCCCGAAACCGAGATCTCAAATGGTATGGTCAAGACGAACAACGACGGATCTTTCAGCTTTTCGTTCATTGCCATGCCTGATTATTCAGTCCCGAGGCCGGATAAGCCGGTTTTTGATTTTACAATTACAACCGATGTTACGGACATCGGCGGGGAAACACAATCTTCGGAGCAAACGGTCACGGTGGGCTACCAGTCTTTGCTCTTGTCAGTAAATGCCCCGGGCAAATTTAATCTGCTGACCGACAGCCTTATGAAATTTAAAGCTGTTAACCTGAACGGCAAATCCACCCCTCTTATACTGGCGGTGACTATTAATAAGCTGAGGGTTCCTGAACAGGTTTTCATGAAAAAATTTTGGGACAGGCCGGATACTTCACTGATCCCGGAAAAACAGTTCAATGAATTATTCCCTTATTTCAGTTACGGCAATCAGGATGATACAAATACCTGGAAACGAAGTGAATCTTTTTTGAATAAAGCCATCAATCTTGTTTCAGATTCGGTTATCAACATTAAGAACTATACAGATAATGCCGGAAAGCTGCAAGGGCTCCAGGCTGGTGTTTATGAGATCCTGTTGTCGGCGGATGACCCTTTTCATGAAAAAGTGAGCCTGAAACGTTTTTTAACAGTGTATGACCCTGGTTCGGCAGCATTACCTGCAAGCCCGGTGAACTGGTTTGTTCCCCTGAAGACCAGCGCCAAGCCCGGTGATACTGCAAGTTTCCTCATTGGTTCAAAGGAGAAAAATGTCGATGTGATGTTTGAGATCTTTAAGGGCGACAGCCTTTTTTCAAGAAAATGGATTACCCTCAGCAATGAGCAGATGCTGATCAAGGTGGCTGTACTGGAAAGTTACCGGGGTAATTTTTCCGTGAACTTTGTGTTTTCGAAATTCAACCGAATATTCCAGGACAGCAAGCTGATCCAGGTTCCCTACGCCGACAATAAACTGAATATTGTCTTTGAAACATTCCGCAGCAACTTGGTTCCGGGAGCTAAAGAAGAATGGAAGATCAACATCAGCAGCGCTGATAAAAAGCCCGTCAGCGCCGAATTTCTTGCATCGATGTACGATGTATCCCTTGATGCTTTCAGGGCAAATACCTGGTCGTTTGATATCGCAACAAAATTCTTCGGAACCAATCCCTGGAATACCGGCGGCAGTTCTCTTTTACGCAGCGCTTCCGTTTCAGCCTCACTGCCATCAGCAGGCTATTCCGAGCATCAGTATCCCCAGCTGAACTGGTTTCACATCGATTATTTCGGCGGAAGGCGGTATCCCATGATGCTTAAATCGGGGCAAATGAACCGAACCGGCCTGATGGATGAAAAGGCAGTTATGGGAATGGCAGGAGGAGTAAGTCCGGATGCAACCCCTCCACCAGAAAGCCAGGTCGTGGCGGGGATATCTGCTCCGTCTGAAGAAAAGCCCAAAGTTCCCCCGTCACAACCGATATTACAGCTCAGGAAGGATTTCCGGGAAACAGCATTCTTTTATCCCGTGCTGGTTACGGATTCAGCCGGCAAGCTGTCGCTTCACTTTACGGCTCCCGAATCTTTGACCCGATGGAAATTCCAGGGTTTTGCATATACCAGGCAGCTGGAATATAACCTGATTGAAAAAGAGCTTGTCACCCATAAGGACCTGATGGTGATGCCCAATGCACCAAGATTTGTAAGGCAGGGCGACAGGCTGGTGTTCAGCACGAGGGTAGTGAACCTTTCCGGCCAGGACATAAACGCAGCGGTCCGCATCGGGCTTTTTGACGGCATCAGCATGAAGCCTTTCGACAGCCTCGTTTCCGGGCCGTTAAAGCAGGATGTTGCAATAAGCAAGGGAGAAAGCGCAGGGATCAACTGGACTGTTCAGATCCCCGAAAATCCTTCGCTTTCACTGCTTCAATACAGGATCATTGCCGAAGCCGGGGCATTCAGCGACGGCGAAGAGAAGCTGATTCCCGTATTTCCCAACCGTATGATGGTTACCGAAAGCCTGCCCTTGCCTGTCCGTGGAAAAGGAACTTTCGAATTCAGTTTTAACAAACTCAGGTCCTCGTCCGCAGAAAAAACACTTAAAAATTACCGCCTTACCCTGGAGTTTGCTTCAAATCCCGCCTGGTATGCTTTACAGGCTTTGCCTGCGCTGGATGAACAGCAATACGAAGATGCGTATTCGGCTTTCGGCGCTTTCTACTCAAACAGCATTGCGTTCCATATCATGAATGCCGATCCTAAAATCAAAGCTGTTTTCGAAAGCTGGAAAAGTCTTACTCCCGATGCCCTGCTTTCCAATCTTGAGAAAAATTCCCAGCTGAAGTCCCTGTTGCTGCAACAGACTCCGTGGGTCGTCGAAGCACAGACCGAAACCAGCAACCGGCAAAGGCTCGGAATGTATTTTGATCCCGATAATCTCGAACTGAATTTGCAGAAAAACCTCTCCCGCCTGAAAAAGCTTCAAACTCCGGATGGCGGTTTTACCTGGTTCCCGGGTATGCCCGAAAACAGGTTTATGAGCCAGCATATCATCGGAGGTCTTGCACACCTCGAACATCTCGGAGTGACGCTTTCAACGGGTGATGCAGTGGTAAGTCAGATGCTGCTGAATGGCGTTAAATATATGGATGAGGCGTTCAGGAAGGACTATAATGAACTGAAGAGAAGGTATCCTGCGCATATGAAAGAGAACAATCTGAATTTGATTGAAATACAGTATTTGTATTCCCGTTCGTATTATATCCGGAGCAACCCGCTACCTGCAGCTGTTGATGAAGCCCTGAATTATTATCTTTCCCAGGCTGCGCAGTACTGGATGAAAGAAGATCTTCCTGACCAGGCTATGCTTGCATTGGCCCTGGACCGGTTCGGAAAGAAAGATATATCCCAGATGATCATCAAATCGCTTTCCGAAAGAGCGCTTCATTCACCCGAAATGGGGATGTACTGGGCGCAGGATCCCGGATACTACCGGCAGCTGGAAACCGTTGAAACCCAGGCCCTGCTTATCGAAGCTTATGACGAAGTCGCGAACGACAGCAAGGCTGTTGAGGAAATGAAGATCTGGCTGCTGAAGCAGAAGCAAACCCGGGCCTGGAGAAGTTCCAGGGCCACGGTCGATGCCTGCTATGCCTTGCTCCTGAGAGGAACAAAATTGCTTTCGGAAGATCCGAAGATACAGATATCGTTAGGTAAAATCAAGATCGATCCCTCCAGGCTGACCGATATAAAACAGGAAGCCGGCAGCGGGTATTTCCAGATGAGCTGGAGCGGAGGAGAGATCACTCCTGAGATGGGAAAAGTCAGGGTGAGCAAGTCATCAGACGGGGTTGCATGGGGGGCGGTTTACTGGCAATACTTTGAGAATATGGATAAGATCACCCTGGCCCAAACTTCCCTGAAACTTGACAAGAAGCTCTTTGTTGAAAGAAACACAGCTTCCGGGCCTGTCCTCGTATCCGTTGAGGATAATGGCCGTCTTAACATTGGAGATAAACTTAAAGTGCGTATAGTCCTTAAGACTGACCGGGACCTCGAATTCGTACATATGGGAGATCAGAGGGCATCGGCTTTCGAGCCCCCGG